>Ga0099364_10011827_pt1 | contig 11849 bp, 12 predicted proteins | sample TergutTh196P3_FD_73070 | JGI IMG/M metagenome (GOLD analysis project Ga0099364, IMG submission 73070) | Microcerotermes parvus P3 segment gut microbial communities from Pointe-Noire, Republic of the Congo - Th196 P3 | ecosystem: Host-associated > Arthropoda: Insects > Digestive system > Gut ...
GGTTAGACCTTTATAATTAGCCTCATCGTCTATAAAGTTTTTGTAAGGCGACACGCCCGACAAACCGCCGCAATCTCCGCATTGTGTCCCTTCTAAATAATCGTTAAAATCGCCGATAATCACTATTCTTTTTGTGTTGTAAGCAGCGCCATCGAGCAATGTTTTCAGTCCGGTGGAAGCAGTTACACGGCGATCATAACGGTCTGTGTAGCCGTATGCAAGCGCGTGAATATTGATAAATGAAACAGGAATTTGTTCATTGCCAGCCAATAAATTTACATTATGTAAAGCAGGAGGACGATTTGCTGCCCAACCGGAATTTCCGGACTCAACACGCGAAGACTGACCAATGAGTTGCACTTTCGATTTTTTATAGATAACTCCTTGATATTGGTTGCAATTATTGTAAACAACAGGTTGTATATTTCCTGCCCATTCACTTCCAAGCTTTTTGACAAGCGTGTCGATAGTAGCATACGAATAGCTTGTACCTACTTCCTGTAAAGCGATTAAATCGGGATTTACTGTTTCTATAACAGAAACCACATTGTTTATTTGTAATTCTCTGTCTTTGTCATTCAGTCCGGTATCCGTACAGCTTAACCATGATACATTCCACGTTGTAACTTTGAAATCGATGCCTTCATTTTGGGAAACAGTATAGTCTGTAACACGCACATTTTTTACTTCCCAAGTGGCGCTTTCTATGTTGTTGCAAAGATATTTGAATGCAATTCTTGTATTGGTCGATTTAGCTGCTTCGGGGATAGTCAGTTCGCCGGAATTAACAAAACCCCAAGCGGTTGTGCCATGTGTTACTCCTGTAATTTCTATCCATTGAGTAGTGGAAACATTACCGGTATAGTTGTCGGTTGCATAAACTTTGTACCAGCCTTCTGCAATCCCTACATTTATAACAGATGCATTACCTCTTGCGTGTTCGAAAGAGAGCTTGGCATCGTCTATAGCCGACAAATCCATAACCGGACTAATAAACCAGTCTTCATTTTCATAGCTTTCGCCACCGGCAAAACCACTCATACAAGCGCCATACTGTGAACTAAAATACCAAGTTTGACTACCTTTAATGCTTTCGACGGTAAATTTGTTGAAACTTGTTTGTGTGGTTAAAACTTCGTCAAGAATGACGGCTTGCGCATTCAATGCGCTTGCACTCAATGCCAAAAAGGCGAATGCGATAAAAAGTTTTGTGAAATTTTTCATAAGTGTTGATGTTTATTTATTTATTGTGCAAAGATAGTACATTTTTTTCATTTGAAAGAAAACGTTAATCAAGTTCCAATTTTAGCATTTTTTGCAAGTCGCCCAACACGGGATTTTGTTGCTCCATTTCTTTGTAACGGTCTTCGGCGGTAAACGCTGTTTTTTTTACATTTCCGTTAATTTTTACGGCAAATTCTATCGTGTCGTTTTCTAATTTGTCGCGCAAAAAACGGAGCAATTCGCTCGACATCGTATTTATTTCATCTGCCAAAAATGAATTTTCCACCGTTAATTCTATCTTATTGTCTGCCGAAACAGAATAAGAAATCTCCTCTAAATTATGTTTCAAGCGTTGTTTTTCAATATTTTCATCTAACGAAAACATTAAATCTTTCCACGCTTTTGCAAACTCATCGGGAGTAAACGCTTGATTGCGGGTTTGCATTTCGCTTACTGATTCTGCATTTTCTTTTACCTTTTCTGTTTGCGATTTTATTGAAAATGTGCCTACTTTTCCAAGCGTTGTTCCTTTCTCCTGCATATTCTGTTCATCTTCTTTCGTGGAGAGAGGATTGGGAGCTGAGGTTGGGCTTGGGTTTGGGGTGGGGGAAAGCTCTTGTATTTTTTGCAACGGCGCGGGCGGTTCTTCGGAAATTAGAGCATCACTGCTTTTTTTTTTGTCCGAAAGTTGGCACAGCCGGATAAGCATAATTTCGACTAACAAGCGTTTATTTTTACTTATGCGATAATCCAAATCGCAATCGTTGGTTATTTTCAACGCATTGAATATAAATTCGCTGCTGCAAAGTTTTGTTTGATTGCGATATGCTTCGCCAATGCTTGCGCCTACTTCCAAAAGCGCGATTGTTTTTTCGTCTTTACACACTAACAAATCGCGGAAATGGGCAGATAATCCCGATACAAAATGATGAGCCTCAAAGCCTTTATTTAAAATATCGTTGAAAATAAGCAATGCATTTGCTGTATCGCTTTCGAGAAATGCCGCAACCAATTTGAAATAATATTCGTAATCAAGCACGTTCAAGTTCTCAATCACACTTTTGTAGGTAATATTTCCTTCGGTAAAACTCACAATTTGGTCGAAGATAGACAGCGCATCGCGCATGCCGCCGTCAGATTTTTGTGCAATTACGTTCAACGCTTCCGTTTCGACGGTTACATTCTCTTTTTCAGCCACATATTGCAGGTGTTTTACCGTATCGCCCACGCTGATTCGGTTGAAATCGTAAATCTGACAACGTGAAAGTATGGTCGGGATAATTTTATGCTTTTCTGTGGTCGCCAAAATAAAAATGGCGTGCGCCGGCGGTTCTTCGAGCGTTTTGAGGAAGGCGTTAAACGCCGACGCCGATAGCATGTGCACCTCGTCGATGATATACACACTGTATTTTCCGATTTGCGGCGGAATGCGCACCTGCTCAATAAGCGAGCGGATATCGTCTACGGAATTGTTCGAAGCGGCGTCTAACTCGTGAATGCTGAATGAGCGCTGCTCGTTGAATGCCACGCAGGATTCGCACTCATTGCAAGCCTCGTACTCGGCTGTGAGATTTAGGCAGTTAATTGTTTTTGCAAAAATACGCGCACAGGTAGTTTTTCCGATACCGCGCGGTCCGCAAAACAGGTAGGCATGTGCCAAATGATTGTTTTTGATAGCGTTTTTAAGCGTATTGGTCAACGCGCTTTGCCCAACAACCGACAAAAATGTAGTTGGTCTGTATTTTCGTGCCGATACAATAAAATTTTCCATACTTGCAGATTTTGAAACGCAAAGATAGAAACAATTTTAGATTTACGATTTCTAAAACCGTAAATTGTTTTATCTTTGCATCTTATAACTTATAACTCGAAATTTTTATGAACAAAGAAAAAACAAAACAGTTGTACCAACGAAACAAGCCTTATTTAAAGTACATTATCGTGGTTGTAATATTTGGAGGTTTAATACTTTTCGGCGGATACAGCTATATTAAACGAGTGTTTGAGATAGATAGAGAAATACGGGATTTGAAAGAACAAATCGCCATTTACGAGCAGGAAATCGAAAAATCTAACACCGAAATAAAGCAATTAATACACAGCAGGGAAGATTTGGAACGGTTGGCTCGCGAAAAATACGGAATGCAAGAAGAAAACGAAGACGTTTTTATTTTCGAGAAATAATGAGCAAGTCAATTCAAAATTACATTTTTTTTACTGCCGGCGTGTTGCTTGTTGTATCAGCCGCTCTTCATATTGCGAAAATTGCGATTGCGCCTTATCTGTTTTCGGTTGCAGCGGCGGGTTTCATTATTATCCGAATATTAAACCCGGTTAAGGGCGATAATTTCCGCATTCGCCGAATGCAAGGAATGCAAGCTATAGCCGCAGTTCTTTTAATTGCATCGGCTTATTTTATGCTTACCGGCAGTAATCTTTGGGCGTTGACGCTTATTATTTCGGCAGTTATCGAATTGGTTGTGATTTTCAGAATACCGAAAGGCGAGTGAAAATTATTTGTATTTTACATCAAATCGTCCGAAGGTAATAAGTCCGTCTCCATTGCTATTGCCGCTGTAAAAACGTCCGCTGATAATTGCTTCGACCGAATCAAAGCGAGTGATTACTACTTTGCCGCTACCCAAATCTTTGCCCTCTGTGGCGCTATAACTCTGCAAAAATTTGGCATTGGTAAATTCGCCGGCAAGGACATTTATCGTAAACGCAATATAACCGTTTTCTTCTACTTTCACCTTCACGTCCATTGTATTGCTTTGGTTGTATGTGAAATTAATAGACGTGCGATGATTATCGGAAATAAGACTGTGGTATTCGTCCGAATATCTTCCGCCCACGTATAACGCGCCATCAACCAAACAGCCGAAAGTTTGTGCACCTGTCGCAGTTTCTTCGGGCATTACGGTAGGGTCGACCGATTTATCTTCGTTGCAGGATACGAAAAAAATCGCCAATAGAAATATAATAACAGAATATTTTTTCATAATCTTCATAGTTTTTTAAAGTGAATATTTGAACCCAAGAGAAAATGTAATTTGATTTAGGTACAAGGGCGGCGCAGAGTAGGTTACTCTAACTGTTTTGTCGTTTTGCGTTATGTTTATGCCGGCGAGATTGGCAAGAACACCCATTACATCAAGCGAAATGCCAAAATGTTTTGAGAAATTATAGCCGAATTTCAATCCGAGGTTTGCCCCCATACTGCTTCCTTTTGCTTTGCGGTTGTTATCAAGCACAAGACCATTGTTGCGATACCATATACCGCCGGCGCCGCCGTTGAAAGCAATGTCGAATTTCCCGACAGGAATGTTCATGCCAAACTGCGGCGCGATGTAAGTCGTAAGAAGTTTGTCCGAGCCGGTTTCAAAACTGTTTTCGTAGGGTTTTTCCCAACTGTTTTTAGCTGTATAGCCCGAATACAAAAGTCCGACAATAAACATTTTGTGTCGATAGTAGGCTTGTGCGTTCCAAATTGGTCCTGAACTCAATTCTTTAACGTACTCTGCTGAAGAGTTGGTCAATCCCGATGTTTTGTTAGGCAAAATGCCATATCCTCCGTGCAAAAATACCAAAAAAGAATTAGTTCGCCGCCCTTCTTCTTGTGCAAAAGATGTTCCCACAACTGTAGCACATAAAAACAACATGAGTAAAAATTTCTTCATAATAGCTTCGTGTTTATAAAAATATTAATCTTGAATACACAAAGATATGCAAAAACCATACCAAAGAAAATTATTTTTACATGATTTTTATTTTTTTATTCAAATTATTTGTTCTATCCAAAATAATCTTCTAATTTTGGCAGACCAATTTCGCTTTATTGTTGATTTGATTTTTAGGTTTATGAAAAATTTCCTTCTTCTTTTAGCCACATTATTTGCATTTCAAGGTGTTTTTGCAACGCGAATTTTGGTTTCATCGCCCGATGCGATAAACGAAAAAACCTACAACGCCGGCGATACGATTGTTGTTCAAAATGGCGTTTATACAAACAAAACTATTACGTTCATATCCAACGGAACAGCGGCAAAACCGATTGTGCTTATGGCACAAACGCCCGGAAATGTGATTTTAAACGGCGTTTCGCGCTTGCGCATGTCGGGAAGTTATTTAGAGGTGTCGGGCTTTCGTTTTTTAGACGGAAATTCTGCCGGCAGCAATGGCGTGGTCGAATTTCGGTCAAGTTCATCTGCGCTTGCCAATAATTGCCGATTAACAAATACGTCTATTGAAAACTACAATCCGACCGATAATACGGTCGATTACAAATGGGTTTCGATTTACGGCACAAACAACAAAGTGGACAATTGTTATTTTGTAAACAAAACTCATTCGGGTACTATGCTCGTAGTGTGGCTTGTTGCCGGTGCAAAAACTTCCGTCAATCATCAAATTTTGAATAATTATTTTGCGTATAGAAATCCGAATTTTGACGACGACGGAAAAGAAATTAACGGACAGGAAATTATACGGATTGGCGATAGCAACACCTCGTTACAGCCCTCAAATTGTCTGGTCGAAGAAAATTATTTTGAACGCTGCAATGGCGAAATGGAAATAATATCGAACAAATCCTGCGGAAATGTGTACCGCAACAATATGTTTTACGAATGCGCCGGTGCATTGACGCTGCGGCACGGAAACGGCTGCACGGTCGATGGCAACTGGTTTATCGGGAACAACATCGCAAATACGGGCGGAATTAGAATTATCGGCGAAGACCATTTGGTAATCAATAACTATTTTCAACAAACGAGAGGCACAAATTACCGCGCACCCATTTGCGTAATTCGGGGAGAAGTGAACAACGAATTGAATGGATACGCGCAAGTAAAAAACGCCAAAATCCTCTTCAATACAATATACAACTGCCGTTCGGGTTTTTCTGTAAGCTATGGTAGCGACGGACAAACGCTTTCAGCCATAAATTCTGTGATTGCGCACAATGTGTGCTACCAAACAAGCAGTTCCGACTATACCGTTCAAGTAGTGCAAGCCTCTCCTGCAATTTCGTGGGAAAACAATATTTTTAATGGCGGACGCTCGACAAATACGCCAAGTTCGGGAATAATCACTAACGTAAATCCGGCGTTAACAAGTTTTTCGACCGATGGTTACAGCATTTACCGTCCCACAACGAACTCTCCGCTTACAACTTACCGCACATCAAGCGTTTACGCAGGAGTTTCGACCGATATTTGGGGATTTTCGCGCCCAACGGCAAAACTGCCCGGCGCGATGGAAACCGATGCCGGTCAAAACCGCATCATACCATCGGCGGCTACCACAGGCGTTTTGTGGATGAAAACACCGACCGATGAAAAAAAAAAGCCGGTGAATAATTCCCTGCAAATTTTCCCAAATCCTGCAAGCACGGAAATTTCAATCTCATTAGATGAAAATTTCGATTATTCACAACTGTTGATTTTCGATACCGCAGGGAAATTACATTGTGAAAATATCGTGGAGACACGTCATGCCACGTCTCTACAAATCAATATTTCGCATCTTCCGCAAGGCTTGTATGTGGTTCAACTGCTCAACAACAAACAGCCGCAACAAGCGGTTTTTTTGAAAAAATAATGCAAAACAGATTATATTGGTTAGTTGAATTTAATAATATTGCCGGAGAAACTCATCGATTCGAAATTGCATAAATTCTGCCAGACTGAAATGCCAATTCACCACAACTCCTTTGTGAACGCCGTCCACCACATCGCCTGCGCCGGATGCACGTCGAAACCGGCGTTTGTCTTTATAATGATTATAAATTTTATCAAGCAATTCGATATGTTGATAAAAAAATAACACTTTATCTTTTGGAACAATGCAGGGACGATTTCTCAATCCCCAAACAATGAAAAGGGGCAATTTATTGGTTTGATAAATTTCAAAATACCGAAACAAATCGCTTTGATTTAATGCTAATGTCTCTGACGGAAAAAGGTTGCCCTCCGGCAAATGCTTTCGAACAGCCATAAATGTGCGTTGTTGAAACTTCACTTCTATAAAACCAACCCTATTGCCGTTTTGCAAAAGTTCAATGTCGGGATAACCGCTCTGAGTGCATTTGCGAGCTATAACACAGTTTCTTTTGTTGAGTTCGGCAATAAGCAGGTTTTCGTATTTTTCCGACAATTCCGCATCGTTTTTGAAATCGTAAACACCTTTACTTTTGCCATCGCAACGTGTTTGACAATTTTCGCAGTTAAAAATAAATTTATTCATTTGATGGGCAAAATTACGGCATTTCGCAAAGTTCGGTAAGTACTCCAAAAGTTGATTTTGGGTGCAGGAAAGCAATATTCAAGCCTTCGGCGCCTTTGCGTGGCGTTTTATCAATTAGTTGAATGTCGCGCTCATGGGCAAACTCAAGTTGTTGTGTGAGGTTTTTCACTTCAAATGCAATATGATGTACGCCTTCGCCTTTTTTCTCAATAAATTTTCCGACAGGACCTTCGGGCTCGGTACTTTCCAACAATTCGATTTTTACCTCGCCAACCTTAAAAAATGCGGTGCGCACTTTTTGTTCGGCTATTTCTTCAACAGCATAGCATTTTAAGCCAAATTTTTCCTCGAAAAAAACAATTGCTTCCTGTAAATTTTTCACCGCAATACCGATATGTTCAATTTTTCTTATATCCATAACTGATTGATTATTACTGTTTTTTATTAGATTTGAAAAAAAACAAAAAGGCTACGTCAATCGCTTTACACTGTAAACATAGCCTTTGGAAGATAAATGTGTTGATTTTTTGTCAAAAAAACCTGAAATTGATGATTTGGCGCAAAGATTCCCGGTCTCTATAGCCTAACAATCGAGCATATTGGGTCGGTTCTTTTACAAAAATAAGAGTGGGCATTGATTGTACTCCGAACAATCGAGCCAATTCTTTTTCTTTGTCCACGTCAACACGATAGAAAAGAACTCTCCCATTGTAATCTTTTTGCAATGCTACTAATTCAGGATGCAATTTTCGACAAGGACCACACCACGTAGCATAGAAATCAATAATTACGGGCGTTTTTCCGATAAATTTGAATTCTTTGTTGGTTTGGTAATCCCAAATCAGTTGTTTGAACGATTTAGCATCTAAATCTTTAATATCATCTTTTTGTGCAAAACTAAATACGTTGGCACAAAATAACAGCGATAAAGCTAACAGTAATTTCTTCATTTTTTTATAATTATGATAACAAACGTTGTTTCGTAACTTTTGTTTTATTGTTTTCGACTATTTTTTTATAGATTGGTTTAATTCTTGAAACAAAAAAACAGCGTTGCGAAGCGCAAAGGTAAGAATTTTTATTTTTCTTGCAAAATTAATAACCAAGCATCTGAGAAACGTTTTCTGATATTCTGAATTTTTTCTCTTGCTGTTCCATAATCGTCGGTCGAGATAGCGATAACGCGATGCATATCGTTTTCATTCATCGCTATCAATGCCTTGTAGCCTTCTTCGTTAAGCGATAATTGCAAACGCTCGGCATTGGCGTTATTTCCAAAACTGCCCACAACGATGTTGTATTTTTTAAGTTGCAGACCGCTGTTTTGGTTGCTGTCAGTTAGTTTTACATACTCGTTGCGTGCACTCAACGCTTCTTTTTCGTCGAAAACTTTTTCGGACGTGTAAACAACTTCTTCTTCTTGTGGAACCGGATCGGGTAGCATTACTTGTTCGGTTTTTCTTGTATCTTGTACGGACACTTTGCTTATCGGCGCTTTTTTTGTTTGGCAAGATACAACTCCAAACACAACGCACAATGCGATTGCAAAAATTTTGTTTGTAGATTTCATCTGTATTTGTTTAAAATTATCCTACAAAGATGCAAATAAAATACCATTCAAAAAATTTAGACGGGATTTTTTTTTATCAACAAGCTAAAAAAAATTTTTTTTTGAGCTTTATGTTTGTTGAATAACAAAAAAGTAGTACCTTTGCGACCGTTTTAGAAAACCGATTCAGTAGCTCAGCAGGTAGAGCACATCCCTTTTAAGGATGGGGTCCTGGGTTCGAGCCCCAGCTGAATCACATTTTTCTAAAAAAATTGGTTGATAATGGAGATTCAGTAGCTCAGCAGGTAGAGCACATCCCTTTTAAGGATGGGGTCCTGGGTTCGAGCCCCAGCTGAATCACGGAATAGTTAAAAAAAACACTTATAAATAAAATTATAGGTGTTTTTTTTTCAATTAATCGCCAATCATTACAAAATAACTTCCAATTAACGATTTTTTTTGACTAATCACTAAAAATAAATCCAATCTCTATACGCTAAAATCTAAAATCTTTTTTATCTTTGCGCTTCAATTTCGAAGAAAAACTACTAAACAAATAATAATATAAAACACTTAAAGACTATGAAAAAACATAATTTCAACGCCGGACCATGTGTACTGCCCCCACAGGCTATTGAAGCGGCAATTGAGGCTATTCGCGATTTTGACGGAACAGGCATCGGAATATTGGAAATATCGCACCGCACGCCGGGTTGGGAACGCATTATGAAAGAAACCGAAGAACTTTGGGTAGAATTGTTGAAAATTCCTGCCGGATACCGTGTTGTATTCTTAGGCGGCGGCGCATCTACTCAATTTGGTATGGTACCGTTAAATTTCCTGCACAAAAAAGCCGCCTATCTTCAAACGGGCGTATGGGCAAAAAAAGCCATTAAAGAGGCAAAAGGACTCGGTGAAGTCGAAATCGTTGCATCATCTGAAGATAAAAATTATTCATATATACCTAAAAATTACACGATTCCGACAGATGCCGATTATTTCCACATTACGTCGAACAACACCATTTACGGCACCGAAATTCGGTATGATATTGATTCTCCAATACCATTGATAGCTGATATGAGTTCCGATATAATGTCTCGTCCGATAGATGTGTCAAAATACGTTTGCATTTATGGCGGCGCACAAAAAAATGTAGGACCTGCCGGCGTAACATTTGCGATTGTGCGCGAAGATTTATTGGGTAAAAGCGCCCGTTCGCTTCCCACCATGTTAAACTATGCCACTCATGTCGCCGAAAGTTCGATGTTTAATACACCGCCGGTATTTTCCATATTTGTAATGTATGAAACATTAAAATGGATAAAAGAATTGGGCGGATTGGAAGCAATGAACAAACTAAACAAAGAAAAAGCCGAAATATTATATGCCGAAATCGACCGTAACAAAATGTTCGCGGGCACGGCAGCAAAAGAAGACCGTTCCATTATGAATGTATGTTTCATAATGTCAGACGATTATAAAGATAAAGAAGCCGAGTTTATGGCATTTGCCAAAGAGCGTGGCATGGTAGGAATCAAAGGACACCGTTCGGTAGGCGGTTTCCGCGCTTCGATTTACAACGCATGTCCGAAAGAATCGGTACAAGCATTGATAAATTGCATGAAAGAATTTGAGAAATTAAATAATTGTTGACTTAAATTTAAGATGAATTTTTAAATTTTAAATAAAATGAAAATTTTAGTAGCAACCGACAAACCTTTTGCGAAAGCCGCTGTTGACGGCATTCGCCGCATTATAGAAAACACTGGATGCGAATTGGCATTATTAGAAAAATACACCAGTGTAAACGATTTTTACAAGGCAGTTGCCGATGCAGATGCGCTTATTGTTCGCTCCGACAAAGTTACAAAGGACGTAATCGAAGCGGCAAAACAGTTGAAAATAGTAGTACGTGCAGGCGCAGGCTACGATAATATTGATTTGGCGGCATGTACGGCAAAAAATATTGTGGCGATGAATACGCCGGGTCAAAATTCAAACGCCGTTGCCGAATTGGCTATCGGTATGATGATATTCATGGCACGCAACAGCTTTACTCCCGGAACAGGAAGCGAACTTTTGAGTAAAAAACTCGGCATTCATGCCTATGGCAACGTAGGTCGTTTGGTGGCTAAAATAGCAAAAGGAATGGGCATGGAAGTATATGCTTTCGACCCCTTTGTTCCGGCTGAAAAAATGGCAAGCGAAGGCATTAAAGTTTGTGCAACCGCCGAAGAACTGTACGAGACTTGCAACTACATCTCGCTGCATATTCCCGCCAGTGAGCAAACCCAAAAATCTATCAATTATGCTTTGTTATCAAAAATGCCAAAAGGCGCCTGTTTGGTAAATACGGCTCGCAAGGAAGTAATCGCCGAAGATGACTTGGCAAAACTCTTGGAAGAAAGACCCGATTTGAAATACGCGACCGATGTGGCAGCAAATAATCAGTCGGAATTGAATGAAAAATTTGGCATACGTGTATTCGCTACCTCAAAGAAAATGGGCGCCGAAACCGCCGAAGCCAACATGAATGCCGGTCTCGCAGCGGCAAACCAAATTGTAGATTTTCTTAAAACAGGAAATACGACCTATAAAGTAAACTAAAATGAGGAATGAGAGATGAGGAATGGGTGTTTACTTGCCTCTCATTTCTCATTCCCCTCTCCTAAATTTGGAAAGATGCCAGAGTGGTCGAATGGGCCGCACTCGAAATGCGGTGAGCGGGTAACTGCTCCGGGGGTTCGAATCCCTCTCTTTCCGCAAAAAGCCAAAGACAAAAAGCCGCAAAAACTCGTAAAAACAAGGATTTACGAGTTTTTGCGGC
>Ga0099364_10011828_pt1 | contig 11848 bp, 9 predicted proteins | sample TergutTh196P3_FD_73070 | JGI IMG/M metagenome (GOLD analysis project Ga0099364, IMG submission 73070) | Microcerotermes parvus P3 segment gut microbial communities from Pointe-Noire, Republic of the Congo - Th196 P3 | ecosystem: Host-associated > Arthropoda: Insects > Digestive system > Gut ...
CTTCCATTTTTTGTGCTTGGGCAACAAAGATGATGCAAGCAAAGACTAATCCGGCAATAATACGTTTCATTTGTTCCTGTAATAGTTATCAATTTCGACCCCAAAATTAATCATAACATTCGTGATTACAATAAAAAAAAAGGATTTTTTTACATAAAAATTTGTTCCGGATATTCAATATCGGCTAAGGCAAGTCCTTCCGGTGCGATCGACATACCCGCCCTGCACCTGTCTTTTGCTTCAATGATATTCCTCAGATCATTGATTGTCAGTTTGTCACGACCTACGTCAAGCAATGTACCTACGATGGCTCTTACCATATTCCGTAAAAAACGATCGGCTTTTATCGTAAAGACCCACACATCACCTGCACGCGACCATCCGGCCTCAAAAATGCGGCAATACGGGGTTTTTGTGTCCGAATGTAGCTTGCAGAAACTCGTAAAGTCGGAATATTCAAACAACAGGGCGCAAGCTTCGTTCATCTTTTCAAAGTTGACGGAACGTAAAGAAGTCCGGTAAACCGTTTCGTAATGGAAGGGGTTTTTCTTGTCGGTAAGCATATATATATATGTACGCGAGACAGCGTCGAACCGCGCATGTGCTTCGTTTGTCACGGGAACGATTTTGTCAACGGCTATATCCTTGGGTAACATGCTGTTTAGTTTAGAAGTTAAGGTGTTGCCGTCGGAAATGGCGGTCATCCCGTCCTGCAAAACATCGAAATGGGCGACCATCATCCGGGCATGAACACCCGCATCCGTCCTGCCGGCGCCGGTGACGGCAATCGTACGGCGCAAGACGACGGCCAGCGCCTCTTCGATACATTGTTGAATACTAAGGCCATTCGGCTGATTCTGCCAACCGCAATAACGCGTACCCTTATAGGAAAGATAAATAAAATAGCGATTCACTTCCTGTCCGTCAGTCTCCCGCATCGTTGACATCAATTTCAAATACAATGGATGGCGTCATGCGTTTCAGCGTAGTGAGCGACACATCCTTTCCAGCCCTTATTCCTTCCTGCCGCAAACGGTACTCCACTGTTTTATAGGCTAATTCCGGATGGTTATTGTCGCGGCTTAAATGACACAGCCAGATATTTTTCAGCGCAGGCGTAAAAATGGAGGCTATAAAATCGGCCGTATAACGATTACTCAAATGTCCGGTTGCGCTCGACGCCCGTTCTTTTAAAAAAGCGGGATAGGCGCCCGACTTCAACATCTCCTCGTCATAATTCGTTTCGATCACCAGATGATTGGCCTTGCTTAGATAAGCGCGCACCGTATCCGTTATATGTCCGGCATCCGTCAATATCACAAACGTCTGATCCCTGTATTCAATGGAATAGCCGACATTGTCGCTGCTGTCATGGGGCGCTTCAAATGCCGTAATCCTGAAATCCCGGATAAAAAACGGGACTTCCTTCTCCACCACATGGCGGTACTGTATTAAAACCTCTTCAACAAAACGGCTTCTGCGTATCCCGTCGTGAACCTTTTCGGTTGCATAGACGGGAACATTCAGCGCTTCACCGAGACCGCCTACCGATTTGATATGGTCGGCATGATCGTGTGTGACTAATATGGCCTGTATTTTCTCAACACTGATGCCGTGTTCCTTCAGGATTTTTTTTATCTGGCGCACGCTGATACCGGCATCTATTATGATACCGAACGACGAAGTCCCGATATAATAACAGTTACCGCTACTTCCACTGGCCAAGCTTAAAAAAAACAGTTTCGTCATAGACAATCAGGAAAAAACCAAGTTAATTCTGCAAAGATAGGAAAAATAATTGAGAATCGAAAAATGATAATTAAAAATAATTTTCAACTTTCAATTTTCAATATTCAATTAAAAGCACTACTTTTGCCGAAAAATCAAGCGATGTTCTATTTTTTTGATTTTATAAAAATATGGTATTGAAAAAAAAACAGGAGGAATTTATCATTCAATGGCTGATTGGAACGGGTGATTTGGTCGTACTGAATCTCATTTTCTTTGGTATTTACAGCATTTTGGACCCGTATTATACCCATTTCATGAATCCCAAGATGCGGGAGATCATCCTGCTCTTCAATTTTTGTTATTTTTTCTCCCTCTATTTTGTGCCGATACAGCTGCACCTGTCGGTGGTGTTTCTCGACAAGGTTGTACAGCGGTCCTTTTATTTTGTGACGATCTTCATTTTTTTGTTTGTCACCTGTCTGTTATTCCTCAATATCAGCGACAAGCTGGCTACTTTCATCACCCTGTGCTATCTGTCGTCGCTCCTGATCTTTTCGTTGTGGCGCGTTTTGGTGCGTATCATTGTGAAGTCTTACCGGCGAAAGGGTTATAATGCAAAAAATATCATTATTGTCGGCGCGGGAAAAAACGGGATGGAGCTTTACCAGGTGATCAGAACCGACCTGGCCTACGGGTTTCATGTGCTCGGTTTTTTTGACGACAACTTGATTTTAAAAGACGTCCTGCCCAACTATCTCGGCCGGATCGACGAAATCGAAGCGTATGTGAAAAATCATGATATTGACGAAATATACTGTACCATTCCCGGAACGAACAGCGAAAAAATATCGGCGCTGCTCAATTTTGCCGAAAAAAACATGATTCGTTTTTACATCATTCCCGAATTTTTCAGGGACATCAAGAAGAGTATGGCGCTCGAAATAATGGAAACGATACCGCTGCTTACCGTTCGCACCGAGCCGCTGCAATCGCTGACCAACCGTTACCTCAAACGGTGTTTCGACCTTGTTTTTTCGACCGTCGTCCTCCTCCTTGTCTATCCGTTCCTCTATCTGATAGCAGGAGCATTAATAAAATTATCATCCAGGGGGCCTATCCTCTTCAAACAAAAACGCACCGGACTGTACGGCAAAGAATTTGAATGTTACAAGTTCCGCACGATGCGCGTCAACGAAGATGCCGATACGATGCAGGCCAGCAGGGACGACCCGCGTACGACACTTATCGGGGGTTTTTTAAGACGCACGAACTTAGATGAATTTCCGCAGTTAACCAATGTCATCAAGGGCGAGATGTCGGTTGTCGGCCCCCGTCCGCACATGCTCAGACACACCGAACAGTATTCGATACTGATTGACAAGTACATGGTACGGCATCTTGTCAAGCCGGGCATCACCGGATGGGCGCAGATCACCGGATACCGGGGCGAGACACGCACGCTCGAACAGATGGAAGGACGCGTAAAGCGTGATGTATGGTACCTCGAAAACTGGTCGTTCTTTCTGGATTTGAAAATTATCGTTGTGACAATCATTGAAATGTTTAAAGGTGATTCAAATGCGTATTGAAATAAACTGTAACTTTACACGCTGATGGGACGGATTGTTGCGATTGACTACGGATGCAAACGCACCGGAATAGCGGTGACCGATACGATGCAAATCATTGCCGGCGGTCTTTGCACCGTGCCGGGCGACAGGGCGACCGGCTTCCTGAAAGCTTATGTTTCGCGGGAAAAAGTCGATCTGTTTGTTATCGGACATCCCAGACAGATGAACAATGAACCGTCCGCGAACATGCAGCATGTAAAAGCATTTGCCGGCCGTTTGCAGAAAGCAATACCGGAAATACCCGTCGAATATGTCGACGAACGATTTACTTCGGTGATGGCACGCCGGGCCATGATCGATGGCGGATTACGAAAAAAACGGCGTCAGGATAAAGCATTAGTCGACGAGATAAGCGCAACGCTCATCCTGCAGGGATATCTTGAAAAGAAAAGACTGACAATTGATTTATAAAAATATGATATTACCCATTTACACATACGGACAACCCGTTTTACGGGAAGAAGCAAAAGCGGTCGAAACCGGCTATCCGCAAATCAAGACACTGGTCGACAACATGTTCGAGACCATGAACAGGGCGGACGGTGTCGGGCTGGCAGCACCTCAGGTAGGAATTTCCATCCGTCTGTTTGTCATTGATGCCGATGGAATTGCCAAAACCTATCCCGAATGTAAAGATTTTAAACGCGTCATGATCAATCCGGTAATCACCGGACGCAGTGATGAAACTGTCGCGCTGGAAGAAGGCTGCTTAAGTTTTCCGGGCATACACGAAAAAGTGATGCGCCCGGTCGGCATACAGGTGGAGTACATGGACGAAAATTTTGAAAAACACGACGAACACCTGAAAGGATTTGTAGCGCGTATCGTGCAGCACGAGATTGACCACCTGAACGGACAAGTATTCATTGATTCCATTTCGCCCATAAGACGTCAGCTAAACAAGGGCAAACTGAATAATCTTATCAAGGGAAATGTTAATTGCAAATATAAAGTTAAAACGGTAAAATAATGAAACGCACGCTCATCCTCTTTTTTTTGCTGTCGGGTATCTATACTTCATTCGCCCAAATCAACACCGATCGCGTGATGGCCATCGGACGCAATGCACTTTATTTTGAAGATTATATCTTATCCATACAGTATTTCAACTCGGTAATCAAACAGAAGCCCTGGCTGGACAAGCCTTATTACTACCGGGGCGTCGCCAAATTTTACCTGGAAGATTACAGCGGCGCCGAAGACGACTGCACGCTGGCGCTGCAGCAGAACCCTTTCATGATTCAGGCTTATTTCGTGCGCGGTATCGCACGCCATAGCCAGGGGAAATACGACCTGGCCCTCGACGATTACCGTAAAGGACTTGAATTCAGGCCCAAAGACCGTCCGATGATGACAAATTCCGCCATCGCCCATATACAAAAAAAGGATTACGAAAAGGCCAGAGAACTGTTTGATGAAATCATTGAAACGTTTCCCAAAGAAGCGAACAGCTATATGGCGCGCGGTTCGCTATTCATGGAAACAGGCGACACGGTGGCGGCTTTGGCCGACTATAACAAATCGATCGAAATAGATCCCTATTATGCGCCTTCTTATGGAAACAGGGCTATCATTCACTTTCAAGCCGGCGATTTGCAGCAGGCCTTGAACGATCTGAATAAAGCCATCAATCTCAGTCCGCTTGAACCGGGTTTATATATAAATCGCGGACTGGTTCGCTACCATACCAACGATCTGCGTGGGGCCATGTCCGATTATGATCATGTGATCCTTTTGAACGACAACAACCTCATTGCCCGTTTCAACCGGGGGCTGTTGCGTTTCCAGGTCGGCGACTACAACCGCGCTATCGAAGATTTCAATGTAGTCATAGCCATTGAGCCGGACAATTATATGGCCTGTTACAATCGCGCCCTGTTACTGAACGAAACCGGCGAATGGCATGCCGCTATTAAGGATTTTGACGTCATCCTGGATCAGTATCCCAACTTTGTGCCCGGTTATTACAGTCGAGCACATGCCAAACGCCAGATTAATGACATCGCGGGCGCTGACAGAGACTACTGGTATGCCATGGAGCTGGAAAGAACGAACGGAAATATTCCGGCTCACGTAGCACAGGCGGCTCAGGCATCGACTCAAACGGCTGCATCGGATGACACCGGCACTTCCGACAATAATCAAACACGTGAAGAATCCGATAAAAACATCAATAAATTCAACAGCTTGGTCGTATCCAACAAGACCGACGATCAAAAAAGTAAATACCAGAGCGAAATTCGCGGACGCGTACAGGACAGAAACATTCGCATTGACATTGAACCGCAGTTTGTGCTGACCTATTACGAAAAAACAGGCAGGATATTCGAATCGATTTTCTATAACCGTACCATCGAATCGTTCAATGAACGGATGGTTCTCGGATGGAAACTGATTGCGACCAATCAGGAAGCCTCCCTAAACGAATTTCAGATAGATGCCCATTTCGAATCCATCAACGAATTATCATCCAGGATCGCACAAAATGAAAACAATGCCGATTATTATTTCGGACGGGGCATTGACTGCATGCTTGTTCAGGATTTCTCGGAGGCCATCGCCAATTTCGATCAGGCTATCGAAATTGATCCGTCATATACCCTGGCTTATTTTAATCGGGCGGTCGTACGGTACAAACAAATAGAATACGAGTTGTCAAGCACCAGTCAGGATGAGTTTGGCGAAGCCATCAACATCACATTGGGCGTAACCAAAAATACGGCGCTTACTTCTCCGGCTGTCGTCCAGCAGGATAACCGTACTTTCATGTATGAGATGATCCTTCGCGACTATAACACCGTCATTCAGCAAGACCCTTCCTTTGCCTACGCCTACTTCAACCGCGCCAACATCCGTTGCATGCAGCGCGATTACCGCGCCGCCATCCCTGATTACAACGAAGCCATACGCCGCAATGCCAGTTTTGCGGAAGCCTACTTCAACCGTGGCCTGACCCAACTGTCGCAAAACAATACCAAAAACGGCATAGCCGACCTCAGCAAAGCCGGCGAACTCGGCATCATCGAAGCCTACAGCATCATCAAACGCATGACCGTAAGCAACTGAAAAAAAAGTCAAACTACTGTATTTCAATATTATATGGAAATTACGGCATCTCCGAAAGTTGGAGCGTTGCTTTTGTGAAAAACTTATTTTATCTTTGACGTCTGGAATGTTTGAATTTTATAACGATCTGTTGTATAACAAAAGAAGAATATGAAGCAAACACATCTTTTTGTAATATCCATGCTTTGCCTGTTATTTTTTGCATTGTATGGCTGTAATAATCCTGTTGGCGATGAGATTATTGAGATTCTCGAGCCTTTACGATCCGGAGAGGTGAGAATCAAAGTCCGTCCGGATGAAGATAAAAAGATTTCATTCATCGTTGTAGCCGAAAAAATACTGATTGACTGGGGTGATGGCACGACGGAAGAATTTACTCCCAACGGTATGCCGAAAGGGTTGGTACATGAATATATGGAACAAAACCTGATGAATATCACCATCCATACGGAAGAAATGGTTAATTTTGGAGCCTGTTCGATGATAAATATTAATGGGGTATTTATGCAAACATTTGGCCGTATAGAGGAAATATGTTTCGGCAAATGCGCTTATTTGGAGGAAGTTATTCTTCGCGGTAATGACTTGATACGGTTAGAAATCGAAGAAGCCAATTCATTAACATTGTTTGACTGCAGCTTTAACAGTCTTTCGGCTTCTGCATTGAACAGTCTGTTTGGTTCGCTTCCTTTTTCGGATGAAGGCATCATAATTTTCAGAGAAAATACAGGCAGCGAAACTTGTGACAGCAGTATTGTCCTGTCGAAAGGATGGACGGTGCAATCATTGCTGCCGGATGAAGATTGGGAACTTGTGCCTCAAGAAATTGACGATGAAATGGTAAAATTATATGCAATGCATTTATTCGCCGAATTTGGCAATTTGCTGAAACCGTTTTTTTTATTCGATGCTTTATATACGCAAACAATCGTTGGTTTTAGTAATTATTCCTTTATTTATAACCATCAAATCAATTCGTCAAATGATCTCGTTTCGGATATGTGGAATAAATCTTACTCTACAATATGGAGGTTGAACAGTTCTTTAAATCTTATGTTAAAACGAACCGGTGATACTTCCTTTTCCAATTATATCCACACGGCTAAGGTCTTGCGAAGTTATGCGTTTTTTATAATGATTAATTACTGGGGCGATGTGCCTTATTTAGACGAAGCAGTGACTGTTAATGTGGAGGAAATGCCATCAATATACAGGATGGACAAACAACAACTGCTGAATCTGTTGATCGAGTCATTACTTGAAGCGGAAGCTGCACTGCCCGAAACGGAAACCGATAATTCCCTGTCAAAATCTTTTGCCCAACTGATTTTAGCTAAAATTTATACCTTTCAGGGGGATCATACAAAAGCATTATCATATACGACAAAAATCATTGAAAGCGGGAAATACAGCCTTTCTCCCGATTATACAGATATTTTTGAAAGCAGTGATAACGTAGAACATTTAACTCAATATCAGGTATTTTATCACAATGCGGCTGTTTCTTGGGAAGGTTTAATAAAAAAAGGCGAACAGACGCCTTATGCGAGATATGCGGAAGTTCTCCTGTTAGCGTCGGAAAACTATCTGAAATCCGGAAATATTCAGGATGCGATCAGCTGTTTGAATCAGGTAAGAAACCGGAATAATCGCACCCTCTCAAGTACCGCCTTGTCCATATCAGCTATCGAAGATATGATTTTAGAAGAATATCAGCAAGATATGGGAAAAGAAGGTCTCTATTTCTTCGCCTTAAAACGATTCGAAAAAGCAGAACAAGTACTTGGCATCGAATCTTTCAGATTGTTGTTGCCAATCCCTCACCGGGAAATAGTTTTAAATCCCAACATGAATCAGAATGTAGGATATTAATGAATAGAAATCTAACAGGGTAATTCTCTATATTAATTAATTAAATAAGCCATTCAAACCTCTATTTAAAATAGAAGTTTAAAGTAATAATCCTCTATTTGAAAAAGAAGTTGTATCTTTGCGGAAAAAATTATGAATAAAGAATTATTGAAAAGGGTTATTGCCGACCAGGAATATTACTTCGAGCAGGCAAAGGAAAGCGTCAAACGGGAATTTGCAGACGCCTTCCGTGTTTCTCCTGAAATAGTGATCATTACAGGTATTCGACGTTGCGGTAAATCGACTTTACTGCAACAAATTCGGGCTACACAAACCGAAAAGGATTACTATATTAACTTTGACGATGAGCGTTTGGTAAGCTTCAAAGTGGAAGATTTTCAACTGCTTTTGGAGGTTTTGTACGAACTTTTCGGTGAACAGAAAACTTTTTATTTCGATGAAATCCAGAATGTAGATCAATGGGAACGATTTGTTCGCCGCCTGCACGACACAGGCAATAAGATTTATATCACCGGTTCAAATGCCCGCATGTTGAGCCGGGAACTTGGCACACACCTCACGGGTCGTTACCTTGCATGCGCACTTTATCCGTTTTCGTTCAAAGAATTTATTATGCTTAAAAAGCCTGATATATTGGGCAAAAACTATTATAAAACGAACGTAAAAGCAGAAATCCTGGCACTTTTCCACGAATATTTTAATAACGGCGGTTTCCCGAATTTTGTAAAAACAGGCGACGAACTGGCATTAAAAACATTGTTTGAAAACATTGTTTACCGGGATATTATGGTGCGAAACAAGATCACGAACGAAAAGGAAATGAAAGAGTTGATTTCGTATCTTGCCGGCAATTACGCCCGACTTTCAACCAATAGCGAATTAGCAGGAATAATCGGCGTGAAAAATCCGACAACGGTAAAGAATTATCTTGGTTTTCTTGCCGACAGCTATTTAGTGTTTCAAACCGGCAAGTACGATTTTTCGGTTTCAAAGCAAATTCTGAATCCGAAAAAATCGTATTTCATTGACAATGGACTTGTCCGTCGTATTGGTTTCAGTTTTTCCGACAACTTGGGGCATCTGCTTGAAAACATCGTTTTCATCGAACTGTTGAGGCGTGGCAAAAAGGTTTATTATCATAAAAACGGACAGGAATGTGATTTTGTAATAGTTGAAGGCAAAACGGTGACAACAGCCATCCAGGTAACGTATGCAATGCCAAACGAGAAAACGCGAAAACGGGAGATGGACGGTTTGCTGGATGCAATGAACGCTTACAAATTGCACGAAGGACTGATAATTACAGACGACACCGAAGAAGAAATAATGGTAAATGACAAAAAAATCACCATCATTCCCGCCTGGAAATGGATGCTTGATAATAAATATTACTAATATAAACTATCTTCTATTACTAATATAAACTATCTTCTATTGCTAATATAAACAAAAATCGTATATTTGCACACAAAATATATTAATAAATCGCATAAGATATGATACAACAAACAGTATTACAGCGAGTTATAGATACCCAAAAGCAAAAATCAGCACGTTTGGGAACCGGACTGGAGCGCGAACTTTTACCGGATATTGTTTTCCTGCAATCATACGCATCGATAATTACAGGCATACGTCGTTGCGGTAAAAGTACTTTACTCGGGCAAATACTTGAAACTGAGAATCGGAAAAAGTTGTTTTTGAGTTTTGAAGACCCGCGTCTGTTCAATTTTGAGCTTTCCGATTTTGAAATTTTAGACAGTATTATCGAAAACTCAAAATGCGAATCATTGTTTCTTGATGAAATACAGGTTGTTGCCGGTTGGGAATTGTATGTTCGTCAGAAACTTGACGAGGGTTTTCGCGTTGTCGTTACCGGCTCGAATGCTTCTTTATTAAGTCGTGAACTGGGTGCCAAACTCACCGGAAGGCATATCAGCAAGGAACTTTTCCCGTTTTCATATCGTGAATTTTTGAGTTTCAAAGGTTTGCAGGCTGGCGAAAAATCATTTCTGAAGTATATGGATACAGGTGGATTCCCTGAATTTCTCAAATCCGGCAATACAGACATCTTAACAGGGCTGTTCCATGACATTCTCAACCGTGATATTATCGTTCGGCATGGAATCAGAGATACCCGTTCGTTAAAAAATCTTGCGGTTTATTTGGCATCCAATACGGGTAACCTCATCACTGCAAACAAATTACAGCAACCCTTGAATATTAAAACGGCGACAACCGTATTGGATTATTTTTCGTTTTTGGAAGATGCCTACCTGGTCGGTTTCATGCCGAAATTCAGTTATTCACTTAAAACACAACTGGTAAATCCAAGAAAAATATATCTAATCGATGCAGGGATTATAAAAGTTGCATCAACGTCATTTACCGAAAATAAAGGCCACTTGCTTGAAAACCTGATTTATTGGGAACTAAGGCGGCAAGGAAAAGAATGTTATTATTTTAATGAAAACAGTGCAGAATGTGATTTTGTGGTTATGAAAAACGGGAAATTAGAGCAGGTTATACAGGTTTGTTACGAACTTCTACCCGAAAATCGTGAACGCGAAATCCGGGGATTGAAAGAAGCAATGGACTTTTTCAAAACAGACAAAGGGCTAATAATCAGTTTTAATCAACGCGACGCTTTTATAAACAACGGTAATCGAATTGAAGTTTTGCCGGCATGGGAGGTTTTAGCGGATAAAAAAATTCATTGTCAATAAATTATTGTATTTTTTAAAAAAAACGTATCTTAGCGAGGTTCAATATACAGAGCAATAATTCGATTTTTTTTATCAATATATTGAACAATAATTCGTACCTTTGCCGCTGTTTATAATAGAATACCCTATGGATAAGGAAATAATCAAACGGTTGATAGCTGAAAAACAGGCTGAAATTGCTTCTGTTGAGTTACAGAAGCGTCCTGTTGAATTGGAACCATCGGCAAATTATGTGTTTGTCGGACTGCGACGCGCCGGAAAATCTTTCCTGATGTACCAACACATACAGGATTTGATTCAGTTGAAAAAGATTACTATGGAGGAAACGTTGTATATCAATTTTGAAGATGAGCGGCTTACCTCCTTAAAAGCCGAAGAGCTGGGTTTGTTGTTGGACGCTTATAAGGAAATGTTTGATAGCAAACCGATGATTTTTCTCGACGAAATACAAAATATTGATGGCTGGGAAAAATTCGCCCGCCGTTTAGCCGATTCGAAATATCGGGTATTTATTACCGGAAGCAATGCACAAATGCTTAGTAAAGATATATATACTACGCTTGGAGGAAGATTTATAGCCCACGAAGTTTTTCCTTTTAAATTTCATGAATACCTGATGTATCATGGCGTTATCTTAAATAAAAATTGGGCATACAATGATTTTATCCGTACACAAGTAATCAAACAATTCCAATGCTATTTTTACTATGGCGGATTTGCCGAGTTATTTTCAATAAAGGATAAACGTAGCTGGCTCAATTCGTTATATCAAAAAATTCTTTTGGGTGATATCGTTTCCCGAAATGAAATCCGAAACGAAAA
>Ga0099364_10011829_pt1 | contig 11848 bp, 7 predicted proteins | sample TergutTh196P3_FD_73070 | JGI IMG/M metagenome (GOLD analysis project Ga0099364, IMG submission 73070) | Microcerotermes parvus P3 segment gut microbial communities from Pointe-Noire, Republic of the Congo - Th196 P3 | ecosystem: Host-associated > Arthropoda: Insects > Digestive system > Gut ...
CCCAATAGTTACAGCGAGTAGTTCCCGATTCTCGAGAGACTCGATGCGCAGGCGGCGGCCTCGCAGACTCCTGCTCTTGGATGGCGATGGAACGGAACGACCAAAAAGACGATTGACAAAGTCGGAAAACATAGGAAAGGTCCTTTCAAATTGAAGAAAAATTTTGGGCTTGACTCGAAAACAATTTTTATGTACAGTTAAGCGGGCACTCCGCATTGCTGTTTCAATGGCAGGAAAAAACATTCAGAGCCACAATCGGAAGATTGCGCAACCGAATTCGCGCAATCTTCCGATTGCGGCTCTGATTGCGATTGCGGCTCTGATTTGCGTCCGGTGCAATTAAAATTTCCAAATTCCCATTACCGATATGTATTGGTCCCGATAATTTCGACCAAACATATAACCGTAATCGCCACGGAGCATCGTGCAGCCACAACGACAACTCCAACCCAATCCAATGCCGAAGTCGCACGAATGACGGTCCGCCATCCGCGTTGCCATTAACGCCGAAGTCGGTGAACCCGTCAGCCATACGTCATACTTCGAACTCACATCGCCAACGTTCGCAATGTAACGCGCTCGCTGTTCCGGCATCAGCATACTGCCGCCCATCGGCATATTTCGTGTGAAACGAGCACCCATCGGCAAAACAACCACATTGGCACTCGACTTTTCGTTGCGGAATACCGTTTGACCGTTCCAATCCGCACTCAATCCGCCCTGATAGTAATAACCGTACTCAATACCAAACGACGGCCATACGCACAGTTCGCCCAACCCAATAACGCGCGTCAGCGTTGCCGAGAGCGATGCCAAACCGGAAGTCATCTTTCCCGTCAAGTCGCCGTCAATGGTCCGCTGTCTGATACCGTTGTCCATTCCGAGCCAACCCGCCGAGAGCAGGAAGTCGAAATCGCCCCGCCGTGTGTTCATATAAGCATACGCACCGCCGAAGCCGGTGTCATTCCACGTTTTGGCCAAGTCGCCGTTCGAATGGACTCTGCCCCATCCGCCGAGGCCCATAACGCCATAGCGCGTCGTTCCCTGAGACGTATCGACGCCAACACCAATGGCATATTGATCGTTCACAAAACCGTGACGGAAATTGCCGCTCATCAGACCGAAGCCGCGACTGTTACCATAAATCGGCGAAACCCAAAGGTCCAAAGGCTGACGGCGTCCGCAAATTTGGCCACGGAAAAACGGTTGCACCCCGTCCGTCATCTGTAACGACCGCCGGTAAATCGCATTGCCGACGGCGGTCCGTATGTTGTAAAGCGCACTCATCGGAGCCGCCAAGTTCACCAGGTCAAATCCGCTTTGGAGCGAAATTTCCATTGCGTCAATGTCGTCAATGTTCGCCAGCAGATGCTCGATGAAGTCGTTGCCGCCTTCGTAAGCGTCGATGACCGGTCCGATTTGCGGCGAAATGTTCGGGAACATTTCGGAACTGAACCCGCGTTCCAAAAGGTAGTAGAGTCGATCATTGGCGTACCACCAGCGGTTTTCAACGATTTTGTACCGAAAGTTAGGCACGGTCTTTATTTCGCCATCGGATAGGAAGCCGCCCATTTCGTTACCGATATAGACGGGAATTTGCGTTCCGACCGGTATGTGGTAGTTGTTATCGAAAGTCGTTAGGAGCGTTCCGCCGGTGTTCACCGTGAGAGTGCCGCCTTGGAGCGGAGCATCTTCGTAGTTCTGCGTTGCCGTTACGTAAAGCGTACCGCCTGTGTTGACGTTCGCGCCACCTTGCAGGGTGCCGGTGTTGCCAACGATGACGGAACCGGCGTTGATTTCGACGCGGCTACTCGTGGTGCCAGTCAGTGTCAACGCTCCGATGCCCAGTTTAACCAGCGAACCGGCACCGGACATATCGCCGACGTAAGTCCAAGCGTCGCTCCGATTGAAGATGACGTTGGCGTTCGAAACAATGTTTCCGGCGTAGTTTCCGCTCGTTCCGCCGTCGCCGATCTGGATCGAACCGTCGGTTACAGTCAGCGTGCCCGTCGCGGTGCTGTTTCCGGTGAGAATAATATTGCCTGCACCGGTTTTATTGATCGCTCCGGCACCGGTCAAGACGTTCGACAGTTCGCCGTGCTCCGCAATTTGAAGGTTCAGCGTACCGGCGTTGTTCACGGTTCCCAAGCCGAGCGAATCAACTCGCGTTGCCACGACGGTGCCGCCGCTACTGATATTGGTGTTGGCATAAGTGTTCGCCAAGGTCAGACTCGCACCGCTGCTGACGTTGACATTTCCGGCAGATAGATAGCCGCTTCCCTCAAATCTGTAGGAACCTGCGGTAACATTGACCTCTTTCGGACTGACCGAGCCGACCAGATTGACGGTTGGCGAACCCTGTCCCTTGAAATAGGCAATGTCGCCCGTCATAAAGTCAACGTCAACCGAAGTTGTGCCGTCGTGCCAATTGCCGCCGCCGTAACCGGTTCCGATCCGCCAGTTTCCGCTTCCGACCCATTCGAGCGGCAGCGCACCGCTTCCTATCTCCAGATAGAAAATGCCGCCGTCCTCGTAAACTCTCGTTCCCTCACGGTACGACGAGATGTCAAAGGTTTCAGGCGAAAAGTTGGCCGCTTCGACGTTCGCCGTCAAGAAAGCGCCGCTGTCCACGATGTTCAAGCGGACCAAACCGCTGGTCGGACCACTGATCGATCCCGCCAGAATTTCCAAGATGCCAGAGGAACTCGAACGACCAAGCGCCGTGCCTCCCGCAATGGTTACGCTTCCCGTACCGACATCAATAGTGCGAGCACCATCAAAGACCAAGGTGCCGCCGTTGAATTCGATCTTGTTGCCGGTCAATCCTTGGAATTCGAGATTGCCCCGCAAACTGAGGGTTCCACCGTTGAGCGTTAAGATTCCGGCACCATTGGCTCCCGATGCACCGGACGTTTGTCCTTGTCCGCCGCTGCCGCCGGTTCCGCCGACCTTCGTGATTCCAGAGAAACTGGCAAGACCACTGTTGATGATGATCGTTCCCAGCCCACCGGCACCGCCGTTACCGCCAACCCTCGAAGACCGTTAGCACCGGGATCGCCGTCGAAAGCCGGGTTTTCGTCGCCGCCGCCACCACCGATTCCACCGGAGCCGAAGATGCCGCCGGTTCCGCCATCGCCGCCTTTTCCGCCGAAGATGGCATTGTGGAACGTTGCCGTCCCGCCGTTGATCGTGAAAACGACATCTCCACCGGCACCGCCAGTGCCGCCGATTCCGCCGTCACCGCCGCGACCACCATCGCCGCCAAAACCGGTCTTGATGGCTCCGTAAGCGTCGCCTCCTCTTCCGCCGTTGCCGCCAATTCCGCCCTGACCGCCAATTCCGCCCTGACCGCCGATTCCACCGATTCCGCCGGTTCCACCGAACGTGGTTCCCGATGCAAAAATGACCTCGCCGCTACTGACAATAAAATGGAGTGTACCGCCTGCGCCGCCCGTAGAACCAGCGGCACCGGTTCCTCCCGTTCCACCGATGGCACCTTTCAGCCACTCTTCCGGAACCGGTCCTCCAACAAACTGTGCCGAATATATCCCGTCGCCGCCTTTTTGGCCTTGTCCGCCGACTCCGCCCACACCGCCTGTGCCGCCGGATGCGCCGAGCACAGCAATGGAGATCGGCACAAACTCCGCGTTTCCGGTAGCGGTAATCGATAAAAGACCACCGGCTCCGCCTTTTCCGGCTTCTCCGCCCGTGGCGCCCTGTCCACCGGCTTCCGGCGCTCCGTCGACATCTCCGTCTCTGGCGGGGCCGGACCAGTTGGGCGCACCGGTTCCGTTGGCTCCGACTCCACCGGCGTTGCCCCAGAGTTCATTAAACTCTCCACTAACGTTGTTCCTTGTTTCAGGAGCACCGGGATCACCGTCCGCTGCCGATGGCGGTGGTTCTGGCGGTACGACTGCCGCGAAAGACTGTGTGCCTGATATGCAGAAGCAAGCGGCAAGAACGAACGCACCGATGACGGTACGAGCGGAAAGACACCGGCGCAACCCGGCAACTCGGTTCGCAAACGACCGAAATTTAGCAGGTTCGCCTAAACGCCCCCCCCTATTTTATCACACACGGTTGCGTTTTTGTCTGACAACTGAATATCAAACATAGTCGTGTTTACCCTCCTTGGGTTGGTTTCGTTGTGTTCCAATTGAATATGCGGTTGCGGTCCGACAGAGTGGAACCGGACCGGCTACTGCGCCATTGTACATCACCCTTTGGAACTATATACCGTAAACGGGGTGGGATTGGACGTTTTTACTGGGAAAACAGGGTAATTTATCCCCGTTTCTAGTATATGTCATTTTTTGCCCCAATGCAAGATGTTTTCGAGAAAATATTCTCCGTCCGATTGACACCGCCCAATTTATGGACTATGCCTACCGCAGTCGGTTGGCGAACATCAGAGTTCGCCGCGACTCCCGAAGCCGATTCCCGCTTCGGTATATTGTATCAGTACGCGTGATATCCGCGTACCGTTACCCTTCAAAAAAAGTGCGCATTAGTCGCGTCCTGAATGGAAATGCTTGATATGAGGGCGAGTTTGTTTTTCGTTTCACCCCAACCCCGGAGAATTTTGATTGACACTCTCGACAATCGGATACTTTTCCCATAAAATCGTCGCGTGACTCCTCTGTCGTTTTCTATACGTGCCGCCGCCGATGAACCATCCCCGCTTCCAAAAAATCCAAAGCCTTGTTCGACGCAACGATTGGAAAAAAGCCTATAAAGAAGCCGCTTTTCTTGTCAAACAATCCAATCAGCCGGAAGTCTGCGAGTTGCTCGTTACCACCCTCTGGGGCTGGATCAAAGATCAAGTTCGACGCGATCAGTACGAAGACGCCCGACAGAACGTCCAAGAGTTACTGCGCCAACCCAATATTTCCACCGAGATTCGAGCGGAGTTTCCTTCCGTTTTTCGTGTCCTCGGCCTGAACTCTCTTTTGCCGGAAAACCAGCGGGAAGATACAACATCGCCGGAAATCCAAGCCGAATTGGTCGATCTTTTTCTGCTACGCGGTAATAAGACCGTCGACCTGTTACCGGAAACCCTGGCCGATGCCGAAAGAGTTCTCGCCGCGTTTCAGCAGATCGAAGCGAAAGACGACACCGAAGCCCTTGAACGACTCCGTCCGATTGGATTCCGCTCTCCCTTGGCCGATTGGCGTCTATTCCTTCGCGGCTTGGTCGATCATTATCACGGCGACGACGAAAAGGCCGAGGAAAGTTGGCGGCGGCTTGCTCCAAATCGACCACCGTTCCGAATCGTCGGCAATCTGCGCAAACTCTTGCAGGAAAAACCGGCTTCAACGTCCCAAGGTCTCGTAGCGAGTTTTTTCAACCTGTTTCGCAGTAAGAATGATTCGCCCACGTCTCGAAAATCGGAGTTGCTCGACACACTCCGCACCTTGGACGGATATTTGAAGCAGGAAAAATACAAGGAACTTCTCGGACGACTCCAAGCGACCAAAGCGACCTTCCAACAAGAGAAGCCGATCCTCTTCGACCGACTGCTGCGCGTCGTTGCCGCTCAACTGATCCGAAGCGCTTCCCCGGATATTGTCCGGCAATTCATCGACCGAAATTTGCCGTTGCCGCTCGATCCGCTGGGAAACCGGACGCTGGCACTGCATTCGTTGATCATCGACCGCGATGAGAAATTTCGTCGGCCCGCTTGGCTGGCTCCGCCTCCCGTCTATTGGAGAAAATTCGTCGAAAACGACATCGACCGAATTCCTTCCTTTTCCGCAAAGATGAAAGCACGCGCCAAGGCCGTCGTGTACGATGCTATGGCGAATTTGACCATCGAGGAATTTTGTGACTCTTTAGACGAAGTTGGCGGCAACGAGGACCGACTGAACCAAATGATTGACGTACAGCGAACTCGCAGAGCCATCGACGATCTTTTGGAGAAAGCCATCGCCAGCGATCCGACCTATCTCCAGCCTTATCTTAATCAACAGCGGTTTTTTCTTGCGACATTACCGGAAGCGGAGCGTGCCTTGCCGTTTCATCCCCAGAGAATCGAGATCAACGAACGGTTGCTCCAACACATCCCGGACGCGCAGGAACCACTCGCTTATTTGTTCGACTATCATCTCGACGCCCAAAACCTGGAGGAGGCCGGAGTTTATTTCAACAAATTGCGGAAACTTGACCCGCTTTCGCGGAACACCTTGTTCCACCGGGGGCGGCTCTGCTTGGCCCGAATCCGCAAAGGACTTCGTGAACACGATTTCCATACCGTTGACGCCGCATTTCGTGATCTGAACGATGGACCGCCGCTGGAATCCATTTTTTATCGCTTCGATGTGCTTCCTCTTGCTCTGGGCTATCTCGCCGAACTTTTACGCGGTAACAGTCAAGGAGCCGACGACTTTTTTGCGGCAGCGGTGCGATTGGGCATCGAAAAGCGGCTTCCGATGGTCTTTGCCGCGATTGTCGAAGGCCGGGAACTCGGTCTGCCTCAAAAGTTTCTCCAACCGCTCGAATCGGAATGGAGCAAAACGATTTCCGGTCGCTGTAACGGAAATACCGCCGGAGTGCTCGGCGACCTGGCGTTTAACGTACTGATTTCTCCGGAAAGGTATTCGAAGTCCCAGGAGTTGGCCAAGGCGGTTTGCCAATACGTCAATCGGGCCGGGCAGGTCAAATGGAACGCGGAAAAAGACCTCTTCGGTGCCTGCAATTTTCTTTGGCATTTGGCCGTCGAAAAGAACAACGACGAATACAGAGCGACGTACCGGAATCTGGTCAGGAAGGGACTCAAGCAGTATCCGCAATCGCCGTGCTTCCTCTTTTTCGATGCGGAAACCTCCAGGTTTGAAAGGATTTGGCCCGGTTCCTATCGGGAACACCGGGCTGCCGAAAAGTATCAGGAATTTCTCCGCCGGATCGGTTCGCACCGCGACGACTTGCAGTTTGGTCGATTTGCAATGCTGGCGGAACAACGACTTCAGCAGATCGACAATCCTGACGACGATGACGTGGACGACGATTGGGATGGCGACGAAATCCCACTCAGCCTGCCGCCCGGTTTCGAGTTTCCTCCGGAGGTTTGCCGTCAAATCCAGCAGAGCGGCGGTTTTTCTGAGACAACAAGGCAGGCACTGTTCAAAGCCCTTCCCAAGGAGATGGGACCGTTCCGTGATATGATTATTGATGCCCTCGAGGAATGTCTGCTCAAGGGAATTCCGGTCGAGCGCTTCGAGGAAATGATGAAACAAAAAATGCGCAGTATGTCCTCCTTCGAACAAATGGCGTTTATGCTCAAAATGGCGCAAGAGGGTACTCTCGACGCAATCAACGATGACGATGACGAAAACGACTTTCCTCCCAAACGAAAATTCCAACGGAGAAAATAAGCGGCGATTATGCAAATAGTTCACTATCACACGCTGGGAATCTCTCCCGATTGCACGGAAGAGGAATTGCGGAAACGGTATCTCGAACTGGTCCGTCAATATCCGCCGGAGTCGCATCCGGAGAAGTTTTCGCGTATTCACGAGGCGTACGAAAAACTGAAGGAGCCGCTCGAATCCCTCTACGAGATGCTTTTTTCGCTTACGACGGACGATTCCATCGACCAACTCATCGCCGACGTTCTTGACGATGTTCGCAACGAACGGTTGCCGACGCCTATGCTCTTGAAAATGGGAGAACCGTAAAATGTTGGATGTCGAAAGATCGGAACGCCGTGCCGACATCGTTCGGCAATTTGCGGAATGGTTGCAGTCGCCGGAAGCCGTCGCGGTCGAAACGCCGGAAACGGTTGAGCCGAAGGTCGGCCTGTACCAATTGTACGAAGTTCTCGCGGCACAGCGGCAGGAATTGAAACTGTACACAAAATCGGAACGGCAGTTGCAGGAACTCGTAGCGAAAAGCATTGAGGAAACGTCCGCAGCCGTTGCCGTTCTCGAACGTTTTCGTCGTGAGAGGCCGGAGATCGAACGCAAAGCGGTCAAGCCGCTGATGACGAGTTTGATCGAAATCGACGAAGCGGTCCAACGAGCCGTTGCCGCAATGGAGGTTTTACGCCAACGCCTGACGGAAGGGAACCGTCATCGGATCGAATACGCCACCGCCGTGTACTGCGATAACCTATCGTGGTGGGACAGATTTTGGAAACGAAAAACGATCCAACACTTCGTCGAACACCTTCATTCGAGTTCGGATAAAGAAATCGAGGAGATCATCGAACCGTTTCGGACCGGCATCGAAATGCTCCGAAGAAGAGCGGACGACGTGCTGAAAAGACATTCGATCCAACGTTTCAATCCTTGCGGCCAACCGGTCGATTCGGAAACAATGCAGGTGATCGCGGTCGTCGAATCCGACGATGTTCCTCCCGGTTACGTCGTCGACGTTGTACGTCCCGGATACCTCTGCCGCAACGTTCCTCTACGCTTCGCCGATGTACGAGCTGCAAAAACTCCTAACTCCTAACTCCTCTATGGCCCCCATTCTCGGCATTGACCTCGGAACGACAAACAGCGAGGTTTCCGTGATCCGCAATAACGAAATCGTTGTTCTCGAAAAAGAGGGCCGCAAACTACTTCCGTCGGTCGTCGGCATTGATCCGGGCGGTCATCTGTTGGTCGGTCACGCGGCAAGGAATCAAGCGATTTTGTATCCCGAACGGACGGTCAAATCCATCAAACGCCGAATGGGCGAAGACGTCAAGGTCGCACTCGGCGACCGGGAGTATTCTCCTCCGGAAATCTCTGCGATGATCTTGCGGACGCTCCGTTCCTGGGCCGAAGATTCCCTTGGACAAAAAGTGAGCAAGGCGGTGATTACCGTTCCGGCGTTTTTCAACGACAACCAGCGTGAAGCGACTCGCTTGGCCGGGGAATTGGCCGGTTTGGATGTCGTTCGTATCATCAACGAACCGACGGCTGCAACCTTGGTTTATGGAGCCGATCCCGACAAATCTGAAACGCTGTTGGTCTACGATCTCGGCGGCGGAACCTTCGACGTTTCCATCGTCCGTATCGAAGAGGGCGTCATCGAAGTCCTCTCCTCGCATGGCGATACGCAACTCGGCGGCGACGATTTTGACCAATTGCTCTTCGATCACGTATGCGAGGCGTTCAAGAAAAAGAACAAGATCGACCTCCGTGAAACGTCGACGGCTGTAAGCCGGACGATGCAGGCCGTGGAAGAAGCCAAAAAAAGCCTCTCGACGGAACCGTTTGCCGAAGTGAAGGAAGAATTTATCGTCGAAAAAAACGGAACGCCGTTGCATCTTGATATGGAACTCAGTCGGAACGATTACGAGGCGATGATCCTGCCGCTGCTCGAAAAAACGATTGTCTGCGTGAATGATGCGTTGCGTGACGCCCAATTGCATCCGTCGGACATCGACAAGGTGATTCTCGTCGGCGGCGCATCTCGCACACCGCTCGTTCACCAAATCCTCGAAGACCGTATGGGAACGGTGCCGCACGGAGAAATTGATCCCGACCTGTGTGTAACGATGGGCGCCGCCGTTCAGGGAGGCTTGGCTTCCGGCGCCCAAATCGGACGAGTCTTGATCGACATCACGCCGCACACGCTTGGCGTCAATGCTCTGATGGGCGATGATTTTCCGTACCATTTTGTGCCGCTCATCAAGCGCAATACGCCGGTCCCCTGCTCACGGAGCGAAGTGTTCGGAACGGCAAGCGATAACCAAGAGGAGGTCGAAATCAATGTCTATCAAGGTGAAGCGCCGGACGTTCGGCAAAACGTTCAAATCGGCGACTTCCGGCTCTCAGGATTGTCGATGCTTCCGCGCGGCAACCAAATTGTTTGCCGATTCGATTTGGATATTAACGGTATCCTGCATGTTTCTGCAACGGAAAAGAAGACCGGCTTGCAGGGGAACATTACGGTCGAAAACGCCTTGGAGGAGCGGCAGCCGACCGCAAACGCCTTCTTCCGTGAACACCTCGATGGATTCTTCGGAGACGCTCTGCTCGATGACGACGAAAGCGATGCCGCTTCGCCGATAGGGATACAGGAAAATTTGTACGGACTTGATACGGAAGAACTTGAAGAAGGGTGGGAGGAAATTTACGCTGCCGAGATTGCTCTGCTTCGACGAGCAATGACATTGACTGCTCGTGTTTCGACGGATGATGCGAAGGAAATCGAGATTCTCATAAAAAAGACGGTCGATGCGATGAACCGCCGTGAGCGGGGCGCGGCGAAGTCGAGCGGAAGCGAACTGGAAGACCTGCTCTATTATTTGGAGGATTCGATTTGACGAGTTTGATGAGCATCAAAGAATGTCGTTGTCCGACCTGCGGAGCGGTCCAATCCTGGCGTGATGAATGTCGTCGCTGTGGAACGGATATTTCTCTGCTCCGTCGATTGGCCGATGAATCACGGCGACTTCAAGGTGAGTTGCTTGACGCCTTGTCGGACAACGACCTTTCCAAGGCTCAGTGTGTTATGGAACGCCTGCTTGCCGTTTCGACGGACCCGCTTTACGAATTATTGCACGGTTTCATCCGTCATCGTGGGGGCTTTCCTGCGGCACAATCTTGTGTCGCAACCGGGACCTTTGCACCGGTAACAATAAAGGCGTCGGAGTCAAATTCAGTAAGTTCATAGACGACTTCATGTTGGGCAGTCATAGAACTCCCGTTAAACGCCGCTCTGAACTGGTCCAGTGGGATATTGACTCCCACCCGTCCATAGAGCGTCGTCAATCGACAGTTCGCCCGTTAATTATTGATACAGTATCACGTGGGCCAGTTGCCAATGTCGCCAAAGAATTATCGATACGGTATCACGAGCACTTCTGCCAACACGTTCGTTACAAAAAATAAATTCGCGAGTCCTCCCGGCCAAGCCTCCCTCTGGAGGGCAAAGGGAACCAGGCGCCTCACCAGACACAGTTTCAACAAAACGACGCGGATTGACAAGTCACAATTTTATTACACAGCGGCCTCCAACCCAAGGGTAGTACTACTGCCCACGCGATCCGCAAACGCCGCTGTACGGTAAAAAATAGCCGACTTCGTTCGGGAGGAAAAATTGATTGTACCAGCGTCAAAACGCCACTTTGTTAGCGGCGGAGGTGGACTGGTAGAAAACCTCGACCGACGCCTTCCTTGCAAACAATGTGCCCCTCAACTCGCTAAAACCGACCTTAACGGCGATTGTGTACGTGCCCCGAATTTTATTGCAAAGAGGTATTCAACCCAAGGCGTTATCATCGTCCAACTGACTTGCAATCGATTATGTACAAAAGTTATTGACCAGCCGTTCTGGGCGAAAATTTGAAACGAAATGTCGGCCACGGCGATCCGGTATAATTTTGCACATAAATTTTGGAGTCCTCCCGGGCCAACCTCCTCTCTGGGGGGAGGGGAACGGGTTGCGGTACTAGACACACTTTCTTTCAGAAGCGTCGATTTTGACAGAAATAGCCACAAGTCACGACACCGTCGGAGTTTACGGCCTGAAAATTTTCCGTCTGGCAGACAGAAAACGGCCCGGATTTTTCAAGCCGCTTTGCGCTATCTCCCGACGTCGTTGCCACTTGTCGCAAAGCGGCTTAAAACTCAAAGACGCCGTCCAAAAACGTAACAGTTTCCTATCATTACTGTTTCAATAAATAATTTTGTAGCAAAATCGGCGATGTCGGTATATGTTACTCGTTCAGTAGAGTATTTTTCGTAACGGTGCCTCCCAATCGACCTAACCCACCCAACCTGACTTTTTCGATTAAGCCGCTTTGACGCAAACTCCGACGTGTCATTACGTTACAAAAATCGATCCACAGTAGACGCTCGCTCTTGCCGAACCGTGGCGAAAGGCCAAAATCGGTGCCATTTACTCTGCGTAATCT
>Ga0099364_10011830_pt1 | contig 11848 bp, 8 predicted proteins | sample TergutTh196P3_FD_73070 | JGI IMG/M metagenome (GOLD analysis project Ga0099364, IMG submission 73070) | Microcerotermes parvus P3 segment gut microbial communities from Pointe-Noire, Republic of the Congo - Th196 P3 | ecosystem: Host-associated > Arthropoda: Insects > Digestive system > Gut ...
GGATGGAGTTGATGATCGCTCCGAAACCGCAATCGCAATGGCAACACTTTAAGACGAAGCACGAAATCAAAGATGCTCTCCGAAAGCGGTTAGACGAAGAATATCCGACGACCAGTTTCAGTTTTTCTCAAGTGATTCTCGATCAGGTGATTGATGAGACCAACGGTACGTCGGCGCAACTGGCTATCGAAATTACGGGACCTGACCTTGACGTGTTGCTTGATCTTGCACTCCAAACGCGGACATTGCTTCAAAGTGTTCCCGGTGCTGTTGATACTGCTATCGAACAGCCGGGACCGCAAGCACAACTGAAAATTGAGCCGGATCGTCGGCTCTGCGCTCGGTACAATGTCAGCATTGAGGATGTCGTGCAAGTGATCAATGTGGCGATGGGAAGCGAACCTATCGGCGTGTTGTACGAAGGGGAGCGGCGTTTTGATATTGCCGCCAAATGGGATCGTTCCGTCATGGCATCACCGCAAGCCATCGGTCGACTGCCGGTCTTCAATGAAGACGGCGTACCGATTCCACTGATGCAGGTTGCGACTATCAGTGTGGTGGATGGTCAAACGACGATTTCCCGAACGGACAGCCGTCGGCGATTGACGATCCGCACCAACATTGCGGGTCGTGATGAAGGCGGTTTCGTTGCGGAGGCACAAAGACGATTTGCGGAAGAAATCGAAATGCCGCCGGGATATGGGGTCGCTTGGGTCGGAATGTTTGAAAATCTGGAGCGGGCGTACAAACATTTTATGCTCATTACACCGATCACGGTCGGCGTGATTTTTCTGATGTTGATATTTTACTTCGGTTCTTTTCGGGCGGCATGTATATTGTTGTTACCGATTCCGTTTGCGTTTGCTGCCGGTGCGTTGGCGTTGTATTTACGGGATATGAACTTGAATGTTTCGGCGGGAGTGGGCTTTGCCACATTATTCGGCATTGCGGCAATGGATGGCGTGTTGATGTTCAAGGGCATTCACAAGTATTTGCAAGCGGGATATAGTGTTGAGGAGTCGGTCATTCGCGGACGCATTGAATTGTTGCGAGTGAGTCTTATGGTAGCACTTGCAGCGATTCTTGGTCTTTTACCGGCATCGCTTGCGACGAGTTTGGGCAGTGATGTCCAGCGTCCCTTGGCAACGGTCATCGTTTGGGGACTCACCGGTTCGACGCTCTTTACCTTGCTCGTAACGCCGGTGTTTTATCGCATTTTTATTAAGCCGCTGCCACTAACAAGCCCAGCATAATGTTTGTCGTATCCCCTGTGCCGGAGTACCGGCTAAATTGCAATCTTACGCGTCGGACTCTGCTCTCCCGCCTTGCAAATTCCGCAAAATCGGTTGTAATGAAACCCCATATCTTGCGGCAAATAGAAAATACCAAAACCCTTTACACTGAAAGCATTTACGTCCAAAATCAAATAAATGTCCGAAATCGCAGAAAATCAAGAAGGGCCTACCGAACCAACTGCGTTCACTCCCGAGGAAGACGGCACGCGACTGTTCCAACTCTCCATCGGCTATGTTTGTTTTATGGGGGAGATGAAGAACAGTTACCTGCCCTAAATGACAGCCACGCGCCATGAGCGTCATCGTCAGCCGGGCAATTCCCGACATGGGAGACGGTCTCAAACCCTCGCAACGCCGGATTCTGGTCGCTATGAACGACCTCAATCTCTCGCCCGGTGCAAGCCGGACAAAGTGCGCCAAAATCTGCGGCGAAACAATGGGAAACGACCATCCGCACGGCGACGTGGCTACTCTTTCGGCTCTTCAGAGGTATCGTTGGATTGATGCTGCTGTTTCTTGGGCAACGTAAAGGCGAGAATTGTCCCGACTATCATTCCAACAACACCAAGGACGAAAAAAGTATTGTCGGTAGGATTTTGATGAGGGGGCATGTTGGCGATACCGATAACGAACAACACAAGTCCGGTTACTATGGGAACCACCACGGGTGGCTTCTTTCGGTTCACGAATGCGATGATTGCGCAGACAATAATGACAATAAATAAAGGTGACATTTTTTGAGTAAAGGGTTTATTTTGCTGCCTCCGACAAGCAAGACCGCTCAAGACAGGAGCGGTGCGTTCAGAAGATGGTTTTCTTCACACCGACCAAAGTGCTGCGCTTTTCGTGCGCCGAAGATTTCCATAGAACATGCGCAGACGCTCCCTTTCGGAAGCACGCCACTTTTCATGTTCTTTGGTCATCCTCACTCGGCATAGCCGCTGGTCTGTGAAGTCAACCAACCGTCATAAGACGGATCCTGAATTGCTGACGAACTCTAAATCAATCCATCCGGCACCGTGCCGGACGATATTTCAAAACAGTGCATACAGTTTACCACGCTTTGGGTAAATTGCAATAGCCTGAGGACATAGGAATTTTGTCCACAGATTACACAGATTTTCACAGATTGTCTCACTATGTCAATAGACTAATCTGTGTCAATCTGTGTAATCTGTGGACTAATTAATATAACGTTGAAACTCCAGCGATTCTTTACCGAAGTTGATAAGCAACGCTTTCGGTAATTTAGTGGCTTTCAAATAATTGAGAATTTGGGCTTTCTCTCTGCCGGACAAGTCGGACAGTGCCTTTAATTCGACGATAATGCTATCAAAACAAATGAAATCGGCAATATAGTACGACTTCAATTCTTGTCCGCAGTAAAAAACGGTAATTCTTTCCTCTCGACGAAAGGGTATGTTCTGCACCGTAAATTCAATTTCCAGAGCATCTTGATAAACTGCTTCGAGAAAACCGCAACCTAACTCACGGTGGACTTTCATTGCCGCACCAATAATCGCAAATGTTTGTGAATCTCTTTCAGCCATGTTTTTTTCATCCACAGATTACGCAGATTTTCACAGATTATAGACCAAAAACAAAATCTGTGTCAATCTGTGTAATCTGTGGATGAAAAATAATCTGTGGACAAGATTCCCCGCCTTGCAAATTCCGCAAAATCGGATACAATATAAGCCATATCTTGCAGTAAATAGAAAACACCGAAACCCTTTACACTGCAAGCATTTACGCCCAAAATCAAATAAATGTCCGAAAGCGAACCCCCTACCGAACCGACTGCGTTCACTCCCGAAGAAGACGGCACACGACTGCTCCAACTCTCCATCGAGAACGAGATGAAGAACAGTTACCTGACCTACGCCATGAGCGTCATCGTCAGCAGAGCGATTCCCGACGTGAGAGACGGTCTCAAACCCTCCCAACGCCGTATTCTGGTTGCCATGAATGACCTCAATCTGTCCCCAAGTGCCAAGCGGGTCAAATGTGCGAAAATTTGTGGTGATACCAGCGGTAACTATCATCCTCACGGCGAAAGCATCGTCTATCCCACCCTCGTTCGGATGGCGCAGGAATGGAATATGCGGCACGTACTCATTGACAAGCAGGGAAACTTCGGCTCCATCGCCGGTCTGCCCGCCGCTGCAATGAGGTACACCGAAGCAAGAATGTCTCACATCGCTGCCCTTCTACTCGATGATATCGAACTCGATACCGTTGATTATATCCCGAATTACGATGAGGAACGAACGGAACCGACCGTACTCCCCGCGAAATTACCCAACCTTTTAGTCAACGGTGCCACCGGCATCGCCGTCGGGATGGCAACCAGTATTCCGACACACAATCTCTCCGAAGTCTGCGACGCAACGATTGCCGTCCTCGACGAACCGGGCATTTCGCCGTTGGAACTGCTCAAGATTTGTCCCGGTCCCGACTTCCCCACCGGCGGGGTCATCTGCGGTCGGCAGGGCATCCATCAGGGCTATCTCACCGGTCGCGGCAGCGTTACCATTCGGGCAAAAACAGAAATCGAAGAGGGGAAAAAGAACCGAATCATCATCACGGAACTCCCCTATCAGCAATCGCGGGATGATGTCGAAAAGAAGATCGAACTGGCAGGCAAGGAAGGCAAAATCCCCGGCATCGCCGCCGTGCATAACCATTCCGACCTGAAAGAACCCGTCCGGCTGATTATTGATGTCAAACGAGATGCCGACCCGAATGTCGTACTCAATCAACTGTTTCAATTCACACCGCTGCAAGATACCTTTTCGATCAACCTCTTGGCACTGGTCGACGGCAAGCCGCGTCTGTTCACGTTCAAAGAATTGATAGAGGAATTCATTCGCCATCGTATGACGGTCATTCGGCGGCGGACGCAATTCCTGCTGGCAAAGGCGCGAAAGCGTCGGCATACCGTCGAAGGGTTAATCATTGCTCATGCCGACATCGACGAAGTGATCCGTACCATCCGTACTTCTTCCACGCAACCGGAAGCGAAGCAGCGGTTGATGCAGATTCAGTGTCCCTCGGCGATGTTGCAACGTGCGTTGGGAGAAGGGTTTAGCGATTTTCAAGCGGACAGGGGAGTCCGGGAGTTTTACACGCTCACGCCGGTTCAAGCCGATGCGATTCTCCGAATGACACTCGGACATTTGGTCAATCTCGAACAGGAAAAACTGGGCGATGAGTACCGAAATCTGATGGCGGAAATCGGCGAGTACATGAAAATCTTGGCGGACGATAATTTGATTCGCAACATCATTCGGGAAGACTTGTTGCAAATCAAAGCGAAGCATGGGGACAAGCGGCGCACCGAAATTTCCGGCGATTCTTCTGTCGATATTGACATCGAAGACCTGATTGAAGAGGAGGCGGTGGTCGTTTCGATCACGCGGGGAGGATACATCAAGCGGACTCCCATTACGGCATACAAGTCGCAAAAGCGCGGCGGCAAGGGAGTCATCGGTGCAAAAGTTGCCGAAGAAGACCCTATCGAACATCTTTTCGTAACATCGACGCATAAGTATTTGTTGTTCTTTACGAACTTCGGAAAGGTCTATTGGCACAAGGTTTACGCTCTTCCTAATTTGGATCGCACATCGAAGGGGCGTGCCATTGTGAATGTCTTGAATCTTGCATCGGGCGAAAAGATACAGGACTGTTTGGCAGTCAAGGATTTCGATGCACCGGAGCATTATCTCACATTGGCAACGAAAAAGGGCCTTATCAAAAAGATGGAACTCTCGGCATTTCGGCGACCGAGGAAGGGGGGACTCATCGCCATCACGTTGAAAGACGGTGATGAGTTGATTGACGCAACGGTTGTTGGTCCCGGCGATGAGTTGATCATTTCGTCGTCGGCGGGGAATGCGGCGCGGTTTCGGCACACGGATGTTCGTGCGATGGGTCGGGCGGCTGCCGGTGTGAAGGGAATGCGGTTCCGCAAGGATGATTACGCGATTGGAATGGTGATTGCTTCGCCGGATTGGACGTTATTGACGGCGTGTGAAAAGGGTTACGGCAAGCGCACGCCGATTGGACCGAACGGCGAGGAGGAGACGGCAGACGGCAGACGGCAGACGGCAGAAGATGTGATGGAAGACGACGAGCAACTGTACGACGAAACGGACGGCGTAGCCGCCAACTCTGCTGCTGTCTGCCGTCTGCCGTCTGCCGTCTCACAAGAGGACGATTCCGACGACACCCACACTTCACTGCGTTACACCACGAAGCGTCGCGGCGGTTTGGGATTGAAGGACATCAAGACGACGGATCGTAACGGTTCGGTCATCGGCATCTGCCGAGTTCGGGACGAGGACGAAGTGATGATGATCACGTCAAAGGGACAGATTCAGCGTATTGCTGTTCGGGATGTCCGCGTGATGGGACGCAACACGCAGGGAGTCCGTTTGATGAATCTCGATGTAGGCGATACGCTTGTTGCCGTTAAGCGGATTCCCAAGATTGACGGTGCGACGGAGAGTAATGGTGAAGAATCAGAGCCGCAATCGTAAGATTGCGTTCACAGAGCCCGGAGCGTAAGATAGGGAATCAACAATAAAGAGCCGCACGTGTAACGAAGTGAAACTTGCGGGTACACCGGGGTGTGTAAAACTTTGGGAGGAGTTAACAGAGCCCGGAGCGGGAGCTCCGGGTCGAGAGAACCAACAGAGCCCGAGTGCAGGAGCACCGGCGACTAACGTTGGATGCCGGAACTTCCGCTCCGGGCTCTGTTTTCTCACCGCATCTTCCAAGGCGGTCTCGGTCAACTCCTCCCTAAATTTTAGGGATTTATCCCTTTGATTCCACCCCCGCACTTCCCCATGTCACGTTTTGCCCATTTTCGTCAAAACGGATGACCAGCCCCCGGCTATTCGGGCAACCCACCACGTACTTAAGAACGTTCGTGCCGATAAGTCAAGTCTGGGTAAAAAGGTAAATCGCCGATTTGGGCTTGACTCGTTTTCGTGGAATTTGTAGAATTTGCTCACTATGGAATACCAAACACGAAAGCATCTTTTGTTCCTTGAAAAAGGATGGAAAGCATGCAAATTTTTGGCGGAGTCTATGTTATGGAAGGTGTTGAATAATCCTGACTATCCCGACTACCTAAATGAAGATAAACAGGCTAAATACGAATGGGCTATAAAGCAACTCACGGTTGAACTGCACCATTTACACAATCGACTCAACGTGGATTAGCCTGTGGTAAATTCAATACTCGGTCGAATAATGCATCACATTTATTTCTGTTCGCAAGTTGTTCGCTTGTCAACTCGTCCTTGTTTTGAGAATCCCAAAAAACAGCGGCTTCGTTCATCTTCTCAAAAAGTTCATATTCTTTGTCTGCGCCTTTCTCCACTTCAGACACCAATTTTTCAAACTCTATATTATATGCATCTTGGTCTGGTCGAAGTTGCGATTGTGTTTGTTGAACAGCATCGGCAAACGCAGAATGGTCGCCCTTCTCCTTCTGATTCTGTTTTCGCTTCTGCTCCTCTTGCTGTCGCTTTTGTATATCTGTACGTCTACTGGGGGCAATGGGCGAGACGGGCGGAAAAAAGTCACCATTAAACACGCCCATGCCGCCGTAGCCCATCGCAGCGTTGGCGGTTGCCTGTAACTGCTCGAACTGACTGATATTCGCTAACTGGTGCATCGTTAATACCTTCTGTCCCAATAGGTTTCTACGTCGTCTCTGCCGTAGTCACCGCCGCTTTCACCATAATCTTGTGGATTGAGCCGTGCCGCTCTCTCATCCGCTTGTTCTTTTTGCGCATATTCGGCTTCTTCTTTCTCTGTTTCGATAACCCAATCCCACAAATCGCTCAATATACGCTGACTGCGCCCTATGTTATCCAAAATCTGCTGTACTTCAGTGTCTTCATAGTAGTCTAGTGTTACCTGTTCGGTGCCACCCCTGTTTGGTGACTGAAACTTTTGTAGGGTATCAGTTACTTGCTGCAACATGTCTGTATCACCAGCATTGAAAACGGACATCGCACTTTGCGAACGACCGCCAACCGTGGCACCCGCTTGCATCTCCTGAAAACTGTTGAAAACCTGCATCTCTGTTTCTCCCTTTCTAAAACCCTAATTTACCACACATCCTGAAGTTTAGATTTTTACTTGGTCTATTAGGCTTTATATCCCGTGAACCAGCATCCGGTACGTCAGCCGTTTACCTGCTACGCCTCGCACCAGCGCTTCCAACCTGTCCACCGTATCAATCACGCAATTCCCCTCGTTGAGTCTGAACACAAACTCGTCAATGTACAGGCTCATGTGCTTGCGGCTAAACCAGTGATAGATGCCGTAGAACCCCCGTTTCAGAACCGCCCAGACGCTCTCGATGCTGTTCGTATGCGCCATGCCATCTACAAACTGTTTCGCCGAATGGTTGACAGTCTTGTGGACGTACTTCTTATCGGCATCCGCCGAAAGCCCCTGATATGCCCCGTGTTCATCAGTACAAACTGTTGTCCCCGCCACCACATTCTCCTTGATTTCCCCTTGCAACGTTACGGCAGTCGTCGACTCGACAACCTTCGCTACCACCTGTCCGTCCCGACCTCGCATACCCAACACGGGCGTTTTGCCTGCCGTTCCCCGCCCCAACCGCAACTTCTTGTTGTTGTGTCGGTTCTTCTCTTTGCCGCCAAAGTACGCCTCATCGACCTCGACGATGCCAGACAGAAGTTTCTCCGTCATGTTGCCGCAAGCCGCACGAATCCGTTGCGATAGGAACCAAGCAGACTTGTACGTGACTCCTATTTCCTTCGACAACTGCATCGACGATATGCCCTTCCGTGCCGTGACCAGCAGGTACATTGCATATAGCCACTTGTGCAGCGGGATGTGCGAGCGATGAAATATCGTCCCGACTCGGATACTGAAATCCTGTTTGCAGTCGTTGCAGTGATAGAAATTCGGCTTGCCTTTCCGTGCCTTCACGTTCTTGCTCTTGCAGTATCCGCACTTCACGCCGTTCCGCCACAGAATCCCGACGAGGTAGTCGATGGCGGACTGCTCATCGGGGAACTTTTGCATCAACTCGTAGGTTGATAGTACCTTCGCCGCCGGTTGTCTTTGTTTCGTCATGATGACCTCCCCACGGACGGTGGTTAACTGCTCCGTCCATACAGGAGCAGCGATTGGGATTTGTCAAGTTAACGGTGCGGGCTGGCGAATTTGGAATTGGCGGGTAGAATGGCGGTTGCTGGGATGGCGAGTGGCTGGGCGTTGCCTCGCCATTACCGTTAACTTGACAAATCCGTGTTGCCCCTTCTGTGTAGGGCGACCTTGCCCAAAAATCGAGGCTGGAGCGTCCATTTTTTGCAAAATGGGCAAAAGGGACAAGTGGGAGATGCAAGACTGGAATCAAAGGGATAAATCCCAAATTTTACACACCCGATACAATGCTTGTTTTACGCCGCTCCCTGTGATACACTGCCTATGGAAAGATATTATCTATTGGAGTGAAATCATGGGACTCGTTTACGCAGACATTACATTACAGAATTCGTACGACGTTACTGCCGCACAAAAGGGACACATTTTGGAAGAAGCGATAAAGACGCTTTCCGTCAAAGCACTCGTCGATACCGGTGCGATCACATTGACTATCAATGACGAGATTGCAAAACAACTCGACTTGGCAGTCAAAGATCAGGTCGATATTGAATTAGCCGATGGGACTCGTGGAAAGGGTGATCTCGTTGGGCCCGTCGATATCTGCTTTCGCAACCGCATCACATCCTGTTTGGCGTTGATCCTTCCCGACGCGACCAAAGTGTTGCTCGGTGCGATCCCGATGGAAGGAATGGACGTGATCGTTGATCCGAGATCAGAACAATTAACCGTCCATCCCGATAGACCTTTTACTGCTCTGATGAAAGTTAAGTAAACGGTTTGTGCAACGTTAACAGAGCCGCAATCGTAAGATTGCGTTCACAGAGCCCGACGCGTAAGCAAGGAAAAACAGAGACGGGGACAGGTTGCGTTTTTCAGCAAAATTAAGAAAATGGCTATGTCATGGAAAATTGGAGAAATACAGAAGTCAACACCGATATCAATATGACCCTGCGGCATATAGAAAATCAAGCGTGCAAAAAATCAGTAAAGAAGTTTGCAATGACATTTTGAAAAAATTGTACCCAGAAGAAAGCATTCCATGAACTATATCGGCTCAAAATTCAGGCTTTCAAGTTTCATCAAAGACACTATTTGCGGTGTTACCGGTGAAGATTTGTCTCAAAAGGTGTTCTGCGATCTCTTTGCAGGTACTGGAATTATTGGACGTACATTCAAGGCAAACACCAAAAAAATTATTGCAAACGACCTTGAGTATTACAGTTATGTATTGAACAAAAATTACATTGAAAACCACGTTGCCATACCAGACAAGCAGGAATACATCGACGGGTTAAACCGATTGCCTTTGGTTGACACCGGCTTTATCTATCGACATTATTGTCTCGGCGGCGGGTCAAGCAGACAGTATTTTTCCGATTACAATGGAAAGAAAATCGACACCATTCGTCAACGCATCGAAACGTGGAAACAAACCGGCGAAATCGACGAGAATCTCTATTATTTCCTCTTGGCAAGTTTGCTGGAAAGTGCGGATAAGTTGGCAAACACTGCCTCGGTTTATGGTGCCTACTTAAAGCATCTCAAAAAAACGGCGCAAAAAGAATTGTTCCTCGAACCTGCCGAGTTCGAGGTTAATGACAACACACACGAGGTTTTCAACGAAGATAGTAGTACGTTGATTAAAAGAATCGAAGGGGACATTTTATATTTAGACCCACCGTACAATGCACGGCAATATGGGGCGAACTATCACATGCTTAATACGATTGCAAAATATGACGACTTTGTTCCACACGGAAAAACCGGCTTACGGAAATATCAAAAATCCGGCTGGTGCAGCCGCAGCAAAGTAGAAAACGAATTCGATAATTTACTCAAAAACACGAATTTCCCATACGTATTTTTAAGTTATAACAATGAAGGGTTAATGTTAATGGAAACAATAAGAAAAATTATGTCTCGATATGGACATTACGATTTAGCCGCAACGAATTATCAACGTTTCAAAGCCGACCGGGACGATAATAGAAATCACAAGGCGGATAGCACAGAGGAATTTGTACACATTTTGGAAATGCGATGAATGATTCCGACGACGTTCACACTTCAACGCATTACACCACGCAGGCAGACACCACGTATTGCCGTGAGGGATGTCCGCGTGATGGGACGCAACACGCAGGGAGTCCGTTTGATGAACCTCGATGCGGGCGATACGCTCGTTGCGGTTAAGCGCGTCCCCCAATTGGGAAGGGCCAAAATTGACGGTGCGGTGGAGGGGACAGCGTTGTCCGCAGGAGGGACAGGGGGCGTGCTGGCGATTGCGCTGTCGTTGTTTCCGATGGGGCGGGGGAAGACCGGTAACGCTGTCTATTCCTTCGGACGCATCGGGGCGGTACGTTCCGGGACTGGGCATAATGAACTCCTCCGTGATTCGTGATCAGGTGGAAGAATACACAATCAAACCGAATAAGGAAAGACCAATTTTGCTAATTTCGTGATACAGTGTCAGTTTTATCTGCAAAAAAGTACCGATTTTGGCACAATCTATAAGTGATTGCCCTTTCCAAAAAATATGGTGGCTGAAACGCTTGAAATACAAGGGTTTCAATTATTCGTGTTCTTTGCTTTTTGGGCAAAAGCCACTTTTATTCAAGGGCAACTTTGGCAAACTGCGTAATTTGCAGGGTTTTCGTGCTACCACCGCACCACAGTTTTTGGAAAGTGCTGTAAGTGAGTCAACACTCTCTGTTTTTGGACACACCCATTTTTTGGACACACCCATGTGGGAAAATGGTTGCTTTGTGCTCTTGACTAAAAAACAAAATCTGCCACAATTGTAAATGGCTGTGGTGTCTCTGACGCTCCGGCTGATTGACAGCTCCTTTGTCGGTAAGGAAAGGAAGATAATGATCTCGCAAGCAAATCACGGTATTCTAATGTTGCTGGTTTTATGTGTTCTAGTTCCGAAATGTGAAATAGGCGAAAACAAGGTTTTTGCTGCGGAAGTGGGACAAGAAGCACACCATCCAATTGGAGTTTCCAGGTATCATGTCGTAGGTGATTGGACAGATGTCCCTTTGTTCAAATACGAAGTTACCAATGGTGAAGAGGTTTTTGTTTGGGAAGATGGTCGAATTGCCTGGCGGGATACTGGAAAACGAAATCCATCCTTTTTTAAATCGAAAATACCTCAAGACGTAATCGCAAAAGCACTCGACGATTTGGTCGAATGCTATAATAGACCAACCCCATTAAAAAGGAAATCGAGTACAAATCTTGCCATACCTTTGATGAGTGCTCCCTCTGTTCGATGTATGGTTTTTTCCACTCGATTACATAAAACAGACTCTTGGCAGTTGCCTATTTTTGAAAAATATAAGCAAGACGAACCGAGAATTGTATCGTCTAATCTGCCTAATGCATTAGAT
>Ga0099364_10011831_pt1 | contig 11845 bp, 9 predicted proteins | sample TergutTh196P3_FD_73070 | JGI IMG/M metagenome (GOLD analysis project Ga0099364, IMG submission 73070) | Microcerotermes parvus P3 segment gut microbial communities from Pointe-Noire, Republic of the Congo - Th196 P3 | ecosystem: Host-associated > Arthropoda: Insects > Digestive system > Gut ...
CCAAAACCCCAGCAGCACACCGCAAGGTGTGCAACGTAGATAACCCCGACTAAGCGTAGCGCAAGTCGGGGTATCTCCAAAAAATGCGACATCTTTAGTTTGCGGTATCATTTTCGTAATACTTTGTAATATAAGGAAATACGAAATGTCAAGTCAGGAGTTCTGAAATTAACAAAAAACAATTTGAAACGCACAAAAAAAAATAAAAAAAAATTTTTTTAAAAATTATTGATTTTGTGGTTGTTTTGTTGCATTTTTCCGTAAACTTTTGAACTGTTATTTGCGAAAATCCGTAAATTTTTGACCCAAAAAGATACTTTTTACGGATTTGCCGTAATTTTATTTCAAAAAAGATGCTTTTTACGGATTAGCCGTAAATTTATTTGTAAGATTTGTAAAATTCCGTATGGTTTATAATATCCTTCATATTATTTTTGCACCCGAAATTCATTACTCAGTATCGCGTGCATTGCAGAGCGGCTTTGAGTAAACACAAAAAAAATTTTCGTGCGATGAAAGTTAGGAATAAAAATAGAAATAAAAATAGAAATAAAATCAAAGCCGTTTCTGTATGCAAAAAAAACAATCTTTTGTTTTTGTGAAGGACTGGAATGGATAAAGTGGCGAACAGCGCAATACTGACCGCTGAAAAGCGGCGAAAAAAGTAAAATAAATAAGAAGTTGATACTTCTACAATTAATTAATTAATAATATAATAACGTAATACTAACAAAAATAAATATATAAAATGAAAAGATTATTTTTTTATGGAATAGTAAGCAGTCTAACACTACTTTATATTTCTTGTTTTTTGTTTATGAATTTGCTTTCTTCTTGTCTCAGTACCAATGAGGATGCAGAGAATGCTATTCATATATACAATTCTACAGGCGATACTATCATTTTTGCACAAAGACACGGTACCGTTAATTCTGCTGATTATGAATTGTATGATTTTTATTTATTACTACCTTATCAAAATCTTAGATATGGCGGTAATTATTCATGGTCAATTTACGAACTTTTATACGAATGTTTTTCAAGATATGATTATGAAATACAAATCTTTCAACTTTCAAAAAATGAAAGTGAAGGATTAAAGGTAAAACTTGCAATTACCGCAGACAGTGATTGGTATTATATAGATCATTTACATCCATTGATATCTTGGTATCCTCCTTTGCGCTCTTTACCTGATAGTATCCACGATTTTTATAATTTTAATTCGTGGGAAATTACACAAGGGGGCGTTAAAAATAAATGGGATATTGGAACTTTCACTATCAGAGAAGAAGATTTAAAACAAAAAGAGTAATTGATAACCGTTACTTTGCGGCGGGGGCCTAAATAAATAGCACCCGCCGACAGAGTAACATAAATTTTATAAAAGATGACTATAAAAAGATTTTTAACAGTAATCGTTGCCTTAGTCTTTATTGCGGTTGGCAACGTAGATGCGCAACTCTCTTATGGCTTGCGTGGAGGTCTTAATATGACCAATGTATGGGGTGATTTTGGAGAAACAAAATTAAAACCCGGTTTTCAAGTTGGCGGTGTCGCCGATTACGCCTTAAACGATGATTTTTCTATCCAGCCCGGATTGTTGTTTTCTGTTCAAGGTTATAAAATGGAGTTCGAGAGTGTTGTTACAAACTCCAATTTTTATTATGTTCAAGTTCCAATCAATGCACAATACAAATTGGAATTGAACGGTATGAAACTTTTGTTACAGGCAGGTCCATATCTTGGTTATGCAATGAAAGAGCAAAAGAAATTATTTGAGATTATTTCGATGGACGAAATTTTAAAATCCAAACCAAGTTTTAATTTTTTTAAAAATTTTTTTTAAAAAAGCTTGCATATTAAAAATTTTATCTATCTTTGCACCCGAATTTTTAGTATAAAATTTTTGAAATAGGCTTGTAGCCTTGTTTGATGATATAATTATTGAAAAAAAGTTAAAAAATCTTTAAAAGATGAAAAAAGTTTTTAAATTGATGGCATTAGTTGCGGTAATAACTGCATTTGCCATATCGTGTGCACCCACGAAACCTGAAAAAACCATCGAAAGCCTGAAAGCCGCTATTGCAGGCGAAACCAATGCAAGCGCAAAGTATCAGGTATTTTCGGAAATAGCGACAGAGCAAGGGTATTTGAACATTGCCCAAATGTTTGCCGCTGCCTCGTTTGCTGAGGCACTGCATGTGAAAAACCACAATGCTGTTTTGGAAAAGCTTGGTGAACAACAGTTTAACCCAGCTGCCGAAACATCGGGAGTGGAAAGAAATGTTATTTTAGAAGTTACAAACGAGTTTGGCGAGGTTGATACAGTTGAAGTATTGAACCCGAAAGCAACGAATGTAAACATTCAAACTGCTATTGACGGTGAAACCTACGAGTTTACAGAGATGTATCCCGCATTTATCACCATTGCAAAAGAAGAAAAGTGCGAAGATGCGCTTACAACGTTAATGTGGGCTATGGAAGCTGAAAAAGGACATGCAAAACTTTATGCAGAAGCCCTTAACATCTTGGACACCACAGGCCTCGATGCCAATGTTTCGTCGTTTTGGTACGTATGTACAAAGTGTGGCGATTTGCACAACACTATTGAAGATCTAGATGTTTGCCCCGTATGCGGAGAAAATCCAGATTCTTTCGAGAAATTTTTCAATTTCCTTGGCGAAATTAATGAAATTGAAGAAACTGAAGAAACTGACGTAGAAATTTAAAAAAAGACGTAAAAAATTTAAATGTTTTTGTTTTCATAATAAACTTGGGAAAGGCTGTTCATTCGTAACAGCCTTTTTTTATAAAACTATTAAAATGTTTTCAAAACTAATATCCAAAGAACTCAACTTGCAAGAAAATCAAGTAGCAAACACGGTCGCACTACTTGATGAAGGAGCAACTATTCCATTTATTAGCCGCTATCGTAAAGAGATGACAGGAAATATGGATGAAATAACAGTTTCCGATATAAAAGAGCGTTATGAAAAACTAACGGAACTCTCAAAACGCAAAGAAACTATCTTAAAAACCATTGAGGAACAAGGTTTGCTGACCGATGAATTACGAAATAAAATCGAAACAACCTGGAACGCTACTGAATTGGAAGATATTTATTTGCCATACAAACCGAAACGTAAAACCCGCGCCGTAAAAGCAAAAGAAAAAGGTTTAGAACCGTTGGCAAAAATATTGTTACAGCAAAAAGAGAACGATTTGGAAACTATTGCGGCAAAATTTATTAACGATGACGTTCCAAATGTAGAAGAAGCCCTGCAAGGCGCACGTGACATCATTGCCGAGCATGTAAACGAACACCAAAAAGCACGTGAAATAGTAAGGAACGTTTTTGAACGTGGTGCTGTCATTTACTCAAAAGTAGTAAAAGGCAAAGAAGAGGAAGCCGAAAAGTATCGCGATTATTTCAATTTTTCCGAACCTGTTAAATATTGTCCGTCACATCGTATGCTGGCGATGCGCCGAGGTGAAAAAGAGGGATTTTTGCGTGTTTCAATCACTCCCGAATCTGATCGTGCTATTAATAGACTGACAGGATTTTTTGTAAAAGGAAAAACAAAAGCCTCAGAGCAAGTCGCAATCGCCGTAGAAGATTCTTACAAACGCCTGCTTGAGCCATCAATAGAGAACGAAGCGGCAGCAGCATCATTAGAAAAAGCCGAAATTGAAGCCATAAAAGTTTTTGCCGCTAATTTGAGGCAACTATTGCTTGCGCCACCATTAGGACAAAAGCGAGTTTTAGCAATTGACCCAGGATATCGAACAGGCTGTAAAATTGTTTGTTTAGATGCAAGAGGAAATTTGCTTCACAATGAAAATATATACCCGCATGCACCTCAAAATGAGTTCCGACAAGCAATCCGAAAATTAGAAACTTTGGTAGAAGCATATAAAATTGAAGCAATAGCAATAGGCAACGGTACAGCCGCCAGAGAAACCGAAAAATTAGTGAAAAATATTAAATTTAGGCAAAAAGTAAAGGTTTTTACGGTGAGTGAGGACGGTGCTTCGATTTACAGCGCAAGCAAAACCGCACGCGAAGAGTTCCCCGACCATGACGTTACCGTAAGAGGCTCTGTTTCAATTGGAAGACGACTATTAGACCCTTTGGCTGAACTAGTTAAAATTGACCCTAAATCAATTGGAGTAGGACAATATCAGCATGACGTAAACGCTGGAAAATTGAAATCATCTTTAGACCAAACAGTGGAATCGTGCGTAAACCTTGTAGGCGTTGAACTTAATACGGCAAGCAAACATCTATTGACCTACATTTCGGGACTTGGACCACAATTAGCGCAAAATATCGTAGATTACAGAATGGAAAACGGCACCTTTTCGCAACGAAATGAACTGCAAAAAGTTCCCCGATTGGGCGCAAAAGCCTACGAACAATGTGCTGGTTTTCTACGTATTGCAGGAGGTAAACAACCATTAGACAATTCAGCCGTACATCCCGAATCTTATGGGATAGTGGAAAAAATGGCTGCCGATTTAAACTGTAAAGTTTCAGATTTAATAGGAAAATCGGATATCCGCTCAAAAATTGACATAAACAATTATGTTTCAGACAAAGTAGGATTACTGACTTTGAACGATATTATCTCTGAATTAGAAAAGCCCGGACGAGACCCCCGAAAAGCCATAAAACCTTTTGAATTTGCACCTGACATAAATGATATAGAAGATTTGAAAGAGGATATGATACTGCCGGGCATCGTTTCTAACATCACTAATTTTGGTGCTTTTATAGATATCGGCATCAAAGAGAGCGGATTAGTGCATATTTCAAACCTTGCCGACAAATATGTTTCAAATCCAAACGACATTGTCTCTTTGCATCAACAAGTTAGCGTAAAAGTGTTAGAGGTTGATGTAAAAAGGAAAAGGGTGCAGTTGGCACTTGTGAAATAATGCAGGTTCTGAATAACGCCGAATATAATATTTCATCATCTTCTACGTTTTTTCAGAAAATAACATCTGTAATTTCATCATTATGAAAAAAATTATTTGCTTGTTTATTGTTTTAATAACGTATTCTGGCAAATTTTATGCTCAAAATAGCGACTTTGAACTTAAAGGGATAGTCCAATCAGTCGATGGTAAACCAATCGGGGACGTTCATATTGTGTTTGTAAAAGAGGGTAGGGGAGCGGTCTCGTCCGACAATGGAACGTTTACATTAGTTTTACCGAAGATTTTTCCTATAGAACTAAAAACAAGCGCATTAGGGTGGAAACAGACTTCGTTCATAATCAAAGAAATACCAAAAGAACAGATAATAATCCAATTAACGCCAATGGAAAGAGCACTCGCACCCGTTGAGGTAGTAGGTGCCAGAAAATCAACTATGCACGTCCATTTAATTGACCCCGATTTTTTAAGACAGTTGCCGTCAGCATCGGGACATAACATCGAAGGCTTAGTCCGTTCACAGATGGGAGTGTCAGGGAATAGCGAATTAAGTTCACAATACAGAGTTAGAGGCGGCAATTTTGACGAAAATTTGATATATGTAAACGGGCAGGAAATATATCGACCGTTTCTTATTCATAGCGGACAGCAGGAGGGTTTGAGTTTTGTAAATCCCGATTTAGTTGAATATGTAGAATTTTCAGCAGGAGGGTTTGATGCAGGATATGGCGACAAAATGAGTTCCGTACTTGATATTCGTTACAAAAAACCTGAAAAAACAGGCGGAAGCGCATCGATAGGCATGTTAGGCGCAAACGCTCATATTGAAGGAACGGCATTAAAAAACAGATTGACTTGGATAGCAGGAACGCGCTATAAAACAAACAAATATCTGTTAGGCACATTAGATGAAGAAGGAGAATATCAACCTGTTTTTGTTGATGTTCAAACATATTTTTCATATAAAGCCGCACCACGACTAACTTTCGACCTGCTTGGATACTATTCTGAAAACAAATACCATTTTATTCCCCACAAAAGAACAACCTCATTTGGCACAGCAACCGAAGTGAAACTGCTTGAAATCTGGTTTGCAGGTCAGGAAAAAGATAATTTCCAAACAGGTTATGGTGCTTTTTCGGCAAATTTTAAACAATCCGACCAAAATGATTATAAGATGACCGTTACTGCATTCCGTACGTATGAAGAGGAAACCTACGATATTTTCAGTCAATATTGGTTAAAAGGAATTACAGACCCTACGCAACCTAAAGATGATGATGATAATAATTATTCAGAAGAAGGCATTGGTACAGGGCTGAAGCATGCGCGCAACACACTTTTTGGCACGGTTGCAAGCGCAAATTTTCAGGCATCCCATAAAACCGCAATCGGAAACATCGAATGGGGAACGATTTATCAATATGAACATTTTAAGGATAAAATTCACGAATGGGAAATGATTGATTCGGCATTTTATTCAATTCCACGAAATAATGATAAATTGGCACTCTCTTATTTTCGGTACGGTAATAACATAATTGAAAACCACAGAACATCGGCTTTTGTGAAAAACAGATTTTCGTTACGGGTTAGTTCGGGTAGTTTAATCGTGGATGCGGGGATTAGAGGTAGTTATGCTTCGTTCAACGATGAATTTATTGTAAGTCCCCGAATATTAATGACTTATTTGCCGCCACAAGGAAAAAATTACCGATTCAGGCTTGCGGGAGGATATTATTATCAGCCGCCTTTCGTAAAAGAGTATCGTTTGCCTGACGGAACACTTAATAAAAATCTTAAATCGCAAAAATCGATGCAGGTTGTATCAGGTTTTGATTATTATTTTTCGATGTTTGAGCGACCGCGACCCTTTAAGTTCACGGCAGAAGCATATTACAAAAATTTTGACAACCTTATCTCTTATCATGTTGATAACGTAAGAATTATCTATAGCGGTAAAAATGACGGACATGGATACGCTACAGGTATTGATTTCAAACTGAACGGAGAATTAGTAGAAGGCGAAGAATCGTGGATTACACTTTCATTGATGAAAACTGCCGAAGATTTATGGGACGACGTTTTCATTAATCCAAATACGGAGGGAACGCCGGGATATATTCCTCGTCCATCAGACCAGCGGTTTAATTTTTCAATGTTTTTGCAGGATAAACTACCCTCGTTTCCTGAATTAAAGGCTCATTTGAGTTTCTTTTTCGGAACAGGATTGCCCTACGGACCGCCTAATATGCCTAAATATTTTGCTACATTTCGTAGCCGAGCCTATCGCCGCGTAGATTTTGGAATGTCATACGACTTATTGACTATCAACCCAATAGCAGAAGGCTTCGGACAACATTTGAAAAATTTTTGGATTGGAGTAGAAGTTTTTAATCTTTTTGATATTAACAATACAATTTCATACTCCTGGGTGAATGATATACAAGGTGGGCAGTATGCAGTCCCTAATTATTTAACATCAAGACGATTGAATTTTAAAGTTTCGGCAAGATTTTAGATTTTAAAATATATTTTAAACGCAAAGGGCGCAAAAGTTTTTCGCAAAAGGCGCAATTAATTTGTTATTTAAAAATTTTTTGTACTTTTGCAGCATAAATTTTTGATATGGAATTAGCATTAGATATTTCAAAACGTTACAGTTATGCCGATTATTTGACGTGGGCAGATAACAAAATGCGCGAATTAATAAACGGAATAATAAAAATGATGGCACCCGCTCCGGGTACTGACCATCAAAGAGTTAGTATAAATATTGGAGCAAATTTGCACAAATATATAAAGATGAACAAGGGCAAATGCGAAGTTTTTGTTGCGCCGTTTGATGTACGTCTTCCAATTAATGGTGAAAATGCTGATAGTCAAATATTTAACGTAGTACAACCTGATATTTGCGTTATTTGTGACCCTACAAAAATAGATAAAAGAGGATGTATCGGTGCGCCCGATTTTATTGCTGAAATACAATCATTTTCTACGGCAAGATATGATATGACAGAAAAATTTAATTTATATGAAGCAGCCGGAGTGCGCGAATATTGGATTGTTTATCCGAAAGATGAAGGTATAGAAGTGTTTTTACTGCAACCAAACGGAAAATACGACCAAGGAACAAAATATGACCACGGAAAAATCCCCATACAAGCACTCGGAGGCTATGAAATTGATTTTAATGATATTTTTTAGGAAATGAAAATATATTTTAAACGCAAAGGGCGCAAAAGTTTTTCGCAAAAGGCGCAATTAATTTGTTGTTTTTATCACCTCAATCAGCCTCTCCACCGCCTCCTCTTCGGGTATATTTTTTTCAATAAGTTTACGATTTTTATAGAGTGAAATTTTACCTTTTGCAGCGCCAACGTATCCCCAGTCAGCATCTGCCATTTCGCCGAGTCCGTTCACGATGCAGCCCATTATGGCTATTTTCAGTCCTTTGAGGTGTGACGTGCGGCTTTTGATTTTTGTTTCTGTTTTTTGTATGTCAAACAATGTTCGTCCGCAGCCTGGGCACGAAATATATTCTGTTTTTGAAAATCTCACCCTCGCAGCCTGTAATATATTAAAATGAGTTTCTATCAGGGTATTACTGTCAATTTTTGGTGCGGAGAGTGAGATTCCGTCACCGAATCCGTCCAAAAATAATATTCCTGTTTCGGCTGCCGACCCTATTTGGAATATCTCTTTGTTGTTGGTATCGTAGTTTCTGTGTATTATTACAGGGTGCGTCAGTTCATGGTTGTTCATTTTTAGGAAAAATGCGCGCTGGTCGGCTGTGGTGTTGATGTTTGAGGCAACCAACAATATTATAACATTATCCCTTTGTTTTAGAAAATCAATTATTTTGTTGTCCAAATCATCATAACATAATGGAAGTACAAGTGGGTGGTCGCTATTTATTCTGTCGATTTCCGATTTTTTGTAAAGTAAAATTATTTCAGATTGATGATTTTTGTAGATATCGTTATAAGGGATAATTTGAATTATATTTTTTTGGTATAAATCACTAATATTTAAAGGATTGTCTGCAATTATTGCATCGGGAAAAACTGTTCCGTCATTATTGATTTCTCTTCCTCTGAAATCGGCAACAACCGAAGGAGTACTATTACCGCCAAATGTGAGGACTTGGTGCGATTGTCGTTTTTTATATTCATAAGGATTGTAAGATGAGTTATCAACAGGCTTAATGGGATTATGATTTTCTATATTTTTAACAAAATTTAACAAAATTTTAGCGGCGGGAATTTCATTTTCGGGCGGTTCGGTCAGAGAAACACGAATTGTGTCGCCCAATCCGTCTGCAAGTAGCGCACCAATGCCAACGGCGGATTTTATTCTGCCGTCTTCCCCGCTTCCCGCTTCGGTTACTCCCAAATGCAACGGAAAAGTCATCTTTTCTTGTTTCATAGTTACTGCTAAAAGTCTGACAGTATGTACCATAACCCTCGTATTGCTCGATTTTATGCTTAAAACTACTTGTTCAAAATTTTCGTCTCGGCATATTCTTAAATATTCCATGCACGATTCGACCATTCCCTTAGGGGTGTCGCCGTAGCGGGACATTATTCTGTCGGACAAACTGCCGTGATTTACGCCAATCCGAATGGCTGTATTATGTTTTTTGCATATTTCAATAAAAGGAACAAATTTTGATTTAATATTTTCTATTTCAGCCTGATAGGAGTTATCATCGTAAATAATTTTTTTGAATTTTTTTGGTCCGTCGGCAAAATTTCCCGGATTAATGCGTACTTTTTCCACAAGCGTTGCGGCAAGCATAGCAGCTGACGGATTAAAATGAATATCAGCAACCAAAGGAAAATTATATCCCAAATCGGAAATTATTTTGCGGATTTTTTCAAAATTTTTTGCTTCACGCTGACCCTGTGCTGTTATGCGGACTATTTCGGCACCCGCCTCGAAAATATCTATGCACTGTTTCGCGGTAGCGGCTTCATCTAAACTGTTTGTTGTTGTCATTGACTGAATAACGATAGGGTTGTTGCCGCCGATTTTCAGATTTCCAACGGTTACTTCCGCTGTTTTGTTGCGGTTGTATTGAAATAGTGTGTCGCAATGCAGGCTATTAGAAGAAGGCATATAGTATAACTATCTTAAAACATAAATAAAATTATCAGTGAAATATTTTTTTGCAAAAATAAATGAAATTTTTGAATTTGTACACAGACTAATAATTTTTTTTGAAAAAAATAGAGGAAAATTACTATTTATTTTAGAAAAATCTCTATCTTTACGCCCCAAAAATACAAATTTATGTCTATTTCAGTTTCAAACGTGTCGCATTTTTACGGACAGCAGCAGGCACTTAAAGAAGTGTCATTCAACATAAAGGGCGGCGAAGTTGTTGGTTTTTTGGGTCCAAACGGGGCAGGAAAATCAACGATGATGAAAATTTTGACGGGCTTTTTACCGCCGTCATCCGGCGAAGTAATTGTCGCCGGTGAAAATGTTTTGGAAAACAGAGTTTCGTTCCGTAGTAAAATTGGCTATCTGCCCGAACATAATCCGCTTTATACTGACATGTATGTGTCTGAATATTTGGATTTTACGGCATCCATCTACAAAATTAAAAACAAAAAAGAGAGAATAAACGAAATGATTGAGTGCGTAGGTCTAACACCCGAAAAACAGAAAAAAATCGGCGCACTTTCAAAAGGTTTTCGTCAGCGTGTAGGATTGGCACAGGCACTCCTTCCAAACCCCGAAGTTTTGATATTGGACGAGCCTACAACAGGCTTTGACCCAAATCAGATAGCGGAAGTTAGGGCATTAATAAAGAATTTAGGGCAGTCGAAAACAATTTTGCTTTCTACTCATATCATGCAGGAAGTCAAAGCTATATCTGAGCGGGTGATAATAATTCATGCAGGGTCAATTGTTGCTGACGAGCATCCTGACAAGTTAGAATCTCTGAATTTAAAGGGTGAAACTATAATTGAGGTAGAATTTGACAAGCCAATAGTTTCCGAAAATCTTTTGTCGGTAGCAGGTATAAAAAAAGTCGAAAAGAGCGGAGAAAGCGAATATTTAGTTTATGTTTCCGCCGAATTGGAAGTTCGTCCCGAAATTTTCCGCTTTGCCGTTGAAAATAATATAGTTATAATGTCGATGACAAAAAAACATCAGTCGTTAGAAGAGGTTTTCTATGCGTTGACGAACTAAAAAGAATTTAATTTTTTTAATTCGATAATTTTGTACAAGTCTGTCAATTGCTCTCGTTTGTAAACAATTATAGACGCTGTAATCTTATTTTTGACAGGTTGGATTTGAAAAAAAACTTTTTTGATTTGCTCATTTATATCCAATTCGGAAATTGCGTTCAAATTTTTCTCGTAAAACACAAAAGTGGCTATCAAATGTCTTTCCTCAACTGAGAACCAAAATATTTTCTTTTCATTTTGAAAAATTTTGCAAAGCCATTTTTTTGTTTGGCATGAAAAATGCCACTTCAAGGAAAATGCAAAATCGCCTTGCGTCAGGTGTGTTTCAAATTCTTTCAATACGATGCAAACTTCCCCAAGTGCATCTTGCAACATTTCATTTGACGGAAAAATTTCATGTTCTTTTGACATTTCTTAAAAATAAATTAAAATTATTATTATGTTTCTTATAGCCTGCATTATTCATAACTTATTTAAATATTTTTTCATTTCTAACTAACCCCAAAAACTCCCAAAACCACAAACGAAATATGGGTTAAATAATGAATATTTAGCATTTATGTAAGTACTTGAAAATGAGTAACTTATCCGGGGGGGGGGGGGGGGGGGGGAAAAACAAATTTAACGATGGGTTGAAACCAAACTGTAAAAAAAAAAAAAAAAAAAATTTTTGCGCCCTTTGTATTTTTGTGTGGGTTGAC
>Ga0099364_10011832_pt1 | contig 11844 bp, 8 predicted proteins | sample TergutTh196P3_FD_73070 | JGI IMG/M metagenome (GOLD analysis project Ga0099364, IMG submission 73070) | Microcerotermes parvus P3 segment gut microbial communities from Pointe-Noire, Republic of the Congo - Th196 P3 | ecosystem: Host-associated > Arthropoda: Insects > Digestive system > Gut ...
AACCCACGCAAGATGTCCAAAGTCCCGTCCCGTGAACCATCATCTACAAAAATGTACTCAAATTCTGTGTCAGGCATACTACGTTCTACTTCGGAGATTGTTTCGATGAATATTGGCACTGATTCTTCCTCGTTGTAACACGGTACGACTATTGACACAAGAGGCGAAATTGAATTCATAAGCACGACCTTTCATAGTTGCAATACAGATCCTAGCAAAGAGTGTCCGTTGCATTGTCGCTGCGGTCTTCTCAAAGACGAAATGGTGTTTAAGCAGTTACCAAATAGCTTCAAGCAACACTTATGGAACAGGTGTGTTTGCGTCTATCACCATCTCAACCTTTATCACCCTCGATGTAACCCGGTGTTTATACAATGTGCTTGGCAGGCTCTCTGACCAACCATATGATAAAGGCCAATTGTTATCAGTAGGGTATTCGGGGATTATTAGCACAACTGCATCCTCTCCCCTGCGATCTGCTTGAGAAATTTGCTCAATGTATGAATTCATCAACGCTACCTTCTCGGCAGTCTTGCCGGTCACGCTACCTTGAGGGTTGGAATAAAAGGAATCTGCATAAGGCCATTTTGAATCGATTGCAATAAGTAGCACACCAATAGTAAGCAGCGGGAACAACAGTCGCATTGGTTTAAATGTTTCAAGAACATATAATAATGACAAAGAAGCAAACAACACGATGTAGAAGTATAAACCAAATGAATAGCTAAGGGTATAAGCTATACCATTGAGGAAAGGTCCTGCTATAGCAGCTAGCACACAGTTGCATGCGGCGTATATCAGCCCTGATGCAAAACATATTTTTGCGATTGAGACGATAGGAGAGTTCATTTCCTTTTTTCTGTTATAAATCCACAAAATTACGGCTATTATGGCAACAGCGGCGAGCAAGAGTGAAATCAAAGGATTAAAATAAACCATTGTACCAAGCAGATATTTCGCAGATTGGTAAATGCGTTTAATGAATTCAATGCTGAATATCGATCCGAAAAAAGTATTTCCGCTATCCCAAGCAGCCCTTTGCCCTCTTGTCTCCAAAAACATTGACGCAAGTGTCCCGACAATGATTATTATTGTTATGTGGTGTTTATGTGCGATGTCGTAACAATAATGTCGGATTCTCAAAAACAGCTTCTCTTTAGGTCTGGTGGGATCGAAAAATTGTATAAGCAAAAAAGAAAGGGCAAAGGACAATAGTATAACCAGTGCGAATTGTATGGAAAAAATGCAAAAATAGAGAAGTACCAACATTAACGATGAGCGCAAGTATGATGATGAAGAAATCGAAAGGGATTTATGTTTAACAAAAAGCCTCATCAATTCGCAAACAGCAATGGAGTTGACGATATTTGGCACTGTATAAGCAAGATAAGTGGTGTATGTGCGAGAAAGAAACAAATGAACATTATTAAAGGATTTGCTCCTAAAAAGGGCAAAACACAACGCTATGGCATACACTCCAAGTATCGCGCATATGCTCTTGTTGCCGGTCAGCGCCTGAAACAGGCGGTAAAGCGAAACAAATAAAGCACTGATAAACACTGCAAGGACTATAGCAAGGGCAAGGCTGGTCGAATTTAGATAATCACCGGAGAATGGATAGATTACAAAAGCAGCCAAATACCCGGTAAGGGGATGCAAATATTCATGCAGCATACGAGTCGGATTCCACAACCCTGTATATGGAACCGGGAGAGAAATGAAATGAGACATATAATGGACATCGTCACCATCAAAAGGATAAATTGGATGCACTATTGCGAAAAAGATGAGCATCGAGATAAAGACCAGCAATGTACAAATAACTACTTGTTTATTTGCATATAATTTGTTTCCCATGCAAACTACACCTCTAATATAATCCCTTGTTGTCTTCACTGAGCCATCCGGGCAATATCATATACCGAAACATAGCACTGAGTCAACTACTTCAACATGATTTCAGCTCGCATTCATTATCCTTCTGTTGTTATGCAGCTATCGGCGAAGATGGCTGTTTTTCGCAAGGAATGCACAGCCTCGGACCTTGGCGCACTCGCTGGAATAAACAAGACGTTTATTAAGAACGATCGCAGGAGCAAGATATCCGTCTGGGCAAAAACATTTGAACGGTCGCATCATCGCGTTAACTTTGCGCTCCATTTGCATCGATAAGTATCAAACAAACAAAACAAGATATACCAAAAGCTACATAGACTTTGGGTATATCTCATTTTGTTGCGACTGTCATACTGGAACACATCATTTGCTAAGGTTTATATGGTGGCGTTTGTATGCATGGTTTTGCGCTCATTAAATGAAACATTTTGCATTCGCTATTTGCGTTTGCGGTTTCGAAGGAGAGTCAATGTTGCGCCAAGGCTCATCATCCCTCCAAGAGAAAACAAGGTGTTATAGAATTCTGTGTCGCTCTCATCTCCTGTTTTCGGTCCATCCACCCCTACCCGGTCTGGTTCTGATCCGTGTCTCGGCGGACCGAATTCATCGATTTCGAGTCCATCATCAGGACTTTCCTGGGGTTGCTGTTCGGAATCTGTTGTTGGCGGATCTAGGTTGCCTATTTCACTAGGCTCGGGTGTGGCGATAGGTGTTGCAGTAGGAGGTGGATTCGATGGACTTGGCGTTACGTTAGGTCTCGGCGTAACCGAGGGTTCCAACACATCCGGGGTAACCGATGGGGTTGTTCCTCCAGTATTTCCACTGTATGAGTTGTAAAATCCTATTTTATCTGCTTTTTCTCCATTTTCATGCTTCACAACCATATAAGCATTTAAGGATGCGTCCACATGCACTTCAATCGTTTACACTTGCTTGTCATGGACGTAATTTGTGTTTTTTGCATCGAAAACCTGATAGAGAATATATCCATAGATACCGCTGCGATCATACGATATAGGTCCTATTAGCGCATTTCCGGTGCCGGTTATTTTAAACGAGTATCCTTCCGAATCGCCTCCGGATGGCATTGGATTGCTTGCTTCGACCGGATACAGCTTGTATGTGAATACCGCTCTTTGGGGCCCTGTTGACGGAGTGTAAATTTGCTCAACTGTAATGCTTATCCGATTGTCAGCTATGCTTAACGCAACGGGGATCAAGACCATTAGCAACGTCAAAACCATGGTAACCAAATCCATAAATCGTCTCTTCCTTCTAAGCTTTGACATATATGCGGTTGATTGAGGGTATTTGCAACCAATTACTTGTATTTCTGCTTTTCGCATATTGTACACCGCATTATTGCGCGAGATCCTTTTTTTTGTATTTTCCATACATTTCTACTCTCTCAAGCGGTCTGCAGGACAGTCTGAGACCGTAGTGTTTGATGCTCCGGGCGACCTTGTGCCATAATCCGATTCCGAGCTATTGATAAATCTCATCCCTAAGCCGGCCAACCAAGATATCGCGTCCATTTGTCGAGCTTGCAGAGCATGTGCTCAATAATACGATACTATCTTCTATCGACACACCGACATCTCTTGAATACATTGCTTTATCAAGAAGATTATCAAGATAGCCTTGCCGCTCATTATCTGTGACATTAGCATAAAAAACCGTACTGTCATATGCGTCAACATGGAGAAATGCGAAGAATTCGAGTCCATGGTCTTTGTCATCGAAGTATAGATTTCCATACTTGTGGGTTTCAAAAATTTTCATGTCCACAAATTCTCCGATTTCCCCGAACATTGCTTTTTTTGCCATATGGTGACCATACAAGATATTATTGAAATTCATGAAATCCCTGCTGTTCGCATAATCGAGAAATATCGCCCCGGATAAAGAATAGTTCCCTTCCGCATTAGTGTTCACATATTTCATATTGTCCGGACCTTGCGTTACAGGGTAATCAATATTTGTGCCATACACGGTAAGCCAGGCAAACACTTCCTCGTTAATTTCTTGCAATTCTCTGAATGACTTACCTTCATCTACTGCACTTGGTCTGTACACCGAGTAGTGCGATTTATCAGCCGCTCGGTGGAGCTGATTGGAATCCCATAGGGCATAGCCTGCAAAAGCGACGAGAACCATAATGATTGTCAACACGGTCAGATTTACCAAACTGTTAGCAATGCTAATTGTTTTTTTGCTTATCACATTCGCATTCATGCCCTATGAATCCCTCCAGCAGCTATTCACTACCTATGCTATTGCTTAGCTTTGGGTAACACCTATGCGTACCCCATTATGTGCAATTTAGGTGTTTCGAATCAATGCTATGTACAAGAAGCATCAGTGGTGGTTTTTAACAGCTACACTTTCCTATTCATCGTTTTTTGTTTTTTACGTGTCTTAATTGTTACGTAGCCTCCGAGACTTGACAAGGCTAAACTTAGCAGAAGCACATAGGGCAGATCGTCCACATCAAGACCTGTGGGTGTCGCATTTGTGCGAGTGTTGGTGAAATCCACTCTATTGCCGTTGCCTTCCGGGATGTAGTGCGGAGCAGCATCGACAGGGCTAATGTCTCTGGGGAATCCCCAAGGAGCTCCGGCGGCACCCGTAAATACTCCGGTACCTGCAAAGGTGCGCTGATAGCTTGGTTTATATAGAGCATCAGCCGCTTCCAACACTTCTACCAATGCTCCAACGTGCAAGTCAACAAAGGCTAAACGCTCTCCATGTTTGAGACTAACAGCGACATTGGCGGTAGAAGGGAATTCGATGAGACCATCTACTGCTATCCCGGGAAAATTGTTTACGCTTATTACTTTCGTGCCGCTTTCATCAAGCACATACGCTTTGTATGTTTGCGCACCTTCTACTACTGAGGGTTGTACAACCTTAATAGTATAATTGAAGTATCTATCAAATCTTGCGGGGTCATCGTCCATACCATCAATCTTCTTTGTGATTTCCAAGGCATTTATTGTGGGGTCAGTTGGGCCTTTGCCATCGCTTTTCCAGAACCTATTCGTGAAGATAAGTTGAGAAAAGCCATCTGCAATGGTGTCATATGGGTTTGTGCGGTATTCCCCTGGGGTTGGGTCGACTTTTTGCCCGCCCGGATCTCCCGGATAGTATTCATCAATAAAACCGGGTACTGTGATAGCATTGACGAACTTTATGAACAATGTGTGTGTTGAATCAAGATCCACCCAGAACTCAACAATGTACTTTGCGGTTGAGAATGCAGCTCCAGCATTTTCCATTGTAGACAAGCCTGGTATGCTTGTATGACCGGACTGCGTTTCGCTAACGTAATACTTGTATACGCCTACTCCCGGCCATACGATTGCAGGGTCATTTAGGTCACTTGATTCTTTCACCACCGACTTGACATCACCGCTTGTGAAAATTGCTGTGCCGGAGCCTGTGATATCATCAGCAGCGGAGAAGCTGATGAATTTATCACCGATTAACGGCATTGTTGCCACTGTTGCACTGTCTGTTTTTTCGTTAATGCCGATAGGTTCAAAAACGAATTTGAATGAAGCGGTGGGTGTTGTTGTTTCTGTGGACATTTTGAGTATCTTGGTAATTGCCGATGGCGCTGGGTTCAAAGCGTCGGTTCCTACCGAATAGCTGGTTGCTTTTGCCGATTGCGTTAATGCTGGTAGCAACAAGCAGATGCTAACTAGCATCGCCAATGCTATGCTTGCTGTGTGTTTCAATTTGTTATGGCTTTTTCTTGTCATTTTTCGATTACTCCTTTAATTGATTCATATTGCTGCAAACGTTTATGTGTTGATTTATATGCACACAAGTACTTAGTGCCTAACCCCACGACTCTAATTACTTATGATAGTACATGCGTTCCATATGCTTAGGTAATTCGATTCTATGTTCTTCTGATATGCATTGAACCAGTTCGAATCAATCGAAATGGATTCATATGCTCCTTCTGCGAATCACTGCCATTACTTTGCCTAATGTTTCGCCGATGTCTACCGGACCATAAACCCTGCTGTCCGTAGCTCCTGTTCTGCTGTCTGCCAATAGGAAGACTTGCCCATCAGGCACTATTAAGGGGAATTCGATTCCTTCAACATAGCGTTCAGTTCTCTGGTGTATATGTGCTTCTTGCTGTGAAGAACCGTTGACGATAAGTCCGAATTCTGTGATGTCGACTGAATCACCAGCTATAGCTACCACTCGTCTGGCTTGTATTTGTCCGTTATACTCCAATACTATTGCATCTTGAGCCAGATATCCCGCTTTCGTGTATCTGTGGTATATTATCAGGTCTCCATCTTTAATAGCCGGTGACATAAATGGCTCCCCATATCTGGCAAATCCGAATATAAACGTGAACAACGCCGCAAACGTCAAAAGTATCGATGCAATTTTGAGCAAAAGAAATAGCAAGTCTTTCCATACAGGTTGGTATTGCTGATCGGTGTAGGTCCTTTCCTCTATCGGTATCTGTTTAGTGGGCGCAATGCCTGCGTTAACAAGTTGCAATCTGGAGAGTGCAGACGATGCATCCAGGATTTTTGCTCTATCAACTAAAAAACTACTTGAAATATCTGTTTCTTTGCTTTTGATCTCATTAATCGGCAAGTACTGCTTGATTGGCAAGTTCTGCTTAATCGGCAAGTTCTGCTGTGCTTGAGCTTCAGATTTTTGCGGACTCGGAGCAGGTGCGGTTTTCGGTTTCGGATTATCATACTTGAGCAATATCGCATCGAAATATTCTTTGTTTAATTGTTCAATAGTTTTAACCATTGCTCTGCTACATCTCTTTCTCGTCGCTTCTGTGTCTCAAACGTTTCTTGCTGATCAAATCCATTTTTAGTCTTCAGGTTTTTTTATATAGAGTGTTTTCTTTTCTTGACAATAGACCAAAGCGCAATCTGCCCGGTGATGATGAGAAGTACTGCAATCATCGCAAATGTTGCCGAAACCCATCCTTCGCTGTCAATTCCTGTTGGTACCACATCATCTTGCGCATTGTAAAAATCAAATCTGCGCGAATTGCCACCGACTGTGCTAAGAGCCATGTCAACAGTTTGGATGATACCCGGTGTTAAGCTATCCACATATGTCCGATGGTAATTGCTATTTACCGCCTCGATGACCTTAATCTTCCAATTTGACTGCACATTTAGAATGCTTAACGTCTGACCGTTTTTTAAAGTGAATTCCGCTCTTCCGTTTGCATCCAGACTCAGCACGTAATTGGGCGGCGCTGTTGCATCCGATCCAGATATGACACCACCTAGGCTGTTGATGCTTGTGTATTCCGGCAAAGGGATGTTCCCGCTATCTGTAAAATAAACGTAAAAAGTGAATGATGTGGACTTATTTGCGAAACTTCCTAACACGGTCTTGCTAATAGTGATATCCACTTGTGAATACGCATCATAAACGAAATAAATCAGCCTATCATACAATATGGTTTCATTTGGTGGATTTCCTCCGGTATAGTCGCTCCCAATAGGTTTTGCGTCCCATTTATAACCTTTATATGTATGCCCCGGTATAGCGGGCGGGACTTTGGCGTATATGCTTCCCGACACAACAAACATGGTTTTATCAAGGCTTCCTATTGATTTCCCGGATAAATCTATATACCGTTCTTCCAACATATGATATGTTGAAAAACCTGTCCCGACTTTCACCGGCAACGCCCGATAATAGCTGTCGTGAACATATCCTTGTGTATAGTAATAAAACGTCTCTTTCACAGAATGAATCTTCGTATCATTGTATGTTATTATGGCCGGTAGCGGAGATGGACGCGGTGAGCTGGCGTGGGCAAGCTGCTTGTATCCACTGCCGGATTGGGTAAATATATTGAATTCTTGACTGACAGATGAACCTGTGGTGAAAGAGAGCATCCCTATGTCAAATGGCGCTGTAATGGTTCTTATGGGATCTGACAACGAACCATGGCTGACTATTATGAATTTCGTGCCTGTAGGCATAGACGCTCCACTATCAGGAAAACTGAGGTTCACATAGTACCCGTCCCCTTGGTTGATGCCGTAATTGTGGTTCGCTGTGTTGTCACCTGCATATATGCCTGCAAATGCAGTTCGGTTTCTGCCAAAGACCACTATATCTGCTCCTGTGTTGATTACGAGCTGCGGTACAACTTTATTGTTCCAACCGGTTCCGACACCATTGCCGTTATTTGCATCAGCTACTATCCGTCCACCTGAAATTGCGACGATTCCGGAAATAGCCTCACTGTGGACCGGGGTATTTCCCGATTGATAACCTCCGATGCCGATAACAGCGCCATTTGATGCTTTTAGGTCAAAATCTCCATTGGTAATGTTCACATTTACCGCTCCGACAATGCTTGTGCTTCCGCCGCTGTATCCGCCACCACCGCCAATAGCAGCTCCCAACCCTGATGTCGATGCTTTTATCGTTCCACCATGGATATTAACTGTTGCATTTGCGCTTTGCACACCTCCACCGATTGCGGCGCCATTATATGCACTCGCCGTCACATGTCCGCCCCATATTGTTACATTGGCATTTCCACTTGTGCTTGTAGCACCACCTGAGCCACCACCAATCGCCGCACCGCCCCCTCGCGCTTGACTTCCGCCATCGCCTCCGGGCATAACCGTTGCAACCACTGTTCCACCATTTATCGTCACATGACCGGTGGCTCCTTGTCCGCCGCCTATTGCAGCACCGGTACTCCTGTTAAGAGCCGTTGCTGTCACCGATCCACCATTGATCGTGATTGTTCCATCAGCTCCATATGCTCCCCCTATCACTGCTGCTGTGGGGTACAAAGTGCCGACATGGGTCGCGACGATTGTTCCGCCATTAATCGTAATATGTCCGCTTTTTGAAACATTCGGCGTTTGACTGGTGTTGTAATATCCTCCTATTGCAGCATATCCGAGAGAATTGGATGTTATGTTCAAAGATCCTGACGTAGATCCTGTGCCATCTGCACTGTCAATGGTTATTTTTGCATCTTCTCTGACTGTGATATATCCCTGACTGATTGTATTTGAGCCGGCCAACAACAAATTCAACTCTGCATCACCATACATGTGGACATAAAGGACTGCGTTGATGCCATTGAGAATCACTGTTGTTTTTACCCCTGTAGGTAGATTTATCGACCAAAAACCTGACACCGAGTTCCCTGTTTGAACGATTTCATAGATATAGTCGTTCGCAGTGGTGTTGAAGTCTATTGTACGATTTGAAGCAGTTGTTGCGCCAACCACCGTATATCCTGTCCCCGCACCAGCAGGATGAGGCACCACTCCCGGAGTTGTGGGTGGTCCTATTCCAATATCAATCGTATAGTCCACAGCTCTCCCGCGGCTTCTTACAGGCAATTGCATCAATGGAACAGCTTCTTCAACTGTTATTTGAACGAAAGGCGGCTCTCCATCAAAATCATATCCTTGGACTTGTGCGACAAGGGTATATGTTCCGGGTATGTTACCATTGTAATAGCCTGTCCATGCCACGGGAACGCTCACCATAACCGTCGAGCCTCCGTTTGCCTCAGAGCTGCCTGATTCGCTTTTCTCTAACCTTGTTTCCTCTTGAGCATTCACTATGATTTCGTTAATCTCGAAATCTGCTTTCTCTTGTTCAGATTCCTCACCACCTATTTCAACCGGTTCGGACTCCTCATGTTCAGACCCTTCTTGCTCGGATTCCTTTTGTTCGGTCTCCTCCTGCTCAGGCGCTTCCTGCTCGGACTCCTCCAACTCAGGCTCCTCCTGTACCGATTCTACCTGTTCGAGTTCTTCTTCCTCGGATTCCTGCTGATCAGGTTCATCTTTCCTGACTTCTTCACATCCTGAATCTCCGATTTCATCCTCAGCGAAATCAGTTTCATGCACGCTATCTTCTGAGGATTCATTGGATTCGGATTGCATTGCTGGTTGGTTGTTTTCTGTTTCGTTGTATTCTTCTATACCGGATGCAGCGTCATCGTTGCCGGATTCGGCATTTTCAGATTCATCAAACTCATCCTCGCTTCCTACTGTCTCGCCGCCCCGTGTCTCATTTCCAAAGGGCTGGCTTTCCCCTGTAATTGATTCAATATCATCAATTTCAAAACCAAGCAATGAAATGAATCCAGCACTGGATGGATCAGAAGCTAACGGTCTTATTGATAAATTCGATGTAATGTGGCTTATCTCTAAGAGCTCTCCCAAAAACACATTATTTTCTATTTCAGCATCATCTGTTATATTGTCTCCGTCAAGCTCTCTAATTGTTTCATCCAATCCAGCTTCTGTCTGTTCTTCTGGATCTACAGCTCCAAGTTCAGCTATCGGATCTTCCAGAGCATGCTCCATAGGTCCATTTATAGACTCAACAGTATTCTCGTCCAATACTAGGTCAGTTAGATCCGTCTCATACACAATGTCGTTAAACGCTTTGGGTAAAATCTCAAGCGCATAGGCTACTACAGCATTCAATTCTTTTGGCAACCATATGTCTTCAAGAGCTGTGCCAACTTCTACAAAGCTTTCATAAACAAGACCTGATATATCAAAATACAGTATTGTGCATCTCATCGAAGCATCCGGTTGCTCCGCCACGGTTTTGCCGGTGCTTGGAATAAATAGTGCCATTATCATTACGAAAGCAACAACACCGGAGATTATTCGATGGACTTGGTTGTTTTTTCTCAATCTTCTTTGCATACTATATACCTCCGATTTTTATCTGTAGGATATTTACCCAAAAAATGTTCAATATCATTAATTACCGCCAATAAAGGTTGGCGTAATAACATTCGCTGTTGCTATAGCTTTATTCGTTGCAACTATTGGAAAAGTTAATTCAACGTTTGCGAAAGGAAATACCACATTCATCTTGTAAAAAGTTGAGATATCCTATGAACTCATGAATAATAATTTAAAATTCTCGACAGTTCGATACACATATCAAGAAACACCGCAATCCCACATGTGTTCGATTTTTATATACTATCTAAATATTCTACCATTTTCATCCATGTCGTACTTGAGACCCAACAGAGCTTTCACAAGATGACACTCTAGCAAAAAAGAGAACCTCACGCAATTAACGTGAGGTTCTACATAGTTGTCGGTATTTTATTGTTCTGTCTTTTCGTTTGTGGTATTCTACCGTGCAAACTTCGATACTATACACGTTGGACAAATAAGAGCGCCGTTTCAATAGGTCGGATTGTTATAGTACATCGTGATATTTTACCAATATTTCCGCTGTGCTCGCATCACTAATCAGCACAAGCTGCGCAGAGTACCGGATTAGCCAAGCTCCGGTATAGTTACGCTCTTTTCCACTTTATTCCTTGGGGTGTGTCTTCGAGAACTATACCCATGTCGTTCAATTGGTCACGGATTTTATCCGCTTGTCCCCAGTCTTTGTTTTCCCTTGCTGTCTGTCTGGCAAGAATTAATGCTTCGATATCTGCATCAAGATCGCCTGCTTCCTTGTCATTGTAAAACAACCCCAACACATCGGCTAGTTCGTTGAGGACTGCCAAAGTACCTTCAGCAAAGGAAATAGAAGGCTCTGCATCGGCAGCAAGGCTGTTGCTTTCCCTTACCAACTCAAAAATGACCGATATAGCATCCGCTGAATTAAAATCATCCTCTAAGCACTCAACAAAGCGTTCTCTATATCGTGAAAGGGATTCAAGAAAGGCAAATTCCTTGTCTTTTAGCGTATCTGCACCGCTTTTGGCGATAAATTCCAATGTACCCTTCGCTGTTTTCAGTCGTTCCAACGCATTTTTGGCTTGTACAAGTATATCTCCGGAATAGTTGAGCGGGCTTCGATAATGACTCATTAGCATGAACATGCGGATGTTTTCATAGCCATGGGCTTCGGCAGCTTCCCGCACCGTAAAGAAATTACCTAAGGATTTCGACATTTTTTCGCTGTCCA
>Ga0099364_10011833_pt1 | contig 11844 bp, 10 predicted proteins | sample TergutTh196P3_FD_73070 | JGI IMG/M metagenome (GOLD analysis project Ga0099364, IMG submission 73070) | Microcerotermes parvus P3 segment gut microbial communities from Pointe-Noire, Republic of the Congo - Th196 P3 | ecosystem: Host-associated > Arthropoda: Insects > Digestive system > Gut ...
TCTCTACCCCATCCCCCGTCTTCCTATGCGGGATGAACTCAATATTACCGGGACCATGCCATTTTTCGGACTGGATATCTGGCACGCCTATGAACTCTCCTGGCTCAATATGCGCGGCAAGCCACAAATTGCCATCATGAATATGACGGTTTCAGCTGACTCACCCAACATCGTTGAATCCAAATCCCTGAAACTTTATCTGAATTCGCTCACGCAAATGCAACTGGCAGATACCGATGCCGTTGTCGCCCTTCTGCGTGCTGACCTGTCAGACGCCTTTGGTTCACCTGCTACCGTTACCCTGATTCCACCCTCTGCTTTTCCCTCAATCACGGTAGGCGAGCTTGATGGACTGCTGCTTGACAGGCTCGATATCGAGGCAAACCAGTATTCCGTGGATGCGTCCTTTCTCTTTACTGACACGGATAACCCACCCGTTGAAGAAGTACTGGTATCCCACCTCCTTAAAACCAACTGTCCTGTTACTGCCCAGCCGGACTGGGGCAGCATCCAGATCCATTATGTAGGCCACGCAATCAATCAGGAAGGTCTGCTCAAATATCTCATCAGCTATCGCCAGCAGCAGGAATTTCACGAGCAATGCGTCGAGCGTATTTTTATGGATATACTGCGTATCTGCCAGCCGCAAGGGCTTACTATCCACGCCCGTTACACCCGACGGGGGGGAATCAGCATCAACCCCTGGAGAAGCAATGTTTCCACGGGCAGGCGTCCCATTTTTCTCAGGAATGCACGCCAGTAAAATTTGCCTTATACTGTAGGTAAAATGTCATTCATATTTTCAGGCAGAAGGAAATTGACGTCGTACAGTATGTTGTATCAGAACAAACCCGTTGCAACAGCTGCAGACAAGCCTGGGGTCTGTTACGGCACTGATGGAAGGAGATTCTCATGTTTACCAATTTGTCGAGAATGATTCCTCTCGAAAATGTTGCACTGGACCTTGTTGTTGCCGACAAAGAACAGCTGTTTGATGAAGTGGCGCAGTTGCTTGCAACCGCGTGTGCGCTTTCAGCCGAGAGTATTTACCAGTGTTTACTGGAAAGAGAGCAGCTCGCATCAACGGCCCTGGGCCATGGAGTTGCCATCCCGCATGGTCGAATGAAAGGACTCAAAACCCCTGTTGCCGCATTCGTCCGACTGGCCGAGCCCTTGCCATTTGATGCGCCGGACGGACTGCCCGTCAACCTGCTCATTGTGTTTCTGATACCTGCCAGTGTGACCCAGAAGCACCTCGAAATACTTTCTGAAATCGCCGAAATGTTTTCTGATGTGGAGTTTCGCAGTGTACTCACTCACGAAAAAACCCCGGATGTTATCCACAACAGGCTTGTTGAATGGAGGCCGGCCTACTCCGCTTGAGTTCGCCTTGCCACTTTCAGGGCTGCGGTTCACTTGCTGTGTGCCCGTGCAATTGCGCAACAAAAACTGCTGATATTAAAGTCAGCAGTTTTCAAAGTGCTGCATAGCCACACAAGCCGGGCAAAATTTGTGTGAAATTATTCTGCAAGTTGCAGACCAGAGTAATATAATTAAAAGCTACAGGCATTTTCGAACTGGTACACCTGCGCTGCAAGCCCACATCCCAGTGCTATCCAGGGATACGGACCTGCTGGCCCGGAACTTATTCACATAATGCAACGACCTTTATGACAGCGCCTCTGACCCTTACAATTCAGCGACTTTACACGGAAAACAGGGACCCTCTTAAGCTGACCTGGTATGCCGGTCTGGAAGGGGGAGACCGTCAGGTCTCCTCAGGTACTGCATCAGCAGCAGATCAGGTGGGACACCTCAATCTGATTCACCCCATGCGTATTCAGGTATTTGGTCGTCAGGAAATAAGTTATTACGACAGGCTCTCCCCTGAGACCCGTTCCTATCTGGTTCATGAAATCGTTGACTGCAATCCCCCGGCACTGATTGTTGCACGCAACCTGGAAGTGCCACCAGATCTGCATGCCATCTGCAATGCCAACAATATTCCACTGTTTACAACGCCGTTGACAGCTGCTGAAATCATAGACTATCTCCGTGTTTACCTTTCCAAAAAGCTTGCCCTGCGCATTATCATGCATGGCGTCTTTATGGATGTACTGGGTCTTGGTGTACTCATTACCGGAGAATCCGGTCTGGGTAAAAGCGAACTTGGGCTGGAACTGGTCACCCGCAACCACGGTCTGGTTGCCGATGATGCTGTCGAGTTTGCCCGTATTGCTCCCAATGTGATTGAAGGACGCTCTCCTCCGCTTCTGCAGAATCTGCTTGAAGTCAGAGGGCTGGGGCTTCTGGACATCCGCGCCATATTTGGCGAAACCGCAGTCCGCCAGCAAATGGAGCTCAAGCTTATTGCCCATCTCATGCGAAGCCGGCACGGAGAAGAGCCTGGCGACCGCTTGCCGTTCATATCACCGACCCAGGAAGTCCTGGGCATTCCGATAAGAAAAGTACTCATCCCTGTTGCTGCGGGACGCAATATCGCCGTCATGCTGGAAGCTGCCGTGCGCAATACCATCATGCAGCTGCGTGGCCACAACACCCTGGAAGATTTTATGGAGCGTCAGCGTCAGGCGATGACCAAAGACCCTACCTGAACAGCTGTACCAGAACGATTTTTCTGATTTTTTTTGGATATCTGATCAAAGTCACACAAGGCAGGTTTTTTTATGCAGATTATAGTTATCACCGGCATCTCCGGCTCAGGAAAGTCCGTTGCGCTAACGGTGCTGGAGGACGCGGGTTATTTTTGCGTTGATAACCTGCCCCCCGTGTTGCTACCCAACCTTGTCTCCATCTGCACTGAAGAAAACAAAACCCGCCTTGGAGTTGCTGTTGACTCCCGCAGTGCCCATCTGCTCTCTGATCTGCCCGCAACCGTAGAAAAACTGCGCAGTGAGGGACATCAGATCCAGGTTTTGTTTCTGACTGCAGACACACACACGCTGATTAACCGTTTTTCTGAAACGAGGCGAAGTCATCCGCTTGCCCAGGGAATTTTTACCGGACATTCCCTGACTGATCCGCGTACACTGATAGAAGCAATCCATGCCGAGCGCGAAATGCTGGCCGACATTCAGCCTATTGCCCATGTTGTGGACACTTCGTATCTTTCGACCAACAAGCTTCGCGCATGGATCTCGGAATTTATCGAGACGCAGTACCGGACGGCGCTGGCACTTCACTTCGAATCCTTCGGTTTCAAGTTCGGTGTTCCGCAGGATGCCGATCTCATGTTTGATGTCCGAAGCCTGCCCAATCCGCATTACGACATGCGCCTGCGTCCGCTCACTGGCCGGGATGAGCCTGTCAGGCAGTTTCTTGACATGCAGCCGGAGGTACTGGATTTACTGGCCGACATACGCCTTTTTGTCGAGAAGTGGCTTCCTTCCTACAAGCGCGATCACCGGAGCTATCTCACCGTTGCGCTGGGCTGCACCGGCGGGCAACACCGTTCTGTTTATATGGTTGAAGAACTGGCCAGGTACTTCAGGGAAACAGAAACCGTTATTGTCCGACATCGCAATCTGGCCCTGTAAGCAGCCGCCTTCATACCATAATCACGAACCTGCTCCCGATTTCGACAACTGCTGCATGAAATTCCAGGCATCTGCACACATACGCTCAATGCCGTGCTGCGCCTTCCATCCCAGCAACTCCGCTGCCAGTGACGGATCTGCATAACACGCGGCAATATCGCCAGGACGCCTCGCTACGATCTTGTAGGGAACCCGCCTGCCGGATGCCTTCTCGAAAGCCCGGATCATTTCAAGAACGCTATAAGGGCGTCCGGTTCCAACATTGAGCGTGATCAATACACCTGGCTCCTGCTCAAGCCTGTCCAGCGCCGCCAGATGCGCAGCTGCCAGATCTTCAACATGGATATAGTCACGCAATCCCGTGCCATCGGGTGTGGGATAATCATCGCCAAATACCGACAGTTCTTTTTGTCTTCCCACTGCAACCTGCGCAATAAAGGGCATCAGATTATTCGGGATACCGGAGGGATTTTCTCCGATCAGTCCGGATTCGTGCGCGCCAACCGGATTGAAATAGCGCAGGAGCGCAATTCTCCACAGTGGCTGTGCTTTTTTTGCATCGCGCAGGATTTCTTCAATTATCTGCTTGGTTCGCCCGTAGACGTTCACCGGGGATAATGGTGTCTGTTCGGTAAAGCGCGCATAGCCCGGATCGCCATAAACAGTAGCTGAAGAGGAAAAAATGAGGGTAAAAACGCCCGCACGTTCCATTTCTTCAAACAGTGCGATACTGCCACTTACGTTAGTGTCATAATATCTCAGAGGGGCACTCCCGGATTCTCCGACCGCCTTCAGGCCTGCAAAATGAATCACCGCGCTTATGTCATGCGCACTGAATACATCCCTGAGTACCTGCCTGTTCCTGATGTCACCGTTAATAAAAACAGGGCTTGCTCCCGTAATTTTTCTTATCGGATCCAGGACTGTGTCACTGCTGTTTGCCAGATTGTCCAGTATTACAACCTGTCTGCCTCTGTCGAGCAACTGCACAACAGTATGTGACCCGATATAGCCTGTACCTCCGGTGACAAGAATCATTTTTCCACCCTAAAAATTTTTATTTAAAAAAAACGAAATCAGGCCGATGCCTTGCGCTGGTTTCGCCGTGTGTATGCCGATTATAGCAGTGCTGCGTCACCCGGATTTTCAGTTCACGTTTTTTTGTCCACGGGTTTCAGAAAGCCTGCGTTCCCGCGTTCGAAATATCTTCGCCTGCAGCCGCTTTTCGCATCGACAAAAGCATCCTTCCCTGCCATACCGCTTCAAAGCATTGCAAAAATTTTTCAGCCTGAAGCTGAAATCTCCATATCCCGCAAGAGTTTTTTGACCGGAGATGGTAATGGCGCATTTGCCATACCTGCGAGTTCATACCAGACATATTCTCCTTCCACATCACCAGTAGCGTTTTCTTTGCGCTCTGACAGGATTATCAGAACAGGAAAAACACGCAGCCTGAAATGCGTAAATATGTGCACAAACTCCGGAAGACGTCGTATGGAAGCGACTGTACCAAAGGGTATGACCGCAGCATACAGTGCTGCCTCGTCCGGTTCTGATGCAGTCCCAACCCATTCGGGTAACGAAAGCAGTCCTCCCCAGATACCCGCAAGAGGACGCTTTTGCAGCAACACTTTTTCCCCGTGAACCAGAATCAGCATGCCCGTCTCCCGGGTTTGCCGGGTTCTGGCTCCCTTTCGGGCTGGCAGTTCCTTTTGCCTGCCTTCCGAATACGCAACACAATGCACGGTGAATGGACAGGAATTACACTTCGGTCGATTACTCACACACACGGTTGCACCCAGATCCATCAGTCCCTGGGTATAGGTTGTTATTTCTTTGTCCGGCAGCAAAAACGTTGCCAGCTTCCACAGGTCATCCCTGACCTTTTTGTCTGTTGCATAGCCCGTTACACCAAAGACTCTGCTGAGCACCCTGATTACATTTGCATCCAGAATCGCAGCGCGTGTGCCCTCTGTAGCACCAGCAAACACTGCAATGGCCGCCGCAGTGGAGCGCCCGATGCCCGGCAGTTTCTCCAGTTCGGCTGGATCGGTCGGGACATGTCCGGCATGGTCCGCAAGCACTATTTTTGCGCTGGCGTGCAAATTGCGTGCACGCGAATAATATCCAAGACCGCTCCACATCTCCAGCACCTCTTCAAGAGAGGCGTGCGCAAGAGTCCGGATATCAGGAAAACGTTCCAGAAACCGTGTGTAATAAGGAATGACCGTTGCAACCTGCGTCTGCTGCAACATGATTTCCGAGATCCATATCCGGTATGGATCGTTTGTCTCCTGCCAGGGCAAGGAATGTCGACCATGACGCTTTTGCCAGGCGATCAGGGTACCCGAAAAATCAGAACGCTGTGTAAATGTCGCACCCTGCAATACGAATGCCTCTGCTGAATTCTGCATAAAACTCCAAAACCGGTTCTGTTTTTCCGCAACCGGAAAGACAAAAGTATATAATCTGACGATGAAGAACCAAAACGAATCTTTGCGAGTACTGTGGCTTGCCCTCTTTTTTTCGCTGTTCATGCTGGCAGGGTGCCAGTCGCTCACGTTCAGCGTATCCGATCCGGAGCTGGCCTCCAGAACCCCCAGAGAATGCGGCGAGAGCATCACACTTTCAGGGCGCGTCTCGCTGCAGTACACCCTCTCTCAGAATGGACGATCCGAATCGGTGCACGGCAGGTTTTCCTGGCAACAGTCCGGAAATGCCATCCGGGTCGGTCTGTATTCTCCGCTCGGGCAGACCATGGCACGTATTGAAATCCACCCGGATCTGGCCATCTTTTATGCTCCGGGCAGGACACCGGTGGCTGCCCGGAACCCGGATGAGCTGCTCCTCAACCAGATCGGATGGCCTTTACCCATTCTGGGCCTCCGGCACTGGCTTTTGGGCTGCATGCAGCTAGATGACGGACAGTTTTTGCAGGCCACACCCTCCAGTCCCGAACTGACAACAGCCAACGGATGGAGCATACGCTATGAAAGATGGATGCCATTCGGAGAAAACCAGCTGGTTCCAAGGCGAATTGACATGTCATTTACCCCTTTATCGCCGGCACCAGTGACTGCCATCCACATTCGCCTTGTGGCAGATGACTGGTCGACAGTCAACAGATAACTTTTTCACCATGACCGACTTTTTGCATCATTGCCCGGCTCCGGCCAAACTGAATCTGTTTTTACATGTTGTCGGACAGCGACCGGATGGCTATCACCTGCTTCAGACCGTCTTTCAGCTGATTGACCTTGGCGATATCCTGCATTTTACCCTGCGCAAGGACAGCACCATTGAACGCACAAGCCACATTGAAGGCATTCCGCAGGAGCAGGACCTTGCCATTCGTGCTGCCAGATTGCTGCAGGCAGAGATATTCAGGCGCACCGGAAAAAAACCGGGTGCTTCCATTGCCCTGGAAAAGAAACTCCCGGTCGGTGCCGGACTCGGCGGTGGCTCGTCCAATGCTGCAACAACCCTGCTTGCGCTTGACCATCTCTGGAAAAGTGGACTGGACAGGCACGAACTCATGGATCTGGGCCTTCAACTGGGTGCAGATGTTCCATTTTTTGTTTTTGGGCGTACTGCCTTTGCAGAAGGAGTTGGTGAAATACTGAGTCCTGTTGACACGCCGGACAGCTGGTTTGTTGTGATAGATCCTGGCATTTATGTGTCGACCCGGGCAATATTTGAATCAAATGAATTGACAAGGAATACAGAAAAGATCAAAATAGAAGACTTTCCGGCATCCTTTGCGGAAATCGCGCAATTCGGGAAAAATGATTTACAATATGTGACCGGGAAACTTTACCCGCCGGTTGTCCAGGTTCTTGAGTGGATGGGTCGTTATGGCCATGCAAAAATGACCGGATCGGGTTCCTGCGTTTTTGCCCACTTCAATAATGAAGCAGACGCTGACGAGGTTGTACGCAATGTGCCGCAGCCATGGAGAGGCTGGAAAGCGCGAGGATTAAGAAAGCATCCGCTTGATTTCGGGCAGTAACCGGTCAGAAGTAAAACGCAGGACAAAAAAGAAACTGTCATGTGTCAACAGGGGAATCGCCAAGTTGGTTAAGGCATTGGATTTTGAATCCAACATGCGAAGGTTCGAATCCTTCTTCCCCTGCCACTTTCAACATTCAACATCAGTCGTCAGGTAAGTCACAGTCGTTGTCGACAAACCGAACAGGCGATTTTGTGTACGTTTTTTAACTTTTGAACAGAACTGTCGCGTAAGTACCACAAAAAAGCCATGAACGACACCGACCTGATGATTTTTACGGGTAATGCAAACAGGCCACTGGCTTCCAAAGTTGCCGCAGAGCTCGGTATCTCGTTGGGCAGAGCCAATGTAGGTCGTTTCTCTGATGGAGAAGTCACCATTGAAATCAATGACTCTGTCCGCGGCAAAGATGTCTTCGTAATACAGTCAACCAGTGCACCGACCAATGACAACCTGATGGAAATCATGCTGATGGTTGATGCGCTCAAGCGCGCTTCGGCCAAGCGCATTACTGCTGTCATCCCCTACTTTGGTTATGCCCGCCAGGACCGGCGACCACGCTCGACCCGCGTTGCCATTTCAGCCAAGGTAGTTGCAAACATGCTACAGAATGTGGGCGTTGACCATGTTCTGATCATGGATGTGCATGCCGATCAGATCCAGGGATTTTTTGACATTCCGGTCGACAACATTTACGCATCCCCTGTCCTGTTTCACGATCTGTTGCAGAAAGGATACGACAACCTGCTTGTCATATCGCCTGACGTTGGTGGTGTTGTAAGAGCACGCGCTCTGGCCAAGCAGATTGACTGCGACCTTGCCATAATCGACAAACGTCGCGCCCGGCCCAATGAGGCAGAAACAATGAATGTCATTGGTGAAGTGTCCGGCAGAAACTGCGTCATCATGGATGACATGGTCGATACGGCAGGCACCCTTTCCGCTGCTGCTGCTCTTCTAAAGGACAATGGCGCAAAAATGGTTGTTGCTTACTGCACGCACCCGGTTCTGTCAGGGCCTGCGGTAGAGCGTATTGTCAACTCAAGACTCGATGAGCTGGTTGTAACGGACACTATTGCGCTATCTGATATTGCCCGGCAATGCCCCAAAATTCGCAAGGTTTCCTGCGCAGCTCTCCTTGCCGAGACCATACGTCGTATCAACAGAGGCGACTCGGTCATGTCGCTCTTCATGGAAACAGAGGTCATCCGGATAGAACGATAGTCTGTGACGCAGCTCAGCTGCCTGCGTCATTTCCCGAAGTTCCTGGTCGCGGGAACTTCACCACCAACAGGGCCTTTTTGCCCTGAAATTTTTTTTGGAGTAATATCAATGAAAATCGTTGCATATTCAAGGGCAGAACAGGGTTCCGGAGCGAGCCGCCGCCTGCGCGCTGCCGGCCAGACACCTGGCATCATTTACGGGGGAACGACCCCGCCCCTGCCTATCAAGCTTGACCACAACGCATTGTTTCATTCGCTGAGAAGAGAGGCCTTCCATTCCAGCATTCTGGATATGGAAATTGACGGCAAAGTGGAACAGGTCCTGTTACGTGATTACCAGATGCATGCGTTCAAACAGCTCGTCCTGCATGTGGACTTTCAGCGCGTTGATGCCAGTCAGCCCATACACCTCAAAGTGCCCCTGCACTTTCTCAATGAAGAAAATTCGCCTGCTGTCAGACAGGGCGGAGCGACTATCTTCCACATCGTCACTGAACTGGAAATTTCCTGCCTGCCGAAGGATTTACCTGCATATATCGATGTGGACCTGGCCGACATTGCCGTCGGTCAGACCGTCTACCTGTCGGATCTGAAACTTCCTCCAGGTGTCACACCGTTTGATGCCGACGATACCATGGCTATTGCCGTTGCTGCGCTACCGGATACGGGCGTCGCAGAGGAGGATGCTGCTGAATCGGAAAAGGACTGATTACCTGATGCGGGCCTCTCACCTGGCGTCTTCCTGGTGAGAGGCCCGCTTTTTTGCACAGTGGCCCTGAACCCGTCAGCGAAATGCCCCGGCCCCATGCAGCCATGTTGCATTTTACGCCCGCAGCACCATGCATACATGTTCGCGACTGATTCCATTCGTGACATGACCTCTTCAGCTTTCCATCCTGCATGTAAAGCTTCAGTTCCGTCTTCTGAATTTCAAAGACCATTCAGTTACCTGCCCCCGCGCCGGTCAGACATCCCTGGCCAGAGAACTACTACGGTTTGGCGTGAGGCAGTAGCTCACAAAACATGAACCACTGGAAAAGATGATGCACTACACCGGTTGCCTGATATGCGCTGAGAACCTGCAATACCTTGATGAAAACATCAGGATGAACTGCTCTGTCTGTTCAGGAGAATATCATTCAAATGCACAATGCAATAATGGACATTACGTTTGCGACAGCTGCCATCAGGCGGATGCTGTCTCCTATATTGAAAGTTATTGCAAAAATACAACGGAAACAGTCCCTGCAAAAATAATGCTCACAATAATGAAGAACCCAAAAATCAGAATGCATGGGCCTGAGCATCATTTTCTGGTACCAGCAGCGTTACTGGCAGCTTATTGCAACATTCAGAATGATCAGGGCAAAGGCAAAAAAATAATTACTGCGAGAGAGCGCGCAAAAAACGTCCCTGGCGGTTTTTGCGGCTTTTATGGGAACTGCGGGGCTGGCGTTGGAACGGGCATATTCATGAGCATCATAACCAGTGCAACGCCATTATCGGAAGAAGAGTGGCGACTGTGCAACCTGATGACTGCAAAAAGCCTGGAAACAATAGCCAATAGTGGAGGTCCAAGATGCTGCAAGAGAAATTCATTTGCAGCGATTGAAACCGCAACAGATTTTCTTGAAAAAAATATGGCGATATCCATGCCCGGAAGCACAATCAGATGCGAATTTCACGAAATGAACAGAGAATGCAAAAAAAACAGGTGCAAATACTACCCGAAGCCTGAAACTCCAGGCCTGACTGCATAGCAGTTCGTCTGGAGCAGTTCAGCCCGTATTGAATGCAAATATTGGAAGTATAATCAAATGACGTAAAATGGTATCAAATGAAACGTAGCTCCTCATGCTACGTAAAAATTTTACAGGAAATGAAAGCGAGCTGTCTGCTGATTAAACACAAACGTTGCACTTCATGGTGAGAAAACGTAATTGTCCATCCCGGTGGTGCTATAATATTGCTGATGGAATATTCTGTTTCGCTCATTATTTCGGTTTGTACAGGACTGTATGTTCGGAGATGAGCGCTACACAAGACAGTAAAGCAGTTCAGAGTATTGAATGAAGATAACGCGTAGTACAAAGTGCAGTTTCAGGTTTGCGACCAGGCGCAAGAAAGAACAGTTGCGTCTTTTTCTTGTCGAGTATGTGCGCGTTGTCAATCTGTATATAGTTCTGTTCTGGGATAATCCGCCTGCAGCTTATGCCGAGCTGAAGAAAGAAACGCTAAACCTGGTTGGTGAAACATGGCTGACTCAACGAGCAAAGCAATGTGCTTCACGGCAGGCGCTGGGCATGTGTCGTTCCGTCAGGGAAAGAAAAAAGGACAAAGGTTCCAAGTCGACGCCGAAGCGTCCGAAGTTGAGAAAGCTCAAGGCAGAGCTGTCGGCTAACTGTGCGACTCTGAATGAGGCTGATTCAGCGGGGTCATTTGATCTGTGGTTGCATTTGTACTCGCTTGGCAAAGGCATCATACTGGACATTCCGATAGCACGTCATTCTCATTACAACGATCTGGCAAAGGCGGGCAAGCGTCTCAATCAGTTCGTCATCACTGACAAATCCATCCAGGTACCCTTTGAAATCAGGACAGGCAAAAAATTGCCGCCTGTTGGCTGCGTGGGTGCTGATTCGGGTATCCGCAAGTTGCTGGGCTCTTCTACTGGTGAGGTCTTTGGAGAAAAGGCCACGGAATACATAGAGAAAATACGACGCAAGAAACATGGAAGCAAAGGCCAGCAGAGTGCAAGAAGATCTTATAGACAGTACATTGATAAATCCGTAAAGGATTTCATGGAAACTGAAGGGATGACACTGGTGGTAATAGAACAGCTCACTGGAATAACGAAAGGAACCAAAAGTAAAAAGCGAAAATTAGGTAAAAAAACCAGATACTTTATCGGAGCGTGGAGTGTCAGTTACATGCTAGAGCGAATAAAACAGGCTTGCGAGAGAAACCGTGTTTCTCTGCGGCGCGTACCTGCGTTTTACAGTAGCCAGACATGTCCCGTCAACGCAAAGCATAAGGTAATCCGAAATGGCTGCCG
>Ga0099364_10011834_pt1 | contig 11842 bp, 9 predicted proteins | sample TergutTh196P3_FD_73070 | JGI IMG/M metagenome (GOLD analysis project Ga0099364, IMG submission 73070) | Microcerotermes parvus P3 segment gut microbial communities from Pointe-Noire, Republic of the Congo - Th196 P3 | ecosystem: Host-associated > Arthropoda: Insects > Digestive system > Gut ...
CATGAAGTAATTCACTTACTTCCTTATTAAATATAGCCGTCCCGTCAAAATAATCTTTGGCATTCACATCCGCGACATTATCAAGTAAAATAGTTACTATCTCTGGGTTGGAATTTTCCTTTGCGGCCCACATTAAAGCTGTAAAGCCATTCGAGTCTATTGCATTCACATCTGCGCCATTATCAAGTAAAACAGTTAAGATTTCCGGGTTGGAATTATTAATTGCGGCCCACATTAAAGCTGTTAATCCATTCGAGTCTATTGCATTTATATCCGCGCCATTATCAAGCAAAACGGTTAAGATTTCCGAGTTGGAATTATTAATTGCGGCCGACATTAAAGCTGTTAATCCATTCGAGTCTATTACATTTATATCCGCGCCATTATCAAGCAAAACGGTTAAGATTTCCGGGTTGGAATTATTAATTGCGGCCGACATTAAAGCTGTTAATCCATTCGAGTCCTTTGCATTTATATCCGCGCCATTATCAAGTAAAACAGTTAAGACTTCCAGGTTGGAATTATATCTTGCTGCCACCATTAAAGCTGTAACACCATCGTTAGTTTTTGCATTCACATCCGCGTCATTATCAAGTAAAACAGTTAAGACTTCCGGGTTGGAATTTCCCCTTGCGACAAACATTAAAGTTGTAACACCACCGTCAATTTTTGCATTCACATCCGCGCCATTATCAAGTAAAACAGTTAAGATTTCCGGGTTGGAATTTTCCATTGCGGCAAACATTAAAGCTGTCCGATCAAAGGAGTCTTTTGCATTGACATTCGACCCTCCTTTTATCGCTCTCGTAATTTCTTTCACCGTCCCAGTTTTACACAATTCAATAAACTGCTCGTCGTCAAGTTTCACCCCGGACGCCGCATTTGAAGCAATAATAGCGACAACCAAAAGAACCACAACGATACCGGCCCCGGCAATCAATTTCCTTTTTGGTTTAGCCAGTACCATTTTAACTATATTCGTAATTTTTGTTATTTTCTCATCTATTTTCATCGAAGTAACAGCAGCCACAGGTGTTTTATCCGTTCTGTCCAATTTCGCGCCGCACTTCTGGCAAAAAATATCCGAATCCTTAATTTGTAAACCACAGTTTTGGCAAATCATTTTAATCGTCCTTTCAATGATTTTAATTTCGACAAATTACGGTTAGTTTTTCTAAAATTATTTCTTGGGTTGATCTTTAATCAAATACTCTCTGATTATTCTTATGTCGGTAGCCATATTCAAAAAAACCATTATGAATCCGATACTTATAGTTCCCACAATGACGCCGATAGCGATTATGACTATAAAAAGAATACGATCACGACCCCCTCCAGAGACTAAATATCCGATTATCATCCCTGAAATAATACACCCCAGAAACGTAAGTCTAGCAAATGCTCTTAAGTTATCTATCCAGAAATCTTTTCCACTAACGTTATCTTGTTTCCGGACATCGTTAATTGACACAACGACTTTCTCTCCGCACTTCTCACAAAAGATTGATTCATCATTAACTATTGCACCGCATTTTGGACAAAGCATGATTTTATCTCCCTTTATCAAGATTTTTTTACGAATCCTATCATAGTCACAGAACGCCAATAATGTTTCAGCGTACTTCTGCTTTCGTTTCCTCGCACAATGACGCCTCAGAAGATTTCCTAACGGCATTTTCAGCGGCATCATCTATCTGGACATATCTTAACAGGATAACCTCCATCGCGCACCGTGATCGTTGTCCCTTCTTGGTTCTCATGATACGCCCAAACAATCGCCGTATCCAGCTTATTGTAACCCCAAAGCTACGTATTCGGAACTAGCGTTTCATCGTGTTTTTGCGAATAACCCGTAGTAGTTTTTATGTAATTCCAAATGAGTATATTACATCGCGTTACTGAGAAACACAAGGGGTATTTTTCCTACACTCTTGTCAAAGGGGGGGTAGGAATTGGAGCGGAAAGAAAATAATAAAAGCACCGATAGAGTACGCCTCCACCGTCAGAAGATGAAAGATGACGGCTTCAAGAATATTTATATTTCAATCACCCCTGAACACAAGCTGATTCTGGAAAACCTCTGCAAAGCAACGCGCCTTTCGCAAGCGTCCCTGATTTCATATCTCCTTGACTGCGCCGTGGAAAGAACTCTTCCGAAGATTGACGAGCCTTTTTCAAAATAATTATTCGTTTCAGGCGTTACCGCCATCACCTCAGCAATCCGGGTATTCCTACCGGGGTACATCTCATTCGATTACAAATAACGATTCTATCCATTCAAAGAATCATTACGCGGCGTAACGGCAATGAAGTACCCCTAACACCGAATTAGCTACATAAGGGAACAGTTCATATCAAGTATCGAGCTTTTTGCAATCATGCCGAAGAAGATTTCAAGTCCTTCCTACACAAGTTGATATATAATATTGCCGTTCGTAATACACTCGCTCCAAAGAAAGGAACCCGGACAGGTGAACAAGGAATTCGATGAACTCTGTGCCGTATGCCCGCGCCTGAAAGACCTGTTAAAACGTCAAAAAGAAACCGGCTTGCCAAAAGATAAATGGCTCGCTGTCATGTGTCTGTTCATTGACGCCGGGCGTATCTCGCTTGCCAGAAAATTCTCCGAGCAATCCGCCAAGCATGACTACGAGAGCGACAGGATTATTGATGAACTCTCGTTGCGGCAACCTGATAAAAAAGTACGATGCACGGAACTGGGATGCACGAAAGAGGATATTGAAGCCTATTCTGATGATAACGACGGCTGTTTTGGTAGGAGAAAATGCCGGACAAATGAAAAAGGCGAGATAATCAACTCTCCCGCTAATAGAGTAAAGCTGGCCGTCGAGGAAAAAGTAGAAATCGGCTTCTACTATGACGACGAAAAAGACGAGGAGAAATATACCGGGATGAATCCCAACATATATGCCAGATGGATAAGGGAAAACTATAGCCTCATGTACCACGATGCTAACAGATACTATATTTATCGCGGTAACTGCTGGAAAGTCTTCGGGGAATTCAAAATGAAAAAAGTGCTGCGCTCGTTCTTCCATAAATTTGAGCCGGATCTCTGGACAAGCCGAGTCGAAGGAACGTATATGAGCGCGCTCCGTTATGAATGTTATGACCTCGAAGAACTGAAATCCGCAGAGAATTATATAAACGTCATAAACGGGCTGATAGACCTAAATGCCGAGGAAACGACCCTGATACCTCACAATAAAAACGTATTCAGCACGACGCAAATCCCGATAATATACGACCCGGAAGCTAAGTGTCCGGAATTCAAAAAATTCCTGCGAACTATTTTCAGGCGGGATAAAGAGCTGATAAGCCTCGTGCAGGAAATAATGGGATACTGCCTGTCCAACAGCGTGAAGGCTCATAAAATGTTTATATTCTTGGGCGAGGGCAGTAATGGCAAGAGCGTTTTGTGCGAAATTATGACGGCTTTGGCCGGAGGCATAGAGAACGTCAGCACGGTGGCGTTAAAAGACTTCAATCATAAATTCTCGCTCTCGCAAATTGCTGATAAGACGCTGAATATCTCCACAGAAAACGAAATGGACGCCAACTTGGATACTCAACTGCTGAAAGCCATCACGTCCGGGGAACCTGTACAGATGGAGGAAAAGTTTCAAAGCCCCTTCTCTTACAAGCCCTATGTAAAGCTCGTTTTTGCGATGAACTCCCTCCCCTACGTCAAGGATAAATCTTACGGATTTGAACGGCGGCTGGTGGTTATCCCCTTTGAAGTGCGTTTTGTGGATTATAAACCGCGAACGAAAAAAGAACTTGAAGGCGACCCGTTTCTGACGGAAGCGTTAATGACGGAATTGCCTGGAATACTAGCTTTTGCGATGCGCGGCCTGAGAAGATTACGAAAAAACGATTATAAATTTACGATTGCGGAAAAAGCACAGCAAACCCTTGAGAAATATAAAGAGAAAATCGACCCGATGTTGGCATATGTGCGTTCCCATGTGGAAGAAGACGAAGAAGCCCGGAAAATAAACATGACAGAACTGCGGGAAAATTATCAAAGATGGTGCCGTGACGAAGGACATAAAAAAGCGGCTGAAATAACGTCCCAATCGTTCTGGACTACGTTGAAAAGAATATTGGACAGCGAGGGAATAACATATAGTAAATTCAAAGACAATAAACAGTACATACGCGGTATCCGAGTAAGAGGATTGAACAACGAAACAAGCGGGAGAGGCAGTACAGCGGATTCAGATGACTTGATGCTTGATCTATAGAATTATTTTTTAACGCCCGCGCCTACTTGACAAACGAGGAAGCATCTGCTAATGTTGCGCACACTTGATATGTCAAGGCGTTGAGATGTGTGGGTGTCATGGCATACGTAACCCGGAAGGGGGGGATTGTTGAAGTGGGAAGGCCCGAAGGACTTGAATAATACAGATAAATATTAAAGATAAACCACTGCCACACCAACATGCCATAAGAATTTAGCCTTCAAGTATCCATCGGATAAGGCGAAGTCCGAACAGGGCGGATGACCACAAGACCCTGAATTCCAAAAAACACTTTTTCTAAATGGATGACTGCTGATTAGCAGTGAATGGTTGTTGTAAGAGGCCAAAGCCTCTACGCAATGACCTTCGGCGTGATATTTTCGGCAATGCGCCGTGATAACACGCTGAGTTGACGCTCTGAGAAAAGCGTCAAACCAAAACGAGGAGGAATTAAGAATGTTAAAGTCTCGAAAAAAGTCGCAAAAAAAAGCGCAAAGGGAATTCCACAAGTTCCTCGATAAAACTATGAACGTCGGGCCGGCATTCGCGGATACCGTGTTCTCGCTTTTGTCGGGGGACATGGAGGATATGCGGATAGAGTATTCAGATGGGAAAGAATTCAAGGATTTCGGACAGGCTTCCCCCACAGTATTCCTAATCTCGGGTGATGAAATGATACTCGATGGATACGAAATTGCACAGGTACTCATGAAGATCGCCCGAGATTTCGGGAGTGAAGTTGTTGAGCAGGCTTGTAAAGAGGGATTCATCAGTATTGGGCTTACCCCAACTAAGAGCTGCTTTCATCCCCCCCAATTTATAAAGGGGTACGATCTGGCGGAAGTGGTCAACAATATTATCCGAATTGCACAGCCCGAAAGTAACTGCGACACGGGAGACAAGCCCGTAGAGACGCGAACATACGACGTGGGATGGTTGGAACATCACCACACCCACGCACCATCCCCTAGCGAAACGCAAGGCAAATTGGACATCAGCGCAGATGGTCATTGTTCAACCATCACACCGAGTGTAAAAGCAGCGTTCACTACGCTGTTGAAAGGAGAATATTATCATGAAGGAAACTTATAAACATTTCATTGGTATCATCTACGGAACAACCTGGCGTGTTTTTCATATGGGTGCCGTTGATGCAAAAACGAGTGACATCTATATTTTCATGCAGGTAATATCCGTTCGCCCATTAGAAGGGCCATACTCCGTTAACGATGAAGCGCTTGATGACCTTGAGCGGCGGATTCTGGAAGGTTTGGAGACAAAGCGCAAACACCCTATGGAGCTTTGGAGACAGCGTAAGCCCATTACGGATGAAAATGGCTCTGAAAGCCTAGATGACGACGAGCGCTATTATCTCGAATACTGGCAAAGCATCGACAAAGCGGTGAAGTGTTTTCGCGAGGGCAGGGAGATAGAACCCGGCTTATTTACGGAAGCACTGGGTTCATCAGTGGAAACGTTCTGGGCTCTCTCCGGGGGGAAATAAACAGGCAAGGCAGTATGCTGGGCACAATACGCCCAGCATACCCTTCCTACACTGACGATGAGAGCTATCGCTGAAATAAAGCGGGCTGACCTAAAGGACTACCGACCGAAACGAAAGATGAAGGTACTGAAACGACGCCTCATTTGGAACGACAGACATACACAATAGCAAAGCTGTTTTGAGGTTGTGGAAGGACAGTGTACGCGAAACCGGAAAGGAGATAGAAAGGGAAGGCCCGAAAGACTTGAATAATACAGATAAATATTAAAGATTAAACCTATGCCACACAAACAGGCCATAAGAATTTAGCCTTCAAGTATCCATCGGATAAGGCGAAGTCCGAACAGGGCGGATGACCACAAGACCCTGAACTCCCCAAAAGACTTGAATGACTGCTGAATTGCAGTGAGTTGTGATTTTTGGAGGCTAAAACCTCTAAGAAGCGACCTTTGGGGGATTGAGTGTGATATTTCCGGTCATGCGCCGTGACAATACGCTGAATTGGCGCTATGGCGAATAGACGGCAACCCTTTTATAGAAAGGAGACTTAACTTGAAAAAGTCTAATAATAGAAAGCGGAAAAAGTTAAATCCATTCATCAAGGAAATCATGAACGTTGGCCCCGCTTTCACGGATACGATGTTCTCCCTTTTGCTCGGAGGCATTGCGAAAATGAGAGTAGAGTATCCAGATGAGGAAATAGTCAAGGATTTCGGAGTGGTTTTCTACTATGAAGTCCAAACCTCGGATAATGCAGGGACGCTCAGCGGATACGGTATGGTACAAATTGCCATGAGTATCGTCAACAAATTCGGCAGCGAAGTTGTTGAGCGGGCTTGCAAAGAGGGGTTCGTCAGCATAGGACGTACCCCAACTAAGAGCCGTTTTGACCCCCCTCAAATTATAAAGGGTGACGATCTGGCGGCATTGATACACAATATTTTCCAAATCGAGTGGCCCGGTATGACCTGTAGCGTTCGTGAACTGGATTTAACGTCACTCACCATCTCCTAACGAAACGTAAGGTTAATTGGACATCGGCGCACGGTTGTAGATAACCGTGTATGATGAATAACAGAAATCGGCTGGGTGGCGGGCTTCCGATACCGCCATCCAGTCAAATGCGAAGTAAATCGGCGCGTATTGATGTTCGGAAGGATGGATGACCTATATGACTATCAACACGAACGAACAATACTGGACGCATGAGGGCTATTGCTGAAATAAAGCGGGCTGACCTAAAGGACTACCGACCGAAACGAAAGATGAAGGTGCTGAAACGACGCCTCATCCAGAACGACAGACGGAGAAGCAGGACAGAACCGCGTCACAACCTTAATCCAGCAATCGAATTGTTATACTGTGCGTACCAGAATAAAAAAAATACAAATAACTGAGAACGAGAGCCGGGGACAAAAGTTCCCGGCTCCCCTATCCAAAACAGGATTGTCGCATTATTATGGAACAGAGGTAAAACACATGGGGGAAAAAATAAAGCGCCGAAAAGCTCGAAAGAAAAAAGCCGTCCTATATGCCCGGTACAGTTCAAAAAATCAGCAGGAACAGAGCATTGATATTCAGCTCAAAGCCTGTGAGGAATTTGCGGCGAAAAACGATTATGAGGTTGTCGGTAGATATTGCGATTACGCAAAAACAGGTCGGCACTCCAACCGCGTGGAACTCCAAAAGCTCATAAAAGACAGCCGCAAAGGATTGTTCGATATTGTCCTTGTGCATAAGATTGACCGATGGTTTCGGAATCAGCGGGAGAGCCTGAATTGTATTAAAACGCTTGCGGACAACGGCGTAACGTTATGCAGCGTCACCGAGGGAACGGCCAATACACCAAGAGATAAACTTGTCGCGGGCATGATGGGCGTACTTGCAGAACATGAAAGTGACGTTATCTCCGGCAGAATAAAAGGCGGCCAAAAGGAAACCGCCTCAAAAGGTTTGTACTTGGGAGGCACCCCACCACTTGGATATTCTATTGACCCTGCGACGCGAAAATATGTGATAAACGAGGAAGAAGCGGCCATAGTTAGGAAAATATTCGAGTTGTATGTCGGCGGCACTGGATATGCCGAAATATTGAAATATCTGAACAATATCGGATACAGGACGAAAAGGGGCAATGAGTTTGGCAAAAACTCACTCCATGACCTGTTAAAAAATGAAAAATATGTCGGCAGGTACATCTATGGAATGAGGGAAGATACGATAATCAACGGCAAGCGGCACATTGTAAAGAGGCCGCCGGAAGAATGGACAATCATTGAGGGCGGAATACCGCAAATCATTGAAACTGACGTATTTGACCAGGCCCAAATAAAAATGAAAAAAAATAAAAAAATATCGGGCCAGTACAAGTCCAAAGAGGTTTATCTGCTGTCGGGCGTCATACGTTGCGGAATGTGCGGTTCTCCAATGCACGTAAATACGCGGCCAGATGGGTACTCGTCATATTATTGCAGTAGAAACAACGGGAAAATGGATTGCACAAACAGAGGCGTAAGGCGTGAAGAATTGGACAACTATGTTATTGACGAATTGTATGAGAAACTGTTTTCGTCAACCTCAGTCAAAGAGCTTGCGGCATTGCTGAACGTGTATAACGAAAATATGTCCTCGAAAGCCACAGAGGAAATACAGCTTGCGCGTCGGGAATTACGGTCGGTAAAGGAAAAAATCAACAGGCTATTGGACTTCGTTGCCAGCGGCGGCGTGAAAGAAAGCACGGCAAGGGCAAAAATGGACGATTTAGAGCAGAAAAAACGTTATGCCAGAAGGCACCTGAAAAAGATGAAGGAACAAAACGCAATCGTCCCGATACCGAAAAAGATGATAACCGATTTGGTGGCGGCGTCCAAAGAAATATTGAAAGCCAACGATAACAGCAATGCCGTCGTGCGCCGCAATTTTATAAAAAGCTATGTAAAAAGGGTAACTGTCTATGAGGGCAAAATCAAGGTAATATTCAAAATAAACGAGGCTAACACTCCTCAAGAGGTTATAGGATAAGAGTGCAAACAGATTCAAAAACGCAAATATTATAGAACGATGGGCGGTAAATAAGCCCATCGTTCCGACCTGACAGCCGCCCAAGATAAAATTGGAATGAAAATGCACAGGAGGTTAAGGCTTTTCACTCCAACAATACATCTTCGGCAACCACTGAAAGCAATAAATTAAATATTATGTTTAGTAAAAACTAAAAATAAAAATAGCTGATGGGCCACAAATCAGCCCACCAGCATGAATAGAAGAACGATCAATGAAAATCAAAAATTAACCAATAGTAACAACCACTGGCTTGCTACAACGTGCTACAATGCCTCTCCAGCATCGGTGTAACCAATGCCGTGAAAGAAGATTTCCGTGGAAACATGCTCGTTGCCATCGTTGTTCCGCACGGATCCCTCAATATGAAAGAAAAAATCCCTGCCGGACAATTCTTTCACGAACAAGAGCCAGCGTGTCCCCCAATTTTCTTTCCAGGAATCGGAGTCAACAAAGTCAATGCCTCTCGAATGGCAAAACTCTGTCAGCTTGTCTTCCAATTCAGAAATGGAAACTTCACCGGACTCTTGCTGAACGAGGTTTACATCGTAAAACTCACCAAAAGTCTTTTTCAGTATTTCGTCAGGTTCGTAAATATCAGCGGCCAAAGATAAATAACCTTCCACGGCTAAACTCATTGCGTCATGAGAACGCGCTACTGTCCCATCAACAAAACTCTCAACTGCTTCGGAAACGTTCACAACCATTATTAAATGACCTCCTGTAAAATCTCTCAAAAATCGTTCTCCATAATATGTTGTTCATTAAAAAATTAAAATCTAAATTTTTTTGGTCTTTCCTATGCAAAACAGCATAAAAAGAATCCTCAATAAAGGATTCCAACAGGAAAAAATTACGGGCGGATTATGGGCGAAAGAAAAAATAATTCCGCCCACTAAAGAATATTGGAATATCAAACCAAAACAAGACTCACGGGCGGAACGGGCGGTTGTCGGGAGAAAGTATCAGCAAAAAAAAGAAACAAATATCATCACTTTGATTAAAAAACAACAAAGGAGTGGTAAATATGGCAAAAAAAATTCTTGCACCGGAAAACACCGCAGTAATCTATGCAAGATATTCAAGCTCGAACCAAAGAGAAGAATCTATTGAGGCTCAGGTACGAGCATGTCAAGAGTATTCGCAACGCAACGGCCTGAAAGTAATCGGGATATATTCAGATTCGGCAAAAACAGGAACAAACGCGGAACGTGAGCAGTTTCAGCGGATGATTGAGGATAGCTCCAAAGGTATTTTCCGATATGTCATCATCCACAAGCTGGACAGATTCAGCCGGGACAGGTACGACAGCGTCACATTCAAAAGGAAGCTCAAAATAAACGGCGTCCAACTGCGTTCTGTTCTCGAAAATCTCGATGGTTCTCCAGAAAGCCTGATATTGGAATCCCTGCTGGAAGGCATGGCTGCGTATTATTCACAGAATCTATCCCGCGAATGCCTGAAAGGACAACTGGAAAACGGGTACAAGTGCGTCCACAACGGCGGAATTCCTCCCCTTGGTTATGACCTGGACAAGGAAAGCAGGAAGTACGTCATAAATGATGAAGAAGCCGAAATCGTGCGTTACATCTTCTCGCAATATGCTGACGGCGTGGGATACACTAAAATCATCGCCGAATTAAACCGTATAGGACGGCGCTCAAAGAGAGGAAATATTTTTGGTAAAAACAGCCTCTATGATTTGCTGAAAAACCATAAATACATGGGCGTCTATACATTCAATCTCCGGGTTGATAAGGACGTGACAGGGACGCGCAATCCTCAATACAAACCGAAAGAAGAATGGATATATGTTGAGGATGGTATGCCCGCCATCGTGGACAAAGAAACATTCCATAAGGTACAAGCCCGACTTGTCTACAACAAAAAGAACTCAGGACACTTCAAAGCTAAAAGGGTGTATCTGCTCTCCGGTTTGTTGAAATGCGGAGAATGCGGTTCGTCCATGTGGGGCAGGAGTCATATTGATGGACGTCATGGCTTGGAATACCTGTGCTATGCCTGTTCAGGGAAAGAGTATAAGCAAAGTTGCAAAAATCTCGGTGTGAGAAAAGAAGCCATAGAAAACTATGTGCTTGATGAATTGCAGGAAAAATTGTTTTCCGAAGATTCTATCACTAACTTGGCTTCCATGCTGACTACATACAGCATGAAGATGAAAGCGGAAAGTCAAACTGAACTTGACGGGGCGATTCGTGAACTTGACGAGATAACAACCAAAATGGACAAAATAATCCAGTTGGTTGCTGAAAGTGGAATATCCATTGATTCTGTGAAGGACGAAATAAAACGCCTTGAGGAACGCAAAATAGCTGTAGAAGGTTTTGTCAAGGAAATTCGTATGGAAGGCAATGAAGCCGCAATCTCTGAGGGAATGATAATCGGGCTGATAAACGAATCCAAAGAATTATTGAAGGTTCGTAACCTCTCGGAATGTCGGGGTATCATCAAGAACTACGTGGAAAGCGTGACCGTCTATCGGGATAAGGTGGAAATAAAATTCAAAATATCTGTTCCTGATGCAGATAATAAAACCATCAATCCCTTGAAAGTAGAATTCGATCTCAAAACACTGAAAGAAAAATACAAAAAGGCAGTGTAAATCACGAAAAATCCCGAAAGCACTAATAGCGGGAAAATCCGTGGATATTGTTTGAAGCGCTTGCCTGACACAAGGAATTCTCACGAGCTGGAGAAAAAAGGCTATTGCCCTTGTGGTAGAATATGTGCAGGACGTGAACGCTCGACCAAAACGTGAGCCGTGTTTATTCTACGTGGAGCTGGTTGTACGCAAAGATTTCTCACGGAATACTTTTAAGTCGTAGATATACACAGCGTAGCTTCAGCTCCACCAAGTGACTGCAAGGGTTCATGGGGTTTTACTCCTGAACCCTTTTGGTTTTTTTACTCCATATTTACTCAAATTATTATAAAGACACATCAATAAGATCGTGAAACTACCAAGACAGCGTCTTCGTTTTTCGGTAAA
>Ga0099364_10011835_pt1 | contig 11841 bp, 9 predicted proteins | sample TergutTh196P3_FD_73070 | JGI IMG/M metagenome (GOLD analysis project Ga0099364, IMG submission 73070) | Microcerotermes parvus P3 segment gut microbial communities from Pointe-Noire, Republic of the Congo - Th196 P3 | ecosystem: Host-associated > Arthropoda: Insects > Digestive system > Gut ...
TGCGCCTAGTGCGGTCTGCGGACCGCAATTGAGAATTGATAATTGAGAGAGGAGAATTAGGGACGTGGGTTACGCGCTAGCTCAAAGAACTTGCTTTCTATTGCATTTGCTAACTACTTAGTTTCCAAAGTGGTCTACGTAAAAAACCTCAGAGCATTTCTCCATCGCTATTCTCAATTATCAATTTGCGGCGCAAGCCGCGCCGTCTCCGTCTTAATTCTCAATTCTCAATTATCAATTTTCAATTCCGTTCATAGGAATCCGCCTGACAGCAGTACGCCGGCGCCTTGAAAAGTTGCGGCGACGGCATTGTAGATTTCGGAGTAAATCGTATCCGCCTGACTCACGCCGATAAGTCCGCCCGAAAAGCCGCTTGTTCCCTGCATAAGCCTCACAGTAGTCCCATCAGGGGTTGATTGGCATGAGACGTGCAGCTTGACATGACGCCCTTTCTTGCCGGCAAACGCGCCTAGCATAATAGAGGCACCCGCTGAGCCCCTTTCGGCATTTGCGGTCCATTCATCGACCGGTGTAATCTTAAAACCTTGATTTGCAAGCGCGTTATAAACAGTGTCGCGCGCCATTGCCGGGTCTCCGCTAACTAAATACCAGTGTCCGCCCATTGTCTACACATCCTTTTCAATAGAAATTATGTATGCATTATAACACTTATTATTTCCGAGCGCAATATATCTTAGTGCAATTGTAACTTTACAAATGCGCGTATAACGGCTATACTATACTGGCTGTATTATAACGCGCTGATAGCTATGAGCGAAAAATGAGGTTTGGCATTATGAAATCTGCATTTGCGGAAGCGCTTGGCGATTTGCGGCGGGAGAAGAATCTCAGCCAACGTCGGGCAGCCGAGCAGCTTGGTGTATCTCAGGCGCTTTTATCGCATTATGAAAACGATGCGCGCGAGCCGAAGCTCGATTTTGTAATCAGAGCATGTGACTACTACGGTGTTACCGCTGATTACATCCTTGGGCGATCAGTTAAGCAAAAAGGCGTTTCGGAACGTTTTCTTAACGATTTACGTGATGTCGTGGCCGAGCTTATTGACCTGAAAATGAGCGAGGACAACCTAATATCCAAACTAGAACAACTGAGCAACGGGTAAGCGGTCTTCGACCTCATAACATTTCCACGTCCTAATTCTCCTTTCTCAATTATCAATTTATTATAAGGGCAGTGAATATGCAAGATAGAATACGGAATTTCTCCATTATAGCGCATATCGACCATGGGAAGTCCACGCTTGCCGACCGATTGCTTGAAAAGTGCGGCGCGGTTGATGAGCGGGACATGGAAGATCAGATACTTGACAATATGGAGCTTGAGCGCGAACGAGGGATCACGATAAAGGCCCGCGCTGTCAATCTCACCTATACGGCGCAAGACGGGCTGGAATACAGCCTTAATCTTATCGACACACCGGGCCATGTGGATTTCAACTACGAGGTATCCCGCTCGCTTGCCGCATGCGAGGGTGCGATACTCGTTGTCGATTCTGCGCAGGGTGTCGAAGCACAGACTCTGGCCAACACCTATCTCGCCCTTGACCACAACCTCGATATCCTACCCGTTATCAATAAAATAGACCTCCCCGCAGCCGACCCGCAGCGGGTGAAACAGGAAATAGAGGATATAATCGGCATCCCGGCAGAAGATGCTCCTGAGATATCAGCAAAACGTGGCATCGGCATTGAGAACGTTTTAGAGCGCATCGTTGTTGATATCCCCCCACCAAAGGGCGACCCGAAAGCCCCGCTTCGAGCGCTTATATTCGACAGCCAATACGACATGTATAAGGGCGTCATAGTGTACATCCGCATAATGGATGGCGAGTTCCGCGATGGCATGGAGGTCAAGCTTATGTCCACGGAGGCACAGTACCGCGTTGTCGAAGTCGGGCATATGGGAGCTTCCGGCATGGCAGCATGTGATGTACTAGCAGCGGGCGACGTCGGATATTTCACCGCGAGCATAAAAAACGTAGGCGACATGACTGTTGGCGACACCGTGACTGACGCTGCAAATCCTGCAAGCGAGCCTCTGCCGGGGTACAAAAAGGTACTCTCAATGGTCTTTTCCGGGGTCTATACCGCTGACGGCGCGAAGTACCCCGATTTGCGAGACGCTCTCGAGAAGTTAAAGCTAAACGATGCTGCGCTATCTTACGAGCCGGAGTCATCCGCTGCGCTGGGATTTGGTTTCCGCTGCGGCTTCTTAGGACTGCTGCATATGGAGATCATCGGTGAGCGGCTGGAGCGGGAGCATAATCTCGAACTTATCATGACCGCGCCAAGCGTTATCTATCGTGTCACGATGTCTGATGGGCAGGCAGTTTTAATCGACAATCCGCTAAACTATCCAGACCCCGCGGCTATTGTGCTGGCAGAAGAGCCTTTTGTGAAAGCTTCAATCATAACCCCTTCGGAATATGTCGGAAACATCATGGATTTATGCCAAGACAGGCGCGGGGAGTACAAGGAGCTTGTCTACCTTGATTCGACGCGCGTGGAGCTGCGTTATGATTTACCCCTAAATGAGATTATCTACGACTTCTTTGATGCGCTAAAGTCCCGCAGCCGAGGTTATGCATCGCTCGATTATGATTTCGACGGTTATAGGGAGTCGAACCTCGTCAGGCTCGATATTCTGCTCAAAGGCGAGATGGTGGACGCGCTATCGTTCATCGTGCATAGGGACAAAGCCTACGCGCGCGGACGCAAAATCGTTGAGAAACTGAAAGTCAATATCCCGCGCCAGTTGTTTGAGGTACCCGTTCAGGCGGCTATCGGCGGCAAGATAATCGCACGCGAGACGATAAAGGCATTGCGCAAGGATGTCCTGGCAAAATGCTACGGCGGCGATATTACGAGAAAAAAGAAGTTGCTCGAAAAGCAGAAAGAAGGCAAGAAGCGTATGCGCAGCCTAGGCACCGTCGAAGTCCCACAAGAGGCTTTCATGGCAGTGCTGAAGCTGGATGAATAAGTGAGGTACAATATTGAGGACTAAACAGGATTTTATTGATTTTATGGCTGATGCCGGTGTGCTGACATTTGGTGATTTTGTCACAAAGAGCGGTCGAAACACCCCCTATTTTGTGAATACCGGGGGCTTTAGGACAGGGATGCATATATCCATCCTTGGGGATTTTTATGCTGATTGCGTTGCGCAGAGCGGAGTGAGATTTGATGCGTTGTTCGGTCCTGCATATAAAGGCATCACGCTTGTGGCAGCAACCGCGAGTTCCCTGTATCGCAATCACGGGCAAGATATCCCGTTCTTCTTCAACCGCAAGGAAGCCAAAGACCATGGCGAGGGCGGCTCGTTGGTCGGCTATATTCCCAAAGATGGCGACCAAATTGCGATAATCGAGGACGTAGTCACTGCAGGTACAGCCGTGCGTGAGAGCCTGCAACTTCTCGGAGCTGTTGCGGATGTTAAGATCAAGGCGTTGTTCGTATCAGTTGACAGGATGGAGCGGGGTTCCGGCGAGCGTTCCACTTTGCAGGAGCTGCATGATGAGTACGGGATAGATGTTTTCTCGATAATCAACGCGCGAGATATCATTGACTCCCTGCCAATAGGCGATGAGTCTATCGGAAAAATTGAAGAATACCTGAAAAGATACGGAACCTCTTGATAAAGGATGGTTTTCAAAATGAAAATAATAAAGGGCAAGCATAAACATAAAAAGCGGCTTACTATAATGCTGGTACCGGATTCGACATCCAGAATCAGACGCATTAGCGTTCCATATTGGTCTTTGGCTATTCCCGCTGCACTGTTGCTGGGCATTATTGTTGTCGCTGTTTTATTCATAGGTCGAGCCTTGACTTTGGAGGATAGGCTGAGCACTTCTTCTGCGAGTCTCTCGGAGGCGCTTGTTGAGATAAACAGGCTTGAAGTGGCTAATAACAGCAATTCCCACAACACTGATGGTACTGCAGGCGATAACAGCGATAGCAATATAGGAGACGTACCCCAGCAAGATAATAACCAACCACCCGCAAGTGATGCTAATGACGAACGGATGCTTGAGATAGAGCAGGATTTGTCGGTATTGATTGCAAAAAGTGAACTAACTGATAGCCTAAAACAGGAAATTTTCACGATTTTTGAAGGTCTTGACGCGCTGGATATACCTTTTTCGTTTGACTTGGAGCAAATACTATTAAACGAGGGTGAAGTGGCGGTGGGCGGTGCTATAGCTGGAGCAATCGACGAGGCGCTTGAAGAAATTAATGAGTTGCTTTCTCAGGATATCCTCGAACTGCAGGCTATTGTGAATTTTGCGGATATCCTCAAAGGCTATCTCAGAGCAAGGCCGATTGGCTGGCCTGTGGATGAACGGCGTGTGGATTTAGAGTTTGGTGAGCGTCTTGAGCTTGAGGCGGACCCGGAAACGGATCTCGAGATTGACCCTGAAATGGATTCGGAAACAGACACTGAAACAGACCCGGAAATCGTAATGCATGAGGGGATAGATATATATACACCGATAGGCGCTGATGTTTATGCAACGGCGGATGGCGTGGTGAGGTACTCGGACTGGAGTGAGGCGGGGTACGGTAATTTAATTATTATCGATCATGGCTATAGCTATTCCACATACTACGCGCATAATACCACGCTGCTTGTCACGGCAGGAGAAACGGTTACTCGCGGGCAGACCATCGCCTTGTCAGGCGACACCGGAAACACTTCAGGGCCGCATCTCCACTATGAAGTCAGAATAAACGGCGTCGCACAAGACCCACGCGGACATTTATGGGACGATTAGCAACTTAGCGACTTTCTGTGCTTGCTAAAATGATTGGTTTATGGTCGCTAAGTTGCAATTGATAATTGATAATTGAAAATTGAGTATTTGGTACAAAGCAGTCTAATTCAAACAAGAAAGTCACAAAATACGCAATCCATTGTAGGGGCGAACTGTGTTCGCCCAAAAGGGGAACGCAAATAAACGAAGTCTTTTCCAATTTATATGGGATAGGATGGGGGAGCGGGTTAGTTGCGGCCGGAGAATGATAGAAAGGAAAGGTCTTGAATATGAATATGAACAGGAAAATGCATAGTTTTGTGTCTTCTAGCAAAGGGACGGGGACGGTTATTGGTGAAGGGGTTTTTGTCGAGAAAGCCTCGCTCAAAGGCAGTGGGGTAGTTCGCATTGATGGGGGGTTTACCGGAACGATTGACATCAGTGGACATATCGTATTAGGCGAAACCGGAAGCTTAATCGGCGACGTTAGCGCGGATACCGCCCTGTTTGCGGGGAAATACCAAGGGAATCTGCATATTAATGACACTTTGCACATTGCCTCCACTGCCAAAATGAACGGAAATTTCGAGTCTGTCAAGCTAATCATCGACGAGGGCGCGTCACTAACAGGAGCTTGCAATGTGCCGGGTTCGGAAGAGATGAAAATGCTCCTCCCACCCATCGTCAACAACGATGTTGAGTCCATAGACAGTGTCGCCGATGCTCCTATTAACAGCGCAAAAACCGCACCTAAAGACAGAGTACGTAAATAACTAGGGAGAAAGAAACATAAAAACTGGGCCGCTCCATTTCCGTCATTGCGGCCTCTGAGCCGCAATCTCACACAAAGCCGCAGGGGATTGCGGGTCAAGCCCGCAATGACGAGCGGGTGTGGTTAGCAGTTACCGTAGGAGAACGAAATGCAAAAACTGGGGCGCTCCATTGTTGTATTGTTGTTGCTTGGTCTACTGTTGGGTCAATGCACCTCATTGGGGCAAGTGGACATTGATGATTTTGGCTCAGATTCCCAAATAAAGGACTTTGAGCCTGAGTTACCGCCTGAGCCGCCTATTCCAGATGACCTCATAAACCCGCCTAATATCGACATAGTCGAGGATACCAGAGGCGAGTTTCGCGGAGTCTGGGTCGCGTCGGTTCTCAATTTGGACTTCCCATCAAGGCAAGGCCTATCCCCCATCGCTATGAAATGGGAAATAGATTCAACAGTAGCCCGAACCGTGGAACTGGGCTTAAACGCCATTGTATTCCAAGTCCGACCAACAGGCGACGCCTTCTATCAGTCGGATATTTTCCCATGGAGTCATTGGCTTTCAGGTATACAAGGCGAAGGCATTGATGGGTTTGACCCGCTGGCTTACTGGATTGAAGCCGCCCACGCAAGCGGACTGGAACTTCATGCTTGGCTGAATCCTTATAGAATCATCCATACGCAGACAAACACCTCAGACCCCAACACCCTAGCTCCCGACCATCCTGTTCGTCTGCATCCCGAGTTGGCTGTGCCTTGGTCTGCTTCGAACGGGAATATGGGCTTGTTTCTGGACCCGGGTTTGCCGGAGGCACGGAAACTGATTTTTGATGGCATAGCGGAGATTGCGAAGAAATACGATGTGGATGGAATCCATATTGATGACTACTTTTATCCCGGGACGAATTTTAACGACACGGCCTCTTTCGCCCAATATGGCGGTGAAATGGACTTAGCCGACTGGCGGCGCGAGAATGTCAACGAGACCATTCGGGGCATCCAGTCCGTAATAAATGAGATTAACGAAGAACTGGACAAAGACATCCGCTGGGGCATATCCCCAACAGCTATTTGGATGAATGGATCAACCGACCCCCTCGGTGTTCCAACGACAAGCGGCCAGGAATCTTACCACTCCATGTATGCGGACACCCGCCTATGGGTCACGGAAGAATGGGTTGATTATATATGCCCTCAGATTTACTGGCATATCGGCTTTGGCACCGCTGATTTTGAGGCAATTCTTGATTGGTGGATTGACCTTTGCGGGGATTATAAAGTGGATTTGTACATCGGTCATGCGGCATACCGTGAAGAGCAAGATGACCAGTCGCCACGATGGCGCGGGGAAATGCTCCGCCAATTGGAGATGGCCGCGGATTCTGAGGTCGTGAAGGGCAGCATATTCTACCGTTTCGACTCCCTAAAAGGCGTTATCGGCAATTATATTCGGGATTTTTACGATATCAAAGATGAGTTGCCCGAACGTCCGCCTATTATGGTCATTGATAAGCTCTCCGTCGGGACTCCGTATGAGGATACGAGCATATCAGTTAGCGCAACTGCCTCCGCCGGGTTTCATATAACAGGCTCCGGCGTTCCCGGCATACCGGTGTATCTCAACGGCGAGGAGGTCGAAAACCGCACCGTTGAAGGATTCTTCTCTGTTTTTGCGCCACTTGAACCGGGGGGAAACGTGTTTACCTTTAGTCAAGCCGGTCAGGAAGACGTTGTGCGGACAATCACACGAAACTCCGGTTCAGGAGAGACAACGTCTACCCCCTCCGCGACCATAACTCCTGTGACAGACAGTAAGTACGCAACAATCACATCCGATGATGCTTGGGCTTACCCGGCTAGTACCACATCAGGTGGCTCTGACTGGATGATGACCCGCGGCCAGGTCGATCAGATAGTCGCTGAATCAAGCAACGGTTTTTCTAAGCTGTCATGTGGTGCTTGGGTAAACCAGGAACACTTAACCATCAGTGAAGAGGAATCTTACACAGAGGACGCATTAAGGGCAGGAGTTTACCGTTTCGATACGGACTACGACACGATTGCCTGGAAGTCCGATCTATTTGCTGCTGCTTTTGCCGTGTTTGATGGCCGGGTCTTGACCGTGAGCTTTGGGATGCACACAGAGCCGCCACTTCTAACACTCCCTGATGACTTGTCCATTACGATTTTTGAGAGCGTAACAAGCGGCAAGGATGACGAAACACCCTTTTATGCCTTTACTATTAGAGATGATGTAAAATTCGAGGGATGCTTTATAGAGCATGAGGACGGCGAAGTTCGGCTGCAACTAAAAAAACGCAAAACTCTGGTGGAGGGCGATTTGCCGCTGACCGGCATCTCAATCGTTTTAGACCCGGGTCACGGCGGCGAAGAGTCAGGAGCTATCGGCCCTATGGGCGTTGCGATGCCGGAAAAAGACCTGACCCTTGTAAACTCGATTAAGCTTTATGAAAAACTAATATCTCTGGGCGCAACCGTCCACCTTACCCGCGATGCTGATTTGAGCGTGACACTTCAGGAAAGGGTCGATTTAAGTCGGCAGGTCAGGCCGGATTTGTTTATATCGCTTCACATCAACAGCGTTTCGGAAACGACAAACGCCTCAAATGTCCGAGGATTCACCGTTTGGCACCGCAACCCGGGAAGTTTAGATTTTGCGCAAAAGATTCTGGATATTATGTATCAAATCAACCCGGCGACAAACCGAAATCGGGCACTAAACGAGGCAAATCTCTTTGTCTGCCGTCCGTTATGGGCGCCATCAGTCATTTTGGAAGCAGGCTTCATAGTAAACATCGACGATTTCGTATGGCTCATCGACCCAATCCAACAAGACAGAATGGCAACCGCAACCGTCGTAGCCATCATGGACTACTTTACACCGTGAGACGGGAGTTGAGAGTTCGGGGATGGTCTGTAGGGGCGAACTGTGTTCGCCCGTCCCCTACGATGGATTATGCGAATAGACAGTATGCGGCTGATAATCGGACTGTCTGGCTAGCTTCGTGAGGTTTATGCTGCGAGTTGATCGTTAAGAAAGGCGCTTTGTTGTGTGGGGATTTCTTTGTCGGGTTTTTTATGGATTTGTTCTTGGCATGAGCGTGTTGGCGCCGGGATTTAGTGGTAGTATTGTTGCGATTGCAATGGGCATCTACCATGATTTGTTGCGCATTATTTCAATCCCTTTTAAACGGCTTAAAGAAAACATGGTTTTTTGTCTACCGTTAGGTATTGGAATCGCCCTTAGTCTTGTTGTCTTCGTGGTGGCATTCAGTTATTTACTTGAAACTTTTGAAAAAGCGACATATCTGCTCTTTGTGGGATTAATAGCAGGCCATATGCCTGTCATTTTTTCCGCTGCAAAAAAGCATGGATTCCGCAAATTCAATCTATTTTGCGGAATTGTTGCTATGATAGTCGCGGTCGCACTTGCGTTTATGGCTTTTGGCGGAGACTCGGGTTCCGACACCGCCACAGGTTTAGGCCACGACGGCCTCACAGCAAGCTGGCCGCTACTAATCCTCAGCGGGCTGGCAGCAGGCAGCGCTTTGATGGTTCCTGGGATGAGCTCCTCAATGATTCTAATTATTCTGGGCATCTACGGGCAGCTTATCAGTGCTGCCAAATCCCTATTACAAGGCAATTTTGACTACCTCTTGCCCATAGGGGTTTTTGCCCTGTGCGCCATAATCGGCTTGGTACTCGCCTCACGAATAATCAAGGCATTTTTCGAAAAAATCCCCGCACTGGCATATACAATGCTGCTCGGATTCATATTCGGCTCACTTACGGGAATGCTGGTGCAAAGCCTCAGTCTTAACGACCCGGGATTCATCTGGTGGCACGGCGTTGTCGCGTTTGCAGCAGGTGCGGGGTTGTCCATTTTGTTTGTTGCCTTGAGCACTGGCGGGAAAAAAGTTGAGAGCTCAGAGCCTTAAGCATAGGGGATTTTGTTGGTATGAAGCGTTTTGTAATAAGAATAACAATGGGTCTCTTTTTGGGACTGATTGTCATTAGCGTTGCCTTTTTTGCAACTCAGCCAAAACCACCGGAATTCAACGAACCCTCAGAACTCTCAGATATTCTAGAAGCCTCGAATTTTCCAAACTCCTCAGAAGACATAGAAGCTTTGAACACAAACACCGACTCCCCGGGGAGACCTGTCATTCAAAACAACACTATTCATACCGCATGGGGTACGCCGATCCGGGGAGCACATGCGGATATAGATATCGGATGGCCCAGCGATGAGTATTATTACACAAAAACGCTACAACTGCTGGACGCAATACCGGAATATGGGATGAACACGGTGCATCTATATCTCGAAGCGTTAAACCACTCCGGCGATGTCCGACCGTTGGGCATTGTGGCTGATTATTGCGATTTTGTCGTTGAGGAAGCCGGAAAAAGAGGACTTTACGTAGTCATCAAAATGGGCGAGATGAATGACCTTTATATTGAAGAGGACTCGCAGTTCATGTATGCGTTTTGGGAATTTTACGCCCCGCGCTATAAAGACCGCGAACATGTTATCTACGAAATCTGCAACGAATGCCCGTTGGAACTGCCACCTGAAAATCTCTTGAGAGCTTACGATATAATCCGCAAACATGCCCCGGACACGATGGTTATCTTCTATTCATTTTCCCATAGTTTAGATCCGGAATATGATATTCTACCCCCACTGAAAAGACTGGACTTCCTAGGGGGCGACAGACTCAACTGGGAGAACGAGGCGGTTGGGTTCCACGCTTACGAATGCACGGCTGACTATCTGGGTGCCGACTGGGTGTACTATACCATCGACGTATTGACAGGCGAGGGTTTCCCCATCATCAACACCGAAATGCCTAATCACTATGCGCTTACAAATTATGTTCATGTCGATTTTTACAGGGCTTTGGAAGAAAGGGGCATTGCGTGGTTGGGCTTTACCCCCAGCAACACGATTATCCTAGACACACGCTGGCGCGGGCGGTTTGACGCGCAGGGCTTGACGTGGCAGCCGGATTTCGGGAACTGGCCTGTTATGGATGCATTGTTTCCCTTCGGAATTACGGCAGCTTCGGAGAATATCGCCCAGACAACTGCCGGGATTATGAGCGAAAACAACCGCAACGTGCTATCTATGTCAGACGGTGCTTACGTTCGGTATAATAGCCTAAACTTCGGGACACGCGAGCCGCTATCTCTCAGGGTCAGCGTAAAATCGGAAAGCAGCGGTTTAATCGCTGTCAGACAGGGCGGCCCGAATGGAGTCATGCTAGGGAGCGCAGATGTTCCGCAGAGCAATGCCTATGCCGCTGTAAACGTGGACATCCTAACCCCGGTTAGCGGAATCGCCGACATCACGTTAGTTTTTTCATCTGATAGCGATGGAGAGGCAATGCTGCGGGACTGGCGGTTTATGCTCCCCGCGATGTCGTCATATACCGACCCCTTGAAGCTCATACACGCTGCAAACTACCCCTACCGCTCAGGAGAGATCGTGCGCCGTCCATCCACCGACAGCGGATCAGCAGCAGCTTTGCAAGTGGAGGGTATAACGAACAATTCCTATGTGCTTTATGATTTCGTCCGTTTCAGGGAAAACAATGTCGTCCTTCCATTCACCATTCGGGCGAAACCCATAGCGGGCGGCAGGATAGAGGTTTGGGCGGGGTGTTTCGTCAATGAGTTTTATCCGCTGGGCGAACTGGAAATCAACGGAGAACCTGGTGTATGGGCTGAGTACACCTGTGACTTGGAATTCGGCGAGTGGTTCCTGATGTGGTATGATGACAACACTAGACATGATTTGAAGCTCGTCTTTACTGGCGAGGAGGGTGAGGAGTTATTTGCAATCAGCGAGTTCTACATAGGCCATACAAAACCCGACCCAGCGGATAGCCTTGACCCCATCGTGATAACCGGTGACGTGACAAGCGTTACCGAGAGCTCGGCGGTCATAGTTGGCAGCGCATTCATGGATTTTGACGACTCCGAAATCATTGAGGTTGGCGTAATGTATTCGCTGGCTCACGATTTCCAATACTATCTGGACGACCCGGATGTTACACATGTTAAGCGCGCAGTCGGTACTCAGTCGCCCTTTACTGTGACGCTAACAGACCTTGAGAAAATCCCGGGCATCCCTTTTTACAAGTATCGCGCATATGTGATAACAGAATCCGGCATACATCTAGGCAATGCCAAACGCATTGAATTACGATGAGACGCGGGGAATCCAACCCCCAATACAACGGCAGGGCCAGGGCTTGGCCCGGGGGGAATA
>Ga0099364_10011836_pt1 | contig 11841 bp, 5 predicted proteins | sample TergutTh196P3_FD_73070 | JGI IMG/M metagenome (GOLD analysis project Ga0099364, IMG submission 73070) | Microcerotermes parvus P3 segment gut microbial communities from Pointe-Noire, Republic of the Congo - Th196 P3 | ecosystem: Host-associated > Arthropoda: Insects > Digestive system > Gut ...
AGAGAAACAGCATATCGCTTGATGATTTGCTTAAAATTCGGCTCAGTTTTAACCCAAGACACGGCGAGGTTGTGTTTTTATCAAACGCCGACGGTGAGATATTAGACTGGATTGCAATGAAACCGTAGGGTGCTCACATCTCGCAAGCTGTCTTTGTTCACGAACTGCGAACGAGCTACTGCTCGCAAGCTACGGTTCGCAAGCTATTGCGAACTACGAACAACAATTCACGAACGGCGAACAACAAAATCAATCTTGAAAACGCCCGATTACGATAGTATACTGATACAAAGTCGCAGCGGCGATTTATCACGTTTTCTATCGTATGTATTGTTGGATTTCTGCTTGTTGGATTTTTACATTTTGCTTGATTTCTGACTGTTGGATTTTTACATTCGCCGTAAGGAGAAGGATATTTGCTTAACATTTTGACAGGGCGTGCGGGTTCAGGTAAGACAGCCCGAGTAATGCAAGAGATAAAGCGCAAGATGAGTGAGGGCGAGCGCGGTATGCTCCTCATAGTGCCTGAGCAATACTCGCATGATGCCGAGCGGCGGCTTTGCGAAATCTGCCGCGACTCGCTTTCGCTTCATGCGGAGGTTCTCAGCTTTACGCGCTTGTGTCAGCGCGTTTTTGCCGAAACAGGCGGAGCGGCGGGACGTATTTTAGACAAGAGCGGGCAGATTTTGATAATGCATAAGGTTTTGGAATCGTTACAGCAGAGCCTTGTGGTTTTCGGTGCGCGAAATAATCGTACAGATATGCTTGAAAGCCTGCTTGCGGCGGTGTTAGAGTTTAAGGCTATGTGCGTTACTCCGCAAATGCTGACGGAAATGGCGAATAAAACGGGCAGTCCGCTGTCCGATAAGCTGCGGGATTTCGCACTTATTATTGATGCGTATGATGCGTTGCTTGTGCAGTTTGGCAGTGACAGTGCTGAACGCTTGACACTTCTTGCTTCAAAAATCGGGGAAAGCTCTGTCGGGCGCGAGGGTAGCATATATTTTGACGGGTTTAATGACTTTACCGCACAGGAGATGCGGATTATTGAGCGGCTTTTGAAAAAAGGCGCAGATGTGACTGTATGTTTGACCTGTGATTTTTGGGCGGGCGGTGCGGGGAGCGCGGGCGGCGCAGGCGGCGGGGACGGTTTCGCCGATAGCGGCAAGGATGGTGCGGGCGGTGCGGGCGGCGGCGACTCCCCCTCTTCCGAATATGCCGAAATATTTGAACTGCCCCGCAGGACGATTGCACAACTGTACCATATGCAGACGAAGATTCAATACACTCATATTACGGCTGAGGGTGCGGCTGTTACGGCGGAGCAATCAACATTAAAGTCGGAGCAACGAGCGGAGCTGACGTTTATAGAGAAGCATTTATTCGCCGACACACCCCCGCAGTATCAAATAGTATCGGAAAACACCCCCCACCCCGTCACCGTACTTGCCGCGCCCTCGCGGTATACAGAATGTGAATACGCGGCGGCAACGATATGGGAAATGATTCGAGCAGGGTATCGGTGGCGCGACATCAGCGTTATGGCTCGCGACTTCTCGCAGTATGAAGCCATATGCGAGCATATTTTTGACAAGTATGGTATTCCTTACTTTTCAAGCGGCAAAGCTGACATAAAAAGCAAACCCCCGATTGCACTTTTAGATGCGGCATTAGACATTGCCGCAATGGGAATGGAATACAGCTCCGTGTTCAAATACTTAAAAACAGGGCTTTTGCAACTGACGACTGACGAGATAGCCATATTAGAAAACTATGTATTAAAGTGGAGTATTCGCGGCTCTTACTGGCTACGTGAATGGACAATGCCGACAACGGGGTACAAGACAGGGCGCGTTTCAGAGCAAGAAAAAGCCGCAGAGGAAGTCTTGCTTTCGCAATTAAACGAATTGCGCGTGAAAATTACAGCCCCGCTTTGTAAACTGCGAGAGGGAATTAAGGGCGAATCCACAGCGGAGGACAAGCTCCGCGCATTGTATGAGTTTTTGTGCGAAATATCTTTGCCGAAACAGCTTTCGGAAAAAAGCGAGGATTTCGCGAAGCAAGGACAGATGCGGCTCTCCGACGAATATAGACAGCTTTTAGATATAATAATTGATGCAATGGACCAAATGTACATGGTTCTCGGCGATAGTATTCTTACCGCCGTTGAGTTTCGGAAAATGGTCGCGCTCGTTCTGTCACAGCATGATGTGGGGGTTATCCCAATATCGCTCGACAGAACCACGCTCGGCGGTATGGCAATGAGCCGCAGACGTGGGTTGAAATGCCTTATTATGCTCGGTGCTACGGAGGAAAATCTGCCGCGCCTTACGCAGGGGTCAGGGGTTTTGTCCGATAACGAGCGCAGAACCCTCTCCGCTCTTTCCGAGAGTATTCCGTCAGGTCTTGAAGAACGCCTGTACCGCGAGATGAACATGATTTATTCAACTATCACCCTGCCGTCCGATAGGCTGGTGATGATATACGACAAGTCGGACGGTCGTCCGTCATACATTGTTAAACGGCTCTGCGAAATGTTTAATATTGAAGAGCAATCGCTGACAGAGGAGCAGTACCTCAGCGCGGCGGAGCTTCCGAACAGCGAGCTTCAATGTCTGCGCAATCCGCCGATTGACAGTATAAAAAGAGAGCATTTGTCGTCGCTTCTTGCGGAGAAGCTCTACGGCAAGAATCTCACGCTTTCGGCATCAGGCGCGGACGGATTCTATTCCTGCCCGTACAGGCATTTTTTACAGAGAGGTCTAAAGCTGACCCCGCGAAAACCTGCGGAGTTTGATGCGCAGGCGGCGGGGAGCTTCCTGCACTATGTACTTGAAGCTGTACTCGGAGAGATAATGTCGGACGAAAAGCTAAAGAACATCGGCGACATCAAGGATGAACAGCTTCAGGAGCTTGCTTCAAGGTATACGGAGGAATATGTTAAGGAAATCCTTATTGATTTTGCGGGGAAAAACACACGCTTTGAATATCTGTTCAGACGTTATGAGCATAGTGTTTTTTACACCCTGCGGGACATGATTGATGAACTCGCAAAGTCGAAGTTTGAGCCTATAGAATTTGAAATGGACATTTCAAAGCTGTCAAAAAAAGAGCGCGGCTTCATAGACAGAGTGGATGCGTATGAAACGGAAGGCAAGCTCTATCTGCGGGTCATTGACTATAAGACACGGAAAAAAGCGTATCAATTCGACCTTAACGACGTGTATTACGGTAAGGACATGCAGATGCTCATATATCTTTTCTCGTTGCTGAAAAATGGGAGGGAAAAATACGGTAAGGATGTAGGGGCGGCGGGGGTGCTTTATGTCCCTGCCCGCGACGTGGTAGTTGATGTACCGAAAAGCGAAACAGACGAGGGTATCGAAAAGGAAAGGCAGAAGCAAATGCGCCGCAGTGGTCTTGTGCTGAGTGACCCCGCAATAATAGAAGCTATGGAAAGCGGGGAAAAGCAGTATCTTCCGATAAAAACGAGCAAGAGCGGTGAAATTTCGGGTGACAGCCTTGTGAGCGGGGAGCAGCTTGAAACGCTTGCAAAGCACGTTGAAAACAAACTGCGTGAGGCGGAGCGGATTATTTTGAGCGGCGGCAACGACTGTGTGCCGTATAAAAACAGACATGAAAGTGCCTGTAAATACTGCGAATACTCGACAGCCTGCCGACATGACGAGGAGCTGGGCGACAGATTCAGATATGTAAGCAAAATGAGTGCCGCAGAGGTTTGGCAGGAGTTAATGTAGGTATCAACATGGAAAATAAAAAGCAAAATCTTACAATAGAACAGCAAGCGGCGATAGCCCATCGGGGTAGCTCGCTTTTGGTTTCAAGCGCGGCGGGCTCAGGGAAAACAATGGTACTCGTGGAAAGACTGCTCGGATACATTGATGAAAAGCACAACATTGATGAATTTTTGATAATTACTTACACTCGTGCGGCGGCAATGGAGCTTCGGGAGCGTATATACGGAGAGCTTCAAAAAAGGTTGGTTAACTCGCCGAATAATATGCACCTGCGCCGACAGCTAATGCTCTGTCGAGGAGCAAGCATTGATACCATTCACGCATTTTGCTCTGTCTTACTTCGCGAGAATGCGCACGTCGCCTGTCTGCCGCCTGACTTTCGTATAGCAGATGAGAATGAGTGTGAAACGATAAAAAAGACAGCTCTTGACAACGTGTTCAACAGAACCTATGAAAGTGTTGGCGAGCAAAAAGAGTTAGATACACTCTTTGAAATGCTCGTTGAAAAATGGGACGACAGAAAAATTGTTGAAATAGTGTCAGACATACACAGTCAGCTTAGGAGTATCCAAAATCCCGCTGACTGGATTCAAACGCAAATCGAGAAAGAACGGAAAATTGACTTCACGGGCATAGAGCAAACAGCTTACGGTAAGTATCTGATGAAAACGCTAAGTGACAGGCTAACGCAGAACTATAGGAAAATGACTGCGCTGCAATCGGAAATGGTGAAATATCCTGTCTTTAATGCCAAGTATGGAGAGGTGGTTGAGGAGCAAATTGCGTTCACAAGAACGCTGCTGCACGGTCTTGTGAACTCGTGGGACGAGGCGGTGAAATGTGCCGATTTAATGTTATCAAGAGCAGGCAACGTATCAGGTTATGATGAACTCAAAGCAATAAGGAGTTGGTGTGTTGATGAATTAAAGAAAATATGTAAAATCATTACGTGCGGTTCAGATGACCATATTAGTGACATGAAAACGATTTCTCCGGTTATTATTAAGCTGTTAAAGCTGACAAAGGAGTTTGACAAAGCGTATGCGGAAGAAAAGAGAAAACGCGGCGTTGTGGATTTTCCCGACCTTGAACACCTGACATTGTCACTGCTATATGACAAAGGAACAGGGGACAAGACACCGCTTGCTGTTGCCGTGTCAAAAAGGTTTACGGAGATAATGATAGACGAGTATCAAGATGTGAACGAAGTACAGGAGATGCTGTTTAACGCACTCTCTCAGGATAACAGTAATGTGTTTATGGTGGGAGATGTAAAGCAGTCCATATATCGCTTCAGAATGGCTGACCCAGCTATATTTCTCAGAAAATATAGGGAATTTGAAACATATCAAACATATCGGTCGCAGAAATCGGAAGATGAGCGCGATAAATCTCTTTATGCCCGAAATAATCCGACAAAGATAAATCTTTCAATGAATTTTCGCTCACAGGCGGGAATACTTGAAACGGTAAACCATGTATTTTACAGGTTGATGTCTGAATCCTTCGGTGAAATGGAATACACAGATGCCGAAGCCCTGATACCGGGTCGGAGTGAGAAGAAAGGAAAACAAGGAAAACAAGGAATGAGCGAGCGGGGGCAGGAAGCGTGTGATGCGGTTGTTGAGCTTGACATCATTTCCATGACATCTCTGTCGGAGCTCGAAGAAGAAAGCCCGACAGCAATACAAATAGAAGCTGACCATGTGGCAAAAAGAATTAAAGAGATAATAGACAAACCGTTTATGGTAGAAGAAAAAGACGGAGGAGTGCGCCCGATTAGATATTCGGACATAGCAATATTGTCGAGAGCTGTAGACGGCATAACGTGGAGATATGCTTCCGCTCTGACAAAACTCGAAATACCGCATAATATAAATGAGAACGAACGTTACTTCGATACCATTGAGGTCAGCTCCGTTTTGAGCTTGCTCTCTGTGATTGACAACCCCCTACAGGACATACCGCTCGCCGCGGTGCTGAGTGGACCGATATACGGGCTTACATCAAATGAGCTTGCGGAAATACGCTCCCAAGATATGAGGATAAACTTTTACGAAGCACTAAAGCGGTCGCAAGAACCTAATACAGTGTCAGAAGAAACGGCTTGCAAATGCAAGGAAATACTTGCGGAGATAGAATCCTTGCGCTTGCTCTCAGGCGACCTTCCGACTGACAGGTTCATATGGAACGTATTTAACAGTACAGGTCTGCTTAATAAGTTCTCTGCCATGAAAGGCGGTAAAAGGAGAAAAAACAACCTATTGGCTCTCGCCGAATTTGCGAAAAATTATGAGCAAACCGGATACAAAGGGCTGTTCAGTTTCCTCACTTACATTGAAACAATGCGTGAGCGCAATACAGATTTGCTATACGGTTTGGGGGGGAGATACGGTTCGTCTGACGATGGAGATGCGGTTAAGGTGCTTAGTATTCACAAGTCAAAGGGCTTGGAGTTTCCTGTCGTGTTTTTGGTCAACACGGCAAAACGACATAATTTGCAAGACCTTAACAAGTCGTTTGTGTTTCATAGGCAAATGGGGCTTGGCGGAAAAATATCAGATATGAAGAAAAGAATCAGATACACTACACTTGCGCGAATGTCGATTGCCGAAAGGCTAAAGCACGAGCTATTGTCAGAGGAGCTTCGCGTTTTGTATGTAGCGATGACACGGGCAAGGGAAAAACTTATTATAACCGCAACATTCAGCAACGCGCAGAAGAAGCTGGATAAGGTGAATATACTTGCCGATAAGCACGGAATGTACGCGCCTGAGGTGCTGATGTCATTTAATTGCATTGCGGAGTGGCTTATTGCAGGCATGAAGAATATGAAATCGGACTGCGCCGTAATGAATATCGTAGAAGCGGCTATCCAAGACGTAGAGAGTGGGGGCAATGTGCCGTCGTTGCCTGAAAGTGCGCCGTCGTTGCCGCCGTCGCTTGATATTGCGCCGCAGACAGAGAGTGCGCCGCCGCCGCAGACAGAGAGTACACCGCCCCCGCCGCAACACTCTGACAGGTTCCGTCCATATCAATATCCATATGATACGGCGACACACCTACCGTCAAAGCTCACGGTCACAGGGTTAAAATCAATAATTGACAGTGAAGCGGCGAGTGCGGAATGGACACGCACAGAAGAAACGCAAAAAGAAGCATATACAAGAAAACCGCTTTTCGCAGGAGAAAGAAGCAAAATGACAGGCGCAGAACGTGGAACACTAATACACGACGTTATGAGTTACATAGACTATGATAAATGTTCAAGTGAAAGTGACATAAGGGAAGCCTTGCAGCGCACAGTAAAATCAGGATTGCTCGATGAAAAAGAAGTAGCGCAAATTGACAGTTTCATAGAAAAAATAGTAACCCTGTTCAAATCCGAAATAGGGAAAAGAATGTCAAGCGCGGCAGTAGTAAAACGAGAAGTAAGATATTCCTTACTAACTTCGGCAAAAAAATACTTCGCTGACGGCGGCGATGACGAAATACTGATTCAAGGTATCATAGACTGTTATTTTGAAGAAAACGGTGAGCTTGTGGTTATTGATTTCAAATCGGATAAGATTAACAGCGAAACAATTACGGAGCGCGTAAGAAAATACACCCCGCAGATAGTAGAATACAGCGAAGCGTTGGAGCGTATGACGGGAAAGACTGTAAAAGAACGTATTTTATACTTTTTTGCAACCGACACAGCGGTGAGCGTGTAAAATTGCAACCGCAACCTATCTTACACCAACCCCGCAAGCGGCGTATCCCTTAAATTTTCGCGAATCTCTGCGGCAATTCTGTCCTCGCCCGCAAGAATACACAGGTCAATCCCCGCTTGAATGTCGAGAATCGCCTTATTTACATCTGCATCTTTTTCAAAACACATTACCGAAAGATTTACCATAGCCTTTGCACGCCGAACAGCGTCATGGCTTCTCTTTAACAATTCGCCCCAGAGCAGCTCGCTGATTTCAGGCTTACCCATATGCTCACAGCAAATCGCAAGACAGTTCGTCGATTCATCCCAAAGTTTGCCCGAACCAAGCTCGTCAGCCAAGCTACGCGCATCGGTGAGCAACCCGTGAGCCTTTTCAAACTCACCCGACATAATGCACAGATACCCCTCCTCGCAGTAGAGCGAAGCGGTGAAATCCTTGTCGTCCAAAAGGCAAGTTATATAGGCTTGCTTGAGTTTTTCGCGAAAAATCACTCTTTCATTCAACTCTGCCAGCAAATAGAGGTATCGGGGAATGTACTTGACATATAGCTCGTAGAACTGTGCGCGGCGTTCGGGCATACAGAAAAAAGCCTCCGCCAACATAACGTACTCACGCGCCTTGTCGGGCAGATACAAATTATTGTAACACTCGGCGAGCTTTATTGAGAGGGAAGCACGTTTTTCGGACAAATCAGGGGCTTTTGCGGCAGGAGAGTCGTCAAAAATCCCGTCGTTCATAGTCACTTGAAAAGCGTGGGAATAAGAATCCGCCGCCGCCCGAAATTGGCTGTCCATAGCTTGCGCATCGCCGAGCTTGGTGAGCAATTCAATCTGTGTGAACATGACATCGCGGCTTGAACTGCTTGTGATTTTCGTCGATTCGGCAGATTTTGTGAAACCGTCAATTAGAGCGTTGCAAACGGGGAGTGCGCTTGCAAGGGTTTTGGCGGCATTTTCGTAAGCCATCTGCATAGAGAGCTGTTCCGCATTTTTTATATGGTGACGGATAAGCTGCTGCTCCATGCCGGGTTTGCTCAGAACAAGCGCGGTTTCATCAAGCGTGTTCGGATTGGCTATCGGCGTGTTTGGGTTGGCTATCGGCATCGCCGCCGCGCTGCCCGTCAACTGCACATAATTTATACGCTTTGCGTTGCGGTAAAGCATATTCGATAAAACCTCGTTCTCCAACCTGTCGGTATGCGAAATAACGAGAAATTGCAAGGCGTTGAGTGAAAATAAATTGTCGATTAAGCGGACAGTAAAGGTGTCGGCTTTGTCGAGGTCATCAATGACAAAAACGGTGGGTTCTGCCTTTATGCAATTGTACACAAAGTTAATTATTGAAGCCTTATCGTAGGGCAAGGTTTTATTTTTGCCGTAATTCTTGTTGTAATCCTCGCTGTGATTTTTGCCGCAGTCCTCGCTGTAGTCCTTACTGTAGTTTTTGCTGTAATCCCCGCAATAGTCCGCCGTGAGCGTGCCTTTTGCGTAGGACATAATGAACTTGACGAAATCCGAATCGTGATTTTGACCGTACATACGAACAAGCTGTCTGAGCAGCTCTCGGATAGCACCGTCGCTTTTTTGCGTGTCGTTTTGCGCGGAAAAAGCCGCGCTTGCTGTCGATGTCGCTGTTGTTTTTGTCGTATTTGCGCCCGTTGTTGTCGTTGCCATATTTGCGCCCGCTACCGCCGTAGCCCTCGCTGACACTTCTTTTTCGACAGCGAAAAACACATTAGCACCGCTCATCAGCAAGGTGTTTTTTACTTTTTCGAGCAATGCAGTCTTACCCGAACCGCGCTCGCCGTGAACACACACGCAAATAGGCGCACCGCCGCCTGCGCTGTCAGCACCCGCAACAAGACCCGCAACGCCCGCGTTTGCACCGCCTGCACTCGCAGTACCACCCGCACCCGCAACGGTTTCATAATTTTCGAGAATCCTTTTAAGAATGTCACCAACCATATTTATATCATACAGCAAAAATACAAAGTTGACAATATAGCAGTTTATCTGTCATAATAGCGGAAGCGCGACTAAACTCGGTCGTCCGCAAAATGTACCCGCAAAATGCCGGCGTGGCGGAATGGCAGACGCGACGGACTCAAAATCCGTTCTATGCAAGTAGGTGGGGGTTCAAGTCCCTTCGCCGGCACCAAAACCGAATTAGTATCACACTATTGATACAATGAAAATCTACTGATACCACCACATATACATCGGAAGATTTCAACGAGGACGAGTTATATGAACCTGTCAAAATCAATCGACTTTCTGCTTGAAAACGCAGGAGCGGTCATTTTATATCGCCTTGGCAAGGAAATTTTGTGCAATATCTCCAAAACAGAAGAAGAAAACCTGTTGCGGCGGATTAAAGAAACGCCTTATTTCAAGTTGGTTGAAAGCTATGTTAAACCAAGCGGCTATATTGGAAACGGGGCGCATACTCACAGCAATTGGTGCGGGGAAAACTTTCACGAAACGCCTTTGCAGGACGGTGAAGCGGCGGCTCGGTTGCTGTCTGCCTACGCTATCCCGAAAACCCACCCATATATTAAAAACTTTGTCGCCGCAATGCAAGACGAGAACATACTGCGCGGGGAATTTTCGTATGCCCCGCCCGCACTCAAAGAATTTGAAAAGCGTTTCTACGGACTAAACAGCGGAAATTGCATAGGCTCTGTGTTATATGTAATGCAGGCGCTTCTCGGTTACGGCGATGATTACGACGATTTGCGGGAGTTTCAGAAAATCTGTATAAAAGGTTTTGAGCGAATCCTTGAAATAAACTCGATTGAGGACATTACAAAATTCAAGTCCGAATCAAAACGCAAATACAACTACCCCTACATCGAAAGCGACGAGTATTTTCCAAGCTCTTACACGCTGACAATGCTCGCTCATACACAAAGCTGGCGCAGTCCGCAGAATGTAAAAATGCTTGCGGAATCAATAAACCGAATAAACGAGATTATGAACCCGAATACGGACATGCACATTCGCATAAAAGGCTTTTACAAAGCCCCGTATGGCGCGCTTTGCAGACCGATAAAACCGTTCAGATTAGATACTGTTGACGTTATTCTTTACAGGCGCGTTCTTACGGAAATAGCAATGCTTGGAGTTGGTAAAAGTGTTGACGTGCTTCGTCAGTCCGCCGCCGTAATTGAGGAAGCGTTAAGCGCGGACGGTGTTTTGCGGCTTGATTTCAGCAAACCTCATAATAAAAGATACTCGCCGAAAAAACTTGAAAATCCAAATGCTTATTCGGATATTCGACTTGAGCCTGACTATACTTCCGAAACAGCGTTCTTGTGCGACCTGACATTTTGGGCTGTGCAGTTTATGTTTTATTTTAACATGGGCGTGATTTGAAATTTAACGTGGGCGTGATTTGAATTTTAACGTGGGCGTGATTTGAATTTTAATGCGGGCGTGATTTGAAACTGCAACAGATTTTCGTAAAAAATTTTTTCAAACAAGGCATACTGTTGTCGTGTTTGGCGGTGTATAATGCTTAATCGGAAATGTATAAAATAGAAAGAGGTACAACAATGTCACAAAAAATTATAAACTTTCTAATCAGAGCAAAAAAGGCAACATACGCGGGAAATGGAAACGAAACAGCTTCATCTCGCCCCAATTCGCACGACTTGCAATACAGCGAGGGCTCGCTCAAATACATTGATTCTTGGTTAGGCGGCGATAAATTTGCGGGCGAGGAAGCCCTTTGGGAAAATGACGTTTCTTTTTGGGCGATGAACTATGTAGGCAGGGTAATCGGCGACGGTTTTTCGGGCGATTTTCTCAAGGAAGCTCTGTCGCACGTTCCCGAAGAAAACCCGTACAGAGGTCCGAGCGAGTATTCAAGCGAGAATTTTACTTACAAATGTAAAGTTGACGGCGATTTCAACTGGTTCACAGGATATGAGGAAATATTTTTGAGCGGGAATAAGATTTATGAATTATACTTTCACGGCGGGGCTGTGGGTTTGATTGAGGAAGTGGGGCTTATTGAGGTATAATAAAATGGCAAACACAAACAACTGCGAGTGGTTAATTGAAAACGCCAATACACAAGGAGGTGCAATATGAGCGGAAAGATAATCATAGTAGAAGGGTATCTCGCTTCAGGAAAATCTACTTTTGTACGCAGACTTTCAAAAGAATTGAATATTCCGTATTTAATTAAGGATACCTTCAAAATAGCGTTAAGCGCAAGCGTACAAATAACAAACAGGGAAGAAAGCAGTCAGTTTTCTGCCGTTACATTTGATGCAATAATGTATGTGGTGGAAAGGTTTATGGAAACAGGACTGCCAATTATTATAGAGGGAAATTTTGTACCTGTAGGTATGAAAAAAGTTG
>Ga0099364_10011837_pt1 | contig 11840 bp, 13 predicted proteins | sample TergutTh196P3_FD_73070 | JGI IMG/M metagenome (GOLD analysis project Ga0099364, IMG submission 73070) | Microcerotermes parvus P3 segment gut microbial communities from Pointe-Noire, Republic of the Congo - Th196 P3 | ecosystem: Host-associated > Arthropoda: Insects > Digestive system > Gut ...
AAGAATTTGGCGAAATCTACTCCAAAATTGCCTGCAACGTAGAAAAAGAGTACGATTTTGACAAAATATATGTGTCGCGTGCTGCGCTGAAAACGCGCAAAACGTACGGCGAGGAAAAAGTTCAAGGCATATTTGAAAAGAACGGCTACCACATTATTTACCCCGAAAAACTTTCGCTGGAGGAGCAAATTGCGCTGATGAAAAACTGCAAATCGCTGGCAGGCTGTGCGGGTACGGCATTGCATTTGGCATTGTTTATGCCGCGGGGCGGCAACGTAGTTCAAATCCGAAGAAACAAGCTGAAAGACGGCAACTGCGGCACGCAGTATCTGATAAATGCAGCAAAAAACCTTGATTTGGTTTACATTGATGCCTCAATCGAAAAGTACAAAACCGCACACTACGACAGCTATCCGCAAATAATTGGCGTAAACGAACACCTGAAGCATTTTTTTGACGACAACGGATTTGCATATTCATCGAGCGATTTAGAATTCGACAAGGAGGCTTGGGACGAATATATTCGGACAGACGCAAAATCAAGGGCTGAGCTTGGCGGAAGCAGGCTTAGAATGAGGTTACTTGGCAAGGTAGTGAAGTTTCTGGCTTGCTTTATTTTCAATCGCCACCGCAGAACTGCTTTCAGAGCCAAGCTAAAAAAAACGTGGAACATTGTGTAGCTGAAATTTACAAATTAAAAATCAAAATACTATGAAAAAGGCTGCGATACTTTACATTGCGCTTGGTCGCTATGTTGTTTTTTGGAAAGAATTTTTCGAGTCGTGCGAGGAAATGCTGCTCTCGTGCGACAAGCACTACTTTATTTGGACTGACTGTCCACCCAAAGAATTAGAGTACGGCAATCGCCCGAATGTAACCGTTATTCCATACGAAAAGCGTGGCTGGCCCTACGATAGCCTGATGCGTTTCGAGATGTTTCTCGGGAAAAAAGAGGAGATTTTAGCGTGCGATTACGCATTTTTCTTCAACGCAAATATGCAGTTTTATAATCCCGTTGACTTAGCCGAAATCACGCCTCGCGAGTGGAACGGCGGATTGGTGGCAAGAAGACACCCCGGCGTTTTGTGGTTTGACGTTTCAAATCCCGATAACCACAGGTATGAGCGACGCCCGGAGTCAACAGCTTACATTCCCTTTGGCAAGGGCAAATACTACGTGAGCGGTGCGTTCAACGGTGGCACGAGCGAAGAATACATAAAAATGTGTGAAGTGCTTGCCAAAAATGTCCAAAAAGACCTTGACAACAACATTATTGCCTGCGTTGACGACGAATCGCACCTAAACGCCTACTACGCTGACCACGACTTTTTGCTGCTGAGCGTGGTGTATGGCTATCCGGAGCGGGATATGAGAAAGCTGAAACCTCGCGCCAAATCAATCGTCAAAATCGTTAATCGCGATAAAATGCACCCAAGATTCGGTGGGCATAAATACCTGCGCGGTCAGACCGACAAAAAAATATCGGGCAACTTTTGGGCAGTAGCCGCAAGAAAAACGCTGAAAACTCTGTGTCGCGTCATTGCCTGTTTCGTTCCGTTTCGTAAAGGGCGCCAAAAAATACGCTCGTATTTCGGATAGTAAAAATTTAGTACGAAGAAAAATGAAACCAAAAATTTACGCCTCAAAAAGTATCACAAAACACGTTCTGCGCGAAATAAACAAGCGACACGTAAAATCCGGACTGAACATCAGGTGTGTGCCAAACGGCATAATTGCCGTAGGTCCAACGGATTACAGATTTGGTGTTTTCGACCAAAAAGGCGTTTTTGTGAAAGAATCGTTGTTTTTGCGTCGCAAAAGTCAGCTCATACCGCCGGCCGGCACGGTGGTAAATCCGCCTTGTTTTAACTACAGCGCGGTGTATTTGGGCTATCTTGGTATCCCAAGTTTTGGGCATTATCTGTTGGAGCATTGGAACCGTGCCTACGCATTTCTGGACGAAAAATATCGGAACGCAAAATTCGTTTTGGTAGACGATGGGCAAACTGACGCTGTACCGGATTTTGTTACAGGATTGGCGCGTCTGTTGGGAATGCCCGCAGAAAATCTTATCATTTTGAACAAATCCGCCAAGTTTGAAAATGTGTATGTCCCCGAACAGGGATTTAGAATGTACGAATATTCGTCGAAAGAATTTGGTGAAATCTACGCCAAAACCGCCGAGAACGTTAAAGGAAGTAAGAGTTTTGACAAAATATATGTATCGCGCGCTGCGCTGAAAAGCCGCAAAACGTACGGCGAGGAAAAGGTGCAAAGCATATTTGAAAAGAACGGGTATCACATCGTTTATCCGGAGCAGCTTCCGCTGGAAGAGCAAATTGCGCTTATGAAAAATTGCAAATCGTTGGCCGGTTGCGCGGGAACTGCCTTACATTTAGCGCTGTTTATGCCACCCGGCGGTAGTGTAGTTCAAATCAAAAGAAACAAGTCGAAAGACGATAGCTGCGGGGTGCAATACCTGATAACGGAGACTAAAGAGCAGAGCTTAATCCTTGTTGATGCATCAATCGAAAAATACAAGACTAAGCACCACGGCGACTACGCACAAATAATCGGCGTAAACGAGCATTTAAAGCAGTTCTTTGACGACAACGGATTTACATACTTGCCAAGCGACTTAGAATTCGACAAGGAAGCTTGGGACGAATATATTCGGGCAGATGAAAAGTTCACGGCACAACTCGGCAAAGGCAGGTTTGAAAGGCAATTTTTAGAGCTAATCGTGAAGCTAACGGCCTGTTTCGTTTTTAACCGGCTGCGTCGAAAAAATTTCAGAGCGCGAATGAGGAAAGCGTGGGGGGTTACGTAAAAGTAACAAAATGAAATAAGAATAACAGAATTTTTAGGAGGAGACGGTATCAATTTGGAAAAAATGTACTACCTTTGCGGTAGTAGTATGGGATACTACCTTGCTAAGCCGCTAGGAAGTGGTTAAAACCGCGTTCGTAAACCTAGCGGCTTATTATTTTGTTTACCTCCATAGCATAGTGAAAGCGTCCGTCATTACACACCCTCACAACGAGATGGGTGTGCTCCATTTTTCCATCTATTTTTACTTTTGCCTTAAAATTTAAGTAGCCGATTACACGGGCAATGTCGCTGGGCTTTCTGTCGCCCCAATTACTATACTCGGCGTACCTTATAAGTTGGTCAAGAACGCTTACCAAACACGCTTTTTTTGAATATACGGCACTACCATGAGCGGTTTTTCTTGCCCCTGTGCTCTCAAATTCCACGGTAATTCCCAAAGATTGGTTCACTACTTTTTTACCATTGTAGCGAGTGCGATATTCGTTACTCAACTTTTCGCGAACACCGCTTGCGGTTAAAGTAATCCAGCCCGCTGTAGATGCTTCGGGTATTACCGTTTGCTTATATTTTTTTGCCATACATTCCGTTTGATTTTTACGTGATTGTAAGAGAGCCCCCTAAAATTGACTTAAATAAATCACCACAAGAAAATACGCCGCAAAGCCTATCCACAGCCACTTGCCGTGCTGCGCGGGGTATATTTGCATTGTTTTGGGGCCTTTCGGCTTGAGAAACTTTTTGCGCAGGAAAATCAGGGCGTAGTACAAACCTGTTGAAATTAGCGCACCTGCTATAATTCCACCCACCACATCAGACACAAAGTGCATGCCGAGGTAAATTCGCGAATAGCTAATGGCCGTTGCCCAAGTAAGCGCCACGAGCGTTACCCAGCGATGCCGAAACACCAACGAGAGCAACACCGCAAAGCCAACGCTGTTGGTGGCGTGCCCCGAAATAAAGCTGTATCCGCCGCCCCTGTGCCCGTGCACCAACTGCACGAGGTCTTTAAAATCGGGGTGGTGTCCGGGGCGAAGACGCTCGAAAAAGGGCTTCACCAAACCCGACGAAAATTGGTCGCACAGCGTAACCATTAGGACAAAGAACAACGCCACGAGCACGGATTGCCTTATCGGGGTTTTGTAAAACACCAAAAACAGGACAAACAGGTAGAGCGGAGCCCACACTTTGGTTACGCTTATGGTGTGCATCAGGTTGTCCCAAAACACAGAGTCGCTGCCATTCAGCAGGAAAAACAGGTTGCGCTCCCAAGTGAGCATATTTTCTACAAATTGTTTCATTTTTTTACTTTCGTTTTTTCAAATAACAGCTTTCTCTCTTTTTCGGCTTCGCTCATTGCCGTAAAAAACGTGATAAAAATGAGCGTAATGATAAATTCGCCTCCCTCTATCCACATCACGCAGAGTATAAAACAGAGGTATGCCGGCAGCGGATAGCTGCGGTTTTTTACGGCATAGTATGCAATAGCTGCAAGCATAGCCATTAGCGCAATTAACCCCCAAACGCCGAACTGCACCATATCGCCAAGAAATTGGTTGTGGGCGTGGGTTATGGGGTGTTCGCTGTGTGGGTACACCATTGCGGGCAGCGTGTCCTTTATTTTTTCGGCTTGGGTTTGCAGCGCAAGCCGCTGTCCGTCAAAACCAATTCCCCACCAAGGATTTTCTTGAATATAGCTTACGGCAATGCGGCGATAGGCGTCCCGAACGTCGTCATTGACAAAGCCGGAAACTTTATCGCCAACCAGCAACAAGGTTGCTCCACCAAGTAAAAGACAAGCCAGCAAACCAACTTTAAAATACTTAGTTTTCAACCTCAAGTAGTACAATCCGCTGATGCCAACAATTAAAATAAAACCGGCAAGCCCAATTCGACCTTGCTGCAGCAAAGTAGTTAGCAGGCAAAGTGCAGCGTACAGCAGCAAATCCCACTTTGAGATGGTAGAAAACTCTTTCTTTTTGAAGTAAAGATAAAAACCTGTTATCAACACACCCAACAGAACAACCGATTTGGCAGTTGGGTGGTAAAGATATGACCACGAGTTAACAAAAAAGTACGCGGAATAGCCAATAACCGTATCTTTTGTGGGCGGACCATTCCACCTGAAATTCCCTCCTGCTTGGGATTCCCAGCCGGTCATTTGGGCTTGGTAGGTGGTTTTTCCGGTAATCCATTCTATAAAATTGACGTCAAGATGCAGGAAATTATACCACCAATATAACACGCTGATTAAAAGGCAAATAAGGCCTGCTCTAAAAAAGATTTCCGCAATTTTCAGTAAAGTTTTTTTGGGCAAGCTAAAAAAGCAAAACGCCAAGGGCAGCACGTAAAAGCTAAGTATTTTGTCGGGAAAACGAAAACCTTTTGCTGTGCCTATTGTGCCAAAAAACAGCAGCAAGCCGTAGGCAAGTATGAAGTAAAAAAATTTGGGCGGTGCGTAAAATTTTCGCGTGTAGAGAACGTGAATTAAGCTCGCAATCGCAAATACCCCTATTAGGTTGTACGAGATTTTTTTTGCAAAAAACAAGCTCACCAGCAGCAGCGTAAGGCTCACCACCACAAACGTATCGTTTTTGTAGAAATCTCCCCACGAGAAGCGGTGATTTTTTACTTTTTGCCACGCAATGAGCAAAAAACTGAGGGTAAATACCCCTATTGCCGCAAAGCGCGCGTACACCTCATTCGCGGGGGTTACAAGTCCCAGCAAATGAAGCACATAAATGAGTCCGCCGAGCAAGAGGGTGGACAGCAGCACAATATGCGAAAAGCGAATAGACATACCGTGTGTTGTTTTACGCTATTTTTTTCTCGGGTTTTTTCATGATGGCGTAAACCTGAAAGGCAAAGCCAAAAATTACCACCGCCGGCGCAAGCGTAAGGCGGCGAAAGTTGTATATGGCATCACCGTCAAAGACTGTCGGGTCGGGGGTTTTGCCGCCGCTCATCAGGATAAAGCCAAGCACAATAATGCCCAAGCCGATGAGCATTAGCTTGTAGTTGTGCAGCCCAAGGGCAAAACCCGGCTTTTCGAACTTGGCGGCTCGGGGGTCGAGGTGTTTTGTTTGTTTTTTTGACATGGTTAACATTGTTTAGTAGTACAACTCATAGGTTTTCATATCCAAAAATCGGTTTACGGCAAAGTAGGTGGGCAACGCGCTCACCACCACGCCCATAGCGAGTACGCAGAGGGACAAAATGCCCATCATTTCGGGGGTAACGAGCTGCAACATTGCGCCGTCGAGCTGGTTGCGCGCAAGGTAAAACAGGCCGCCCAGCAGCACCAACGCCACAATTGCCGATATTATGCCGTGCAGCGCGCTTTTGGCCACAAAGGGCTTTATCACAAAGGCGCGCGTGGCTCCCACCAGCTTCATGGTGTTGATGAGGAAGCGGCGCGAGTAAATGGACAGGCGAATGGTGTTGTTGATGAGCGCGAGCGAAACAAAAAAGAGCAATGCGCTGAACAGCAACAGCACCGCGCCAATTTTGTTGATGTTGTCGTTCATTGCTTCCACCAGCGACTTTTGGTAGTTTATCTCTTTGACCTGCTGAAATTGGCTTAACTCGTTGGCTATCACGGCAATGCTGTCGTTGTTGGCGTACCGGTAGCGCAGCCTTGCTTCGATTTCCGCCCACAGGGGGTTGTAGCCCAAAAAGGCCACAAAGTCCTCGCCCAGCTCTTCGGCGAAGCTGCGCGCGGCGTCGGCTTTGGAGATGAAGCGGGTATCGCGCACGTAGGGGGCTACGTCCAGCTGCTTGCGTATCCACGCAATGTCGGCTTCGGTGGCGTTGTCCTGTAGCACTATTCTGATGCTGATGTTTTCCTTAATGTGGCGCGACAGGTGGTTGACGTTGAACAACAGCGACCCCAAAAATCCCAGCAGAAAGAGCACGAGCGACACGCTCACCACCGTCGAGAGGTAGGAGTTGCGCAGGCGTCGCGAGGTGTAGGGGTTATCCCACGTGGTTTTGGACATGGCAGTTTTTGGTTTTCCGTTTTTTTGATTTGGGCAAAGGTAAGGCAAAATACGGAATTGCGCAAGTGTCGTTTTAGTAAAAATACATATCTCGCTCTTTTCGCTGCCAATATTTTACCATAAAAAAGCCAAACAGCATACCGCCCACGTGCGCAAAGTGGGCTATGTTGCCACCCCTACTAAAGATGCCCAAGCAGAGCTCGGCTATTCCGTAGAAAATGACAAACCATTTAGCTTTCATGGGTATGGGCGGGAAGATGAGCATAAGCCGCGTGTTGGGGAACGTCATGCCAAAGGCCAGCAGCACGCCAAACACCGCGCCGCTCGCGCCCACCGTAGGAATGTTCATCATCATTCCTGCTGCCGCTGCCGACACCTCCTGCATTTTCGATATTTCCAGATAGTTTACAAAGGTGTGCAAAAGTGCTGCGCCCAAGCCTGTTACGAAGTAGTATATCAGAAATCGCTTTTGCCCCCACATTTGCTCCAGCGCCGTGCCAAAAAGCCACAGCGCGTACATGTTAAACATCAGGTGTACCATACCCCCATGCATAAACAGGTGGGTAACAAACTGGTAGGGTTTAAAGTGGGGCGACTCAAAGTAAAACAGCCCCAGATGGCGCACTAAGTCAACGCCTATTTGCCTGAGCAGGTAGGTGGCTATCAGCAGGGCTACGTTAATGCCTATCAGGGCTTTGACGGTGGGGGTAATGTTTCTCATAGCTATTTTGGGAATTAAGAATAAATTTAGAAACAAGGGGCAAAAACAAACAAAGGGCAAAGATAAATAAACTATTTCAAAAACCGCCTATCAACTTCCTCGATGTTCATAACGTTCATTGTAGGCTTCCCTTTTGGGCAAATATCGGGCGAAGAACAGGCAAGCAGCTGCGTTACCAAGCTCTGCATTTCGTCCTCGTTCAGCGGTTTTCCCGCGCCGATGGCCATGCTTGTTGCCATGCTCGCCGCCAGCACGTGGCGGTGGTTGTCGCGCAGCGATTTTTCTTCCGCTTTGAGCAGGGTAACCAACTCTTCCACCAGCGACTGCGGGTTTTTTTCCGTAGCTGCCGCCGGCATTGCCTGTACCACCACAGCGTGTGCGCCAAAGTCGCGCAGTTCCAAGCCCATGCGCAGCAGCTCATCTTGCACGCCGAGCAGCAGCGCGTGGTCGGCGGGGGATAGCTGCACCGTTTGCGGAAACAGCTGCTGCTGCGATGGCGCGCTGCTGTCCAGCTGCTGCAACAGCTGCTCGTACAACACCCTGCGGTGCGCCCGCGCTTGGTCAATGAGCATCAGCCCCGATTTGGCGGGGGTGAGAATGTATTTTAGCTTAAGCTGAAAAAATTTGCCCTGCGACTCTGCCGACATTTTGACTTGCTCCTCCACCTCGCTATTCATTCTTGACGAAATGGTTACGCTCTCGCCCGCTACCCCGCTGCCTTCTGCCTCACCCCGAAAAAACGGGTGGTCTTTTGAGGCGATGTCGTCATACAGCCTTTGCCACTCGCGGGGATTTTGCACCGATTTTTTTGGCGAAGCCAACCCGCCACCGCTACCCTTCATTGAAGCTACCCCCCACCCGCTGCTATCCTTCCCCTCGTTGAAGGGGTTGTAGTGGGAGTCGACGGCGATTTGCGGCTGCACCGCTACCGTATCGGGGCGCAGCGGCGGAATGTACACCGTACCGGCGGTTTCAAAATCGAGCGTGGGCGCAAGGGCGTACTTGCCAATGGCTTCGCGTACGGCGGCGTGGAGTATTTTCCAAATAATGGGCTCGTCCTCGAACTTTATTTCGGTTTTGGTGGGGTGAATGTTCACGTCGATTTTGGCGGGGTCCAACTCAAGGTAAACGAAGTACGAAGGGTAGCTGCCCTGCGGCAGCAGCTGCTCATAGGCGCGCAGCACCGCGCTGCGGAAGTAGGCGCTATGGAAGTACCGTCCGTTCACAAACAGGAACTGCTTGTCCTGCTCTTTGGTAGCGTTTTCGGGGGTGGCAACAAAGCCGCTCACGCTCACCACTTCCGTTTTCACGTCCACGTCTATGAGCCCCTTTGTGCCTTTGGCTGCGCCAAAAAGTGCCGTTATGCGCTGCTTGAGGTTGGTCGCGAGCAGGTCAAACACCTTTTCGCCGTCCTTGTACAGGGTGAGGGCCACCTGCGGGTGGCACAGGGCTACGCGCCGCAGCTCGTTTTCGATATGGCGAAACTCCGTAGCGTCGGCCTTGAGGAATTTTCGGCGTGCGGGCACGTTGTAAAATAGGTTTTTCACAGCGATGGACGTACCCACCGGACAGCTCACGGGCTGCTGCGTTTTCACCTCCGACCCGCTGATAATGAGGTGTGTACCCACATCGCTATCGGCCGTTCGGGTCTTGACCTCCACCTCAGCGATGGACACGATGGAGGCCAGCGCCTCGCCCCTGAAGCCGAAGGTGTGAAGGTTAAAGAGGTCGTCTGCCGAGCGGATTTTGGAGGTAGCGTGTCGCTCGAATGCGAGTCGCGCGTCAATTTCGCTCATTCCGCAGCCGTTATCCACCACCTGCACGAGCGTTCGTCCTGCGTCCTTTATAATTATGCTCACAGCGGTAGCGCCGGCGTCGATGGCATTTTCGACCAGCTCCTTCACCGCCGAGGCGGGACGTTGTACCACTTCGCCCGCAGCTATTTGGTTGGCTACGCTGTCGGGCAGCAGCTGAATTAAGTTTTTCATTTTTTTACTCAATAAATCGCTCAATTGGCGCGGTCGGTGTCCTCAACACTCTGTCTGTCAGCATCGTTCCCACAGCCCGTGCCACGAAGTAAAAGATAGCCACAATGAGGGCAATGCACACCAAGCGAATGATTTTTCCCAGCGTGCCGGTGGGGGTAAATATGTTGGTGGGTTTTGCGCGGCGTGCTTCGTGGAACGCACCTCTAATTCGCGTTCCGGCGGGCAGGGTACCCACACCCATTTCTGCCTCAATGCGCTGCGTGCGCCGCTGCAAATTTTCCTTGCGCTCATCGTAGTAGCGCGGCTCGTAGCTAAAGCCTCTGGGTTTTGCGGTTTTGAAAAATGCCATTGCTTGGTTGTTTTTTTAGTTCTAAAAATTACTCACTCGAAAGAAAAAGCTCTCCCTGCCCAGCCGTTCAATGCGGTACGGGCGCAGCATTACCCTTTGGGCGGTGTGTCGGCCGTCGAGCAGGTAATAGCGCGAGCTGCAACGCCGGCAGGTGGCGTGGGGATTGCCCGCGCCATCGTGCGCCACCACGCCGCGCTCAACGCAAACCTCGCTGTCGGGACAGGTTACGTCAAAGGCGCGCACCACGCCGCTGTGGTGGTGGTATATGATGATGCCATTGCCGTTGAAACCCACGTGGGGGTGCACTATGGCGTCCATAATCATGGTGTCCACACGCACAAAAACGTCGAACGAAAACCTGTCGATGTTGGGTATGGGCGACACAAACTCCTTAGTACAAGCCGATAGGAGTAGGGCCGGAGCCAAAAGTGCGAAAAATCGCATTTTATTTTTGAAAAAATGACGTAACATTTTACAAAAATAAGTAATTTTGTGCGTTATTTCGGTCGTTATTTTGGGCATGTCAAAAATTTTTTCTACTTTTAAGGTTTATTTCGCTACTTAAAACATTTTAATCATTATGAAAACAAAACAATTTCCCCTTGCGCTTTGCGCTATTCTCGCGGCGGCAGCCCTTGTTTTTGCTGCCAGCTGCGGCAACAGGTCAAACCGGCAATCGACGCTGACGGTGTCCGGCCCGCTGACCGAAAACCTAACCGGGTACCCGCTGCCCACAGCCTACGAGGTTACCAACCTCATCAACCGTTCGGGCGCGGCCTTCGTGATAGGCATTACCAATCCGGTGGAAAACGTGGAGCGGTACCTCACAGAAAAGAGCAAGGCGGTAAACCTCGGCATCTATGGTGCTGACCTTGCGTACGTTACCACCTACAACATGCAGCAGGAAACGATGGACTACCTGCGCGTGCTTCGCCAGCTGAGCGATGAGCTCAACGTAACGACGAACTTTAACGTGGACTTGGCGCGCGAGGTGGAACGCCACATCGACAACAAGGATACGCTCATCAGCATTATTTCTCAGGCGTTTCACGACACGTACTCCTTTTTGGTGAACAACGGCAAGGACGACATTTCGGTGCTGGTGCTCGCCGGCACTTGGATTGAGGGCTTGTACCTCACCTCAATGGTGGCCACCACCAGCATGCACCCTGTTGATTTACTGCAAATTGTGGCCAATCAGCGGGAGTCGCTCAGCACGCTGGTGAGCCTGCTTGAGCAGCACAGCGAGGGGTCGGCCGACGTAGCAAAAATGCGCCAGCTGCTTGAGCCTATCGTGCTATTGTACAGCAAGGTAGGCGACACGGTGAGCGAGGCGCAGGCCATTCAAATTAGCGATACCGTTGAGCAAATTCGTAACCAACTTGTAAAATAACGCATACTATGGAAGAAGCATTAGGAATTGGCTCACGTGTGGAGCACCCGCAGTTTGGCAAGGGCGTAGTGATACAGGTACGCACCGATGCCTACGAGATTACCTTTTGGGAAAACGGCACCAAAATCATTGGTCGCGACTACCAAGGGCTAAAGGTGGTGGACGCGGCGGAAACGCCGTCGGATATGGCCACGTTTGAAAAAATTGAAAAGAGCTTGGTGAAAATCCTCAACCGCTTCAGCGACGTTACCCAAAAAGTGGAGATGGCGCAGCGGTGGAACGGCGGTCGCATGGTACTGTACCCCAGCGATACCTCGCTGAAAGAGAAGGAGATACCGCTCGAAACGTTTTTTCACAAAATCGTGATGTTGCGTGACCGCCTGCGCGTGCTCGAGCAAAAAATCAACGCACACGGCGGCCTCACCGACGAGGACAAGGTAGAAATGCAGCAGTACATTACGCGCATTTACGGCAGCCTCACCACCTTCAACGTGATGTTCAAAAACGAGGAGCAAAAGTTTGTAGGTGAAAAAATAGGGAAAGGGTAAGCTGTTCGGCTTTT
>Ga0099364_10011838_pt1 | contig 11840 bp, 13 predicted proteins | sample TergutTh196P3_FD_73070 | JGI IMG/M metagenome (GOLD analysis project Ga0099364, IMG submission 73070) | Microcerotermes parvus P3 segment gut microbial communities from Pointe-Noire, Republic of the Congo - Th196 P3 | ecosystem: Host-associated > Arthropoda: Insects > Digestive system > Gut ...
GATACAATACAAATGGCGAGGTGAGCGTATGATAATTGAAGACTTACTTAAGTGGCGAAAAATGACTAAATATCGTCTCGCTGGGGATGATATTTATGCATAAATGCATTCGCCTAACTCACGATAGCTTAATACCACAGATTGATGAGCTTTTTGGCTTTTCAACGGGGGCATTTGCGTGGGATGTATTTGGAGGCATTTTCTGTCTGCATGACACCGTGCGTTATTTTGCTCCCGACATCCTCGACTTTGAAGATATGCGAATATCAAAAGAGTCATGGACCGAGTGGGTTGAAACCGAAAATGCAGATGCTTTTTATCAATCGTGGTATTGGAGCGATTTGGATGACGAGTTAAGCAAGTTGCAGCCCCATGATGGGTTTTTGATATACCCTCCGCTCTGGGCAAAAGAGTGCAACATCGACACCGCAAGCAAAAGAGCAATGAGGTTTATACAAATAGTTGCTACTAATTTGGAGCTACGCACACAAATCAAAAATCAATAATGTTGAGACGAGGTGACGGGTGTTGCAATAAGTAGGAGATGTTTCATAATGAAATGTGCAACAATTAGTGAGCCACGATTGTCCGCTAATGCTCAGTGGGACAACTCCCACAAATATAATGACGCTACAGAGCCGTAAGGTGAATAACGTTTTGCGTAACGCAAGAATCTCTCTTTTGGCAACTCCTTGTGACCGTACAGCTCCATCATTGCGCGCCTTATTGCTAAATCACCGTAGCTGACCACATCCGGGCGCATTAGCGAGAATATCAAGAGCATTTCAGCCGTCCATACCCCAACGCCTTTGAGTTTCGTAAGAACTTCGATTATTTCTCGATCCGTCATCTCTTTGAGCATGTCAAAATCTACGGTCTTGCTCACAGCCGCTTCAGCAATTCCCTTGATATAGCCTGCTTTTCGCATGGACACGCCGCAAGCTTGTATTTCTTCCACGGTCATGGCGTGTAATTTGACCGCGTCTAGCTTGCTAAGGTCATATAATCTGTTTCGTACAGTTGCTGCCGCCTTGCCGGAGATTTGCTGCCCGACAACGCTTTCAACAAGAGCGCCGAACAGGTCGGGATTGACTTCACGTTTTATCATGCCGATACGGTCTATAACCGCGCTAAGTTTTTTGTCCTTTTTACGGAGATAGTCTATTTCCTTATCGCTGTACTTAAAATAAAACACCCTGTTACCCTCCGCTAGTGGTCAAAGCACTTATAAAACATCCAACACAGCCAATGACCTAACAAAGGTATCTCAGGTTTACAGTTCACAGGATGCCCGCCAAAAGCAACGATTCATCCATAGCAGCGGCATTCTGCCGCCAAATAGTGCCGGTTTGCGGTGATACGTAGTGGAAACTGAAGCAAGTGGCGGCAAAATGCCGCCGCTACGGATAAATTAATGTTATGTTCAGATACCAATGAACTGTAACTATCTCAGATTCTGAGAAACAAGACAAACGAGAGATGCTTGCATACATGCTCAGATAGGGCTACAATAAACCATGCCCCTACGCAGTCTCTATCTCCGCTGCTTTTTGCAGGCCTAGTTTCTCCACTGCGTCCTCGCGCATTTTGTATTTTAGAATCTTCCCGGCGGCGTTCATCGGGAAATCCTTTACGAAATCCACGTAGCTGGGGACCTTGTGTTTGGCCATGTTCGCGCGGACATATTCCTTTACCTCATCTTCGCTTAGGTCTTCGCCGGCTTTTAGGACTATGCAGGCCATAATCTCCTCGCCGTATTGCTCTGAGGGTACACCGATGACTTGTACATCCTTCACTTTTGGGTGAGTGTAGAGGAATTCCTCGATTTCCTTGGGGTATATGTTTTCTCCGCCTCTTATTATCATGTCGCGGAGGCGGCCTGTGATGCGGTAGTTCCCCTCTGGGGTGCGGCAAGCTAGGTCGCCTGTGTGAAGCCAGCCTTCGGAGTCTATCGTGGAGGCTGTGGCATCGGGCATTTTGTAGTAGCCTTTCATAAGGACATAGCCCCGTGCGACAAACTCTCCTGTCTCGTTGTCGGCGAGGTCTTCGTTTGTCTCAGGATTGACTATCTTGCACTCCACGCCCGGGAGAGGTCTGCCGACTGTGCCGACTCGCACTTCGACAGGGTCGTCGATGGAGCTCATCGTGCAGCCGGGGGAGGTTTCAGTCTGGCCGAAGACGATTGTAATTTCCGACATATTCATTTTATCAATAACATCCCGCATGACCGAGATAGGGCAAGGGCTTCCAGCCATTATGCCTGTTCGCATATACGTGAAATCATCGGGGCTAAAGTCGGGGTGTTCGAGCATGGCTATAAACATTGTGGGGACGCCGTTACACGCAGTTATGCGCTCCTGTTTCACGCAAGCCAGCGCCGCTTTCGGCGAAAAGTAGGGGAGAGGCGACATCGTCGTGCCATGGGTCATCGCCGCAGTCATCGATAGCACCATCCCGAAGCAATGGAACATCGGCACATGTATGAGAAAGCGGTCGGCAGTCGAGAGATCCATGCGGTCGCCTATGCACTTGCCGTTATTGATGATGTTATGATGGGTAAGCATGACACCCTTGGGGAAGCCGGTCGTGCCTGATGTGTATTGCATGTTGCAAACATCATTAGGTCGGGTCAGGGCTGAGAGGCGGTGAACATTCTCAATCGGCACAACAGCACCCATTTCCAAGGCATTTTCCCATGTCAGGCAGCCTTTCTGCTTCGAGGTGACATTAATTATCCTGCGCAGGAAAGGCAGACGCTTGCAGTGCAGGGGTTTCTGTGAGGATGAGTATTCAAGCTCCGGGCATAGGGTTTTTATAACGCCTGCATAATCGGAATCCCGATAACCGTCTATCATTACCAGCGTGTGTATGTCGGCTTGACGGAGCAGGTATTCCGCTTCACGGATTTTATATGCAGTGTTCATTGTCACCAGCACTGCTCCAATACGGACAGCAGACCAGAATGTGATGAACCAATGCGGGACATTCGTCGCCCAGATTGCTACTTTGTCACCGGGTTTTACCCCCAGCGCGATAAGGCTTCGTGAGAAAGCATCGACATCACTGCGGAACTCCGCGTATGTCCGAGTGTAGTTGAGGGTTGTGTATCTGAAAGCGTATTGATCCGGGAACTCATCGGTCACGCGGTCGAGCATTTGGGAGAAAGTGATGTCCAGAAGCTCGTCTTTAGGCCAGATATACTTTCCTGTTTTGCGGATGTTGTCATAGTACCGCGCTGTTCTGGGGCGGGTATCGGTCAGGCGGTTAATCGCGTTGACATAGTGGGGGAGGATGACATCGGCATCGTCAAGACCTGAATTGTCTCCGGTCATGTCGAGGATTAAATGCCCTTTGTAGTCGATAGACCTTAGAGCGCGAAGCATATCGGGCAGCGGGACATCGCCATCGCCTGTTAAGCAGCGCATGACCGTGCCGCAGGATACGAAAGAGTCGCAGACATGCACCAGTTTCACGTAAGCGCCTAGGTTGCGTATCGTTGTGTCCGCTGATTCGCCTCCGTACCGAAATGTATGATGTAGATTCCATAACGCAGCGAGATTATCGCTGGCAAAGCGTTCCAGTATGCCGCAGAGTCTGCTTGTATTTGCGTAGACACCCTTAGTTTCGATGAGCAGCACGACGCTTTCAGCCTCCGCTTTTGGGAGGAGTACGCCAATGAGCGAGACTAACCTTTCCACGTCAGCTTCCGTGTCATGTTCCATGTCAAGGCAGACGTATGATGTGCGCAGTAGGTTTGCAAGTTCTATACAAGCGGCTGCGTCTTTGAGCGCGGGCTGCAAATCATCGGTGCTGCCGGAGACATTTACAGTAATGCAAGAGGTTTCAAGCAGTTTTTCACTCTGTATGCGCAGGAACTGCTGCTTCTCGTTCGCATCATCGATTAGGTGCGAGGCTTCAGAGGGCATGTAACACAGCTCAATACCGTCAAGCTCCATATTCTCCTCTAGGTCGCAGTGTTCGTTCCAACTGAGTTTTTGCCATGCGTTTGTTTTGTATGATAATTTCATTACGGATTTCGCTCCTCATAAACAATCTTGTTCACCGCGCTCAGAAAAGCGCGAATGCTGGCACCTACGACATCGGTTGAAACGCCGCGCCCAGAATACAGCTTACCGCCATGCCTGAGTTTTATAAGCGCATCGCCTGTTGCCTCACGGCCTCCGGTTACGGCTTGGAGCTGGAACTCCTCAAGCTCGTAATGGATTCCGAGAATCTGCTCGGCAGCCCTGATTGCAGCGTCGATAGGACCGTCCCCCGCTGACAGGGCTTTTGTCATTTGGCCGTCTTTCGCGATTTCGACATAAGCTGTCGCAGGTATCATCGTGCCGCTGTTTATCACATAATTCTTCAACTGATATGTCGGTGCTGCTTGACCTGCTGTTTCGGCAATCAGAGCCTCGACATCACGGTTTACAACTTTCTTGTTTCGAGATATTTCAATAAACTGCGTGAATATGCGTTCAAGGTCGTATTCGGTGACTTCATATCCGAGGGCTGCGATGTGGGCTCTGAGCGTATCTATGTCAGTGTTTTCCGATAAGTCGCTGTCCTCGGGCTTACCGTCAATGCCGCCTGAAGGCATCCCTGCACCCAAACACACTCCTGTACCGCTGAACCCTGCGAGCGCGGCAAGTTGCGTTGATGTGCGCTGGAGGGCTGTGGTATTGATGTTGCATGAGATGCCGAGGGTGTCGCCGCGTACTTTTATGACATTCAGGAATTGTTCAAGGGAAAGGGTTCCGCATCCTGCCCCCGAGGAAACCTTTATTTGCCTAGCTCCGGAGTTGACACCGCTGAGCGCGGCGGCTGATGCAAGTCCAAGGGTGTCCCTGCAATGCAGAGAGAGGGTGACATCCTTTAGTTCCGGAACGGAAGCGTATACGGATGAGATGAAGCGTGAAAGCTCGTCAGGGAGCATCTCGCCAACGGAGTCGCACAGCGTTATCGTTTTAGCTCCCGCTTTAATCACCGTTTTCAGGACGGATGCCAGAAAGTCAGGTTCGCTCCGCACGGAGTCCACTGCTGTAAACTCGACATCCGGGCATATGCTTGCGCAATACTCGACAATCTCCTGGGCGAGTGGAAGCAATACATCCGGCTTGATTTGCCGCCCGTATTCCATTTGCACCGTAGAGGTCGGCACCTTAACGTTGATACGTGGCTTCGCGGCCTTTGAGAGCGCGTCCCATGTGCGGTTTACGCATTGTTTGTCAAGGTCAACGGGTACGCTCACGGTGCAATGTTCGAGGGTTGAGGCAAGTGTCCTGATAAACACCGCGTCAGCAGGGGAGTCCCCGATGGGCGCCGTTTCGACGATGTCGATTTGCAGTTTCTCGAGCAGCTTCGCTGTTTCGAGTTTCTCCTTGAAACTGAGCCGCGTAGCGTTTGCCTGCTCAGATTCACTCAGTGATACATCGGCAATTTTGATGTTAATCATTTATCTTCTTCTCCTTTGGCATAAAAGTGTTTGGCAGCATCCCTAAACTTACCGAACACTTCGTCATGGGTAAGAAATTTCGTGTCTGGTGAGTTTGCTTCGCTTTGCGCGTGTTAGAGTTCTTTGAGTATATACCTGGTGTGTTGGGTAACGGTGAACTTTAGAAAATATTGGGGCGTTGACAATTTGGTATCAATATGGTATAAAGTTTGAGGATGTAATTATATATGAGAATGCAACTTAATACATGGAGGTGGGTTCAGTGAGCGGAGGTATGAGTTTTGTTTCGTTTCGGGAACTGCGGACTTCTACTGCCAAAATAAGTGATATGCTGTCAGGCGATGGAAAAATCGTTGTTACCAGCAATGGAAAACCAAAGGCTATTATGATACAAGTCAGTGAGGGTGATTTTGAGGAAACCTTGGCGGTAATAAACCAGATCAAACTTGCAAAAGCGATTAATAATATTCGTGCAGCAGCAAAACGCAGCGGCGCATCTGAGATGACTTTAGACGAGATAAATGCGGAGATTGCCCAGTCTCGTAAGGAAAGAAAAAATGAGATGGCAAAAGGGGAAGCCAATGATTAATGCAGTCTTGGACACGAATATATTAGTGTCTGGTCTATTGACTATGCATGGCAACCCGTCAAGGATTATCAATGCTTTCAAGGATAGACGTTTTAACCTTATCTATAATGATGATATTCTGTCAGAATATCGAGATGTTTTGACTAGGGATAAGCTGGGGTTAAACGCCAAGGATGTTGATGACTTGCTTGAGGAAATCGCAAAAATCGGTTTGCCTTCTATTCCAGAAAAAAGCATATTACCTCTGCCTGATGAAGATGACCGTGTTTTTTACGATACAGCAAAAGCAAACGGTGCATATCTTGTAACCGGCAATCTTAAGCATTTCCCGAGCGACCCGTCCATAGTTCTTGCTGCTGATTTTATTGGGTTAGTTCATTAATGACTGTTATGCGAAATAAAAAACAATAAAAATATCCGTTTAGTCCTCGCATTCTGATCCCTTATCCCTGACCCCTTGCGCTCCGCAGAGCGCATTAGTATAAAGGTGCCAATCATCATCACACCTCGACTATCCAGCCCATGTCGTCGGGGATGATGCCTGTTTGGATGCCATAAAGCGTGTCATAGAGCCTCTGCGACAGCTCGCCTACTTTGCCGTCTCCTATGCCTAACTTGTGGTCTTTGAAAACGAGTTGGCCGACAGGGGAGATGACCGCCGCAGTGCCAGAGGCAAACACCTCAGTGAGGCGACCTTCCTCGGCAGCTTTCGTCACATCGCTGATTCTAAGGCGACGTTCGGAAATCTTCACGCCCCACTTATTGAGCAATTCAATGACGGAAGCGCGGGTCACGCCGGGGAGGATCGTACCTAGAAGCGGCGCGGTAATGACTTCATCATCAATCATGAAAAAGGCGTTTGATGTGCCTATTTCCTCAACATAGCTATGTTCGATAGCATCAAGCCAGAGTACCTGTTCGCAGCCGGCTTCCTTTGCGTTCATTTGAGCTTTCAGCGAACCTCCGTAGTTACCGCCAACTTTGGCATAACCAACTCCGCCGACTGCTGCGCGGACATACTCTTCCTCAACATAGATGCATGTCGGGCAAAGAGCGCCGCCGGGGGTATCATAGTATGGACCGACGGGGGAGCAGATAACGATGTAAAGATAGTGGTCTGCAGGATGAACACCCAAAAACGGTTCATCTGCGAACATGAACGGGCGGATATACAAGCTGGTGCCGGGTTTCTCAGGAATCCAGTCCCGCTCAATATCAACGAGAGCTTTTATAGAGCCGACAAAGAGTTCCGGGTCGAGGTCTGGCATGCACATACGCTCGTTAGATGCGCGTACCCGAGCCGCGTTCTTGTATGGGCGAAACAACTGTACACGTCCGTCAGGTGTGCGATAAGCTTTCATGCCCTCGAACATTTCCTGACCGTAGTGGAGGACGGCGGCGGCGGGGTCAAGCGTTAACGGCGCGTAAGGTATGATGCGGCCATCATGCCAGCCTTTCCCGGTTGTGTATTCCATAATGAACATATGGTCTGTGAAGGTCTTGCCGAACTTCAACGTATCGGGATCCGGCTTGGGTTTCGGTGTATTAGTCTTTGTGATATCAAATGTGTAGTTCATATTTGTAACCTTGCCTTTCTACTACGCAGAGTATTACTTTTAATGTGCATTGTAACCTTCGTCTACTGACCACTGACCTCTATTTTCAAACATCCCTCCAGTAGCCAAAGGCTTTAACATTAATGTCAACCAAGGCTGCCTTTTTCTTTGAGAATGTGTTATAGATTACGGTTTCCAGCGTGGGTTCTGTGACAATTTTTGATGCCCTCGCGAAAGCTCCCAACATAATCATGTTAGCAACGAGAGGATTGCCAAGCTCATTCGCAAGGTCGTTTGCAGGTAACTCTATAACCGTGATGTCATCGCGTTTTGCCTTTTGGTGGATAATTGAACTGTTCAAAAGGAGCAAGCCACCGGGTTTGATGGTTTTCTCGAACTTTAGCAGGGATGGCAGGTTCATTGCCACAACGCAGTCGGATTCGAAGATAATCGGGCAACTGATTTCCTTTGTCGAAACCACGACAGTGCAATTAGCCGTCCCTCCGCGCATTTCAGGGCCATATGATGGGAAAAAAGTCGTGGACTTCTCTTCCATCATAGCTGCGCTTGCAACCATCTGCCCCATCAACAATATACCCTGCCCGCCAGACCCTGAGAAGAATATCTTATAGGTACTCATATGTATAAACCAAGCCTTTCGTTTTTGAATTAGAAATTTGGAATGAGGAATTAGGAATTAAGGGATTACAAGTAACGTCTTTGCATGCGCGAGCGAAGTAATCCAGATACCAATTATACGAAAAGCACAGCAAAACAACTATTGCGCAGTCTGGATCGATTTGTCACTGCGTACTCGCAATGACGGGGTTGAAGGTCATAACAGTTATAATAATTCCTAACTCCTCATTCCCAATTCCTCATTGTATTATTGTATTATTCCGGCGATCTGAATACGCCGAGGGGGAAGTAGGGGAGCATTTTTTCTGTTAGGAACTTCATGGAGTCAACGGGGGACATGCCCCAGTTGGTCGGGCAGTTGGAAACGAACTCAACCAGCGAGAAACCGAGTTTTTGTTCCTGGACATCAAATGCTCGCGCAATAGCTTTTTTCGCTTTTGTGATGTTCCCCGGTGTGTTAAGAGCCACGCGCTCAACATAGACTGCGCCGTCAATTGTTGATAATAGCTCGGATATACGCATAGGAGCGCCTGCCTGCGCAATGGTTCGGCCACCCTGTGATGTTGTGGACCTTTGACCGATCAACGTCGTAGGGGCCATTTGACCGCCAGTCATGCCGTAAATCGCGTTGTTGATAAAAAATGTAGTTATTTTCTCCCCGCGCGCAGCGGCGTGGATAATCTCGGCTGTACCAATTGAAGCAAGGTCGCCGTCGCCCTGATACGTGAAGACAATCTTATCGGGATGAACGCGACGGATGCCGCTTGCTACCGCAGGTGCGCGGCCATGGGGCGATTCGCACATGTCGATGTTCATGAACCTGTGCGCCTGAACGCTGCATCCAATCGGGCATACGCCTATGGTGTCGCCGAGCTTGCCTCGTTCATCGAGTACTTCCATGATGAGCCTATGCGAGATTCCATGCGTGCAGCCGGGACAGTAGGTAGTGTCGATCCGCACCATGCCTTTAGTGTGTGTATATACAGGTTGCATAACAGCCTCCTTACGCGCCGTTGGCGCGAATTATGAATTATGAATTACGAATTATGAATTATGATTTGCTAGTATTAGTTTTGCTTTTTCTGCTATTTCTAGTGAGGTGGGGACCATGCCGCCGGTGCGGTAGACTAGCTCTACCGGGAATCGCCCTTTTACGCCAATTCTAACGTCTTCGATTAGCTGACCTTTTGACATTTCCGCTGAGATGACGACCTTTGTCTTGTCTGTTAATTTGTCAAAAGCTTCATATGGGAAAGGCCAGAGGGATATCGGGCGGATTAGACCTGCCTTGATGTTGTCAACTGCCAACAGCTCGATTGCTTCCTTGGCAATCCTGGCGACTGTGCCGAATGCCACGAATACGATTTCCGCGTCTTCAACATCAATGTTCTCACATCGAACAAGCTCTTTCGCTGCTCTGTCGTACTTCTCAAAAAGGTGCTCAATATGCTGTTCTTGTTCCTCGGGTATCAAATGCAAAGACTGAATAACGACGCGTTTGCTATCATCATCGCCATATCCGGTGAGCGCCCATGGTTTAAGCTTCTTTATATCAGTGCTCAAAACCTCTGGCCGAGGTTCAGGAAGGATGACCGGCTCCATCATCTGCGCCAACAAGCCATCTGTGAAAACCATAATGGGGTTGCGCCATTCATCGGCAAGGTCCATAGCTTCGTAGACGAGGTCAACGCCCTCTTGGATGCTTGAGGGTGCGAACACGGGGACTTTGTAGTCGCCATTGCCGCCGCCGCGAGTGGCTTGGAAATAATCAGACTGGCTAGGCTGTATGCCGCCGATGCCCGGACCGCTACGTGAGACAGTAAGGCATACCAACGGGCATTCGCATGAGGCAATAAAGCTAAAGCCTTCCTGCATCAGTGCGATGCCGGGGGAGGAGGAGGAGATGAACGCCCTGCCACCTGCTGCGGTGGCTCCGTATGCCATGTTTACTGCGGCAATCTCGCTTTCGACTTGCACAAAGTTGCCACCCCATTTGGGAAGCTCTCGCGACATGTATTCGGGGATTTCGTTCTGAGGCGTGATAGGATAGCCGAAATAGTTCCTGCATCCCCCACGGATAGCGGCTTCAGAAAAGGCTTCATTGCCTTTCATCAATACTCTTTGACTCATTTGGCGACATCCTCCTTGAAAATTCCTATTGCCCCATCCGGGCATATGAGCGCACATGCTCTGCAGCCTATGCAACTATCCATATTGGATATTGTTGCAGGACAGTAGCCTTTGTTGTTGATATGCTTGTCTTTGACGATTATTTTCTTTGGGCATACAGCGTGGCAAAGGTCACAGCCTTTGCAGATATCGCCGGCAATGCGGACTTCGAATTTTGCCATTTATTTGGTTACTCCCTTCGGTATTAGTGAATCACAAATCTAGCCATGCGGGGCGCATGTATAGGCCTATTGGTATTAGGTTTCCAGAGAGCGTGGGGAGCTCCTCCGGGCAAACGATTCCGGCGGGGTAGCAATCGCAGAGCAGCTTCATGCCTGTCATATTGCTAATCTGCCTACACAGCTCATGTCCTTCGATAATCGTAGCCGGTGTGGTTTCGCGTAGAAGGTGGGAATTGTTGACGATGCAGGATACTTTTAGTTTAGTAATATCCTCAATCGCGCTGATATGGGACAACACGCTTTTTATATTGCTTGTCTCAGGACGGTTTATGTTCACGATTGCCAACACTATTGTATCGTCATCAGTGAAATACTTAGTGAATTGGTTCAGGATGATGGCCCCGCTGTCGTTCCCGCCAACATCGACTATAGTGAAGCAGCTCTTATCCTCAAGGGGGGCGCGTATATCAGCTCCAAGCGCGGGGAACTCCGCTGTGATTTCATGTTTAAAATGGCTGCCGTACACAGCAATACCAGCTTTTTCAAGCAAGCCGCGACGCTCACGCGAACGGAAGTATGGGTTTACTATATCTAGGTCGACAATAGCCAGCTTGCCTTTGATTTCCGCTGCGATAAGCATTGCCAGAGAAATCGAAAACTCTGTTTTGCCGCTGCCATAATGCCCGGTAACGATTGTTTTCCTTCCGAGCATGTCAATGAGTTGCTTATAAGCCATCGCTTTGCTCCCATCGGTTATCGACAGTTATCAGAATTAATTTTGAACCAAATTTGAACGCGAGAAATCAATTAGATATTTTAATCAAAAAACGCCCCGTTTGTCAATATCCAGGTTGTAGTATTTTAAGTTATTTACGCAGTTTTTTTTGGTACTATTAAAATTCAAACTCTGGTGTTTACACGCCCTCACAACTGTATATTCACCCGTTTGCTATGGTTGTATTGCTATTCCCTCGTCGATATCGTATACTGTAGGAGCATACGCACAGTGGCAAGTATGCGGGTTTGAGCGAACTCTGCGAGACGATACACAGCAAACGCGAATGGGTGCTAATCTTTACCCAGTTCGGTGTGTAATTGCTAATCCAATTGAGATAGATAGCGTGAGGAAACTTGCCTATGCACTATGCCGAATATAAAACGATTTTGTCTCCGAACAACGGTATGAACATATATCGCGGGTGTACGCATGGTTGTATCTACTGCGATAGCCGCAGCCTGTGTTATCA
>Ga0099364_10011839_pt1 | contig 11839 bp, 16 predicted proteins | sample TergutTh196P3_FD_73070 | JGI IMG/M metagenome (GOLD analysis project Ga0099364, IMG submission 73070) | Microcerotermes parvus P3 segment gut microbial communities from Pointe-Noire, Republic of the Congo - Th196 P3 | ecosystem: Host-associated > Arthropoda: Insects > Digestive system > Gut ...
TTGTAGCGTTGTTTGCCGGCTACAATGCCTTTTTTAATAAACTGTTGTCCCTCACACCGCTTGCACACTAACATAAAAGCCTCCTGAAAACAATTCAAAAAGCCATTCTAACAAAAAGGTACAAACGAGTCAACACTCTCCACAAAGTAAGGGAGCTACATCGCAAATTTCGCAGCACAGTATGGGTAAAATGTAGTGGCTGTACCGATTGTAGCATTTCGGAATTTACCTGTTCCAATTATTTCGCTGCCACGCTACCACCAACCTGTGGGTGAGCGGGCGAGCAAGAAAAAAGAGGGGCTTCACAGAAATCCAAAGTGTGCTACAATATCGGCGACGGTGTTGACCATGACTTTGTCGTCGCTCAACGTTACTTCACTTTTTTCACGAATACAACTTTTGCACAAACATAACACGATGAAGTTATTTTTTCTCGTCGCCGGTAGTCTTCTTTACAGTGCTTTCTCTCGCCATCGTTTGCTGGTCGGCGAATAGTTGTGCGGCTCGGCTTTTGCTCAAATATCGTCCGGCTTACGAATAAAGATACCGGTGTTTTTGTGTTTGGTGCCGAGTCGCCCGCGTTACTTCACGCTACTCTGTTGCGACGACCAGTGGATATAGTCCTCCTTTTTATTATAATCGTTTATTGTAATCGCTCACTGGAGGGGGCTATTTTCCGATAACAACGTATCGCACTGCTTCCACAGAGAACCTTTGTGGGTTGGGTTTCCAGCATGTGTGGCGTTTTACAAATGAGTGAGATAATTTTGTTTCTCCTTACCCCTGAAACTTTTTTGATAGACAGACCATGACGACGACACCGGATTTAACGATTTTTGGGAAACGGTTAGGCGATTGCCTCAATATCCATCATATGGATACTGCAGAACTAGCAGAGAGAACAGCAATTGAGGAGCAACGGCTTGATGCCTTGCTCCGCAACGCAGATGATCTCCGATGCTATGAGCTGGATAGTATCGCCGATGCGTTTCGGATAGAGCCGTCATTGCTCGTTTCAAATGCAGAATTGCCGTATGACACATATCGGGTCGCTTGCGGTCATTACGATATAACAACGATACACAAATATTCTATTCGTCGCTTGCGCGTTTTTTCACAACGGTTGCTGTTGGGTGCGTCACAGAGTTCATACAAACAGCGTAAGGGCGATACTGGCGGTTCGTTGGGGGCTTCTTGTGACGTAGATAATGACAGTGAATCTTTTGTTGTCTTCACAGCAGACAACTACAAAAAAATAATGAGTACTCTGTCCGCTTGTCAATTGCTCCAAGAATTATGGGAGAAAGAATTATGGGGCGGGGAAAAATACCCCAGTCACGAGTTTAGCCACTTTACCGATCTTCCATGTAGTTATTCTCCTGAAGAATGCGGAACTAATGCAGCTAACCATTTTCGTGCCATGTTCGGTCTTCGTCCTAACGAGTCTGTCACGCATATTCGTCAATATGCGAGGAAGATGGGTGTCCATGTGTTCCGACAAAAAATCCATACTGTCATTGACGCATCGCAAGAGGATTTGCCTTTTCACGGCGTTTGCCTTGCGGGAACAATCGGCAATAACAAGAATGTCCGTATTATCATCTTCGATAGTAGTTTGCCTTATTTCGAAGAGCAATTTTGCGTTGCGCATGAACTGGGGCATGCGATATTAGACGACGCTTCAACTTGGGATAATCGTCTTACGTTGCGTTCCTGCGGGGTTAAAAAGCAAGAGAAGAACGACAGGAGTGAACGAATGGCAAATGCGTTTGCCCTAGAGTTATTATTTCCTTGTGATTTTTTTGTGTCCCTTAATAATTTCAGGAAAGTTATTAGCGACATCGTGGGCATCAACAAATCTAGCGAACAAGTATTTTGTCATCCTGAAAAAATCGCAAGTCAATTGTTAAGGGACAAAGATATCGGCAGACTAACAGCTCAACATGAAGAATTGCGAGAGCAGTTGCAAAAAGTTGCGAGGCAAGAGCCAGCGAGCGAAGCATTACATGATTATGACCTCCATTATTCTCCTGCGTTGCGCAATATGTTCAGATGCCTTCAGCAGGGAAGATATACTGCACGAGACATAGATCGTCTTAAAGACCTAATTAACAGTGGGTTGTCCCATCACTTTGTCGAGGTGTGCAAGAGAGCGTATGGTAACGATAGCGGTAAAAAAGAAGATATTATTTCCCGTTGTGCCGAAGTCTTTACAGTTTCGACATTACGGATAGAAGAGGCTTTTGAGATGTATGAATTTCTCCCCGCCAAGCAAGCTTAATTCATTCTTTGACATTGAATCTTCAGACCTCCCACACTTGATATTATCTACCGACATGCCCCTTGTATATTCTAATATAGATGAAAAACAATTATCGAAGCAAAATAGACTCTTTGATGTTTTAGGACATGGCAAATTGGAGCATATCGTTTGTGATTTTACTGCCCTAGTTCGTCTCCTTGCCTCTGAACGTCTATGGAACGCTTTTTGTACATTACAACAGAAAACTGGACTTCGTGTTGAATGCGTAAAAGGCAATGCCATCGATCTTGCTACAAATGGATTATTAGGGGACGTGGGAGCGGACAATGTGGTGCTAAACCAATCTAAAGTTTGCCATGATTTAAAACAAAATTACGTTACCGCCCGTGTAAGTGGGATGATAGTAGAAAATGAATATCATGAAAGGCATATTGGTGGTCAATGGGGGACAGCGTGTCAGAAAAAGAAGTATCGTTTAAATGACTATCGTACCACTGCTTGGAGTTTGGCGACGAATTCTCAAGCCGTATTCCTCACAGACAGCTATAACGATAACGGCTTTACGAGGCTAAACACTTCGCCTTCGGGCAAGATTTGCTCGACCCCGCTACTTCTGATACTGTTCTTACGCAAAGGACTAATTGATTTCAATGACTTGCCGACGATTATTGAGTTCTTATTTCCTCTTGCGGGAGATGGAGATAAATCGTACAATAACAAGAACAAATTGCCCAATATCGCTCTACGGTATTTCACGGCTGTATGTGTTTATCGTCGCAGGGAAAAATTATGCGACGGCAACTTGTGTCAACACAACACATCCCCGTGTCCTTGGATGACATCTGGATTATGGAACCGTTTCCTTACTGATTGGCGAGCCGAAAGGATTTAACGTAACGGCCTTTTTGTTTCACCGTGGTGTGTCCGGCTTGGCTTTGAGTTCTCCAATTTTATATTTTGGCAAAACAGGGCGAATCAAAAATCGTAAAACACTGAACAAAAAGTGTGGGATACAGCCAAGCCAGCATAATCGCATAAAAGAAAATCCAAAGAGAACACATGTCCCATCCGGCTACGCCTATTCCCCGTATCAACGCTCCCGTTCTGTCCACCGTGTCAATTTTGTAGTTTCCCTCATTGAGCCGGAATGAAAATTCGTCCAGATAGAGTTGGAGATGTTGCACCGAAAACCAGTGAAACGTCCTGTAAAGGCCATTTTTCAGCGCCGCCCAGAAGCTTTTCATCGAATTCGTGTGAACCAAGTTTTCCATAGATTCCGGTGAACCGCTGACTACGGTGGACGACGATGTGTCATGTCAAAAAAGGAGGTAAGGAAAACGCATAGTTTTTAATTATAAAACATTTAATAATTACAGTCAAGTAAGGCAAAAATCTTCATTTTCTCGACGGCGTTTTTCTATAATGTTGTGTACGTTTTTTCACTTTTACTTGCCTCCAGAAGAGAGGATCAAAATTACAATGAGTACACTCGACTTTTTTGCTTCAAACGAAGCACAGAAAACTAAATCCAGCTTTCAGGATGATCGCTTCAACGTGCCAATTCAGTGGTTGAAGTTTCCGCCTGATATGAAAGGTCAGCGAATCGACATCTTGCCGATGTCCGATACGCGGACACATGCGATGATCAAGCAACATAAGTTGTCAGGTTCGACCGTGTTGTGCCCTACGATGTTCGGTAAGCCCTGCCCGCTTTGCGAGGCAATGGCACTCAATCGCAAAGACGGTTGGTACTGGGACACATTCAAAACACAGGACAGGGCGTTGTTCAATGCCATTCCCATCAGTAAAGAAGGAAAGCCCGTGGTCATGTCGCAAGATCACAAAGTGCCTATTTACTTGTATGAGGTTTCCGCACCTCAGAAAAAGGCGCAGGGATTTTGGATGCTGCTGCTCGGCGCACTCAGTTCGACAGATACTGAGAACGCTTACAAAAAGCAGTTTTTCAGTTGGGACAACGGTAGTACGCTCAAAATTTCGTTCATCAAAGATAACTTTGAGAACGTTGATTACGCCAAAGTCAGCGGTCTTGATTTTGTGCATCCTCGTTTTGACTACTCGAAAGAGCGGGCAAAATACGAGCCGCATTTGTACAAAATCCCCGATATTTATAAGGAGCCCAATGTTGACGATTTGGCGCAACACCTTGAGATGATGCAAAGGTTTCGTGTCGGTGGCGGTAATTACACTTCGACACTTGCAACACCGTCTGGTGGGTTTTATGCGCCATCGCATCAGTCGCATCAGCCCGCGTCCATTCCAGGTACAGCGGCATGGGCAACAGCTCAGGATGACGGTGATATTGCGTTTTAGTTGCTATTGAAGGGTCGCCTGAAAATGGCGGCCTCTTGTTTAGAATCTGTTTTGTAACTACATTGCTTTTATCTGTTTAAGGATTTCATATATGCCTACGCCGAATTTTGATTTTCACGTTAATGAAGAAAACATCCACATGGATTTAGCCATACTTCCGTCTCAGATTTTTGAGGCTGGTGAGATGGTGGCTGATACTCGCCGCACTCTTGATGAGTATAAACGTCGATTGGAACTTGAGGAAGCTCAAGCAGATGGACGTGTGCGGTTTGATCCAGGAGGGTTTCATATAGCCAAGGTTACAGAAAGCGCGATAGCCGCCGCCATAGAACAGATACCAGAGATTCAGGTATTAAAACAGCAGATAATCGAAGCCAAGCACGCAAATGATATTGCATACGCAACGACGAATGCACTCGAAACAAAACGAAAGTCGCTAGAGTCGTTGGTACAGTTGCAAAATATAGGTTATTTCGCATCAAGGAATAGCTAAAAGTTGTTTTTGAATTGTTTGGAATCTATTATTTTATGAAAAAACAGTGCTGTTGCCAATAGCAGTGCGTTGGTTTCTACGGCACTTGATGACTTTGTTCATGGCGATTACCGCAAGCCGACTAAATGTGTGTTGATTGGTGACAGTTCACTGTTTTTTTATTTTAAATTATGCCTCCGAAAAAAATAACTCCGAAAAAAACGATTTACATTCAGTGTTCAGCGAAAACACATGTACCGCTTGAAAAGTTTCGAATGATGCCGCAGAATCTTAAAGATAGAAAGCGTGAGCATGTAGAGAAACTGGCGAACTTGATAATTGAACATGGATTCTTATTTCCCCTTTTTGTGTGGCAACCCCCACAGACAGATGGTTATGTGATCATCGATGGGCATGGACGATACAATGCTTTGAAATTTCTTGAAAAGAAAGGATATACGATACCCGATGTTCCGATAGTCATTGTTCATGCTAAAAACGAGCAAGAAGCAAAAAAGAAATTGCTCGAAGTGGGTAATATGAATGGATTAATAGATTTTGATCAGTTCGAAGCATTTACGAAAGACTTGGAATTGGACTTGTCAAACTTGTATGTGCCTAACGTTTCAGATGTGCTGAATGCCCTTGAGGAAGTAGGCTTTTTCCCCGGAGCAGTACCGCCTGGAATGTGCGTTTGCCCAAAATGCAATAAAAACACACCGATACACTGCTGATTCATGTTTTGCAAAATTTATTTTTGTTGATTAGATATTTCAAATCACACAAATAAATTATGCAGATCACTTTTGATGCTAATGGTATTAGTGCAACAGCTGGCGATAGCAATGCGGCTGTCATTTGTTCCGATGTCATGCGTGCCTGTGGTTATGTTCCTACAGGTGTGGCACGTGAATTCAACGTATTCCCTTCGTATCGATTGGTGCGGCTTGCAACCAAACGAAACAAAATTGCTGTTGTGGATATGCCGCACGCTGTTGAGTGGCTGCGGCACAAACATAAATTATTCCGGTTAAAAGATAACCAAGACGGCAAACGTGTGTTTGCGACATTTGCTCGGGTGTACTTGACTGGTCTCGCCAAAGAATCCGCTGTCGATAAAACTGAAAATCCTATGATTTATAGACCTATTGATATTTCAACTGCGGTAGATATTCCGAGTTCAATCAATGTTGATAACTCATTGGATTTAGATGATTGTCTGGTTGGTATTTTGGCGGATTTTGAAAATACCAAGCGGCACTTGTGTCAGTTCAATGCAATGATCGCTGAAATAACTGAACGTAAAACACAGTACGCCAAGCGTATTGCCTTGTTCAAAGATAAGTTGAGCGAACTGGAATCTCTACTTTGATTAAATTATGACTGAAAATTCTGTTACTTTACGTCTTGCGCCTCCGAATTACGTTGTGTGCGTTGATCTGGTGGTGTACCTTGGATATTCTCCGACTGGTGTGTCCGCTGCATTTAGTCAGTACCCCACATACACGATGGTTGCAAGACCGTCGCAAAAAAGAGGTATTGCCGTTGTGGATTTGGCAGATGCGAAGCACTGGCTCGAAAAGAAGTCAGAGAAAAACTCCAAAGCACGTGTCGTGTTGGATTTGTTGTCTAATGCTGATTTTGGTCAGGATGCAGTCATAATGCCATCAGAAACGCACATACAAGCCGTTACAAGTGAAAATGTGACAGAAACCACTAAAATCACTACGGTTGATGATACGTGTGAAAAACAAGACGTTTCTGTCGATGCTCCTTGTTCTTTTGTTAAGATGATGGCAGAATTGAAAGAATGTAGGCGGCAGTCTGCTTTACGTGTAGCGGAATTGAATCAACGCCGTGTGTTTCGTGCGCAGATCCGACAAGAAATAATGGAAGCGAAAGCTGAGATTGAATTTTACTTGAAAGAATGTACATGAGAAATAGAATAACAAAATCAAATATGTACAGAACAGGACGACTTCGCAAATTGTTATTCAGACTGTGGATTTGTTACTGTGTTTTGTTTCCATGTTTCAAACTCTTCTTTAGAATTAAAAAGTAACCAACCTTTTTCAGTTCGCACAGCTTCGCCTCGCCCTTTCGTGTCTGTCGCCCATTTTTGAGCGATGTTTTTTAATTCTTGTTCGGTCAAATATTGTAATGTCTTGGTATTGTCACCCACCCCTGTAAGATAATCGGTTGGTTCCAGAAAGTGGATGATCCAAGTTGACACCCACAAATTTTGCCCGAGATCTAATTTTTGAGTCTGGCATGTACATATTGCCTGGTAGTTTGTACGGAAGAATGATCTAGCAACGCATGCGCTTCGTTAGACTCTGATTTTTCATCGCTACTCTCGTATTTGTTTTTGAACTTTAAGTTTCTATGATTGAGAGTATTGGTTTTGAATTTAACTGTAAACAAGAACATGAAAGAAGTAAAATTGTGCGAAGAGTATTTGACTGGTCACATTAGTCAATTCCCAGGGCCGTATATGACATTTAGCGAACAAGCGATGAGACTGGGATACGGTAGTACAGAAAACGTGAACGCAATACGGGATGCGTATAAGGCTTGTATGGATGCCATGAACAAAGTAGCATTGGCAATGGAAGAGTATAAGGAAGCACGTAGAAATTGGCTAAAAATGGGAAAGGAAGTAGATCAACGGATGGCGGATGCACGAATGCCAGAAGAAGAAAAATACCGCCAAGGACAGCCGCATCGGTTGGCTGAAAGTGCGCAAGAGTATGCGGAAATAGCTGCTTTTTATAAACTATATTACGAATTTAGGGATTTGTTTACGCATAATTGTGATTGGCGTTTTTAATTTTCAAACATGACCGGAACGTCAACAGAATTTACAAATGAATTGAACTTGTCGTTTTTGGATAGATGTTCGTAATATGCAGTGCTGAACCTAATGGTTTCTGGTTTTCTGGATGAACACATAAAACCAGCATCACTGGTAATATAGAAAGCATTGGCTATTACATTTGGCAAAGGAATTAAGCCGTTGAAGAATCGCAGTAGTATATCGACGTAGAAAAGACCATCGATAACGTCAAATTGATTGTCTGATATTTTTCGCAAAGTTATCCGTGGAGTGTGTTTATCTTGTTGAAATATCGTCGTCAGGAACCAATCGCGTTCTTTGAAGTCCTGTTCTGATGATAGGACTTCCACTCGATGATGCCGGATAAATGAGTTTGAATCTAGGAAACGGGATAGTTTAATGGTTCCTGGAAATGTTGATTTTGTCATAATTTTTGAGGATGCTCTAACATTTGGTTCTGCTTAAAAGTCTATCCGATTTGATTATTTTGCCTACCCATGTCATTCGAACGGATTCCGCCTGTCCCTTGCAAGTTCTTTTAACTTTTTACAGCCCCGGCGGTAAAAAAGTTCACAGAGCCCGAATCGGAATCTCTGGTGCTGACGCACTGGGCTCGGTTTGTTCTTTGATAACTTTTACCGCCAACCCTGTAAGTCTGGAGCGCGTATGCCGCTTGGTCTTTTGCGCCGAAGAGTGATCAGGCAACGCTTGCTCTCCATCATGTCCTGCTTCATTTGTATTCTGAATGCATTTTCTACGATGTTTTGTATGGTGTCTCGTGAACACATCGTCTTTTTTTACAGGATTTGGTAGACATCTCCTCCTTGGTGATTATGATAGCATGTCCGCATGAAGCCCGAAACACCAGTTCGCCAGAACAAGCCGCAGGGCATAATAGATGTCAAATAATCAATGTTTATTTCCGTCATAAAAATCAATTTGTTGATTCGTTTTTGAATTCTATAATGTTTGTGTATTGATGTAAATGACATACAGCCCGTTAACGAATAATGAAAGACATAGTATTACATGCGGTAAACTTCGATAAAAATGAAATCCAAAAAATCGAGATAGACACCCAGGGCGTGACTGGGATTCAATCTTGTAGGATTGATGCCCCTCACGGTTGGATGGGCATCAATAAAACTCTTGGTGTTATTTCGTGTGCACGAATTGAATATCTTGGCCAGCAGATTTTAGTTTTAGAGTCATTCTGTCAAGTTGTTATATTACTTGGCGGTACTATCATGGTGGAATCGTACCATTCCGGTATTAGAGCCGCCACCGAAGGATATATGGAAATTAAAGAAAGTATTCGGGCGGCATCCTTGAAAGAAGTGCCGGTATCATAGGGTTGGAACCTATCGAAAATCGGAAACATTCCTCGTGATTTTCGCTAGTAATCATGATATTTTCGATTTTAATGTACTGCTGTTTAGCCATCCATTGAAGTTCGTCTAAGGGATTACGTAGAATGCTTGTGTTGCTTCTAATCCTTTTGCTTATAATCATCGCATCGTAAAAGCAAAGTGAACGTTTCACGTATTTTTCTTCACGTTCTTCACGGCGTTTTTCACGTTCGTCATGGCGTTCTTCACGTTCGTCACGCCGTTTTTCGAATTGAAGGAACATGTGTGTAGCCTGTAATTCGAGTTTGGCTTTTTCAAAATCTGCCATTTTTTTAGCGTGTTTTCGTTGTTTTCTTGGGACATTTTGATGTGTTGTACAGTGTGTATTTTTGATTTATCGTACTCGTAGTGTATCAAATTTTGGGCGTTTGCCTAGACATTAAAGTTGACCATCTCCCCTTGTTTTCTCTGGCGATTTTGATAACATGCTGGCTTGAAGCCCAGATCGCCGACCCGCAAGACCAAGCCTCAGGGCAATTATGTTGACTCGTTCGTCAAGAACATGTTCGGTCGGGTGCTGGTTTTTGCGGATTTCCTGCGTAATTACGCCGATCCGAAGTTTGTGGCAGCGATAGACTTGGGCAAGATAATGCCAGCACCGACGCATTATATAGGTAAGGACGGGGATGAACGGATTGTGGATTTAGTGTTTCATTGCCCATTGAAAAATGGCAACGGCAGCCTGATGGCGGTCATTGTTTTTGAACATCAGAGCACCAGCCTGAAAAAGATACCCCGAAAATTGCTCAAGTATATCAGCGCTATTTGGGAATCGGAGGCGAAAGAAGGCAAGCCGTTGTCGGCACCGTATTTTTTGGTGTTGCGGACTGGAAAGAAGCCGCATCGAAAGCGGTATCCTATGATGGCGGATTCGCTGCCGAAGTATAGCGATGGTGAGCCGGTAGGTAAAAAGGTAGAGATCGAGTTCGATGTCGTCGATCTACCTTCGTGGGATTTCGATAAGTTAGTAGGCGGAGCGGTATTACGGTCGGCCTTGATGATGTTGCACACGATGACGGACGGAAATCTTGATGATTTCCCGAAGGCGTTATTGCCGCTGTTGGAATTGCCTGAAGGAAAGCGAGTCGAGGTAACGAAAGAACTGTTAGATTTTGCTGCGAAGGCATTTGCCGCCAACAGTCGTAAACTCGATACGGCGGCAGTAGGCGCAGCAGTAGAGTCAATTTTCAAAGGAAAGGGACAGAAAATGATGAAGACTATTTTTGAAGAACAACAGGATATTGGCGAAGCTAGAGGTATTGCCATTGGTGAAGCCAGAGGGAAAGCCGAAACAGTTTTGGCAGTTCTCCGGGCGCGGTTCAAAAAGGTTCCGAGGGAAGTCGAGAAGGCAATTCGTGCGATGACTGACTTGATAGCCTTGGAGTCGTGGGCTGCGACAGCGGCAACGTGCGATACAATGGACGAGTTTGCTGATATGCTGAAATAATTCGTTTTAGAATCGTCGAAACACGGTAGCTGAGATATTATGGCTGTCTTTTTTGCCCTGGCAGCCGAGTATTTAGGAATCCGTCCGATACTGTTTCGCAATGCATCTAAAAATGCCCCAAATGTTCTAAATTCTCCAAGTTACACCGCATATTCTTGGAATCCGTCTTGATTTCCAAATTTTTCTGAAATATTTCGCGAGATTTCGCCAAATTCATCTAACTTGTTCACGGACATCGAAAAATGTGATACGTTTGTCTCTGTAGATTGAAAATGCTCTGGCGGTGTACGACCACCGCCAGAGCGAAATCCTTCCCGCCAACAACAGAAGGGGGCTGATGCTATGGAGATAACTATCAACCTTTTACAAGTTAATGTAGATTTACATTCCGTACTTGCAATTATTTTATTGTACAGTATGTGGAAAAGTTTGCAAGTAGTTCAAAATAAGCAAAATATTTGGACAAATAAATGCTCTGGCAGTGCAGTAACACCGCCAGAGCGGAACCTAACAGCGATTCGAAACGCAAAAGGAGGTGATTCTCATGAAAATTATCAGCACGTTAATACTAATTTACCTGATTCTACGTGAATTACGTAGATGAAGTAAAATCATTTGGGCAACGTGCTAACGTTGCCGACCTCACATTGTTAGGTATGTCCTTATTATCGCACATTTTGCAAAACAAAATGCTCTGGCGGTGCTTGAACATCGCCAGATTTGTAACATACAAAGGAGGTGATGCACATGAAAGTGATTGCACTGTTATTGATTTACTTCATACTGCGTGAAGTCCGTAGATGACGTAAAAGTGTTCCTCTTTTGTAAAGTATATTGTAATTATAACACATTTTACAGAAATGAAAAGAGGATAAGCAAAAAATGGCTTTCTAGATTCGCCTCTGTTGAACGCTAAAACACCCGGCTGATTCGTAGTTTCCTGTATTGAGTCACGATAAAATCTATCAAGAAAGTTTTACCGATACCGCAGAACGCTGGACTTCTAATATAGTTGCTAATTTGATACTAAAAACATTTAGTATCACGATGGCACCGCGTACTGTTCGAGACCTATTGCCGA
>Ga0099364_10011840_pt1 | contig 11838 bp, 11 predicted proteins | sample TergutTh196P3_FD_73070 | JGI IMG/M metagenome (GOLD analysis project Ga0099364, IMG submission 73070) | Microcerotermes parvus P3 segment gut microbial communities from Pointe-Noire, Republic of the Congo - Th196 P3 | ecosystem: Host-associated > Arthropoda: Insects > Digestive system > Gut ...
TGCGCTTGAACAGGAAATGTTAGGAAAGACCGCAAGCCAGGAAGAAGCCGCCGCTATGTTAAGAAGCCTTTCGGGGAAGCAGCACGAAGTTGTAACTTCTATCGCTCTTTATAACGGCAATACCAAAAAAATTGACTGCCGTACTGCAAGCTGTCAGGTTACATTTGCCGTTCTGTCAGAAGAAGAAATAAACTGGTATACAGAGACAAACGAATGGCAGGGGGTAGCGGGAGGTTACCGCATACAGGGATTGGGGAGTTTTTTTATTACCAAAATAATAGGCACTCCAAGCAATGTAGCGGGCTTGCCATTGCGCGAGTTTTATGTTATGCTGAAAGACAACGGCTACCCTTATGGGACAGTTAGCGGTGAGCATTAAGAATTTGTTTTTGGCAATTTAAGTTTTTTTGCCTTCAAGATAATTCTTGCCAAAATCGCTGAATTGTCATTGGGCAGGCGTAATTTCCGCCTGATGTTTAAGACCGGGAAATGAGTTTTTAATTATTAGCAATATGAAGGCTTGTTTTAAGCGGTTTAAGATGTCATGTGAGATATAGTGAAGGATTGAGTTTAGATACTCAAAATTAGGAGGAAACTTTGGCAGTAGTTACCATGAAAAATCTCCTGGAGTCAGGAGTACATTTTGGTCATCAGGTGAAACGTTGGGATCCAAGGATGAATAAGTACATCTTTGCAGAGAGAAACGGTATTCACATCATCGACTTGCAAAAAACAATTCAAGCAATCAAAGATGCGTATGAGGCGGTTCGCAAAACTGTAGCAGCGGGAAAGACAGTGCTTTTTGTAGGTACTAAAAAACAAGCCCAGCAGGCAGTTCAAAAAGAGGCCGAACGCTGCGGTATGTATTTTATTAACAACCGCTGGCTGGGCGGAATGCTTACAAACTTTGTTACGATCAAAAGATCGCTTCTTAGATTAAAAAAACTTGAAAAAATGGAAGTTGACGGCACTTTTGAAAACCTTACCAAAAAGGAAATTGCAGGTATTGCAAAAGAACGCCTTAAGCTTCAGAAAAACCTCGGCGGCATCAAAGAAATGAAAGAGCTGCCCGGCATTATGTTTGTTATTGATACCCGTAAAGAGCAAATCGCAGTTGCCGAAGCGCAGCGCATGGGTATTCCAATCGTAGCAGTAGTCGATACTAACTGTAATCCCGACGGGATTAATTATCCCATCCCCGGCAATGACGATGCAATCAGGGCAATTACGCTCTTTACCCAAATCATTGCCAATGCGGTTATAGAAGCCGATAACGAGGTTGGTCTTAAAATAATAGAAACCTTAGGCGACGAAGATGAAGATGTAGAAAGCGATGTTTCCAGAAAAGAAGAAGATATGGAAATTGACATCGAAAAATACACAACTGAAGAAGCATATAGAGCTTTCAAAGAAGAGGAAGAGGCTTACGAGGAAGAAGATGACAGCCAAATTCAAGTTGATGTTGACAAAGTTTATAAAGAGTAGTTTTATTTTTAAAAATTATATTTATTAGGAGAAATTAACATGGCAAATATTAGTGCTGGTGATGTGAAAAAATTAAGAGAGAAAACCGGAGCGGGGATGATGGAGTGTAAAAACGCTCTTGTTTCTACGGAAGGTGATTTTGATAAAGCAGTAAAACTTCTAAAAGAAAAAGGGCTTGCTGCCCTTGAAAAACGCGCAGGAAGAGCGACAAATGCAGGAAAAATATTTATTAAATTCAAAGATGATAATTCTGCGGCAGTTGTAGTAGAGCTTTCTTCTGAAACTGATTTTGTCGCCAAAAATGATGATTTTATAAAGATGGGAGAGGAACTTGCGGCAAAAGCTTTGGAAAACGGCTGGAGCGCCCCTAATGACACGCTTATTGCGATGGTTACCGATGTTGCTACTAAAATACGCGAAAACATGGGGTTAAAAAGGCTGTGCATAATAAACGCCTCATCCAATGAATGTCTTGTAAAATACATCCACGGAGACGGAAAAATAGGCGTAGTAGTAAAATGCGAATCTGACAAACCCGAGATTTTCAAAAATGACGAGGTTAAAGAATTTATTTTCAATCTTGCGTTGCACATAACATCTACTCCCCCTGTCGCTCTGTGCCGTGAAAAGATAGACGCTGCATTTTTAAAAGAGCAGGAAGATATTTTCCGTGTTCAGATGTCTCAGGATGAAAAACTTAAAGACAAGGGCGAAAAAGTACTTGATGGTATTTTACAGGGCAAGATTAACAAATTCCTCTCCGAGATTTGTCTCTTGGAACAGGAATTTGCACTTGGTGAAAAGGCTTCCGTTGCAAAAATCGTAGAAGATTTTGCAAAGAAGATCGGGGCAAAACTTTCTATAACAGATTATGTTTATTATAGAGTGGGCGATACGGAATAGGAAGAAAAATAAGTTGTTCAGGAATAATCGTATCATGTGTACGCAGTTTTTGAACAACTTTAACTTTTGAACAACTTTAATTTTTGAGGATACTATGCAGGATGTAATTATTTCTAATGAAGAGCGAATGAAAAAGACAGCGGCTGCTTTAAAAGATGGGTTTGCAGCTTTAAGAACGGGGCGTGCATCGGCATCCTTATTTGACAGAATACGTGTAGAATGTTACGGCGAAAAGTCACCGATAAATCAAGTTGCAAATATCTCTATACCTGAAGCCCGCCTTGTTGTAATTCAACCCTGGGATAAAAACTTAATCGGTGAAATAGAAAAGGCAATTCGCTCTTCCGAGTTGTCTTTAAACCCATCCAATGACGGTAAAGTAATCCGTATCTCAATCCCTGCCCTTACCGAAGAAAGACGGAAAGAAATTGTTAAACTTGCCAAAGGGCAGGCGGAACAATCTAGAGTAGCAATCAGGAATATACGCAGGGACGGCAATGATGAGCTTAAAAAGCTTTTAAAAGATTCTAGAATTACAGAAGATGACGAAAGCAAAGGAACAGCAGAACTTCAAAAGCTTACAGACAGTTATATCGATCAGGTAAATAAGATTCTGGAAGAAAAAGAAAAAGAGATAATGGAAGTATAAGTATGGATATCCCTGTTCATGTTGGTATCATTATGGACGGAAACGGCCGCTGGGCGGCGCGGCGCGGTCTTGTACGAACCCAGGGGCATCTTGAGGGGTTAAAAACTGCGAAAAGAATTGTCAAAGCAGCCAGTGATTTAGGGATAAAATACCTTACTCTATACGCTTTTTCAACAGAAAACTGGAAGCGGGCTTCCAGTGAGGTAAGTTTTATTATGGAACTTGTAAAACAATATCTTAAATCGGAACTTGAATTTTCAAGAAGGAACCGTATCCGTACCCGTTATACGGGAAATATGACAGGCCTGCCGCAGGATATTCAAAATGAACTAATTGACTCTATGGAAGCAACTGCGGATTTTGAAGGTATGCAGGTAATACTTGCTATCAATTACGGCGGCAGGGATGAAATTACAAGGGCGGTAAGAAAATTGGCAGCTTGTAAGAAAATAGAATTAACTGATATTGGCGAGAAAGATATTTCTGCAAATCTTGATAATCCCGATGTGCCTAATCCAGATTTGATAATCCGCAGTGCAGGAGAACATAGAACCAGTAATTTTCTTTTATGGGAAAGCGCGTATTCTGAGCTTTATATATCAGAAAAGTATTGGCCGGATTGGGAAAGAGAGGATTTTGAAGCTGCTATAAATGATTTTCAACAAAGAGAACGGCGGTATGGGAATGTAAACAGCAAATAGTTGTTCGCACAAGTCCGCTGTATGAGAAAGGGGGTTAAATTGAAAAAACTGATTGAACGGTTACTAATATTTTTTATCGGGATACCGGTCGTCTTTGCGCTTGTATTTTTACTCCCGTTCTATAAAAATCTTGTCTTAAACATAATAATAATTCTCTTTTCAGCCCTCGGCGCTGTGGAATTTTCAACTATGCTGGAAAAGAAAAATATCCATATTCGTAAAACTGAAAGTTTTATTTTTGGGGCAATTCTGCCTTTTGCAGCTACACTAAGCGTAAGTTTTAATTCATTCAACTTTGTGTTTACAACGCCTGTATTATTTATGTCTGCTTCTTTATGGATAATATTGTCACGGATTTTTACACATACAGATGAGATGGACACTGTAATCCACCGCATTGCAGGAAGTTTTACAGTGATGCTATATCCCGGTTTTTTCATGTACTGGATTGTGCAAATGAACAAATGGGAAAACTCTGCATCTTTATTTCTGTTTTTATTAATTGTGTTTTTCAATGATTCTGCCGCATGGTTATTCGGCATGCTTTTTGGCAAAAACAACCGAGGAATAATTCCTGCAAGCCCCAATAAAAGTATTGCAGGTTTTATTGGCGGAATGATTGGTTCTGTAGTTATTTCTGTACTTTCGGTAATATCTTTTCCCTCAATTTTCCCTTCAATAAGTTACAGCGAATTATTTGTACGCGTAATAATCATTGGATTTTTAACAGGGTTATTTGCAATTCTTGGTGATTTATCAGAATCTGCTATCAAAAGAAGCTGTGATTTTAAAGACTCAGGTAATTTTATGATGGGAAGAGGCGGCGTACTTGATACAATTGATTCCATCTGTATAGCGGCGCCTGTTTATTATTTTCTTTTCAGTTTATTTTTTTACGGATGAAAAAACGAATTGCAGTCCTTGGAGCGACAGGCTCTATAGGAAGAAGCGCATTGGATATTATTTCCCGCGATGCCGAAAACTTTGAAACGGTACTTCTTTCCGCTAACATACAAAAAGATGAACTTGAGCAATTAAAAAAACGATTTCCTCAGGCGGTCTGTATATTAAACAGCCGTCATGGCAGAGAATGTTTGCTTAAAGCTATTTGCGATACAAAACCTGATATTACGATAAACGGCATATCAGGAGCAGCAGGGCTTTATCCCTCTCTTGCAGCAATTAATTGCGGTTCCTGTCTGGCGCTTGCAAACAAAGAAACAGTCGTAATGGCAGGCCGGTTAGTTTTTAATCTTGCCAAAGAAAAAAATACAGAAATAATTCCTGTAGATTCTGAACACTCAGCAATCTTTCATTTAATTAAAAACTTTTTACCGGAAACCGCCGCTTCTTGTTCTCCTCTTACAGAAATTATTCTCACTGCATCAGGCGGTCCTTTTAGAAAAATGCCGCAAGAAGAGATGGAAACCGTAAAGGCGCAGGATGCGCTCTCCCACCCTACATGGAAAATGGGGCCAAAAATAACGGTAGACTCCGCTTCTATGGCAAATAAAGGACTTGAAGTTATCGAAGTATGCGCATTTTTTAATGTCCCCCCGGAAAAAATAAAAGTGGTTATTCACCCTCAAAGTATTGTTCATTCCATGATAAAACTTTCCAATGGTATTATCTATGCCCAGCTATCTTTACCCGATATGCGCCACCCTATTCATGATGCCATTTACTGGCCGCAAATAAAACCGCTGGACATCGAAACTTTAAACTTTGACTCCCTTACTCTGGAATTTCATAAACCTGATTTTAAAAAGTTCCCTATGCTCTCTCTTGCCATAGAAGCTGTAAAACTTGGCGGTCTTTATCCATGCGCTTATAACGCAGCCAATGAAGAAGCAGTCGCTTCTTTTCTGTCCGGCAAGATTAAATTTACCGACATCTCCCGCATAACAAGTCGTATCATGGAAAGAGACTTAAAGCTTGATTACAGTGATATTAACGAAGTAATAGAGACAGATTTGCAAATTCGCAAAATTGCTATAGAGTATATTAAAGAATTATAGTAGAATAAGTTTATGATTATAGAAAATATTATTAAAATTGCTCTGGGGCTTGCAGGTCTTGGAATAGTGGTTTTCTTCCATGAACTTGGGCATTTTTTAGCCGCTCGCTTAACGAAAATTGATGTCGAAGCTTTTTCGATTGGATGGGGAAACCCCATATTAAAAAAGAAAATAGGAACGGTTGAGTACAGGCTGGGGATGTTTCCCGTAGGCGGTTACTGCAAGATGAAAGGCGATAATGATTATAATAAAATCTGGGAAGACAGAAAAAATGGAATCCCTCCCGAAAAAGGGTCGTTTTATGCCGCTACTCCAATTGCAAGAATTATTGTAAGTTTTGCCGGTCCCTTTTTCAATTTTGTTTTTGCATGTATATTGCTTTCCGTTCTTTGGGGTGCCGGTTTTGAAATTCAAACTTTAGGAAATAAAATAATTCTTGCATCGGATATGTCTTCTGGGGAAACATACCCCGCAGATATTGCAGGATTTAAAACAGGCGATAAAATTATAGAAATTGACGGGCAAAAAGTTTCTTATTATCACGAAATTTATGAAACCATTGCTACTAACCCGAATAAACTGCTTCCTGTAAAAGTTGAACGGGACGGCGTAATTCATTCTCTTGAAGTAACCCCCGTTCTGGAAAAATCCACAGGAGCAGGAAGAATCGGAGTATCTTTTTGGACAGATCCTGTAATAGGCAGCGTAAAAGAAGGAAGCGCCGCATCAATCGCGGGTTTCAAAACAGGGGATGTAATTTCTTCAGCTAACGGGATTGAATTACAAAACACCTATGATTTATTTAAAATTATCGCAGAAGAGCCTGATGAATTAATTTTAGAATATTACAGAGACGGCGTACCGGGACGGATTGTTTTTAGCGGCGATGATTTAAAAGAAGGGATTGGGCTTTCATGGCAGTTTATAAATTACCGTTCGCCTCCTCTCCCTATTCATAAAGCAGTCGCGAAGGGTTTACAAGAAAGTTATAAAACAATAACAGTATCCATAAAAAGCCTTCGTCTTTTATTTATGGGAATAGACCTTACAAATGCAGTTTCAGGCCCCGTTCGTATTACATATATGATGGGCGAAATGGCAGCGCAAAGCTTTGCCCACGGAATTGGCGCTGGTCTGCGCTCAATTGCAGAGTTTATTGCACTTATATCAATTGCATTAGGTATTATGAATCTGCTGCCGCTGCCTATTATAGACGGCGGCATGATTGTTTTGTATCTTGTTGAAATAATCCGAAGAAAACCTGCAAATCCAAAGGCAGTAAGTATTTTTCAAACATGCGGTATTGTTTTGATTGTTTGTCTTTTTATTTTTGCTTTATTTGGCGATATTATGTTTTTTATCAGGGGATAAGCATGAAAGAAAACACTGCCTGCCTATGCGGTATAAATTTCTTTATCGAATATAATGAAGAAATTGATTTAGATCAAAACATAGATACCATAGAAGAAATATGTAGCGGGATGTTTATGCGTTACGCTTGCCCCGGCTGCGGAAAGATTCATAAACCTGAAAAAACGATAACTTTGATTTGGAACTCAAAAAATATTAAATATGAAGTTCTTCCAGAGTTAGAGCGCATGGCGTTTTATCGCAGTAAAAAAAATAAAACTTACAAGGATATTACTTTGCAGACTATAATAGGTTATCCTGAAATGGCAGATCGTATAACAGTTTTAAAAGACGGACTTGAACCTGTTGTAATAGAAGCTTTAAAATACTATCTGCTTTTAAAAGCCGGAGAAAATTACCCTGACAATGAAATAAATGCGTGGTATTTTGAAAAGAGCGGTTCCAGCATTGAGTTTCATCTTGATGGAATAAAACCCGGCGAAGTCGCCGTTATGAAAGTACCAGAGGAAATCTATAATAAAACATTAGAAGACTGGAAAAAACGTCCCAAAACAGAATTATATTCTCAATTATACTATTATTCGTATCTTTCTGTGCAAAATGTTTTCAAGCCGGAGTTCATAAAATGAAACATCTATATTTAATTTGTTTGTTTTTTTCTTTACTGTCTTTGTATGCGGCGGAAACTGCATTTCATGCAGGAGCGCATAAAGATTCTATTACCTCGATAATTCATAATGGCGATAAAATAATAACTGCCGCAGAAGACGGTTTTATTGTATTTTGGGATTCTGAAATGAATGTATCTTCGGATAGGTTCCAACTTACTCCGTACTCAATCAGATCAATGGTAAAGCACCCGCTTCGTAATGAGATTTGCATTATAGATCAGTATATGGTATCGGTATGGGATTTTATAGATAAAAAAAAATTGTTTTCATTGCACTCCCAAAACCCCATAACCTATATTAATTATTCCGCTTCTGGGAATTATATTATAGTGGCGGATTTTAATAATAATCCTCTGACAATTTTAGATTCGTTATCCGGCGAAGTTATTTCTGTCATAGAAATTAGTGAAGGCATAAGCAGGCTTTCTGTTACAGGCAGAAATGAAAGAACAATGATGGTGTATCAGTCAAAACATGATGATTTTTCATTAACGGACGAACTTGGCTATGAAGGTCAAATATTATATATAAATACTGATTCTAAATCAGTTTTAAACCGGCTTAATGCGCCTTCTGATCTTTTAAACCCGGTAATTTTTGGCAGCAACCGTTATATTGCTGGTATCAACATAGACGGCCTTATAGTTGCAGATACTACTACAGGTAAAATTATAGACAACGTTGATGATATTGGAATAGACTCTTTTCTTTGTCCTGCTGATGAGGGGTTTTATTGCCTCTCTGTTACCGGCGCAAATATTTTTCTGTCAAATTATGTACTTGACGCGGACGGAAGACTGGCTTTAAATAATACTCTGCGCCTTTTTACTGAGACTCAGCGCGAGATTTCGATTAGTACGGTTTATTTTAATGATTCAAACAAAACTATTTTTTTGGGTTCAAAAGAGGGGGAACTTTTCAAGATTGATACTCACGGAAGAATTATATCTCTTAGTTATAATTTTCAAAAACGCATAACAGAAATAGCGGTTTCAAAAAACACAATCGCTTTTTTAACTGAAAATAATGAATTGGGTTTTCTTCCTTTGGATTTTACAAAAGGCAATGCCGGCCTGCATTTAGAAAGAAAAAACCCATATACAAATATAACGCCTTTAATTTCAGATTATGAAGATAAAGACCGCTTTATTATATGGCAAAAAGGTAATATCCGGGCAGTTCCGCAAATTATACATTCAGATCATTTTATAGAAACCACAAGATTAAATTTTTTAACAGGAAGGTTTCCATTACGCTCAGTTTTGTCTGTAAACAATACCCTGCTTATACTTGATTCTGGAGGCAATATATCTTTATATAAAAACTTATCAGACAGAGCTTCGTTTTCTTTTAGCGCGGTGGGAATAATTGATGCCGCTCTTTCGTTAAACGAAAGCCATTTGGTTTTAAGCCGCAGCGTAATGCGGGGCAATAGCCCTTTTCAGTTTGTTAATATAAATACAAGCGAGACAATTTCTGTAACATATCCATCAGAAGCGGGAGTGATGGTTTTTCCTTTGAACAAAGGAACAATTATCGCTGCCGCTGTTTCGCGGACGGATAATATAATCCTGACAACTATTTTTAACCTTACTGCCGCCTCCGCAATTCCAATATTTGAATACCCCGGAGAAGCAGTATATATTTCTGCGGCGGAATCTGACGGAATTACAGCCGTTGCCTGCTCCGGCGAAGGCGCGTTTATAATCTCTGATGAAAATGAAATATTTAATAGGGAACGGTTTGTTTTTTTTGAAAGAACTTCCGCCCTGCCTGTAAAACTTTTGGGTACGCCCGACTTTTTTATATCTTTAGATAGTGAAGGAAGCATTGCCTGGCATGACAGAGAAACCGGAAAAATACTTTCGGTTTACAAATTATATGATGTGCAATGAGTTACTGTACGCCCCCCTCCAGCGCTTTTCGCTCAAGTTGAACAATACCTAAAAATCTGCTACTATTGAAGCAGATTATGGCTCTCGATTTTAGTGTAAAAGATATTATCCACCGCGTTGCTGTTAAATTTGCGCGGGCGTTTTTGCCCGGCGCGAAAAAGCCGTATTACCTCAAGGCGGTGCATCAAACTGAACTGGATTTGCGCGGCATCGCGTCAAAGGCGGAGGTGTACAATATCCACACCAGCCCCAAGGTGATTTACGAGGGCGCGGCTGCTATGATGGAACTCATCTATTATCTTGCTGCGGACGGCTATGTCATCAAAACGCCGCTGTTCAATTTGCGTATGCGCGTTCCCGGCGAGTACACCGGCGCCGAAACGCATTTGCCGGAGGGCGTACACCCGGAAGCCGTCCTGCATCCCGCCGCCGAGTTCCGCAATTACCTCAAAGACCGCGTGCACGTACAGTTTGACGGCTTTGAACAATATGACGGCATCATCGGCGAAGCCGTAGACGAGGCGACCGGGCGTGTCAACGAAGCGGCGACCATCGGCAATATCCTGACAATCCACGGCCTCGGCCTCAAGATTGAAGCCGATGACGGGCATAAAAGCGCGGCTGGCTTGTTTTTCGAGGCTGAGGACGGCGCGCACGTTGCGGCGCGCGTGCACGCCCCCGTTATCGCCGTCAACGAGCCGCGCACCCTGAAAGCGGTGGTTCCAGCAGGGTTGAAAGCCGGGACAGCCTACCGTTTGGGTATTATTACCCAAAGTTCGGTAACTCATGGTAGTGTTTTATTGAAAGAACTAAGGGAGATATGGTCTGATTTCATGATAACCGCCCAAACCTGATCACGACCGTGATCTAAGCCTGATCACGGCTGTGATATAAGCCTGATCACGCCTGTGATCCAATACTAGATCACGACCGTGATCCAATACTAGATCACGCCTGTGATATAAGCCATATCACGGTTATAATGTAAGAAATGATGAAAGCAAGGAGTTGTTTATGAACAAGAAAAGAGTATTACGGCTATTATTAGCATGGATGCTGGTAAAAGTGCGGCATGGATGCCGCTGTTTTGATGCTTTAGCCGGAGTTTTTGCACCGCAAAAACTCCTACGGCTATTATCAGCATGGATGCTGATAATAGCCGCCGCTTGCGCCAGCACAGGTAGTGGGACTGGTGGGCTTTCACTGATGGAAGCGATTGAGCAGTCGGCGGAGAGGATAGCGGCGGAGCTTCCAACGGGAAGCCGTGTGGCGATTGTCGCCTTTGAATCTGCTAATGACAACCTTTCGGACTTTATTATGGAAGAACTTACCGGCGGGCTTTTTGACCGTAAGATTGAAGTCGCGGACAGGCAGAACCTTGAATATGTATACAGGGAACTTGGCTTTCAGATGTCTGGCGATGTAAGCGATGAAAGCGCCCAGTCGATTGGAAAGTTTCTTGGCGCCCAGCTTGTGATTACCGGGCAGTTGACGGACATTGGCGCGTCATACCGTCTGCGGTTTAATGCAATCCATGTTGAAAATGCAACGCGCGCCAGCGTCCCCCGCTTTGACGTGCGGAACGACAATGCAATGCAAAGTATGGTAACAACCCTTGCCAATCAAACGACAACAACAAGGACGGCAAAGTAGGGAGTAACAGAACAGACAACCCCGCAGACAGCGGGAACATTCCTTGACCGCGGCATACTGTTCGCAAGCCGGGGCGATTACGAGATGGCAATTGCAGACTTTAGCGAAGCGTTAGAAATAGACCCCGCATTAGGCGCCGCCTACCAACTACGCGGCAGGGCTTTATTTGCCAGCGTATCACAGGTAACCAGCATTTGGGAAAATTTCAGCGGCGTTGGTTTTATGTCAACCTTAGGGCAGCAGGTTTCTGCCGGGCAGGCGCAGGTTTATGATGCGGCAATAGCGGATTTTACACAGGCTTTAAGGCTTGATACAGATAATGTAAACATCTACCGCGAACGCGGCAATGCTTATAACAGCAAGGGCGACCATGACCGTGCAATAGCTGATTATAACCAAGCCCTAAGGCTTGGCCCCAATTACGTGACAGTGTATAACAACCGAGGCAATGCGTATTTAGACAAACGCGACTATGACCGTGCTATAACGGAT
>Ga0099364_10011841_pt1 | contig 11837 bp, 11 predicted proteins | sample TergutTh196P3_FD_73070 | JGI IMG/M metagenome (GOLD analysis project Ga0099364, IMG submission 73070) | Microcerotermes parvus P3 segment gut microbial communities from Pointe-Noire, Republic of the Congo - Th196 P3 | ecosystem: Host-associated > Arthropoda: Insects > Digestive system > Gut ...
GACCGATGAAGCCGGTGCGAAAGGCGCGACGTTTGCGGACACGATGGAATCCGCGCGTGAGAAAGATTTGTCCGATGCTGCGGATCGGCCGGATGGCTCGGAGGAGGACGAATGAACAGTATCGGTGATATAGTAGCGACGTTGTTCGGTGAGAACACGCAGACGGTCGATATAATAATACTGCTCACGATTTTGACGCTGCTGCCCTCCATAGTCCTGATGCTGACCGGTTTCACGCGCATCCTCATAGTGCTGTCGTTTGTCCGAAACGCGCTTGGTATGCAGCAGACCCCGCCGAACATGGTCCTCATCGGGCTTGCGCTTTTCCTGACGCTTTATGTTATGAACCCGGTTCTCTCGAAAGTCTACGACGAGGCGTATATCCCGTATACGAATCAGGAGATCACCCAAGAAGAGTTTATCGAAAACGCGATGGCGCCGACGCGGGAGTTCATGCTCGCTCAAACCGCCGAAGTCGATTTGAATTTCTTCGTGGCTTTGTCAAGAGAGCCTGTCGAAGATATCGAGTCCGTTCCGAACATGGTGCTGATCCCGGCGTTTTTGACGAGCGAAATAAAACAGGCGTTCCTGATAGGGTTCTTTATCTACATCCCGTTCGTGGTAGTCGATATGATTGTGGCGAGCACTCTCATGGCAATGGGTATGATGATGCTTCCGCCCGCAATGATATCGCTCCCGTTCAAGGTGCTGATGTTTGTGATGATAGACGGATGGCAGATGATAATAGGTTCGCTGATGCAGACGTTTAAGTAAGGGGATAGAAAATGATTACCCAAGGCGATATTGTTGGTGTTTTGACTGACGCGATTACGACCGTCGTTCTTTCAGCCGCGCCTATGCTCTTGGTTGCGATGGTCGTTGGGCTGATTGTTTCTATTTTTCAGGCCACGACGCAGATAAACGAGCAGACTCTTGCGTTTGTGCCGAAAATCGTATGCGTCATGCTTGCGCTTTTGCTGTTTTCTGGGTATATTTTCAGCAGGATCGGCGGGTTTGTAACACGGCTGTTCGAGACAGTCAACAGGATTTTGGGGTAGCGCCATGACCTTAGTAGTTAGCGAGGTACTGGGTAGCGCGGATTACTTTTTACTGCTTTTGTGCCGCGTGGGCGGTTTGGTGATAACGTCGCCGATTTTCGGGCGCGTCAATGTGCCCCAACTGGCGAAAATCGGATTTACCGTCGCTCTGACATATATGTTTTTTGTCGTGTTCCCGCAAACGGTCGCAATATCATATTCGACTCTCATAGGGTTTACGCTCCTTTGCGCGATAGAGATTCTTTTGGGCATAGCCCTCTCTTACGTCACAAACATATTTTTCGCGCTGACGGCGTTCACGGCTGGCCAGCTCATAGACATGCAGATTGGCTTCGGCATAGTCAACGTCTACGACGCGCAGAACAACATGCAAGCGCCGGTGATGGGCAATATCCTAAACCTCATGCTGCTAATCATATTCTTTGCCGCCGACTTGCATCTCAGGCTTATTGAAATGGTCTACTTGACGATTGAAAGGATGCCGATAGGAACGCTGATATTTTCGCCGAACATCGGGTTCGTGGCGCTTGAGGTGTTCATAAGGGCGTTTATGATAGGCGTGATGATGGCTCTGCCGATTCTCGCGTCCGGGCTCACGCTTGAAATAGCTTTCGGGCTGATGATGCGGGCGGTGCCGCAGATACATATGTTCGTGATTGGGATACCGCTCAAGATGCTGGTGGGGATGACCGTTTTCGTTGTCACGCTTCCCGTGTTCGCCGGGTTCAGCGCTCGAATTTTCAGCGAGATTTTCAGAGGCATAGAACAAATGTTTGCCGTATTTATTGGATAGAGACGGATAGGATGTTATGGGCGGGGAAAAGACTGAAAAAGCGACGCCAAAAAAGCGAAGAGATGCGCGTGAAAAAGGTCAGGTGCGGCAGAGCACTGAAGTAAACACGGCTTTCTGCTCAATAGTTATGTTCGGGTTGCTGTTTTTGATATGGCCATGGTTCGTGGAGCGGATCATGATGATTTTCGACAGTTACCTCGGGCCGCAGTCGATAAATCAGGCAGGCGGTGTTTTGGGGATAAACGAGATTACGTCGATATTCTCCCGCGTGCTAATGGATGTGATGCTGACTCTTTTCCCGATTCTCGGCGCCGCGATGGTCGCAGGGATTGCGATAAACCTGATGCAGGTGGGCTTTTTGTTCACGACGAAATCGTTGGGGATGAAACTCAACCGAATTAGCCCGCTCTCCGGTTTCAAGCGGATGTTCTCGATTAAGACGGTCGTCGATCTGATAAAATCGCTGCTAAAAGTCATTGTCCTCGGATTCATCGCATACTCGGAATATCGTAAGCTGCTTGACGAGTTTCCTACATATGTCGGGCTCGACATACGCGCCACGTTCATTCAAATAATGAGAGCGGCGTTCATGATGGCTCTGAAAATGTGCATCGCGATGGTGTTCATCGCGGCGGCGGACTTCATATACCAGTGGTGGAAATATGAAAAGGATCTCCGCATGTCGAAGCAGGAAATCAAGGATGAGCATAAGCTCATGGAAGGCGATCCGAAGGTAAAGGGGAAGATTAGGCAAAAGCAGCGCCAAATGAGCATGATGCGCATGATGAGCAGGGTTCCGGAAGCCGACGTCGTAATAACGAACCCGACGCACTATGCGGTCGCGCTCAAATATGACGAAAAGGTGAGCAAAGCGCCGATTGTAATAGCAAAAGGCCAAGACTATGCGGCGAGGAAGATTAAGGAAGTCGCGCTTGAGCATCGCGTGGAAATAGTGGAAAACCCGCCCCTCGCGCAGTCGCTCTACAAGCTATGCGAAATAGACGACGAAATCCCCGCCGACCTCTACCAAGCCGTAGCGGACATACTGGTGTTCGTGTATAAACAAAAGGGGAAAGTCAGGGGTTGAGAGTTAGGAGTTAGGAGTTAGGAGTTAGGAGTTAGGAGTTAGGAGTTAGGAGTTACCTGTTACTTGTTACTTGTTACTTGTTACTTGCTTGATCGTTATTTATACATTGTACATTGTAATTTGTAATTTGTGGTCGAAGACCGATTGGGGGTGAGAAAGTGAAATTGTCGGATATTATGATTGCCGTTATGCTTTTGGCGGTTATATTCATCATAATTTTCCAGATGCCGACGGCTGTTATGGATTTCCTGCTTATTTTGAACATAGCCATATGCATCATAGTTTTGCTCTTCTCGCTGTATGTAAAAGACCCGATCGATTTTTCCGTGTTTCCGACGCTGCTCTTGTTCATAACCCTATACCGACTAGCTCTAAACATGGGAACGACAAGGCTCATCCTCGGAAATCAGGGCGACGCGGGCAATATAATCAGGGCGTTCGGAAGCGTCGTCATCGGAGGAAATCTTGTCGTCGGCATAATTTCTTTCTTGATTATCCTGATAGTTCAGTTTATAGTAATAACAAAGGGCGCCGAGCGCATAGCGGAAGTTTCGGCAAGATTCACGCTCGACGCGATGCCCGGAAAGCAGATGGCTATCGATGCGGACCTGAACAGCGGCTTTATCGACGAGGATATGGCAAGGGTCAGGCGCGAGAAAATCCAGCAGGAAGCCGACTTCCACGGCGCGATGGACGGCGCCAGCAAGTTTATCAAAGGCGACGCGATAGCAGGGCTCATAATTACATTCGTCAACATTATAGGTGGAATTGTCATCGGCATACTGACGATGGACATAACAATTGGCGAAGTCGTGGACATCTTTATGCTTGCATCAATCGGCGACGGACTTGTCTCGCAAATCCCGGCGCTTCTGGTTTCAACAGCGTCAGGTATCATCGTCACCCGCTCGGGCAGGGACTCGACATTCGGCAGCGAAGTTGCAGCGCAGTTATCCGCTCAGCCACACGCGCTTATCATGGGGGGAGCGCTGATTGTTATAGTCAGCCTCATACCCGGTCTGCCGACATTCCAGATGTGGGGCGTCGCGGCGATGCTGATGGTGATAGGATATGTCATCAACAGCCGGAAGCAGAAAGCGGCCATCATCGATGAGCAAGAGGTCGAAGAGGTCACGGCGGAGGAGAAACGCAGACCAGAGAGCGTCACGGCGCTTTTGCAGGTCGATCCAATAGAACTGGAGTTCGGATATGGCATAGTCCCGATGGTGGACATATCGCAAGGCGGAGATTTGCTCGACCGCGTTGTGATGATAAGGCGGCAATGCGCCCTTGACATGGGCATCATAGTCCCGGCAATCAGGCTTCGCGACAATATACAACTGAGCACGAATTCATATATGATAAAGCTCAAAGGCGTGGAAATAGCCAAGGGCGAGGTCATGGCGGACCATCTGCTCGCGCTCAGCTCCGGCGAGGTCGAAGATGAAATCTACGGAATACCGACCGTGGAGCCGACTTTCGGCTTGCCGGCTCTGTGGATACCGAAAAGCGACCGCGAGGAGGCGGAGATACTGGGCTATTCGACCGTCGATCCGCCGTCCGTAATAGCTACGCATCTGACGGAGATAATAAAGAGATATGGCCACGAGCTGCTCAACCGCCAACAGGTGCAGACGCTAATCGACAATCTGAGAAAAACGCAGCCCGCGCTCGTAGACGAAGTTGTACCGAAGCTATTTTCGCTCGGCGAGGTGCAAAAGATTCTGGGCAACCTCCTTTCGGAAAATGTGCCAATCAGGGACATGGCGACAATCATCGAAACATTGGGGGATTACGGCCCGCTGACGAGGGATGCCGATATGCTCACGGAGTATGTCAGACAAGCGCTGAAACGTTCGATATCCAAGCGCTTCATCCCGGACGACGTCGCCTACGCTATAACGCTCGACCCATCGCTTGAGCAACTGATAATCGACAGCACGAAGCAGTCGGAGCATGGCGCGTATCTGGCAATCGAGCCGGTTCAGGTACATTCTATATTTGACAAATTGCGGTCAATCATAGAGAATATGAAGAACAAAGGAAGAATGCCGGTAATTCTCACATCGCCCACGGTGAGAAGACAGTTCCGCAAAATATCCGAACAGATTTCCCCCGAACTCGCCGTGCTGTCATACAACGAAATAGAAAGCAACGTAGAAGTATACGCAGAAGGAGTAGTCAGGCTTTGAGTTAGGAGTTAACTGTTACTTGTTACTTGTTACTTGTTACTTGTTACCTGTTACCTGTTACCTGTTACCTGTTAATCGTTATTTGTACATTGTACATTGTAATTTGTAGTTTGCGGTCGAAGATCGCGGTTGTTGGGAGATTAGTTCATGCTGGTTAAGAGATATCACGCGAATGATATGCAGCAGGCCATGGATACGGTTATAAAAGAGTTGGGATCGGACGCGGTGATTCTCAACAGCCGAAAGGTGCGGAAAAAGGGGCTGAAGAACCTGTTCCGCAAGCCTGTTCTTGAAGTCATGGTCGCCTATGATCCCACCAACGTGCCGGCGGTTAAGAAACTCAACTTCCCCCAATCAGCGTACAGCAGCGAAAAAGCGCCAAGCGAACCTGATAAGACGAAGAAAGAATCCGACAAAGCACAGAAAGAACCTGAAAAAGCATCCGCTGTCATCGGCAGTGAGCAGCTCGAGCGGCTTGACAAGCGTATTGATTCAATCGACTCTATGCTCAGCGATTTTATTGAAAAGTTCTCATTCGTCAAGCGGGATATCACATATGACTACCCCGACGATGTTCAGGCGCTTTTGCTTAGAATGATTGAGAACCAAGTGAGGGAAGAGCTTGCTCACTCGCTTGCGAAGGAAACGGAACTCATGCTTCGCAAACAGCCGGGCACAAACGCCGCCGAGGTTTTGGAGCATTTAATACTTGAGCAGTTCGGCAGACCGGAGCCCATCCTGCATAAAAAGTTCACGCAGAAAGTGATTCTCGTGCTAGGGCCGACCGGCGTCGGGAAAACCACGACGATTGTCAAGCTTGCGGCAGATTTCTCCGTGAAGCAGAAAAAGAAGATTGGGCTTATCAACACGGACACATTCAGGATAGGCGCACAGGAACAGCTCCAGACATACGCCGACATCATGGGAATACCGCTGCAAGTGGTCTACCGTTCTGACGAGCTGGAGGAAGCGCTTGACAGCATGTCGGACAGGGATGTAATTTTTGTTGACACTGCGGGAAAGCGGCCGGGCGACGAGCAGCATCGGGAGGATATTCTCGATATCGTGCGCATATTGAAACCCGAGGATATCCTGTTGTGCCTTGCCGCGACGACGGGTTTTGCGTCTATAAAGGAAATGGTGGATACATATGGGTTCGTCGAGGAATACAGGCTGCTCATAACGAAACTCGACGAGACCAAATACCGCGGACCGCTTTTGAATATCAGTTGGTATACGCAAAAGCCACTCGCATACGTAACGACAGGGCAAAACGTGCCGGACGACATAGAGATAGTAGACATGGAGTCGATAGCAAAGCAAATAGCCAGAGGATGATTTATTCCAAAGGATTGGGGAAAAACATATGGCGGATCAGGCGCAAAATTTAAGGGATCTTGTGGGCAAAAGACAGGAACTCAGGGTTATTACCGTTTCGAGCGGAAAGGGCGGGGTCGGAAAATCGAGCATCTCCGTCAACTTGGCTATAGCTATGAGCAAGCTGGGTGTGCGCGTGCTTGTCGTGGACGCTGATTTTGGTCTGGCTAATGTTGATGTTATGCTCGGCGTGACGACGAGATATGACATTAGCCATTTTCTGCGCGGCGATAGGTCGCTCGGCGATATTATCCAGTTGGGGCATGAGGGCGTCCGGTTCATATCCGGTGGATCGGGCGTGAAAGATTTGCTCGACATTGACGAGGAGCAGCTTTCCGGCCTGCTTGAAGGGCTTGAGCATCTCGACAGGCCTGTGGATTTCATCATCATAGATACAGGCGCCGGGATAAACGACAATGTTGTTCAGCTTGTCCTCGCATCTTCCGAGACAATAATCGTCACAACCCCCGAACCAACGGCGATACTGGACGCCTACGCTCTGGTCAAAACCATCGTGAAGCGCGACAGTTCGCACCCGGTACACATTGTCGTGAACAAATGCGACGACAAAAAAGAGGCGCATCGCGTGCAGGAGGGCTTCATCGAAGTCGTCGCAAGGCATTTGGGGAAAAAACTCAACGCGCTGGGAATTATTATGTACGACCATGACGTTTCACAGTCGATTAAGCGACAGGTGCCAATCACAGTCAGCCACCCCGGCAGCAGAACATCAAGAGAAATAGAGCAAATCGCAAGAGACATACTGGAACTACCGAACGACGAGAAACCAAAGAGCGTATTGTCAAAAATGTTCAAAAGAATGTTGAAAGCAGAGAGTTAGGAGTTAGGAGTTACCTGTTACCTGTTACCTGTTACTTGTTAATCGTTCATCGCTATTTGTACACTGTAAATTGTAATTTGTAATTTGCGGCTTGTCCGCGTTGGGAGTTGTAGATAATGCAATTTGAGGTTGGGGATAAGATTGACATTACTGTCGATGGAAATATTTTCTACAAATCTGTTATTGGGCATATTGCCGACACAGGGCGGGTTTTGGTCAACACGCCCATTTACAAGCGAGAGCCTGTGCAGTACAATGTATATGATAAGGTGTACTTCGTCTACTACCGCGAATCGGGCAGATATTTTGTGCAAGCGCAGGTCGCGGGATTTCAGACAATTAACGGGGTGCGGTTCATTGTGCTCGAGCCGATGATTGAGCCGATTAAGGAACAGCGGCGCGAGTCCTATCGGCTTGCGACCCGAATCGACGCGGAGCTGTATGAATACACGGAAGATGCCGAGCTGTATCTGGAAATTAATGACGAGGTGACTGCGGAACTGATTACTGAAGTCAAGGTGAGGGATTTGAGTATCACCGGAGCTGCGCTGATTTCAAAGTTCCAGTGCGAACTGAAAGAAAAATATCTGCTGAAGCTGGTTTTGGATGATCGCGGCAACAGGAGCAAAGCCGCGCCTTTCTGGATATGCGGAACAGTCGTAAGATCGGAACTCACGAACGATAACAAAACATACGACATAGGAATTCGCTTTTTTGGCATGACAAGCAACAAAAACGACTTCCTATCCAAATACATAATGACGCAGCAGCAAAAAAGATTAGCCCAGAAACGGCTTGTTGAAGGGTAGGTGTTCAGCACCCCCGTCTTTGCGAGCCGCAGCGAAGCAATCCAGTCCTTTTTACGCCGATTGTCATATTTCTTTCTGGATTGCCGCGTCGCTTCGCTCCTCTGGGCGACGAAACTGTGAGATTTGCGGTACCACCTGAACGGTTACGATGAAGGAAATTGATTAGGATTGTGATGATTGAATGAATGAAGCTAATCCAAAACTGACCACTGAGGAACTTGAGCATTTGTGGGTCGTCTATAAGGAGTCGGGCGATATTGAAGCGAAGAACAAAATATTGCTCAACTACGGGTATCTCGTGAAATGGATCGTCAGGCGAATGATGCCAAAGTATAATAACTACAACGAATACGACGATCTTGTGAGTTGCGGAACGCTAGGCCTTATCGACGCTGTTGACAAATTTGAGCTCAAACATGAAGTGAAGTTTGAAACATATGCGGTATCACGCATACGGGGGGAAATTCTCGACTATATGCGCGCGCAGGACTGGGCGTCGCCGAGCCTGAGAAAGAAAATCAGCCTGATAACAAATGCATACGAGACGTTTGAAACCCAAAACCCCGGAAAACCGGCAGACAAGGCAGTGGCCGATTCGCTTGGGATGCCAATTGAGCAAATCCGAAAGATACTGACCCAGACGCACATGTTCAATCTGGTGAACTTTGAGGACACGCTCAGCGCAGGAAGCCCGGAAGCGGAAATCAAGCATCCGGAAGCGAACACGCCGGAAGAAGAGCTACTTGCACAGGAAAGAAAGGAAATACTTGCCGAGGTAATAGATGCGCTCCCCGAAAAGGAACGGTTGGTCGTAACGCTATACTATTACGAAGGCCTGCTCCTCAAGGAGATAGCAGACATACTGCAAGTAACGGAATCAAGGGTGTCGCAGATACACTCAAAAGTCTTGGGAAAATTACGCACGAAACTTGAGAAACTGATATAGGAGTTAGGCGTTAGGAGTTAGGAGCTAGCTGTTACCTGTTACTTGTTACTTGTTACTTGTTACTTGTTACTTGTTAATCGTTATTTGTACATTGTAATTTGTACACTGCGGCTTGTCCGCGTTGGGAGTTGAAAATATGAGCAATAAAAATGCAGGGTATAAACTTTCTTATGAGGCCGATGGGGTTTATTTGGAGTTGACTGAAGCAACGGGTATGGGTTTGGAACTCGACCGGGCGGAGCTTGCGAATTTTCTTCATAGAAAGGATCTTTCGGGATATGACGAGGGCGTTGTGCAAAACCTTGTGGTCCTTCACAGCGGGCGTGAGAAAATCGCGCCGCCGCAGCAGGAATACTTCTTCGGCGAGGATGTGGTTGTCGAAGTCCATCAGTATGAAATGGAGGCTCGGATAACATTGCTTGCCCCTGAGCCCGGGGGCGCGTCCATTGATTTCCTAACGGTCATGCAGAAACTGAGCGGCGCGGGAGTTTCGTATGGTATCGACGAGGAAGCCATTAAGGCGGTGTTAAGTGAAAAAAGATATGGCGAGAGCTTAGTCGTCGCAAAAGCCACAGAGCCGGTCGATGGGGAAAACGGAAAACTGACATTCCATTTCGCAACGGACGAGAAAACGGCAAAACCCAAAGAAATCGAGGGAGGCAGGGTAGACTACAGGTCACTTGACCTCTACGAGGCGGTTAGCGAAGGCCAGTTGCTCGTTTCAAAGACATCTGCGACCGAGGGCGTTCAGGGCACGAGCGTTAAAGGGAAACTGCTAAAGCAGCGCCCCGGCAAGGAGGTAGCGCTTCCAAAAGGGAAGAACGTCATGATAAGCGAAGACAAGATGGAAATGTTTGCCAAATATTCCGGGATGGTCGAATATATAAACGGATCCATCAATGTTTCAAATGTATATAAAGTAGAAGGCGACGTCGATCTAAGCGTCGGCAACATAGACTTTGACGGCAGCGTACACATCTCGGGCAATGTTCTGGCGGGGCATGTGATAAAAGCCACAGGGGGAGTCATAGTGGGCGGCGTCGTGGAAGCGTCGGTTATCATCTCCGGCGGAAACGTGGAAGTAAAGCGCGGAATGCAGGGCATGGACAAAGGCACGATTGAGGCGGGAGGTTCGATCTCCATGCTGTATATTGAGCGGGGCAAAGCCGTCGCAGGTGGGTCCATAACCGTCGATGCGAGTATACACAGCATAATAGAAGCCGGGAACTCGCTTTACGCAAAAGGGAAGCGGGGAAGCATAATCGGCGGACGGGCAATAGCTGCAAAGGAAGTCGTCGCCAACTCCATCGGCTCGGTATCGCAGGTGAACACAGAAATTGAAGTGGGCGTCATGCCGCAGAAGCGCGCGCGGCTATCATATCTGGAAAAGGAAATGGAAAGGCTGTCGGGGGAAATGGTCAAACTCGATCAACTCGATGCCTATCTCGAAAACGCAAAGAAAAAACTCGACGCCGAAACTTTTGACAAACTCTACCGCTCGGGAGCGGAAAACAGAAAAAACTACGCAAGGCTCATGGAGGAGTTTGTCGACGAGATGAACGCGCTCCATGAGGATTTTGAAAATGCGACGGACGGAAGGGTACATGTGTTCGACACCGTGTATGCGGGTGCAAGGATAATCATTTCATCCGACATCTACAAAGTGAACGACGACATCAAATACGCGACATTCAAATTCAAAGACGGAGAAGTAACATACACCCCCTGCGAAATAAGACGAGGGGGATAGGAGTTGAAAGTTGAAAGTTGAAAGTTGAGAGTTAGGAGTTAGGAGTTAGGAGTTAGGAGTTAGGAGTTAGGAGTTAGGAGTTAGGAGTTAGGAGTTAGGAGTTAGGAGTTACGTTACAGGTCATTTTGTGCAATAGCAAACAAGATTTTCTGACCCCTGATCCCTGATCCCTGACCCCTGTTACTTGTTACTTGTTACTTGTTACTTGTTACTTGTAATTTGTGATTTGCGGTCATTTGTACATTGTAATTTGTACACTGTACATTGGAGAAGTGGGGGTTGCGCTATGTCTATTAAGAGCATTGACTCGCAGGTGATGGTGGCTAGGACGGCTGACTTTTCAAGGGATACCAGCGCGACTCAGAAAAAGCCGGAGGTCACGCAAGATCACTTGGCGATGCAGGAGAAAGTAAACGACGCAGAGGATCAAACGAGGGTGGCGGGAACTCTGGAATCCGAGATGTCTGAATTAAAGCCCGACGAAGACGGCGATGGCGGGGCCGAGTATGAGGGCGATGGCAGACGAAGAGGCGGCAAAAACAGAAATAGTGAACCCGAAAAAATACTGTATGTCCCGCCCGGCGATAATGTTATTGATATAAGGGTGTAGAGATATGGGAACGGAACACTATGCGTTTGCGGCATTCATAGCGGCGCTTATATGCTTGATCGCGTTCCTTTTCAAGCTGCTTTTTGCCAACATGCGCCAACAGCGAAAAATGCTTGACGAAAAGGAAGCGAATCTGCTGAAGCTCTACCGTACGGTTGAGAGCATCATGGAGGATTTCAACGATCAGATAAGGACTGCGATGGACGACATCAAGGAATATGAAGTACGCGCAGCGGCCGCAATAGCGAGGACGGCATTGCCTACAGAACCTGCGGTCAGAGCGGAACTTCCCGTGCCTGCGGCACAGTCTCCACAGCCTACTAACACGAGTCCCAGAAAAGCCATGACGGTCGATTCGAGCAGAATCAGAGCGG
>Ga0099364_10011842_pt1 | contig 11837 bp, 20 predicted proteins | sample TergutTh196P3_FD_73070 | JGI IMG/M metagenome (GOLD analysis project Ga0099364, IMG submission 73070) | Microcerotermes parvus P3 segment gut microbial communities from Pointe-Noire, Republic of the Congo - Th196 P3 | ecosystem: Host-associated > Arthropoda: Insects > Digestive system > Gut ...
CTCATAATCGTCCGGGGTATCATAGGCAAAGAAAATCTGTTTGGGGTGGAGACCGACAATTTCATCGACCTGCCAGGGTTGGAGCCGGGCCGCCTCAAGGCCGCCGGTGAACTCCACCCGACCGAGGTTTTGACTCCAAAGCATGGCGAAGACCTTTTTGATATGTTCATCGGAACAGGCCAGAAGGTTATCGTCCAGGACGTTGCGGCCCTCCGTTATTGGAAGCTCTCGCAAACGCCCTTCCCTCCGCGGGACAAGGCAGAACCAGCAATTATTCGGGCAGCCCCTTGACGTGATGACGTAGCCCGGTTTGAGGTAGAGGCCGGGGACGAACTCGCCGCCTGGATGGCCAAAGGCCGGGCCCCCCATCTTGACCGGAGCGATCTCGGCCCAGGACTCGGCCAGCCGCTCGGCCAGGGGGATGTCCCAGGTGAAGGTCACGCTGATATGCACCTCGTCCACTTCCGGCACGAAAAGACCCGGAGGGCCGATGAAGGCCAGCTCGTCAACCGGAGTGGCTTTGGTGCGGCGAGGGAAGACACGAGCTATGCGAGGTTCGCTCATAAGCCCGCCGCCTTGAACAGCGATTCGCCCTCGCTCTTGGCCGGCGGCCCTGGCGGGAACAGCCGCCCCTGCCTCCTCTCGTTTTCCAGCCGCTCAGAGGCCAGCCGGTGATAATCGGGGTCAACCTCGAAGCCCAGCCAGTCATGGCCGAAGCGATGGGCGGCTATGAGGCATGACCCGGAGCCGGCGTGCGTATCAAGTATCTTGTCGCCGGGCTTGGCGAAGTGCCGCAAGCAAAACTCGTAAAGGGCGATGGGCTTTTGGGTCGGGTGTATTCGCCCCTTGGCCGGCACGGCCAGGGTCGCGGCCAGCCTGAATATCTTAGCCGGCGTATCGAAGCTGGTCCAGGCGTATTCAGCGGCTGAAAAATTCTCAAATGGCTGGGCCTTGTCCCAGACGATAAAGCCCCTGGTGGCCGGCAGGGCGAAGTAATTACCGCCCCATATTATCTGATTTCTGGACACTCGGAATAGCTCTCTGAAATACCCAGGGCCGGGGGCTATATTCCACGCTTGGGCCGTTTTGCCGGCCCGATTCAATGCCCGGTGCTTCAATACGCCAGCGCCGCAGAACGGGTTTTTCTTGGCCTTCCAGCCACGCGGGCTTGCCTCTGCCTGGGCATACGGCTCAGTCGTTGCGCCGTGTATACCGAATGGAGGGTCTACCAGAGCCAACTCGAAAAAGCCGTCCGGTATTTCGGCCATGCCCTCCATGCAACAGCGGTTATGTAAGCGGTTCAGTTCCACGGTCATCTCCCCGTAGCCAAATACCGGAGCCGCCGCCAGAGCGGGGCGTCTATGGCCGGGCGTTGCCTGTGCTGGTCAAGTTCTTTATGGAGGCCCCGGCACTCAGCCGCGCAATCGTTATAGCGGTCCGAGAAGAAGCTGACCCGGTTGTTGAGTTCTTCAATCTCTCTCAGCCGCGCCCGGTAAGCGGTCAACAGGCTTTTGTTCTCGGCTTGGAGCCGTTGCAGTTCTTGTAAGGCGACGGGTTTAGAGCCGCACGGCTCATATACTGAAAAGGGCTGTTGTTTCACGTTTTCGCCTTACCGCTTCCATTTGAAACAGAATAAAAAGGCCAACCAGAGGTAGACCGCAGCCAGCACACCGACGATGACTACTACCGCTATTTCACCGCCGGTCATTATGTGTTCCCCGGAAACCTGAAACCGCCCTCGCACTCCAGGGCGATATATTTCAATATCCGCTCCTGGCACCTGGGGCATAGATGGGTTTCCTGGAGGCATTTTTGCAGGCGGTCGCCATCATGGTGAAAATAGGAAAACTCGAAACCGCGCACCGATTTGTCTGTCTTACACATATCGCAATAAAAAGTTTCGGTCGTATTAACTACCCGCATTTTTCGCCCCCCTCTCTCAGTGCCCATCTGATCCAACACCTTTTGGCGCGGGCCGGGGTTATCTTGCAGTTGACGCAACGGGCCATTTCAGCGGGCTGGCCGCGCAATAGCGGATATGGGCAGTTTGAAGGCGGCGGGTAGGTAGAGGAAACGAGGCATTGCGGCTCAGGCAATGATGATACATGGCCAGCCAGAACTTTCAGGGCGGCGGCTAGTAGGCGGCGTTTATGACTCGTTCTAATCAAATAGACCTGGCGTTTAGTGCTTTCCAAGTCATCCAAGAGATAGTTCTCGGTTTGGGTGATTCTCTCCTGTCTCTCCTGCTTCAAGCGTTCAGCCAGCTTTTTCTTCTGGGTGCGGAGCCGGGCGTTTTCTACGATTAAGTCTATCAAAGCCGTATCTACGACCAAGCGGCGTTTATCTTCGAGATGGTAAGCGTCAAGAGCCTGTTGGGCCAGCTTCGATAATTTGCAATTCAGGAGCGATTCACTCACCGGCCACCTCCGGCGGGTCTGGCATGGGCCGCCAATGGGTAGGGTCAACAAAGCCCCCGCCTATTTGAAGCCATTCCGCATAGCTTTCAACGTAACAGCCCGGCCATACGGTCCGGCCCCGGCCTACCTCAGAGGGCGCATAAAGTAGGATCGCCGTCCCGTCTTTCGGCGCGGTTTCTATCGGTTGCCAGGCTTGCGCTTGCTCCAGTTCCGTTATTCTCCGCTGTAAACTCTTTACCTCAGATACCAGGACCGGAATATTTGAGTTGTAAGGTTCTGAGGTATACATACGTTCAAGGCGTTCGTTATCTATCATCGACCACCGCCTTTTCTAATGCTTCTTCCCAGCATTGCTCACAATGGGTGATATGGGAGAATAACGTTTGTTTCCAGCCGTCTTTCTCATCACGGTTCAGGGTATTCATAAGTCTCCTTTAAGGATGGCTCTGGCCATCTCCGTTCCCTTTGCCGTAGCCGTTGCCATCGCCCCAGCCGTCTCCTTTATTAGAGCCGGGGCCGGGACTATAATGGCCGGAGCCGGAGCCATTGCCGGAATCTGTCGAGTCATCTCTTATGGCCGCATTTTCACCGCGCACAGTTATCTCCATTGACGGCACCAAAGCCTTTGCCTTCGCCGTCACCATTGTTCCAGCCATAGCCATGCTGATACATGTCGTTAAAGTTGCCGCCATCACCGTCAGCATAGCCATAGCCGCAAAAGAAGTCGTCCCCGGCTCTGGACACTAAGCCAGAGCCGGAGCCATCGCCGTATAGATTAATAATTATCGAAGTATTCTCGCCACGCATGGGGGCCTCCTTTATGGGTATTCGCGGTGGTATTCATGAGCATAATCACCTCCCGTATGTGGAACGATATGTCCGGGCATTTATCCAGCTTGGTCTCAGGCAGTGGGCCTTTCATGGCCAGTTCGCCCAGGCCATCGGTCGTGCCCCAGCGGCGGATAATGGCCGCGTTTTTCAAATACCCGATCTGGTCGTCTTGCCAGTATATGCCAACGGCCACATGACCCCTCTGTAGCACCGCTATAACCTTTTGGCCGTTCGGGGCTAAAACGTTTTTCGGCATCTCTACCCCGCTGCCGGACCCGCCGCCAGCTTGGCCGGCGTTATAGCCGCCGAACATGGCTGATATTTTCTTCGCTTCTCCAATCGTTAAACTGTCGATACTCATTTTAATAATCCTTCCTTGCGGCCCGCCGTATAGTGGGCCGTTCTGGTCAATCTTTGCCATCCACTTCAATAAATTCCCCGCCCTCCAAACGATAAAAAGTGTCGGGCTTCAGTATTTCGCCGTCTATCTGGGCGGATTTGACGGTTTTAATGCGCCAGCCATCGGAGCCATCTTCCCACTCCGCCAAGACAATCCAGGAACCTAAAGAAGCGGCGGCACGGCTCTTAAAACCGCTGGCCACGGCTATTGAGTCTTTGCCCTCCACTTTGGCCGCGCTCCGGTTGCCGGTATTGGTGGCCGCGCTCCAGTCGCCGGTATTGGTGGCCGCGCTCCGGTTGCCGGTATTGGTGGCCGCGCTCCGGTTGCCGGTATTGGTGGCCGCGCTCCGGTCGCCGGTGTTGGTGGCCGCGCTCCAGTTGCCGGTGTTGGTGGCCGCGCTCCGGTCGCCGGTATTGGTGGCCGCGCTCCAGTCGCCGGTGTTGGTGGCCGCGCTCCGGTTGCCGGTGTTGGTGGCCGCGCTCCAGTCGCCGGTATTGGTGGCCGCGCTCCAGTCGCCGGTATTGGTGGCCGCGCTCCAGTCGCCGGTATTGGTGGCCGCGCTCCGGTTGCCGGTGTTGGTGGCCGCGCTCCGGTCGCCGGTATTGGTGGCCGCGCTCCAGTCGCCGGTATTGGTGGCCGCGCTCCAGTCGCCGGTGTTTTGTTCTGTCTTGTCTTTATCAACGCGCTCCAAAACGAAATCGACAGCGGCTTTAACCAAAGCCGGGATAGTTAGTTCCGCCTTGATGGTCAGTTTTTTGGTGACGCGCTTTGAATCATTGCCCGTCTCATCGGTCGGATTCTCGGCTTCAACTGCCGCGAAACGGCTGTCGGCTGGCGCGTAATAACTGAAAACATCAAGGGGATATTCGCAATAATGGAGGCCGGAATCACAAAGAGAGGCATCGAGAGACTCAAAAGTCTTGCCGACCTCATATTGCATATCCAGGCACGTCCAGTTTTTGTCAAAGCCCTTAAATCCTGTATGTAGCTGCGCCGGAGTTTCAATTTTATCAGCGGCCTTCTTGCGACCTGCTTTTGGTTTTGTCATAACGTCTCCATTTGGCGCAAAACGCGCCGGCCATATGCGCGGCATTTCGGCCGCTGGTGTTTCGCCGGCCCGCAGTTATAAGCCGCAAGAGCCGTTTCGATGTTTCCAAATTGGTCCAGCATCGCCCCCAGGTATAGCGTTCCCGCCTCAACGTTCTTTTGCGGGTCAAAGAGTTCTTGGCGCGAATAGCCCAGCATTCGCCCCGTGGCCGGCAATATCTGCATCAGCCCTATCTCGCCCCGCCTGCCGATGGCTCTCGGGTTGCCACTGGACTCCACTTGAATCATGGCCGCTATCAGCGCCGGGGTTATCAGCAAAGGCTCAGGCCGCGGCGCGGGTTTGGCGCAGGCCATGGCCAGAAGCAAAACCGACATAATCGATACAACTTTCAACACTGCTCACCCGGCCTTTCCCAAGGGTCTATCATCAGCGGAGCCATGTTTAACCCCATGTGCCGACAGTTATGGCAAGACAGCTTCAACCGGGCCTTGCACTCGGCGCTGTTGATTTTTATGCGCGGATAGTATTGGCATGCGCCATCTTTGGGGCTTGAGCCGTTTGGTTGTGACTGTTTCGTGCGCCTGCAGGCAGGCCCGCAGTATTTCGCCCGCGCCCAATCAGCGGGCCTAAGACCGTTGCGGTAAAAAGGCCGGCCGCAGACAAGGCAGATTTTGCCTTCGGGCTGTTCCAGCCTCTTAGGTTCCGCCGGCTTTTTAATTTCGCGGGCCGGGAGTTCTGCTTTCGTGCGGTCACGGCCATACCAATGCCTGGCGCAGTAGCGGCTGCAAAAGCGGAACGCCGTCCATATGCGGAGACTTGAGCCCTTGCGGCGGGAGAAGGCCTTGCCGCACCAGTCGCAGGTCCTGGTTTCAGACATTGCCGCCCCGCAAAATTTTTCCCTGCCCGCCGCATTTGGGACAGGTAACAGGCAGAGAACGTATACCTCCGCCGATGGGCCGTGCGATACTGCAATTGCCGCGGCATTCAGGACATTGCTTTGTTTGGAGCGCCCGCCATTTCTTCTTTTTCTGTCTGCCCATTACAAAATTCCTTTCGGTTCAATCATTCCGATCTAGCCCTCGATATGGTTTCTTAAGCCAGATATTCCTCAATGGCCGCCCTGGCCGCTTCAAAGCCCCGGCAGACATCTACCCGATAGCCTTCTTCTCTCAACTCGCCAATGACCCTGATCTGGTCAGGCGACAGCTTCCCGCCCTTTTGGCGCTTAAGTTCCAGGTAGAGGCCGTGATAACCCTTCCTGGGCACCGGCAGGCAGACATCAGGAATCCCAGGTTTGACCCCTTCGCGTTTGAGCCGGGCCGCGGTGGCTTTATTTCTGTGCCCGCCGTTCGGTATGGCGTGGAGTTTGGACAGCTTGGGGTGCCGATGTTCGGCCCATCTTGCCCAAGCGAACAAGGCGACCTGTTCGTCATGCTCCTTGGGGTTGAGGGGGAAGAGGGTCATTGCAGGCGCATCCGTTCGGCCAGGGCCGTTACTTTCCCGTCCAGCGCGGCGGCAATTTCGGGCTTGTATTCCAGAGCCTTGCGCTCGGCCGGCTGGGGTAACAGGTTCGGCCTGGGCTTGGACCCGGCCATGATTTCGGCCATGGTCCTGGCCCGCTTTATCGGCTGAGGGAATTTCATATCCAGGCCCTTGGCCCGGTTTTCGCGGGTGCAAAAGCCGATAACGATGCCCGGCTCCAGATGGAGTCCGGCCCTGACCGCCTCCCGGTAGAGAGCCTGGAATCTGGCCGGAATACGCTGTAAAACCATCTCTTCGTCCGACAGGTTGCAGAGCCCTTCCCAGCCGCCCAAGCCCCGGACGGCCGCCACAATGGCCCCGTCGTCAAACTGGACATCGCTGTCGTAGTCGTGAATGGCCATCGCGTCCTGGAGTTCTTCCCAGGCTACGGCCGGGTCTTTTTCGCGGGCGACCTGAGCGGCCTTGATAATCTCGATGATTTCAGCGGGCTTTGGGAAAAATTTACATGTGGTTATGGCCTGCTCGATGGCGGCCAGAACATCCGTTGCGGCATAAACGGCCAGGATATCGCTGTAGAGCTTCAGCCGTTTATCCACCACGCTTTCGCCTAAGACGGCGGCCAGTACACCCAGGGCGTCGATGATTTTTTTTCGTTCGCTATTCGTCTGGTTCATAACCCGTTTCCTCTGCGTCCAAGGCGGCCTTGGCGGACTGGACGGCGAATATCGTGTTTTCCAGGCGCTTCTCGGCTTCGGTCAGGTGGGGCCGCCACCCGGGCGGCTCGCCCGTCTCGTTCTCCCAGCCATGGGCATTCAGCCAACTTGCCGGGTAGGGGATAAACCGGCCCCCCTCCGCGGCCCATGACGGCGATCTGGCCTGGGCGCGGACGGCCTGGATAAGCACTTCCAGGGGCGGCAGGATTTTGGATTTCCGAAGTTTCTCCCAAGCGTTCCAGGCCGTGCCTTTGCTTCTCCGGCGCGGGTATGCCTGCCAGAAGGACAGAAAGGGCTCTGAGTAGGGGCCATCTTCGGGGGCGGCATCTACGCACGCGCGCGCGGTTATAGATTCTTCCTCTTTGGGAAGAGAAGAGGGTTCAGAGGGGGTTGAAGATACACACTCCGGTTCTGAGTCTGCGTAAGCGGACTCAGAACATACCCCGTAGGGGTCTTCTTCTTTTCTCTTCTCTTCTTTTCTATTCTTATGTGTTTCACTGTTACATTCCGTTTCGCGTGTTTCATTGAAACGCATGAAACGTGTTTCATCTGTTTCACGTGTTTCATCCGTTTCAGCAGGCTTGGCTTTCTGTTTTTCCGCCCTGAATTTTCTGACGCGGTCCGTGCTTTTGTTCTCCCAGGCCGGCTGCCTTTTCTGCCAGTTGATTATTTCATCGCCATTGATTACCCGGCCCTGCATGGTTGATAAAATGGTTTCGACAGCCTCTTCTGTCAGGTCAAGGGCGCTGGCGATGTCTTCCGTCCTGCATCGTATCCTCCCCCTGGCTTCGCTGTTTGAATTCGCGTCTTCCAACAGGTAGTCCCAAGTTGCGATGACAGAGCATATGGGTTGGCCCGTCAGCCTGGCGATGGTCCTCCACTTCGCGTCCGTGACCGTTCCATTAAACCGTCGATACCAACTTGCTTCTGTCATAATCTCAAGCCGGTCTTTACCAAACAGACGGCGCCGGCGGGCCTCTCTACGACCAGGAGGCAGCGGCCTACTCTTTTTGGTCCTTGAGCGCGGCAAGCGCGAATCTGCCTTCACCCTCGTTCAACTCGGACGGGTCGCCGGTGCCTAAGGCCGCAGCCAGCTTCGGCGGCAGTTTGTCGGGCGGCTCCCCGCGGCGCTTCAACTCGGCCTGGATTTCCGCCAGAGTTTCGCGGGTGATGGGGGTTTCGGGGGGTTCGTCCTGGGCGGAATCCGGGCCCGCTTCCGGGGCGGGAGGATCGGGTTGGCTCTCGGGGGCCTGAGGGGCTTCCCCCTGGGCCGTTTTGTCGGCCTTGACCTCCGCCTTGGGTTTCTTCTCGGGCTTGGCGGCGGCTGGCTGGCTGGCCTTGGCCGGCGCTTCCTCCAGGTCGAACCAGTCTTTCGGCTCGCTCATGCCGTCTTTGAGGGACCTGTATATTTTCCCAAGGTTGATGATCTGGGCGGGCTGAATCGCGTCGATGCGGTGCCCCAGGCGTTTTTCAATAGCCTCTTTGGAGACGCCGAAGGCATTGAAGCGGGCCAGCATATTCTTTACGGATTCGCCCAAATCCCCAACATCGGCCCTTAGGGTTTTTTCGCATTCCTCCACGGCGTCCTCTATGATGTCGCCGGGGATAATTTCCAGGATGGCGGCCCGGACGCGGCGCTGGGCCTGGTTGGCTATGAACTCGTAAATGTCCCTCTCCTCCTTCAGGGCATAGCCGCCGCTTTTGGTGTCGCGCCAATGCTTCACCGAGAACTGGCGGACGGCCTTGGTGTTGCTCTCCAGGTCCCAGGCGAAGGCTTCGCACTCGCTGGCGCCGTCCCGGCGGGACAACTCCCTGAAGCCGTAGGTCATGTTTCCCCAGACCCTGGCCGAGGCCTCGGCCAGGCGGATGGAGGGGCCGGTGACGCTTGTGCCGCCGCGGGGATAGTTGTAAAGGGCGGTGCGGGCCAGGCTGACCCTTTGGCAGGCCTGAAGCAGCCTTTCCCTGGCCTTAAACTCGTTGCGGGGCCGGCCGGCGGCAATGACCAGGGCGGCCTGAACTTCGGCCACGGCCCGGGCCTGGTCGGAGGCCAGGACCCCATCGGCGGCCGGGGCCGGGGGCTGGAAAAAACCGTGGCCATCGCCATTGCCCTTGGGCATGGGCGGCCGGGCTACAATATCGTCGTTACCGAAATACTCTTGAGTCGCTGCCATGTTGAATCCTCCTTATTGGGTATCTTTGGGTAAAATCTTTTTATGGGCGGGCACGTGCGGGCAGGTCCAGAAAAACCCGCAGTATCGGGGGCCGCAGATCCATGATCCGGCCGGGGCCGGGGGGAAGATGCCGGCCATAATCATGCGGTGCATGATGGCCAGGCGGCCCACCAGGGCCTGAAAATCGGCCTCCGTCCGGTCGGTGGAAATGGTTTGGCGCCGGAGCTTGGTTCCCTTGATCATCACTTCAAAGCGGATTTCTTCCGGGGGCCGGCCGGCGGCCGCCTCCACCAGCTTGTGATAGATGGTGGCCTGGTGGCTGTGGTGGGCCCTTTCCGCCGGCCAGGCTTTCGAGGCCGTCTTGAGGTCGTAGAGAGTGCCGTTCTGGTCCACAACATCAACCGTGCCGGTGATGGTGGGGGCCAGCTCGGGAACCGCGATTTCCACCCGCTGCTCCACCAGGGCCGGCTGAATCTCCGGGGCGATCTCCCGGTGGTAGAGCCCGGCCAGGGAAACCACCTCGTCAACCCCGGCCTCGGCCATGAGCTTGGCGCTGGGCAATTCTTCCGGCGCGAAATAGGCCCCCCGGCTCTTGACGGCCTTGACGTAGCCATCGCGGGCGGCGTCCTGGATTACGTCCAGGGGCTCGTCCTGGCCGGTGACCAGCTTGGAGCGGTGGTTGATTTCCGCGCCCTTATGGACGCCGGTTCCCACGTGAGCCGCCAGGCCCGGGGGGATGACTTCATGTTCTATGTAACGGCGGCGGAACTGCTCCGGGCAGTTTTCCCAAGTGGACAGGGAAGATTGGCGGAAGGAGGTTATCATTGCGCCGCCCCCAGCCCCGCCTTCTTCTCCCACCAGGACAGGGTCCGGCGGAGGATTATTTGACGGGGGCTGTCACGGGGCACGTTTCTGATGATCAGGCCGCAGATGGCCAGGCTCAGCTTACCCACGGTTATCAGGGTTTGGATTTTTCTTGTGTCCATGTTGACTTCCATTTCTGGCTCTGCTATATTCAGAGACGCCAGTAAAGATATTGATTGCCCGGCCCTGTGATTGCTCTCACGGGGCCGGTTTTTTATAGCCGGCCATTTTCTCTGGCGACCCGGAAGGCGCTGTAAATGTCCAAGCCGCTATCCTCAAAAATCCGCAAAATTTCCTCGGTTTCCGCCGAAACACTGGTCAGCCAAAGCTCAAATTCCGTTTCAGGGGCATCGAACATGACGGCCTCGTGGCGCCTCAAATCGGCGGCGAGAACGGCGTCAATTCCGGTTGGCTCTAACATTTAGGCACCTCCTAAAATCAAGTTATGTGGTAGAATGTCGATAAATTATTGTTGAACCGTGCCGTCAGCCAGAAGCGTTTCCAGTTTGACCCCAAGAGCCTTGGCGATGGCCTGCCATTTCTTGACAGGGCCTTTGCGGGCGCCGGTCTCATAGGCGCTGATGGTCTTGGACGATATGCCAGTTTTTTTGGCTAACTGGGCCTGAGACATCTTTTTTTTGAGCCTGACTTGGGCCAGATTGTTCATTCCTCTCTCCGTGGTGTTTTCCACGTTTTGTAGATTATTGTATCTGCAAAACGTAGAATGTCAAGGTTTTTGTGAGTGACCCCAAAAAAATATTTGGTCAAATATTGCAATCAATTAGAATCCAAAAAGGACTTACTCAGGGCCAGCTAGGCGAAAAAATTGGCCTCACGAATAAGGCTATTTCCGCTTGGGAAGCCGGCACCCGCGGCCCCGACATTAATGACCTCTTCAAGCTGGTCGAGGCCCTTGGCGTGAGCGCCGATTATCTTCTGGGCCGTTCCGACAACCCCAAGGTGAGCAAGGCCCGAAAGCCGCAAGAGGGCTGACTTGACCGGGCCGGGCCGCTGGAGTATATTTGGGGCAGGTGAATTATGAGCGAAGAAAGCAAGGAAAAACCCTTCGACCTTGGCCCGATACTGCCCATGTTCGGCGCGGGGCTTGACTTGGGTGAGCGCCTGGGTTCCATGGATACCCGCCTGGGGCTGGTGGAAACCGACCTCAAAGAGGTTAAGCGGGATGTCAAAGCCCTTGACGCCAGGCTCGACCGCATGGAAACCAGGTTCGACCAGATGGAGGCCAGGCTTGACCGGGTGGAAGCCAAGACCGACAGCATTGGCAAGGCCGTCCGGGCCTTGCAAACCGATGTGTCTGACCTTAAAACGGATATGAAGCTTTTGCGCGGGGCCCGGAAGCCCGACCGCCTTCTTATGGCCGGCTTGTGGATTGCGGTCGCGGCCGGAATCATTCTTCAACTCTTTAAATAGCCGCGCCATTAATCCGGGCCGCAGCCCTCCGCATCTCCCCTCCCCGTCTTTTTCCATATTTTCTATATAAATAATTAATAATAACGATTGTTAATCCATGGCCGTATGTGGTATAAGATATTAGAGAGTTTTGAGGCTTTAAAACTACAGGCGGCCGGAAAATAAAGCCAACAGACTAATGGCCCGGCCAATCAAGGGAAGCACTGGATCGGGGAGGGGGTAGTTTATGGCCTTGGAAAAAATGGTTTATCTTTTCGGCGGCGGCAAGGCCGAAGGCGGCGGCGACATGCGCGACCTGTTGGGCGGCAAGGGGGCCAACCTGGGGGAAATGTCCCGCCTGGGCCTCCCGGTTCCGGCCGGGTTCACCATCACCACTGAAGTCTGCACGGCCTATTACCGGAACAATTTAAGGTATCCGCCGGCTTTGAAAAAAGAGGTGGAGGCCGCGCTTCGGCATGTGGAAAAGACCATGGGCGCGGT
>Ga0099364_10011843_pt1 | contig 11837 bp, 11 predicted proteins | sample TergutTh196P3_FD_73070 | JGI IMG/M metagenome (GOLD analysis project Ga0099364, IMG submission 73070) | Microcerotermes parvus P3 segment gut microbial communities from Pointe-Noire, Republic of the Congo - Th196 P3 | ecosystem: Host-associated > Arthropoda: Insects > Digestive system > Gut ...
CTGGTTCGGCGCAAAGGAAGGGCTTTGAAGGGGCTTACTCCAATGCAAATTGCGCCTTGCTCTCTTTTTTTATAGTACAAAATAACAAGTAATTCAAACATCCGCCACACTTTTATAAAGATAAAAACCTTTAGAAGTTATATAATATCTCCCTATAGTTCAATATATAGAACATATAGATTTTTGTCAATAGCCTAATCCTCATGGTTTAATAGGAGGTAGAATTGTAGGAGTATATAAAATCTTTGATAACCGGACACGAATTAAGGGGCATACTTGGCAAGGGCATACGGTTTTACCGCCACCAGCGGCAAATATCACAAGCCGCCCTTGCGGAAAAAGCCAATATTTCAATAACCTTCCTCAGCAATATAGAGAGGGGCATAAAATACCCAACCTCGGACACCTTATCCGCTATTTCCAACGGTCTGGGAGTAGAAGTATACGAGTTATTCAGACACGACCATTCGCCAGCCGAACACCGGCAACTGTTTGAACGTTTCAAGATTGACATTACAAAAAACGTGCTTGAAACCCTTGAAACCGTATATAAGGCTTACGAGGAATAGCACCAATCCGGTGGTTTTTCCAGCTTTTCTGTGATATGATGTTCATAGAAACAGCGATTTTGTTAAAACGAGGGGAATCATGGCAAAGATAACCGTTTTAGAAACAGAAATAAGCGTTATCCAAATAGACAAAGAAGACTATATCTGCCTTACCGATATGCTAAAGGCAAAAGACGGAGATTTTTTTGTAACCGACTGGCTCAGAAACCGGAACACCCTTGAATACATCGGCATTTGGGAACAAATAAACAACCCCAATTTTAATTATGGCGAATTCGCCACAATTAGAAACAAATCTGGTTTGAACAGTTTTAAGATAAGCGTAGGTGAGTTTGTTCAGAGAACCAATGCCCTCAGCCTTCACGCAAAAGCCGGAAGATATGGCGGAACCTATGCCCACAAAGATATAGCCTTCCAGTTTGCAATGTGGATAAGCCCTGAATTCCAAATATACATTGTAAAAGAATTCCAACGCCTGAAAGACATAGAGCAAAAATTGCTAGGCTGGACAGCCAAACGGGAATTGGCAAAAATCAATTATCATATCCACACAGACGCTGTAAAGCAGAACCTTGTCCCCAAAGAGCTTACCCCAAAACAAGCCTCGATAATATACGCAGACGAAGCAGACGTTTTGAATATTGCCCTATTCGGCATAACCGCCAAAGAATGGCGAACAAATAATCCAAAGATGAAAGGCAACATCCGTGACTATGCTTCAATCAATGAATTAATCTGTCTATCCAACATGGAAAACATCAACGCCGTACTAATCAACGACGGCATACCGCAAAACGAACGCCTATTACGCCTAAACAAAATCGCCATACAGCAAATGACTATTTTGACAGAAGTGCAGGGAAGGAAATTGTTGAAAGTAAAAATATGAATAAAATCAAACTATTTTTTGTCAATAATTGGCAAAAAATGATTAACAAATTTTTATCTCCCCCAAAAACAGGTTCATTTTTTTATTCCTTGACCCCTACAGATCAAATTAAAGACGGAAAACATTACTTTGACGCTTTAAGTTGGGCTTTGAATAATCGGAAAAGTAAAAACATTAGAAATATTGCTTTAACTGGTTCTTATGGATCAGGAAAAAGTAGTATCCTTCAATCTTTTCAAAAAAATAACATCCAAAAAAATCTACATTTCTTAAATATATCGCTAGCCACATTTAAAGAAGAAAAAGAGACAAAAGGCAAAACCGAAGGAGAAAATTTACAACGCTTAATAGAATTAAGTATTATTCAGCAATTGTTTTATAGAGAAAAAGATTTTAAGTTGCCAGATTCCAGATTAAAGAAAATAAAGAAATTTTCTTGGTGGGAATTGTTTTTTGTCCCTGTTTTTTGTTTTTTCTTTATTATAGCAAGCACCTTTCTAATTAAGCCGAATATGCTTTCTCAAATTTTACCGAACATTAACCTTTCGGATACTATGAAAATATTTCTCCATTATAGTTTTTTGATCACTTCTACCGTGGGTGTAATTATTGTCATACGCAAAACAATACGAATGCTTTATAATTTAAAAATCAGCAAATTAAACATCAACAATGCCGAAATACATATTGCCCCAGAAATAAACCAGTCTGTTTTAAATCATAATCTAGAGGAAATATTATATTTTTTTGAAGCTACCAAATACAATGTTATTATATTTGAAGATTTAGATCGTTTTCAGGAAACAGATATTTTCACAAAATTAAGAGAAATAAATTTGCTTATTAATAATTCTAAAAAAATAAACAGAAATGTAGTTTTTATCTATGCTATCCGAGATGAAATGTTTACTGATAAAGATAGAACAAAATTTTTTGATTTTATCATACCTGTTATTCCAGTGATTAATTCTTCTAATTCAAATGAAATACTACGAAATAAATTACTAACAACATTTAATGTATCAGAAAGCTTGATAGATGACATTTCGCTTTTTATTGATGAAATGAGGGTGTTGTACAATATAATCAATGAATTCACAATTTATAAACAACTACTCAGTAAAAACAACGAATTAAATCCTGATAAGCTACTTGCTATAATTGTATATAAAAACATATACCCTAACGATTTTGTCAAGTTAAGCAACTACGAAGGCGATTTATATGATATAATTAATAAAAGACATGATTATATAAAACAACAGGCTGTCGAAATTGACAAAAAAATCCTTGATCATAAAAACGAAATAAATACATTAGAATCTCTAAAAATAAAAAATGTAAGAGAATTACACTCTCTATATGTGTTACAATTTATAAATGGCTTGAATAGTATTAATTCTTTTAATATAAATAATCAAAATTATAATTTTACGAATGTCCTCGATGATGATATTTTTTCATATTTTATTGATGATAATGTTTATTACAATTTGTTTTCATCTTATGGTGGTGGTTACGGCGGAAGCTATAGATTAGAAAAAAGAAAGGCAAATGTAAGTTTTTCAGAGATTGAAAAACAAGTAGATTCTGAATATACCTATAAAGAGCGTAAACGGCAGGTTTTAGATTGGAATAATGGTAAAGTACAGGAGCTAAAACAAAAGATAGCTCTCTTTGAAAAGAATAAAAATGAATTAAGGCATGAAAAGATATGTAGCCTTATATCTAATAAATATATTTCTATTGAAATGAAAGACAACAAACAAAAACTAATTCTTTTATTACTTAGGAATGGTTATATTGACGAAAACTACTTAGATTATATATCTTTATTCCATGAAGGAAGTCTTTCAAAGAACGACCATATTTATCTTCTAAACGTTAAATCTCAAATTAGTACAAGCTTAGATCAAAAACTTAATAATATAAAAAATCTTATTAAAAAAATACATATTAATGATTTTAGAAAAGAATATATACTCAATTATAACTTGCTAGAATTTATCTTAACTAATGATAAATATGAAGAACAAAAAAACGCTATTTTTAGTATTTTTAAAAATCAAGCTGATAAATCAATAAAATTCATAAACAATTTTATTGATAATGGAATCAACATTAACTTGTTCATAAGAGAATTGTATTGTTATCAAATTAATGTTTTCGACCTTGCATATAAAGATAGCAGTATTACTCCAGAAAAAATGGCGTTTTACTTTAAATTGATTATCGAAAATGTAGATGCAAAGATTATAAAAGCTATATCAGAAAAAACATATTTGCCAAAAGTTATTGCTGATAACCCTAACGATAATTTTGATATTTTCAACCTTATTAACGATGATGCAACAATAAAAAATATTCTCAAGGCATTTGATATAAAATTTAACTATAACATTAATGCTTCCATTGTATCTCAAGATATGCTTGATTACATTCATAAAAATAGTTGTTATGTAATTAATATAGGTTTATTAAAAACAATAATGCAAGCAAATGGTAAATTTAATCAAACTGACTTTGATACAAAAAATTATTATATGGTTAAAAATTCAGATTGTGATTCTATGAACAAGTACATAAAAAATAATATCGGGGATTATATTAAAAATGTCTATTTAAAATTAGAACATAATACAAATGAAGACGAAGATTGTTTGTGTGAATTATTAAATAATAAGGATATTGATAAAGATGATAAAAATACTATTATTCAAAAATCAGATACAAAAATATCTGATTCTGATAAGATTGATGAAATTGAGATAGAAAATATACTTTTTCATAATTCTAAAGTCGTACCAATTTGGAAAAATATGATAAGTAATTTCTATAACAATGAAGAAAAACTGGATGAAGCTTGCTTGGTATTTTTAAACAATATAGAAAATGCCAAAGCACTCTCAATGGAAAAAATTGAAAAAAACGATCCTGATGAAGAGTCTGTAAAAAAATATTTAATATCATTGATTTTAAATAATGAAATAAACAATAATTCTTATGCACAAATATTAAATTCTATTCCTTATTATTACAACTCATTGAAGCTTGAGAATTTGGACATGGATAAAATAAAATTATTAGTAGAAAAAAATGTTTTAGGTTTGAGCGAAGAAAATTATGAAAAACTAAAAGAATATAAATCTAATTTGCATATAAAATTGATTGAAAAATGTAGAGAGCAACAAAAAGAAATTATTTATAAACTATCATTAGACTATGGTGATATTATTAAGCTGTTAGAATCATCTGTTATTTCATTAAGTGAAAAGCAAAAACTTATAAACCATACTGAAGAAACTATTGTCGCCAACAGTGAAATACTAAATTTGATTGGACAATTGGTAATGATTGATAGTCTAAGCGGTTTAGACAAAAACATATTAAAAACTGTTTTAATTGTATCTAAAAAAACAATAGATTATAAAATTGCATTATTTAACAAAATAAATCATGAATTTGACAATAATGATATAACAGATATATTATTATCTTTTCCAGAACCATATTTTAATATAACGAAAAGCGAAAAAAAATATTTTATTCCCAATACTTCTACGTCCGTCGAATTTTTAAATATTTTAAAAAGTAGAAAATATATAAAGAACTATAGAGAATCAAAAAACGGGCTTAAAATTAATAAGTAACACTCTATATCACACTAAAATAGTCGTTCTAAATTTTCGTCAGATAGCTTTTCCTTATTAAGAGACATTCATTCCCAAATACCCCTTTGGCACGGTTCTTGAATCGCAAATCACTGCCCCACAGGCGGTCAAGAACCGTGCCAACCCTTCGGGGCGGGGCATTGGTAGACAATAAGACCTAGTTAAAAAATATAGTCGTCCCTGCGAAAGCCCCTACCAAGACCCTAATAAGAAAGCTATCGGTAGTCCGAATGGCGGGGGGGTGAGCGTGCCTCTGGAAGAAGTGAAGAGGCACTACAGCCCCCCCCCCCGCCAGCCTTCGGTTGGTTTCATAAAGGCGGCGGTTTCGGGTTTTGCAGTTCCCCTTCATGTCCCCTGTTCTTAGCTAATGGGGGTTATTAACTTTCAGGGGGTTTGCAAATGCAACCTAAAAATCAAAAGCGGTTCTATAGTCCGCAGTTTTCAGAAACGGCATCCGTAACTGTCCGCCGTTTAGCTTGGGCGTTGGGCTTGCCAATGACCGCAGCAGTTGACCTTATAGTCAAAATTCTTCCGTCAGTCGTACAAGCGGAAAAAGTCTGTCAGTTATGCAAAGACACCACAAAATGTCATGGCTGCACTTTCCGCAGTACCTACACACCGCAGGAACAAAACAAAGTTTTATTTGCGCTGTCAGAATTAATCGTTTAACAGCACCGCCCCCCCGCTTGTGCGGGGGTTATTTCCAGCAAGGAGTTTTTATGAAAACAAAATATCAAGTTTATGCGGATTTCAAACTAACAAAAGGCAAGCCGTCACTTGTCAAAACATCATTAAACAGCACCACAGAAGCTGCCACCACACTCCCATTTTTCCCTTACATAAAAACTTTTCTTACAACTTCCCGCATATTTTCAACATTGTCTGAAGCTCATCAATACATTGCTTATCTTCATAGGGTTTATAAGAAACCCTTAACGCTTCCAGTATTGGACAGCGAACAACTAAAACTATTTGCAGAGGTATAAAATGAATTACTTTGAAAAATGCCAATCGGTTGAAGAAGCAAAAAAACTTTATAGAAAATTGCTTTTACAATACCACCCCGACCATGCAGGGCAAGAAGGCGAAGCCATCACAAAAGAAATCATAATCCAGTTTAACTTTTTCTTAAAAAGTTTTATGTCCCATTCTTTTAACTCTTATTATGAAGATAAAGACTGGAAACCAAACGAAGAAGCCGTCTCGCCTTTTCAAGACATATTACAGAAAATAATAAATCTTGACTGTGAAATTGAAATCATAGGCTATTGGATTTATTGTTTCAACTCAAAAGAAGTCAGAGAACAATTAAAAGAACTCGGCTTTTGGTTTTCCGGCAAACACAAAGCATGGATTTTTTCCGGAAAGGCAAAAAAGAACATAAGCAGTAAAGACACGCTGGACGAAATCAGGGCAAAAAAGGGAAGCCAAAAAGTAGAAAAGGGGGAAAAGGAAAAAGAAAAATACCCTTATAAAATCGCAGTTTAATTTTTTTTGCCCCTGCTTGTGCAGGGGTATTTCCAATCAAGGAGCTGTTATGTTTTTACCAGTTTATCAAGGACAAAATTTCAGTTATTCCTACGAGGTCGGCACAGGGCATTATTTATTATTCAAAAATGACTATAAAGCCCATGTTTATTTACAAGGTGATGACGCTCGGATCTTCCGTGAAGAAATAGAACTTATTGACAATCTGCCGCCGCCTCAAAGCAATGACGGAAGATTAACCGAAAACGCCATCAGTGTTTATTTATAAAAAGTAAGCCGTCCGGAGTTTTACACGCTCCGGCGGCTTTTTCCTTCCCTGACATTGAAAAGTGATATTCACCTAACAATGTATTTTTCAAAGAACTTGCGATAATGATTTTTACGCCTTTGTTTTCAAAACCAAAATATTATTTTTTGGTCGAGTAACAAGGAAACCGTCCCGCTTTCTAAACCTCAAAAACAATTCCCCATATTCAAGGCTTTCTGTCGTACCGTCAAACTTCTTGATCTCGATACCCTTGCGGTTGCCATGCTGAATTCGTTTAGGGTTCATAAAAACAGCGAACGGCTCATCAGCCTTTATGTCCGCAATCTGCGGAAGAATATTGACCTCGTGATAAGGGTACAAGTCCAACCGCCCCGGCATTGCTTCTGTCGGTCGCCGCCAAATCGGTCTGCCTGTCGTATCCTCGATGTTCGCAATATGATTGAGTACAGTTTCATTCAAAAACCAAACACAATCTTTTCTTTCTTCCGCAGGGATTTTATAAACGGCATCCCTAAAATCTTTCCAAGTCAGATCGTTGATAGTGTTACCCGCAATAGTTACCTTCGTAACATCGGCGCAGGACATAGCGCCAGTAAACGGATCATCATCAGCTAACAAACATTGACGGTCGAATTCTTGTCCGTAAACTTCGATAAACTCGTCAACAAACATTTGACCCAAATCGACAAAGACATCTTCTTCAAATTCATCAAACCACGGAATGTAACCCGCCAGCGTATATGCCTTTAATTCGACACGCTCCGCACCCTTCGGCTTGCTCCCCTTGATCTGCTGTCCGTAAGCCGTCAGCCAATGTAATTCAACGCCGCCACGATCACGAGTAGGAAGAAAGATAGAAGGACCCATCATCGGACGATGACGGACAAGGTTCATCATCACAGATTTTTTGGCTGCGTCCTGCATTATCTCTGTTTCATAAATCGGGTTTATCAAATACTGTTCATTCGTTGCCATATTCCCCATAGGTTCACCCAACGGAGCTTTTACTGTCCAACCTTTTTCACCCCATGACACATCACGAGGATTAGTCCAGTTATCCGCTTTTAGGTTAGGTGAAAACGCCAGTTCCGCAAGTGTCTTGTTATTCCCTGTCCACGCCGCCGCAATTCCCTTGCCTATAGAATAAAGAATTTCCCGCCGTGAAAGTTCACGAGGGCTGGAGGCTTGCGCCTTTAGTTCCTTGCGAAGTTCTTTAACAGTTGCTTCCAGTGCTACAAGCTGTGTTGACTGGTTATCTGTCATAGTTTCAAGGGTTTTAGTGATTTCCTCTAAAATCATTTCTTTATCCCTGAAATACTCCGCAGCCTTCGCCGGATCGGTAAACCCGGTACTTTCGATTTTCTTCATGTTGGCTAATTTCTGTTTAATAGCCTTCAACAATTCTTCCATTTGTTACTCTCCTTGAATATTATTGATAAAGCCGCCCCAAAAATGAGGTTGACTAATATCCTGTTTTGCTTCCGTCATAGCTTTTGCAAGCGCAAAAGGATTAGCCGGAACATTGCACACGCTGAATTCTAAAAGTTCCTGCTTACGGAAAATTAATGATGTTCCGTCTCTGCTGTCCTCTTTTGACGGAATTTCAATCTCGATAACCCTAAAGCCCACCGACCCTGCACGAATGACACCAGCTTTAACACGCTCCCCAATGCTCCAGCCAAACGGATCATATTCCTTCGGATTAAAAACCAATACACCATGCAAACCGCTGTCATCAGCAAAAATATTTTCTGCCTTGCCAATCGCCGGAATGTCGTATCTATGCGCCCACTCAATAACCGGATTTTTCACAAACTGCGAATAATCCCACCCAAGCGGATCAATCCGTTCATGGTAACGGTCAAGATCAAAAGTAGAAAAAGTCCACGCAATACCTTTTTGTTCCTCTGTCTCTGCCGCTAAACAAAATGGAACAGAAGCAATCAATTCAACATCACCTGTCAATTTATGCGTTCCCGCCGTTTCCTTTTTCACTCCTAAAAAATCCAGTAACATAACTGAATTATCCGCACGGTAATTACCGCTTTTAGTTCTTACAATCATAATTTCTCCTTCCTTTCGTCATAAAATTGAATATCCTCTTTAGTAACAAGTTCTAAAATCCACGCCATAGCAACCATTTCTTCACGGCTGTCCGCATGATAAATGTCATATAAACATTGCAAATGGTTTTCTACAGTGCTTCTTGAAATATGAAGATTATCCCCAATACGCTTAGTGCGGAAACCACAGCACAGCATGATTAAACATTCCATAAGCCGTTTAGTTGCTTTCAAATTTACATTAGGGGGAACATTATTTTTTTTAAGTTCATTTTTTACCATTGGTGAAATATATTTTTTCCCGTCTATAACAAGCCGCAAACCTTTTTTAAATTCCTCAAACCCTTCAAACAAATCAACATAAGATTTAACTCCATGCCAATAAAAATAAACAGCTTTACTTACCGCAAACCGTTCTACTGAAACAGCGGCAGTATTCAATGATGGAAATCTTTTTATAAGTTCACCCATCATGTAGGGCGTTCCCATTTCATAAAATTTACTATCCATCATAAGAAGTCGAGGGTTCGTTTCTTCAATGAGCCTGTCCAAACCGTCTTTTTCAGCAGAAGAAAAAATAAAATCCTTATAGCCAAGCCCTTTAAGAATTTGCTCATAAAGAGGGTAAAGAGAGGCAGCACGGCTGATAACGATTATACCCCCAGCCACTAAGCCCCTTCCTTTTTGATCTTTTCAGAATCAAATGAAACTAAAGATTTAGGTTTGTGCCACACATCACCCCACGGCTTCGGTTCTTTGCCCCTTTCTTTCAAAACATCATTTATGGTTTTAATACCTGCGTTAATTTCCGCAATATCTCTTTTACTTTGCGCGTCTTCATTTTCCTGAAGCTCCGGTATATCCCATAAATCAAAACGACCGTTTTCTTTTAAACCAAAACGCATAAAAAACTGGCTTTCAAGTATTTGTTCAAATTGGCGTAACAGAGGAATTAAGGTATATTGCCAAAATGCGGAGTGCTGTTCTTTAGTGTCTTTACCGGAAAGAGCAGTTGACTTGTCAGAAATATTTGCAACTCTCGGCGGTATTCCGTATTTAGCAAGAATGGTGTAGAGGTTCCACCGCTTTAATTCAAAAAGTTTTACAACATCAGGGTTAAAACTTAACGCTTCAAAACTTGTGCCTTTACCAAGTACCGCAATCTTGCGCCCTGCTTTAACTTGTCCGTATTTACTTTCCCACCGCCGTTCTATTGCATCAGCTTCTTCCGGTCTAAGCGTTTGATCGGTTTTCAACAAACCTTGCGGAATGGCGTTATTTTTAAGAAGGGTAGAATTGGCTTTATTTGCGAAATAATCTTGTTCAAGTTCGAGGGCTAAAGAGACAAGAGGATTTACTCCCCGCAGAGGATTCCAGGGGTTCCAATCCTTAAAGTGGATCAGTTCGTCAGAAAATATAGGTACTAATTCGGCTCCGGCATGGTAAAACCACCGTCGTTTTTTGTCAGTAAAATTTCTTTGCACATCCAACCCCTCTCCTTCAAGCTGGAGCTTTCGGGGGTTAAGAATGTACATTTGTTTTGGCAGTCCGCCGGAATATTCAGGACCGAACCACCAAAACGCTTCGCCCTCTATGAACCACCAAGCAGCAGTCTCCTTCCACAAGTCATATCTACTAGTGTATTCATTCGGTCTGTGGAATAGAGAAAAAAGAGGGCCGTTATGTATTTCAACCCCGTCTCTTTCGAGAATAAAATCCGCACGGGCAAAATTGCGTATTAGTACGTTAACCGCAATATTTACCCATGCGTTGCAAAGATAAGTATCGTTGAAGGGGTCTATATTAAATTTAGTTGGCAGATCGTCTAAAGTCAAGAAATTTTGAAAACTATTTTTTGTCTTTACATAGGTGTCATTTAATTGTCGCTCGTGGCTAATTTTATGTCGCTGTATGTTATTTAAAAATATTTTAAAAGGGTTGATGAAACTTTGCTTCATTGAAAAATCACCCCCTGCTGAACATCGGAAAAGACCGCATACCGTAAGGCATCAAGAAAGTGATCATTAACCTTTACAATCTGCCCCCCTTCATCACGGCAGTAATCCCATATTTCAGAAAGAACCCCGGTACATTTTTCACAAACAAAAAATTGACGGCGTTCTATTTTTGCATTGATATAATCAATCCCGCTGTCAACAGAATTATTTGCTTTAACGCCCCCTGTTATTTCCTGTATGCGTTCCCCGCCCGCAGGATCGCAGTAAACAGGGCAGCCCATATCATTGTTATAATCAAGCCAGCCTCTGGCGTTCAGTTCTTCATTAAAAGATTGAGTAGTCATATTGAAAGCCCCATAATCGCAAAGGACATAAACAATATCGCCAACCCAGCCAATTTTAACAAAAGTGATATTAAGCCCAAAATCCTGTCCGGCAGCGTATCGGTCAAACTGTTCAGGCAAGTCAGCAGCCTTTACAATCATGCTTTCTTCAAACTTTTCGTAAATCACGCCCTCGGCTTTTACCCACAATCCATCACGGAACCTTGCCTTTTGTTTTTCAGGAAGCACATCAAGAATGTCAGAAATATAATCTTCCGGCAGATTTTCCCTGTTATCATCAGGATTTAAAATCATAGAAGTATAGAGTTCCGCTTTTTCCAAAAGCTCTCCGGTAGTAAAAGCTCTTTTCAAAACAAATATTTTATAAGCCCAATGTAAAGGGCTGCCCGGATTACAGTCATAGAAAAATAGATTTCTACAGCCCTGAACCCTCTGCGCAAGACGGCTATAAGCAGTAGTAACAGTTACATAACTTAATTGGCTAATCTCGTTAAAATAAATCGTGCAATACTCATGCCCAAGAATTTTATCCGCTTGCTCTTTATCCCCAAGACCGCCAATCCAAATTTCAGAACCGTTATACAAAC
>Ga0099364_10011844_pt1 | contig 11836 bp, 21 predicted proteins | sample TergutTh196P3_FD_73070 | JGI IMG/M metagenome (GOLD analysis project Ga0099364, IMG submission 73070) | Microcerotermes parvus P3 segment gut microbial communities from Pointe-Noire, Republic of the Congo - Th196 P3 | ecosystem: Host-associated > Arthropoda: Insects > Digestive system > Gut ...
TCATCCACCCGATGTATCAGATCGACGCCGCACTTGTCGCACAATAACACTTTAACCGTGTCGGAACTGAGTTGTTCACTGAAAGTCCGGTTGCAATTCGGGCACATCCATCGCGATCCCAGCCTGGTAATAAGAACCTCGCCAGGAATGCTTATTCCAATCGTAAGAGTCGGGGTATCATCCTGTTCCAGATACTTTTGCAATGTATCCGCCTGCGTCAATGTCCGCGGATATCCATCGAAGATGAAACCACAATAGCAATCCGGTTGTTTTACACGCTCATATACAAGAGCTTCAACCAGTTCGTCTGGAACCAGTAACCCGGCTTCAATAAAAGTCTTTGCCCGCCCGCCCTCTTCGGTACCTTCCTTTATCGCCGTCCGCAACATATCGCCTGTTGCGATATGCGCAAGATTGAACGACTCGGAAAGTAATCGGGCCTTGGTTCCTTTTCCGGCGCCCGGTGGACCCAGCATTATAATCGCTGTTTTCAAGTCATTCACGCCTGTTTTATATTATTGTAAGACTCTAACCTCTTCTCCCTCGAATTCTTCCCTTTTTCAGGAACCCGTCATAGTGCCTCATAATCAACTGAGACTCTATCTGTTGCACGGTATCCATGGCAACGCCGACTACAATGAGCAACGACGTACCGCCGAAGTAGAATGTTACGCCCACCCCGGTAGTGATCCCGCTCAGTTGCAGTGAGGTAAGTATGTTGTCAAGCCCGGAACCGATAAAAGGAATCGTTTGAACCTTGAATCCGGCGATAAGAAACTCGGGCAAAAGACAAATCAGAATCAGATAGATCGCTCCGGCCAGCGTCAGGCGACTCAGAATACGGTCAATGTATTCCGCTGTTCTATGCCCGGGACGTATGCCTGGAATGTATCCGCCGTATTTCCGGATGTTATCCGCGACTTCCATCGGATTGAAAATAATACTGACATAGAAAAAACAGAAAAAACCTATGCCGAGAACAAAAAGCAGCGTGTACCAGAACGAGCCCTGCGCAAGCGCCTCGGTGATGTCTCGCATCCAGCCGTAAGCCATCACGGTTCCAAGCGTTGCGGGAATCGCCATGATCGACGAGGCAAAGATTACCGGAATCACGCCACCCGAATTCACCTTCAGCGGAAGATGCGTCGCCTGTCCGCCGTAAACTTTTCTTCCAACCACGCGCTTGGCGTACTGCACCGGAATTCTGCGTTGACCCCGCTCGACGAAAACCACGGCGGCCACCACCAATATCATCATGACCACAAGCGCCAGCGCGGTGATAATCTTCATTTCACCCTGGCGGAACACGGCGGAGACAATCCAGTTGATGGCGCCCGGCAAACCAGACACAATGCCGGCAAAGATTATCAGGCTTATGCCATTGCCTATGCCGCGTTCGGTAATCTGTTCTCCTATCCACATGATAAATGCGGTTCCAGAGGTCAGCGTAATCATGACCATTAAGCGGAAACCCCATCCGGGGTCAAGAACAATCTGGCTGCCCGCTCCTCCGGACCGCTCAAGTGCAAAAGCCGTCATCAAGCCTTGGACCAAAGTCAGGGCTATGGTCAGGTACCGGGTGTACTGCGTAATCTTCTTGCGCCCAAGTTCACCTTCCTTGGAAAGTTTCTCAAGGTGAGGAACAACCACTGTAGCCAACTGTAAAATAATCGACGCAGTAATGTAGGGCATGATGCCCAGGGCGAAAATACTGAACCGTCTCAGCGAACCGCCGGAAAATATATCCAGAAATCCGAAAATAGATCCGGCGTTTTGCTCAAACAACAATTTCAACGCTTCATTATCTACACCCGGCGTGGGAATGAACGCGCCGATACGATACACCGCAAGCAATCCCAGCATGTAGAGCACGCGTTTGCGCAGATCTGGAATGCTGAATATGTTCTGTATAGCGCTTAAAATCCGATTTTTTTCTTCCGGCATTTCATTTCCTAATTTATGTAGGAGAAAATCTAGGAGATAACCTCGACGCTGCCGCCCGCTTTTTGAATCTTCTCCACCGCGCTTTTACTGAACCGATGGGCGCGCACATGAATCACCTTGTCTATTTCTCCGTTGCCAAGGATCTTGACGTCTTCGTTCAGATTCCTGATAATGCCGTTATCCCTCAACATGACAGGGTCGATTTTCACGCCCGCTTCAAAAGAAGCCAGTTTTTCCAGATTCACGACAACATATTCCTTGCGGAAGATATTATTAAATCCTCTCTTGGGAAGGCGGCGGTAAAGCGGCATCTGGCCGCCTTCAAACCCAGGACGCATACTGGAGCCGGCTCGTGAATGCTGCCCGTTGTATCCGCGCGTCGCCGTCTTGCCGTGGCCGGATCCTATGCCTCGCCCAACCCGTTTATTCTTACGGTTTGCCCCCGGCGCAGGCTTTAATGTATTAATGCTCAACATAAGCTATGAATCCTTTATAAAAACTGATCGCTGTCTACCGAGGGCGCGATAAATCGCGCCCCTACGCATCGCCGTGAAGCGGCTTGCCTGTAAATTACAGGATCCGCACCAGATGAGGAACCCGCGCCACCATTCCACGAACCGCCGGAGTATCCACACGTTCGACTATTTGATTCAGCCGCTTGAACCCCAGGCTCTTAATGACCAGTTTATGCTTTCCCGGAGCTGCAATCGCGCTTTGGAAATACTGAATTCTCAGCATCGCTCCAGGCTCAATGTTGTTTTTCGGCTTCGTCATTTACAACTCCTATAACTCATCAACCTGTCGGCCGCGCAACTTCGCGACTTCTTCAGGCCCTTTTAGCCTTTTCAGCCCATCAAAAGTAGCCTTGACGACGTTATGCGGATTCGGACTGCCAAGAGACTTGGTGAGAATATTGGAAATTCCCGCCGATTCCAGCACGGCGCGAACCGGTCCGCCCGCTATTACTCCGGTACCTTCCGAAGCGGGCTTTAGAATGACGCGCCCCGCGCCATAACGCCCCAGAATCGTATGTGGAATGGTTTTCCCCTGCATTGGAACAACGATGAGATTCTTTCGCGCCTGCTCGACCCCTTTTTTGATCGCCTGCGGCACTTCTTTCGCCTTTCCCATTCCATAGCCGACACGGCCATTTTGGTCGCCCACAACCACGAGAGCGCTGAAACTCAGGTTCTTTCCGCCCTTAACCACTTTGGTTACGCGGTTAATTGAAACCACCTGATCTTTAAATTCCTGTTGCGCATTAGGATCGTTCTTTTCCAAGCTATCTCTCCCTAAAATTTAAGTCCCGATTCCCGCGCCGCTTCGGCAACCGCCTTTACGCGTCCATGATAGAGATATCCGCCACGGTCAAAGACCACCGTTTCAATCCCTTTGTTTTTGGCCCTCTCCGCGATCGTCTTACCGACCAGTTTGGAAGCCTCGATATTCCCGGTCCCTTTGCACTCGCCGCGCAGATCTTTTTCGATCGTGGATGCCGCCGCCAGGGTTTTTCCCTGGCTGTCGTCGATAATTTGCGCATAAACGTATCGTGAACTGCGATATACGCAAAGACGCGGCCGCTCAGAACTGCCTGAAACCTTCGTCCGGATACGTTTATGAATTCTTCGCCGCTCGTTGTTACGGTCGATTAAGCCGATCATTATGCACCCTTCTTTCCAACCTTAAGTTTGATCGCTTCGTTGGCGTACCGGAGTCCCTTGCCTTTGTAGGCGTCCGGCCGCTTCAAAGAACGGATGTCCGCGGCAACCTGCCCGACAAGTTGTTTATCCGCCCCGGAAACGGAGATTGTAGCTATATAATTCTGTATAGCCCTGCTCTGCCTCTCAACCTTGATGCTGATTCCCCTGGGAATCGGAAACTCTATCGGATGAGAATAGCCGATAACCAGTGTAACGGCATTAGGCTTGGCTTCAACTTTATAACCAATGCCGACCAGGTCAAGATCCTTGGAAAAACCCTCGGAGACGCCTTTAACACAGTTTGCCGCAAGCGCGCGCGCCAGTCCGTGGTATCCCGGATAGGGCTTATCATCCGAAGGACGAATCGCCGTAAGAACGCCGTCTTTCATTTCAAAGCTTATCCCGGAAGGAATCGGCGCGGAGAGCTTTCCCAGCTTACCTTCAACTTCCAGCAGGCGGTCGCCGATCGTCACTTTAACGCCGCTCGGCACCGTGATTGGTTTCTTCCCTATTCGCGACATAAAACACCTTACTTGGCGATTCGGAAGCTTGCAAAGCGCAGTTCCGAATCCGGAATTTCTATTATGGCACCTAGCTTACGGAACAGAGCAGTTCACCGCCCAGACCTTTTTCTTTCGCCTGTTTCCCTGTCAGTACCCCGCGCGACGTTGACAGAATGCAAATACCCAGGCCGCCGAGGATGGAGGGAATCTCACCTTTGCCGGCATAAACCCTGCACCCTGGACGGCTTATCCGCTCAAGCGTGGTAATCACGGGGACTTTCCCGGCCGCATAGCGCAACTGGATGCGAATCATTCCCTGCCGGTCATCCCGGTTTAAAATGAAATTGGAAATATACCCTTCTTCTTTAAGAATGCGCACAATTTCCAGCTTCAGTTTCGACAAGGGAACATCCACGGAATCATGCTTCGCAGCACTGGCGTTGCGAAGTCGCGTCAAAAGATCCGAAACAGGATCGGTCATTGTCATGATCAAAACTCCAACATGTTTCACGATTAACGATCCGGCTGCAAACTTTCCAGTTCAGCCCGGATATTTCATATCGTCAATCGTAAAACGTAAATCGTAAATTCATTACCAACTGGACTTGGTCACGCCCGGAATCTCGCCGGCCAGCGCCAGTTCCCTAAAACAGAGGCGACACAACTGAAATTTCCGGTAATATCCGCGGGAACGTCCGCAACGCTGGCACCGATTGTGCGCTCTCACGGCGAATTTCGGCGTCATCCTGGCCTTGGCTTTCTTACAATTTCTCGCCACATTGCCCCCTTATTGCTGTCCTTTTTTAACGAATGGCATCCCCAGAGCCTTCAGCAACTCATACGCCTCGTTATCGCTCTTCGCGCTGGTAACAACCGTAACATTCATGCCACGCGCCTTATCAACTTTGCCATAGTCGACTTCAGGAAAAATGAGCTGGTCCTTGAGGCCCAGCGTGTAGTTTCCACGGCCGTCGAAGGCCCTGTCGGAAACGCCGCGAAAATCCCGCACACGCGGCAACGCGATGCTTATCAGGCGATCTAGAAATTCATACATCCGGTCGCCGCGCAGTGTTACCGTCAATCCGATCGGCATCCCCTGACGCAGTTTGAAAGCCGCAATTGACTTTTTCGCCTTCGTAACGATCGGGCGCTGCCCGGTAATCACCGACAGTTCTTCCGACGCGACATCCAGAATCTTGGCGTTCGCTATCGCTTCGCCCAGTCCCATATTTACATTGATCTTCATCAGTTTGGGAACCGCCATGATACTTGGATATCCGAACTGTTTTGTCAGCGTCGGTACGGCTTCCGTTTTATATAAGTTCCTAAGTCTACTCATGATATGGCCTTTCAAACCCTCGGCTTTTAAACGCGTTTAAGCGTCCAGTTGCTCGCCGCATTTCTTGCACACCCTGGTCTTTTTTCCATCCTGGGCAACGCTGACGCCGACGCGCGCGCGCTTGCTGCAATTCCTGCATACAACCTGCAGGTTGGAAATATTGACGGGGGATTCCTTAGGCAGGATTCCACCTTTCACATTCCTCTGCGGATTGGGTCGGGTATGCTTCTGAATGAAGTTGATCCCCTCGACAATCGCCTTGTTCTTGTCCAAAAAGATCTTGAGAACCTTGCCGGTTTTACCGGAGTCCTTTCCTGACAAGACATAAACAACATCATTTTTCTTTATATGCAAACCGGACATCGAATTTCCACTCCCCGGGAACATCTAAAAAACCCAAACTCCGCTTTTAATAGTCGGTCGCAAGTCTTGATTTTGGAGTTTTTACAGGTTCCCGCCCTAATATTGCGCTAGAGCACTTCCGGCGCCAGCGAAACGATCTTTAAAAAGTCTCTGTCCCTGAGTTCACGGCTGACCGGGCCGAAAACGCGCGTGCCGATCGGCTCGTGCTGATCATTGATCAATACGGCCGCGTTATCGTCAAAACGAATGTAGGAACCGTCTTTACGCCGGAATTCCTTGCGCTGCCGCACAATGACGGCTTTGACCACCTGTCCTTTTTTAACGGTTCCATCAGGGGTGGCTTCTTTCACGTTGGCGGTAATAACGTCGCCGAGTTGGGCAAATCGCCCAACCTGGTTGCCCAGAGCGTGAATACAGGATATCCTGCGCGCTCCCGAATTATCCGCCACATCCAGTATTGTCCGCATCTGTATCATGATAAATCCCTTTTAATCCACGCTCACGGCGCTGGCAAGAATCTTTTCCACGCGCCATCTCTTGCGCGCGCTCAACGGCCTTGTTTCCACAATGCGCACCCGGTCGCCGACTTTACACGATTCATTTTCATCGTGCGCCAGAAATTTGGAAGTCCGTCGCTGGATTTTTTTATAGAGGCGATGCGGAACCATTCTGTCGACGGCAACCGTAACGGTTTTCTGCATTGCCGTGCTGGTGACAACGCCTACCTGGTTCTTGCGGATTCCTCTTTTTTCTTCAGTACCCATATCTACCTCAACCCCTGCCGTTCCATTTCCGTCAGAACAGTTTTAATACGGGCTATATCCCGCCGTATGTCTTTCATTTTTCCCGCGCTTTCGGTCTGCCCCACCGCCGCCTGAAACCTGATCCTGAGAAGCTGTTTGCGCAGCTCGGATTCCTCCTGGATCAAATCTTCCCTCGACATATCACGAAATTTGGAAGCTTTCATTCCGTCTCCTTCCCGAACCGTGTCACAAATTTAGTCTTAATCCCAAGTTTGTGACCGGCCAGCCGCATCGCTTCCCGTGCCTGCTCTTCCGTAATCCCTTCCATTTCATAAAGGATCTTTCCGGGACGAATCACCGCCACCCAGCCTTCCGGAGCACCCTTGCCTTTGCCCATACGGGTTTCAGCCGGTTTCCTGGTGATCGGCTTGTCGGGAAAAATACGAATCCATATCTTGCCGCCCCTTTTCACAAAACGCGTGATCGCCACGCGGGCCGCCTCTATCTGTCGATCGGTTATCCATCCGACTTCAAGCGCTTTCAGACCGTATTCTCCAAAAGTAACATCGGAACCACGCCAGGCTTTGCCGCGACGCTTCCCTTTCTGCTGCTTACGATATTTAACCTTCTTAGGCATCAACATAATAAATGAACCCCAAAAACTTTGCCGGGTCTTTACCGGGCCTTGCATATAACTTCAAAATAATGAAGTTACTAAATAAATGGTCACGGCAGAGGGTGCGGTAAATCGCGCCCCTACGCGCCGCCGTGAGGCGGCTTACCGGGCTGTCCTGTCCGGTCTCTGCATTTCAAAGACCTCGCCCTTATAAATCCATACCTTTATGCCAATAACTCCGAACGTCGTACTCGCTTCCGCAAAGCCGTAATCAATATCCGCGCGGAGAGTGTGCAACGGCAACTGACCGCTTAGATACCATTCAGTGCGGGCTATTTCAGCCCCGTTGAGACGGCCTGATATTCGAACTTTGATTCCCTTGGCGCCAAAACGTAGCGTTCCATCAACGGCCCGTCTCATGGCGCGCCGGAAAGCTATGCGTTTTTCCAGTTGCTGCGCAATTCCCTCGGCAACGAGCTGAGAATCCAGTTCAGGCTTGCTGACTTCCTGTATTTTCAGATTAACATCTCTTCCGGTAACAAGCTGCAATTCCTTCTTGAGCTTCTCGATTTCGGAACCTTTTTTTCCGACAATAATGCCCGGCCGCGAAGTAAAAATAATGACGGTCAGCTTATTGGCCGCGCGCTCCACGTCGATGCGTGAAACGCCAGCGTGCGCGAATTTATTCTTCAGCATTGACTTAAGGCGCAAGTCTTCATGCAGAAGCTGGCCGTAGTCTTTTCGCGCAAACCACCTGGACCGCCATGTTCTATTTACGCCAAGCCTGAAACCGTAAGGATGAACTTTCTGACCCACGGATGACCTCCCCTAACCTTCGATGTCCTTGCCTTTTATCATTATGCTGACGTGTTTGCCGCGCCGCTGCTGCCGATACGCCCGTCCCTGCGGAGCTGGACGCACGCGCCTCCGCCACTTGGTCGGTCCGGAATCAACCACCGCGCGGGCAACGATAAACTCATCCACGTTTGCGGCGGCGTCTTTTTCACGCGCGTTGGCAACCGCGGAAAGCAATACTTTTTCAATCGCCTTTGTCGCCCGCTTGTTTGTAAAGCGCAGAATCGCCAACGCTTCCTCGACGTTGCGCCCCCTTATAAGGTCTATGACAAGCCGGGCTTTCTGCGGCGACCCCTTCAAGAATTTGCCTTTTGCTATAGCTTCCATAAGTGCTTAATCCTGATTATCTGTACACGGTACGGCTTTACAAAACGCAATATGTTTTCAAGCCTTTCCGCGTATCCGAATTGTTCCCGCCAGGCGATTATCTCACCGAAGTTGATTTTTCGGACGCCTTCGCCGTATGCCCTTTAAACGTACGGGTAGGAGCGAATTCCCCCAGTTTATGACTGACCATATTCTCGGAAATATAAATCGGAATAAACTTTTTGCCGTTATGCACGGCAACCGTCAATCCAACCATTTCCGGCGTAATCGTCGAGCGCCGGGACCAGGTTTTAATAACCGTCCGGCCGCCGGAACTCGTAACCGTCTTCACCTTTGCAAGAAAATGTTCGTCGACAAAAGGACCTTTTTTAACTGATCTGGCCATGTTGTTCCCTATTTGCCGCGACGCTTGATAATAAAGCGCTGCGTGCGTTTGTTGTTCCGTGTTTTATAACCTTTTGTGGGAACACCCCACGGACTCACAGGATGCCGGCCGCCGGATGTTTTACCTTCACCGCCGCCATGCGGATGGTCGACCGGGTTCATGACTACGCCGCGCACCGTGGGCCGAATACCCATCCAGCGAGTGCGCCCGGCTTTGCCGATTGAAACGTTCTCGTAATTAAGATTTCCGACCTGACCGACGGTCGCGTAACAATCAAGATGAATCATGCGCGTTTCGCCCGAAGGCATTTTGATCTGCGCGTATCCAGCTTCCTTGGCGACCAGTTGCGCCGCCGTGCCCGCGCTCCGCGCCAGTTGCCCGCCTTTTCCCTTTTTCATCTCGATATTGTGGATCGTCGTGCCAAGCGGAATATTCCTCAGCGGCAACGCGTTGCCGACCAGAATATCCGCCGCCTCGCCCGCAACCACGGACGCGCCTGCCGCAAGGCCGTCGGGCGCGATAATATAACGTTTTTCGCCGTCCGCGTAACAAAGCAGGGCTATGCGCGCCGAGCGATTAGGATCGTATTCAATCGCAAGCACCTTTGCCGGAATCTCTCTTTTATCCCGCTTAAAATCAATGATGCGGTAGAGTCTTTTATGCCCGCCGCCGCGATGCCGTATCGTGAGGCGCCCTTTGTTGTTGCGCCCCGAAATCCGCTTTTTAGGCTCGGTCAGTCTTTTAATCGGCCGCTCTTTTGACAGATCTTTGGTGTCAAGAGTGGTCTTGAACCGAACCGCCGGCGACGTAGGATTATAGGTTTTTATAGTGGACATTTTCCGCCCGGCTCCTCTTATAATGCCTCTGAGAATTCAACCATTTTCTCGCCTTTTTTGAGTGTTACGTATGCCTTTTTCCAATCGGAACGACGGCCGACATATTTGCCCTGACGTTTCTTTTTTCCGTGAAAATTGGCGGTTCGCACACTGGCGACTTTCACCTTGAAGATATTCTCCACCGCGTCTTTGATTTCAATCTTGTTGGCGTCCCGCAGAACCTTAAAGGCCAGGGTCTGCATGTTTTCCTTGAGCAGCGTACTCTTTTCCGTGATAACAGGCGATTTTAACACAAGCTCTCTTCTGTTCATTTATTCAGGACCTCCTGCACCTCGAGGATGGCGTCCCTGGAAAAAAGGAGCGCGTCACTGTTTACGACGTCAAAAATATTGACGGCGTTCCCTGGAACCAGCTTCACAGTCGGCAGATTCCGCACGGATAGAAGCAGGTTTTTTTCACCGGTGGAATCAATCACCAGCACTTTGCCGCCGATTCCAAACGTGCTTAAAATCTTGTTGAATTCCCTGGTTTTATGACTTTCCAGAGGCAAGCCATCAACCACAGTCACCAGGTTTTCGCTGAGTTTGGCCGAAAGCGCCGAACGAAGCGCGCCACGCAGCTTTTTGCGCGGAAACCTGTAGGAATAGTCGCGCGGTCTAGGCCCATGCACCGTGCCGCCGTGCCGCCACAGAGGACTGCGGATACTGCCTATGCGGGCGCGTCCCGTTCCCTTCTGCTTCCAAAGCTTCTTTCCGCTGCCGCTGACTTCGCTCCGACCTTTAGTCGAAGCCGTCCCCGCCCTGAGGGAGTCATTGTAGTGCTTTACGGCTTCCCATATAAGCGGCTCATTAAGTTCCGCCTTAAAAACGGCGTCGGAAAGCACGACCTTTCCCACCACTTCATTGGCAAGGTTTTTTACCTCTATTTCCGCCATTTCCAAACCTCTTCACCCGACTATTTACAATCTTCAGCCGAAACTTCAAATTATAACATATAAATCTAAAATTTGCTATGCCTTTTTTAATAAAACATAGCCGCCATTGCGTCCCGGAACGGCGCCTGCCACAAGAAGAAGGTTGTCCTGTTCCTCTATGCGAACTATTTTCAGATTTTTGACCGTAACCCGGTCGCATCCCATATGTCCGGCGGCGCGCATTCCCGGTAAAACACGGCTTGGATACGCGGAGGCGCCTATCGAACCGGGAGCGCGATGAAACATCGAACCGTGCGTCGCCCGACCGCCGCCAAAATGATGTCTTTTGATCAGGCCGGCAAAACCGCGTCCCTTGCTGGTTCCAACCACGTTGATTTTTTCCTGCGGCTGAAAAACCTGCTGCGCCAATATCTGGTCGCCGATATTCACATCTTCGCCGTCCCCGCTTTCACCGAACTCACGAAGAATCCGGCATGAATTCACCCCGGCTTTCCTGAAGTGCCCGATACGGGGTTTCCCAACTCGCGAAGGCCGGATGAATTCAACAAGGCCGATTTGTACGGCTTCGTAACCGTCCGTATCTTTCGATTTTTTTTGCACCACGACACAGGGGCCGGCTTTTATGATCGTCACGGGCGTAACCACGCCCGCTTCGTCGAAAACCTGCGTCATCCCCAATTTAATTCCAATCAATCCATCAACCATACTTGCACCTAAAAACTTGTCTATAACTTCGTTCCGAAAGTTACCCCAATGATGGTTCACGGCATAGGGCGCGATAAATCGCGCCCCTATACGCACCGCGGAAAGGCGGCTTATTTATGTTCCGTTCCAAAAGCCTTGATTTCAACGTCGATGGCCGCGGGCAAATCCAGCTTCATCAGCGCGTCCACCGTCTGCGGAGTCGGCTCAAGAATATCCACCAGCCGTTTATGCGTCCGTATCTCAAACTGTTCACGGGATTTTTTGTCCACGTGGGGCGAGCGCAGAACGCAGAACTTGTTTTTCAGCGTAGGCAGAGGAATGGGACCGGAAACCCGCGATCCCGTCCGTTTAGCGATATCGACGATTTCAGAAGTGGATTGATCCAGAACCCTGTAATCGTAAGCTTTCAGTCTTATTCTAATTTTTTCGCTCAACATAACGCTTCCGTTACTCCAGAATTTCCGAAATGGTTCCGGCGCCTACCGTGCGGCCGCCTTCACGAATGGCAAAACGCAAGCCTTTTTCCATAGCTATCGGCGTTATCAGCTTGATGTTCAGCTCAACATTGTCGCCAGGCATTACCATC
>Ga0099364_10011845_pt1 | contig 11835 bp, 8 predicted proteins | sample TergutTh196P3_FD_73070 | JGI IMG/M metagenome (GOLD analysis project Ga0099364, IMG submission 73070) | Microcerotermes parvus P3 segment gut microbial communities from Pointe-Noire, Republic of the Congo - Th196 P3 | ecosystem: Host-associated > Arthropoda: Insects > Digestive system > Gut ...
CCCAGTGTCGCGGCCTTGTACGCCTACGAGGTGTTGGGTTACAGGAAAGTTCATACTATTTCTCAAGATAACCCCGGCGGCCGCGGATATGTGAATCCCTTTGTCGAAATGTTTACAGCATTGGGAGGAACAGTTGTCTCACAGCAATGGGTCGTTCCCCCCGCTCCGGATCTTTCGCCTTATCTCGCAAACCTTGAGGACGCAGACGCTCTGGTCGGTTGGCTTTCGGGCAGCGACGGCATACAGCTTTGGAACGCGTGGTGGGATCTGGGAATCAAAGATAGAATGCCAATATTCTCCTGCTTCCACGGCGGCTTCACCGATTACTACATTTTCGATGAAATTGCCAGGAGTAACCCCGATCTCGTCAAGGCTATGCTTGGAACAGTTTCCGTTATAGCGTATTCCGCTTTTGCCGACCACCCCGAAAACGTGGAGTTCGTGGAAAAATGGAAGGAGAGATTCGGCGCCATTCCCGCCGGGACAAACCTCCCGGGCGCCTGCTATCAGGCAATCGTTCTTTTTAACGCCGCGATGGAGGCGACCGGCGGCGATACCGATCCCGATAAACTGATCAACGCCATCTTCTCGGCCGATATTACCGGTCCCGAGGGGCACTTGTTCTTTGACAACTCGCAAGCCGCAACAAAGGAAATATTTATCGTGGAAGTCATCCAGATGCCCGATGCAACTTTCAACTACAATGTGCTGAAAGTATACAATGACGTGCCGCCTCGCGGCGCCTCGGCCATGCGCTGACAAGTCCCTCAAACCTTTGAATTAGAGTAAGGAAGTAATGAAAGCCGGCAGGGGATGTGCGGCGCCCGGTTTTGGATTTCATAAAGGAAGCTTAACATCCCCGCTCTATGTAAAAGGAGACATATTTTTCGATGGAAAATTTCCTAAGAATTTTTATTTTCGGTCTTTCCCACGGTCTGATATTATTCCTTTTAGCCACCGGCATGACCTTGACTATGGGATTGATGCGTGTCGTCAATATGTCGCACGGCGCGGTTTACATGGCTGCGGGGTATCTTGGGGTATGGGTGATCAGATACACGGGATATTGGCTTGCGGGCGTACTTGCGGGCGCCGCGTTCGGCGCGGCATTCGGTTTATTGCTGGAGATGGGTTTTTTGCGGCGCCTGTATAAAAGTCCGCCATATCAAGTCCTGCTTACAATCGGTTTCATACACATAATAACCAATCTATCAGCGTGGATCTTCGGCAATTTTCCCCTCAGTCCGCCGATCCCCGGGGTATTTTCGGACGGATTCCCGATAGGGAATGTGACGATACCTTATTTCCGCCTTTTTATAATCGGCTTTGGCGTAGTTATGGCCGTAATACTTTGGCTGCTGCAGGACAAGACCAGAATCGGCGCCAGTGTACGGGCGGGTATGGACAACAGGGAGGTAGCCTCGACACTGGGAATGAATCTTAAAGTAATATTCACCGGGGTTTTTGTCCTCGGTTCGCTGATTGCCGGAATGGTCAGCGTGATTGGAGGAAGCATCACGGGACTTAATTCGCAAACCGCCTGGGATGTGCTGTTGCTGTCGATTATAGTGGTCATCCTTGGCGGAACGGGTTCTATCCAAGGCGCTTTGTTGGGAGGCATAATCATCGGTCTCGTGAACGCTTTCGGAGCAGTTTACTTTCAGGCATTCTCAGCTTTTACGATTTACGCCGTCCTGATTACTATACTGCTGATAAAGCCGTCCGGCTTATTGGGCAGGGAGTTGGATATTAACAGAGCCGTTGAGGAGATGTCTTCCGCAGGCGCTCCCAAGCGGCTTTTTCCCAGAGATAAGGAAGAGTCCCTGTTAGGGACGAATATGGAATGGAAGTTAAAACTTTACCGCGCGACGCCCTATGCGCTTGCCATTTTGGTACTCACAGCGCTCCCGAATTTTCTCAGAACATATCAGCAAAGTATGATGTCCAGAGTACTTATATTCGCTTTATTTGCCATGAGCCTTGATATTGTCATGGGCTTTACGGGGATGCGTTCGTTTGGGCACGCCGCTTTCTTTGGCACAGGCGGATATACGGTCGGACTGTTTGCCGTACACCTCGGTATTACCTCTTTCTGGTTAGCGCTTCCGATAACCTTGATCATTTGCGCCCTGATGTCGGCGGCCATAGGGTACTTCACGCTCAAACTGCGCGGCGTCCACTTCCTGCTGATAACAATGGCGTTTGGTCAACTTTTGTTTGCGATTGCAAACACCAGCGGCCTGTACCATATTACCGGCGGGACCGACGGATTGGTCGGTTTTTCGCGTCCAAGGCTTGGTTTCGACGTGGCTTGGACACAGCTCAGCAATTACTACTTTGTTTTGATAATTTTCCTCATATGTTATTTCCTGATCCATCGTTTCATGCGATCCTCATATGGAAAAACACTGGTAGGCGTGCGTGAAAATGAGGGGCGAATGCGCGCGCTGGGGTTCGACACGTGGAAGATTAAATACGTCGGCGTTATTTTGGCGGGGGTTTTTGCGGGGATTGCCGGGCTGCTCTACGCCTACACATACAGGATTATGGTTCCTGCCGATCTTGCGCTAACGACTTCCGCGCTGCCTATGCTTATGCTCATTATGGGCGGAGGCGCCACGCTGTGGGGTCCGGCTCTCGGGGCGATGGTCATCGTCCTGGCCCAGACTTATGCGAGTATGTATTTCCCGGAAAGATGGCCGCTTATTCTGGGCGCTATATTCGTGCTGTGTGTTCTGTTTCTCAGCGGCGGTTTCGCGCGCTACCTGATTAAATTCTGGGATTGGGTGGGCAGTCGTTTATTCTTGCGCGAGACACCGGATAGGAGATGAGATCATGAGCATGCTGAAGGTTGAAAACCTGTCCAAAAATTTCGGAGGCCTAAAGGTGCTCGAAGGCGTGTCGTTCGAGGTTGCGGAGGGTGAGAAACTGGCCTTAATCGGACCCAACGGCGCGGGTAAAAGCACGCTCTTTAACATTATTTGCGGTCAGATCGTCGCAAGCGGCGGAAACGTAATCCTTGACGGCACGCCGGTCACGTCGCTGCCTCCCAATAAACGCCTGCATATGGGCATGGGACGCTCTTATCAGGCTAATAACCTGTTCTGGCACATCTCCATACTCGATAATATTCTCCTGGCTCTTTATGGGAGAGAAAAATCGCATTTCAATATGTTCAAACCCCTGGATAAACGCGCGGATCTGCTTGAAGAGGCGGAGGTTTTGCTCGCGACGGTAGGATTGTGGGAGAAGAGGCATGCCCCTCCGACGGTACTGTCATACGGAGATCAGCGCCTTTTGGAACTGCTGCTTGCGTTCACATCAAAGCCGAAAATGGTCTTGCTGGATGAACCCAGCGCCGGCCTGCCTACCGCCGAGGCTTTTGCTTTTGCGGATACTATCCGCCGTTTGGCAAGCGATGCCACACTTTTGTTTTGCGCTCATGATATGGATCTCGTTTTCAGTCTTGCCGATAAAATCATGGTTTTGTATTCCGGGCAGATAATTGCCCAGGGGCTGCCGGATGAAATAGCGGCGAATCCCAGGGTGCAGGAGATTTATCTGGGAAGCGAGGAAGAGTAATTGTTAAAACTGGATAAAACCAACACTTACTATCATTCCAGCCATGTACTGTGGGATCTTTCGCTTAATGTTCCTCAGGGAAGCATCGTGGCTATGCTGGGACGGAACGGAATGGGAAAGACCACTATTATGCGGTCGATCGTGGGCCTGACCCCTCCCCGCGACGGCAAAATCTATTTCAAGGAAGAACAGATCAGCGGGCTGGAACCCCACAAAATTTCCCGTAAGGGGATCGGATACGTGCCGCAGGGGAGAGGAATATTCGCGTCGCTCAGCGTCAGGGAAAACCTCACTGTAGCCGCGCGGGGGCAGGGCGGTGAAAGCGCCTGGGATCTGGAACGGGTCTATGATTTTTTCCCGAGGTTGAAGGAGCGGGAGGGATTCCACGCCAATCTGTTGAGCGGCGGCGAACAGCAAATGCTGGCTATCGGTCGGGCTTTGATGACCAACCCCGAGCTGCTTATCATGGACGAGCCTTCGGAAGGCCTTGCGCCGCTGATAATCAAGCAGATCGGCGATGTAATCAAAAGACTTAAAGGTACGCTTACGGTGTTTCTGGCCGAGCAGAATTTCAACATGGCCTTGTCGGTGGCTGACTATGTCTACATTGTAAGCAAGGGGAAAATCGTGCATGAGTGCGCCCCGGCCGAATTACGCCATGATGAAGAAGCGAAGCGGAAATGGCTGGGAGTATGACAATAAACTTACAAGGCGGAGGAATATAGAAAATGATTATCGACATCAATTTACACCATCTCCCGGAAGATTTGTTTTCCAACGAGGAAACGCTGAACGGTTTTCTGACGACGGCGCCGCGCGGCTATGGCGATGTAGCTTATATGTACACGCCCGAAAACGGCCCCCGTCAAATAATAGTGGAAAGGCCCAAGGGATACCGCAACCTGAACTACGTGGAAGGCGACTATTCCCTTGAGATGAAGCTCGAAGCCATGGACGCCAATGGGGTTGACAAGGCAATTCTGCGAACGCCGGTATGGCAGGAGTGGCTTCGGCTGGAAACATGCAAAGTGGTCAATGACAACGCGGCGGATGTATGCAGACGCTCGGGTGGGCGCCTTTACGCGCTCGCTTGTGTCCCGCCGTGGGATTTTAAGGAAAATATCTACGAACTCGAACGCTGCATCAAAGAATTGGGCATGGTCGGCGTTCAGATGGCGTGCCATTACGGTCAGCTCTACCTCGACGACGAGGTTTTCAGGCCATACTTCAAGGTTATTAACGAGATGAACGTCCCTGTAGTCGCGCATCACACCCCGATGCCCGTTCGCTGGGAGTCTATTTACGAATTCAATAATCTGCGCCGCGAACTAGGCCGCATCATAGACCAGGCCACTGCCGTGGGGCGCGAGGTGTTCAGCGACTTGTTCGACGAATTCCCGAACTTAAAGCTGATTCACACCATGTTCGGCGGAAACTGGTTTGCGAACTATAACCTCGTGAATCCGCAACCGTTCAAGAAAAAAGAAGCAACGGATATGCGCCTGAATACAAGCGACTATGATCGTATTTTGGGCCACATGAAAAACAACATCTATTTTGATATGACCCACCCCGCCTCGTGGGGGAAGGATCAGGTCGAATGCGCAATCAAGGTCTGCGGCGCCGACAAATTCCTGTTCGGTACGACATTCCCCGTTTTCTATAACTGGATGTCGGACAGCGTCGAGTTTATGAAGAAGCTCGATATTTCAAACAAAGACCGCGACCTCGTCATGAGCGGCAACGCTATTCGTTTATTCAGCCTTAAAGTTTAATGTGGAGGAAGATACTATGGCAGAGCGAATTTTAACCAGTTGCGCCATCGGAGGTCCCGTATTCGTACACGTTAACGACGGCAGGATTACGAAGATCAGACCCATCGTTTTTGGCGAGGACGACCCGCAGCCGTGGACCATCGAAGCCAGGGGCAAATCATTTTCCCCTCCCCGCCAGTTCACGCTGGGTTCCTACGTCTGTACGCAGAAAGCGCGAATTTACTCGGAGAACCGTATCAAGTATCCGATGAAGCGAGTGGACTTTGACCCTAACGGTGAGAGAAATCCCGAAAACCGCGGAAAGTCCGGTTACGTTCGCATCACTTGGGACGAAGCTTTCGATATGCTTGAATCGGAGATCAAGAGGATACACGCCACGTATGGCAAAGCCGCCATCACAGCCTCCCCCAGTTCCCACGCCGATTTCGGCCTGCTCCAGTACAAGACCGGCCCCTTCGGCCGTTTCTGGAATATGCTGGGTTACACGCAGCTAATGGACAATCCTGACTCCTGGGAGGGCTGGCACTGGGGCGCCACCCACGCGTGGGGCTATTACTGGAAACTTGGGATCAGCGATAATTTCGGCATGCTGGAGGAAGCGCTGAAGCACACCGAGCTGCTCGTCATGTGGGGCGTTGATCCGAACACCTCGGCCGGCGGCTACAACGGGCAGGACGGATGCCGCTGGCGTCTGTGGTGCAAGGAACTGGGGATGAAGATGGTGTTCATCGACCCTTGGTGCAACTTTACGGCCGGTCCTTGGGCGGACAAATGGATCGCTCCTTATCCCGCCACCGATGGAGCGATGGCCGAAGCCATTGCCTGGGTCTGGATAACGGAGGATACTTACGACCACCGGTTCATTGAAAATAAAACCATAGGATTTGAAGAGTTCAAAAAGCACATTCTCGGCGAGGAGGAGGGCGGATTCCCCCGAACCCCCGAGTGGGCCGCGGGAGTCTGCGGCGTGAAGGCGAGGGATATTTACGCTCTCGCCCACGAGTGGGCAAGCAAAAAGACAATGCTCTGCACCGGTTCCATATACGGCGTGTCCGGCGCATGCCGCCAGCCCTTCGGCACCGAATGGGCCCGTCTGATGGTCTTCCTGCTCGCTATGAGAGGACTCGGCGCGGATGGCTGCAACACATGGGGCGGGGCTTCCATGGCGCCTCCGATGGACATGGACTTCCGTATGTTCGGCTACTCCGACAATGGCTGGGACGCTTTCGGCATTGTGGCGGATAAGAGCTTTTTCCCGGTTGGAAATTCGGTTCGCCAGAAGACGTACCGGCTGTTGTTGCCTGAATGCGTCATGAACGAAAAAACCGAATGGTTAGGCGAGGGCTTCTGCGGGAATTCCCTCGAACAGCAACTGACAAGGCAGGTATGTCCGCTCCCAAAAGAGGAGGGCGGCGCGCCGATAAAAATGATTTATCGTCAGGGCGGATCTTTCATATCCACAATGACCGACACCAACCGCTGGCCCAGGATGTTCCAGCACCCGAACCTGGAGTTCTTCGTCACCGCCGATATCCATTGGCAGAGCGAAACCAAGTTCGCCGACCTGATCCTGCCCGTCTGCTCCGGTTTCGAAAGGGAGGATATGTGCGAGCTGGGAGCGCCGGGAGGCTACGGCGCCAACGACATGGGCGCCAATTACCGTGTCTGCATCTATATGAAAAAATGCATAGAACCCCTGTGGGAATCCAAGTCCGACTACGATATATACATCGAGCTTTCGAAGCGGCTGGGCCTTTACGACCAATTCACCGAAGGGAACACCATACAGGACTGGATCAGAAAGATATTCGACAATTCCTCACTGCCCGACTATATCACTTTCGAGAAATTCAAGGAAAAGGGATACTTCATTGTCCCGCCGCCCAAACCCGGCACTAAGCAGGCTGTTTCAAACAAGTGGTACTACGAAGATCGCGAATGCGACGTACCGGATCACAAGAACCCCCTGAAAGGGACGCCGCGCGCTAAAATGATGGGCACCCCCAGCGGCAAGATCGAATTTGTTTCTACTTTCCTTCAGGAACACTTCCCTGACGACAAAGAACGGCCGTTGATGGGCCAGTATCTGGCGCCGTGGGAAGGCAAGGGTTCGCCCCTTGAGGAGAAGTATCCGCTGGTCATGATGACTCCGCACATGCGCTTTTCCTATCACACGCAATTCGACAATAAATCCCCCTGGATGGACGAGATACCCGCCCATCGCACCATGAAGGAGGGCTACGCGTACTGGATAGTTCGTATGCACCACGACGACGCCCGAACGCGCGGAATCAGGCACGGCGATCTCGTGAAGCTGTATAACGACCGAGGCGCCATTCTGGCCGCGGCATGGCTGACTGAGCGGATGAAGCCGGGCGTGATCATGTCCTATCAGGCGGGCGCCAAATATGACCCGCTGGAGCCGGGCAAGCCGGGAAGCATTGATCGAGGCGGGTGCGTGAATCTGCTGACGCCGTCACGGATGGTTTCCAAGAACGCCCCCGGTATGGTCAGCAATTCAGTCAACGTCGAAATAGAGAAGTGGGAGGGCTGATCGGATGAAAAAACAGTACGGGATTGTGATTGACATCGCGAAGTGTACAGGATGTTACGCCTGTTTCCTCGCGTGCAAGGACGAAAACTGCGGCGAGGAATTCCCGGGCTATACTGCGGGGCAGCCGATGACCGGCCAATTTTGGATTAACCTCACGGAGGTGGAGCGTGGAACCTTCCCCAAGGTCAAGGTAGAGCACGTTCCTAAGATGTGCGGACATTGCGGCGAGCCAGGTTGTATGCAAATGGCGGAAAACGACGCTGTATACAAGCGGGACGACGGTATCGTGATCATTGATCCGGACAAATCCGTCGGCCAGAAGCAGATAGTGAACACCTGTCCGCGCCGTATGGTCTTCTGGAACGAGGAAAAACAGGTTCCGCAGAAGTGCGACATGTGCGCTCATTTTCTGGATCAAGGTTTCGACAGGCCGCGCTGTGTGGAAATGTGCCCCACGGGCGCGCTCATTTTCGGCGATCTGAACGACCCCAACAGCGAAATTTCCAAGTTGGCGGCCGAAAAGAAGCCTTATTCGTCGCATCCTGAATTCGGCCTGAAAGAGAATGTCCTTTACCTGAACCTCCCGAAAAAGTTCGTGACTGGCACGGCAGTCATTAAGGAAACCGATAAGTGCGCAACCGGCGTCAAAGTCACCCTGAAAGGGAACGGCGCCGAGCAGTCGGTCAAAACGGACGCATTCGGCGATTTCTGGTTTGACGGCCTCGATAGCAAAACGGACTACACCGTGGAGATTGCGGCTGAGGGGTACAAAAAAATCAGCCTTGCCGCGCGAACGTTAAACGACGTAAATCTGGGAGAAATTTTCCTGGAAAAATGAAAAATTAAAAACTATCAAATAGGAGGAAGTAATATGGCAATCCAAGTTGGAATCCCGGAGGCAGCAATGATCACCCTGACCGATCTGGTCGACAATTGCGCTGGAGTGGACAATTACGCCGGCACAAACAATCCCAAGCTCAAGGAGCCGCTCATCGCGCCGGGCAAAGAAGTACTCATAATCGCGCACAAAGACGGGCTTTACGGCGGTGAAAACCTCATTGATGAAGAGGTAGTCGCCTGGTTATCCTCCGTCATATCCTCACGCGGCGCGCGCTGTTCGATCCTGTGGGTCGATGATCCGCAAAAGCCCCATGAATGGCGGTATCCCCCCGTTGTGAAAGCCGCTGCCGCCGGCGCCGATCTAATCATCAACGCCACCTTCCAGATGGCTGTTGAAGAAATTGCGGAGTTCCGTAATCACATCGAAGAAGTGGACACATGGATGATCCGCTTATTTCCCGTGACCAAAGAGTTGCTCATGACCAAGTGGGCGCAGACTCCTTACGAACTCACAAAGATGATGCGTCACGCCGCGTCCAAAGCCTTCCAGGGCAAAGAAGGCGACGAGTTCAAGTTTACGATGACGGATCCCAACGGAACGCATCTCGAAGGCAACACGATACAGCCTAAACCGCGCCCCGGCATTCCCGGCCACGGTTACGCCTCGTGGCGCAGAGACGCCAGCCATTATCTCCCATTCCCGGAGTGGGTGCATCCCCCCATCAACTGCAAAAATGTCAACGGTACGCTTATTTTCAACACCATGCTGAGTTGGTGGTCGCCCGTGGTTGGTATTGACCCCGAATGGGAAACGCCCATCAAGATCGAAGTCGCTGACTGCAGGATGGTCAATATCACCGGCGGAATCGAGGCCAAAAAACTCAACAGTTTCCTCAAGACAATGGTCGGAAAGGTCGGCGACGGCATCTATAACTTCGATACATTCCACTTCGGCATTCATCCGAACGCGAAGGTAGCGGAGTATCAGTGCCCCCACGACCTCTACAGGCGCGTAATCAACCATATGCATACCTCAAACATCCATTTTCATATCGGCTCGGCGCCCGCCAACCCGAACTACAATTTCTATCCGCACGTCACAGGCGACGTCCGCAACGTCACGCTCGTCGTCAACGGCAAGCAGGTATATGACAATGGGTGGCTCTGCTGTCAGGAGGATCCGGACGTGCTGGCGGTCGCTGCCAAGTATCCCGGTCGCCCCGGCATTCCGGAGAGATTTTAATTCTAAAGGATGACGAGGAGATTTAATAATGAGTAAAAAATTGATTGCATATGTAGGATTGAATCCCGTCGGCGGCGGGCAGCCGGGCGGCGGAATCGCCGCGACGGCAAAGCCTTCCGGCGGAGGCATCGAAATATTCGAAGTCGGCGCCGACGGCCACAGCCTGACAAAAATCGGAAACGTGGAAAAACCCGCCAAAGCGGGCGCTCTTTGCTACGCGGCGAAGACGCGCACGTTGTACGCCGTCAACGAACTGAAAACAGGAGGGCGCGGACAGGAAGAACAGGAAAAAGGTTCAAGCATAACGGCTTTCCGTGTCGGTAATGACGGGTTGCTGACTTTCATCAACAAGCAGCCGGCAATGGGTCCGAATCCGACTTCTTTAGCATTGTCCGGAGACGAAAAAGCTCTCTATTGCGCGCATCACGGCGGCTTCGACCACGTGGAGAAAGTGGTTCAAACCGCAGACGGCAAGTGGGGTTTGCGCTTCGAATACGACGACGCCTGTACCGCTCAGTATGCGTTGAACAACGACGGTTCAATCGGCGAGGTCACAGACGTCGCCGTTCATTACGGCCACGGACCGGATCCGAACCCTTCGCCGCAACACGGCGGACACGCTCAATCCAGCGGTCACGCTCACTGCACCACGGTTGATCCGTCGGGTAAGTTTCTGGTCGTCGGCGACAAGGGCACAGACCGAGCGTATGTTTATACGATTGGACACAAGCTGGAGACGGCGTTTATCTTCCAGTCGAATGAGTATACCGGCCCCCGCCACGCGGCTTTTGACAAAAAAACCGGCCGCCTGTTCATGACGTACGAGTTTTCCTCGGAACTTGCGTCTTTTGACTTTAACGCTAACACCGGTGAAATGCGTCTCATCCACAGGGCGTCAACGGTCGCCGGATTCAAGGGGCGCAATGAGCCCGCCACGCTTCAGGTTCATTCAGGCGGCAAGTACGTATTCGTCAACAACCGCGGGGAAGACACAATCGTCACGATGACTGTTTCTCCCGACGGTAAACTGACCCGCACGTCGGAGGTTAAAGTCACCGAGACAAACGTAGATCCCGGCAAGGGCACCCGTTTCATGATGCTATCCCCTTCAGCCGATTACCTCTTCGTAACGGTTCGTCCCGATGACGTCGTCCGCGCGTACAAGATAAACGCGCAGGACGGAACCTTGACCGTCGCTTCCGAGGTCCCGACGCAAAATCCAGTCTACGTCCAGTTTGTGGAACTGTAAGCCAAAAATCACGTAAGCGCTTTGCTCCCGGTCATCACAATGATGATCGGGAGCAAGCGTTATTTTATTGGGCGTCATCATCGCAGTGAGCGGAAACGTTTTCACCCGCAAGGCAAAACCGGTTTTCTGAGACGGAACGCGATATAATGAACCGATACAGGGGTGAGAGATTATGACGGCGGATAAGCGACCGGTGTTTATGCGCAAATTCAATGTGACTGGGCTGTGCGTACCCGGCAAGCATTACATGGTCGACATAAGCGACAAACTGGCGAAAATAAAGGAAATGGTCGACAACGGCGATTATTTCACGATAAACCACGCCAGGCAGTACGGTAAAACCACCACGTTGTCGCTGCTGAGAAAAATGCTGAGGGGCGAATACATTGTGGCGTCGATCAGTTTCGAGGGGCTTGGCGACAAGAGTTTCGAGTCGGACGCGACATTTTGCCGGGCATTCATGGAATTGGTTCAGCGCGCGCTGAGATTCACCGACGCGCCCGACGGGTACGGAGAAAGCTGGCTGAATAAGGACGTGGTTGACTTCAAAGGCTTAGGCGTCCATATAACGGAAATGTGCGAGGATAAGAAG
>Ga0099364_10011846_pt1 | contig 11835 bp, 9 predicted proteins | sample TergutTh196P3_FD_73070 | JGI IMG/M metagenome (GOLD analysis project Ga0099364, IMG submission 73070) | Microcerotermes parvus P3 segment gut microbial communities from Pointe-Noire, Republic of the Congo - Th196 P3 | ecosystem: Host-associated > Arthropoda: Insects > Digestive system > Gut ...
CAAATCGACAATTAATTATTGTTTTGCGCCCTATGCAGGGATTTTTCAAGCCACCAACTATGCACTGCTTCTAGTTGTAAATTTATGGAACAAGAATATCAAATGCACCCTTTCTGTATCCAGAGTTTTTTTCATACTGAAAAATGTGATATAGTAACATTTGAGACCGTATTTCATCTGATTTATCTAAGGTCAAAACTCCTCTTTCAGAAAACAATAAATCATAAAACAGTTCTGATATTTTAATATGGCGAGTTTTATATTCATTACCTTCCCTTTTGATGACCTCCATATGCAATGCGTCGGCTCCAATACGTGGCACAATATTAAGTGATTTGCAGGTTTCCTGATATTGGTAATGAGTAAAAGTGATGCCGGTATGTTCGGAAAGCACGATATATGCCAATAACTCCAATGCTTCTGGCTTTCGATGATTGAGGTTTTTGATAATTTCGTCCGCAATCTCATCAAGAGAAGTTTTGTTGTGTACAAGTAACAACATAGCGGCATAAAGAAACCCATTAGAATTATTAATAAACATATTAACAATCTCATCGCGATTACGGCATGTCCCAAGATACTGTATTACGCAGTCAGCAAATTCCCCAGCTTCCGAAGATGAGGTAATTTGTGGCATAGGATATTCTCTCTGTATGTCACGACGTGAAATTCCATAAGCATCTTTCAGTAAGTTCCATTCGTTATATCGAGCCCCTATAATGAAAGAATGTCCATCTTGTTGTACCATAGCAATAAATTCTTTAAAAGATTTAGTATCAGGAGGATTGTCTACAATGAAAACTGTATTATTAGGTAACCCTTCAGGTATAACGAATGATGTGCCTTCACGGTGATAAAGTATAAAATATCCATATTCACATAACTGTACGCACATCTGCATAAGTACAGTGCTTTTGCCTTCCCCTCCAGCACCAAGTAAAGCGGTAATACCACCTTCCTTTGCAAAGCGAACCATTTCATCGACAACTGTTCTTCGTACGATGCGATCACTAAGCGCTAAAGGCCAGGTGCATTTTCCTCCCCGTAAAAAAGTGCGTACCCAATTGTCTTTAACACAAATTTTCTGTTGATCTCGGATGAAATCATTATCGCACCAATACTTTCGATATTCTTCCGGACGCATATCGTATGTATTTTTATCGCATTTTTCATCTTTATTATTTTTCAAAGAATATGTAATATTATCGCTATTATCTATATGGAGATCAGCTTGATCAACTTCTGGATCCCATTTCCAAAATTCCAATTCAACCTTCCCATTACTTTCATCCCAAATGTGCCAAATCATTCCAAAATCTGAATAATCATCTTTCTCATCTGCTGTGCTTTTGTAGCATATTATGTTGGGAATCGCTTTCGATAAATCAGTTGGATGCAGATATATTTGCTTATGTTCACGCGGTGTATTTCTTTTATGCTTATCTCCACATAAATACGCACGAACACAGTCTTCTTGTGCAAACAATCCTGTTAAAGCTTTTTGATGGTTTTGGTGTAAGTCATAAAAATCATTGTGCCCAATCACTATTGTTGGTAGATTATTTATGTTTAGCTGTTGCCGCACATTTGGTGACGTTGCTGTATCAATATCAACAAGCTGATTATCTTTTTCTTTTCCATCCGCTATCAATGCTGTATTTAAATGCAATATATTTAGTTTATCGCGCCAAGTACGGACGTGAACAGAAGAGGGTATATCTGATCCTGTACTACTATAAATACGTAGTTTCTTAACCATTTCTGAATAACTCGTGAATGATGGGATTATACGTTCGAGTAAATCATTAATTCTGGTAATGTCATCTTTTACAAGAGCTACAAATGCCTCTCGTGTACTCATATCATCTACCGCGTCATGATTTCCTGGTATGACAAAAACATCTTTTTCCGGATCAATATCCATTGCATGAAAGAGTTCAGGAAGAAAAATAAGAACATCCTTATAGTTTTTAGTTACAAAATTATGAAAATCGCCGGTGATAATCAAGAGCTTTTCTCCTTTTGGAGTATTCTTCAACTTCTCGCGAGCATGATTAAGAAGAGCGACTCTCATGTTGTTCCATTGCGCACCAACTGCGAAATGTAAATCAGAAATGTGCAATAAATGAATCATACCCACAATAATAACACCTCTTCTGTTAGCTCCACAAAATTATTGTACTATAGAATATTGGCCGTCTTTTATACTAAAGAAACGCGGTTCCAAAGTTATCGCTAACTGGGCAATTTTCTTGTTCTCATGATAAGCGTATTCAAACTCCATCCACAAAACGTTATTATTGTTACAATTATACCTTTTTTATCAAAAAATACAAGGGAAAAATAAATGCTACCAGGAGAAACGCACCCATTATTTTACATTCGGGTTAGTTTTGGTGGGGTCAATACAAACACCGGCGTTTTTTCACCAACTCTCGTATTACATAATACCCAACATAAGCAGGAAAGGATAGATACCGTTCCGTTTCCCCATGGATGATTTGATCACGGCAGCTCTCTCGTAGTCCTTGTAGCCGCAAAGCATTCCCAAGGCTTTAGTCAATATCTCCCCGATTCAGTTTGAAAAACCCACAAATGAAAACGCAATTATTCAGCGCCAAGCGCCGAGAGGCACAAATCCAAGAATAGCTACCTCGACACCGAGAGGCGGTGCGCGAGCGTATCGCGCTCCCCTCGCCGACCCAAACTGACGTGTGCAAGAAGTTGCGGTAAGGGTTGAATAAGTACATGAAAACAAAGAATAATTTGCTCAATTATATTGAAAGAGTAAATGCAAACTAACAGTTGCATTTACTTTTTTTATTAACCCATAATTTGCTCAAACCCCTGAAAACACTTGACTTTTCGTTTGATATATTATATAATGTATTACATAATATGTAATACATTTATAACGTTTGGGAGGTGGTTTTTTTGGCTAATTATCCTGACTGGGTTTTGGCCCACAAGAAGAAAGGCACATACATTAATCATGTCAAGGGAAAATACTACCTGTACGCGGCGCATTCTGAGCGCATACCTGGAACTAATAAAGTCAGGCGCGTATCTGATGGGTACATTGGACGCATAACCGAGGAGGACGGGCTTATCCTTGCCCGTGACAAAGTAAAGGATGAAGTCGTTGTTTATGAATGTGGCTTGTGTATGACACTACTGGGTTTATCAAAGGATATTCACAAAGGGATGAAAAGGGGGTTTCGGGATGCAGCCGACAAAATATTGGTTTCCGGAATCTTATCAGTGGCTTATGGTGAAAAAAGCCAAGAGGCGTACAATTGGTCATTTTTATCTGTGATGTTCCCGGGGCTTGACATGAACAAATCCACACAAAAGCAGACTGTAGCCACAGAGCGGTGTGAAAGGATGGTAGCAGACGTTATGAGTAGGAAGTTTGGGGGGGATATCCCCAAAACGCGCCTCTCCAGGATTTGCATGGTTAAGATCAACAACAAGTTTTACTCGAATATGGACAATGATACAAAAGAGTGGCTTTCAAGCCACGAAATAGACTGGAGGGCTTGGTATGAAAATAGGTAACAAATTCTGTCTATTAAAGAGAGCCTCAAGGGCATCAAGATAAACCTATCAGCTGGAGGCATCCCTAAAAAGCCAATAAAAAAGCTTATAACATTCTTAAAAGAGATCCCTGATAAAAGGAATCCAAAACAAATAGAATACCCTTTGTACGAAATAATCCTGACGGCGTTTTTAGCGATCATGTCGGGTGCTGAGTCCATAATTGACATAGCTGATTTTGCGCTGGTTCGCAACGCATGGCTTGATAAGCATTTCCGCATAAAGCACGGAGCTCCCTCCCATGATACTTTCAGGAGGGTGCTGTCGATTGTTGATTCCAATATGCTTCAGAAAGCGACTGTCACATTCTTATTAGACAATATTAAAGTCATAAAAAGAGCATTCCATATTGATGAGGACTTAACCAAACAGTATTGTGTTGATGGCAAGGCATCCCGGGGTACCGGAAGATTAACGGATACTGAGCGTGAGATAAGGCAATTGCAAACGCTTCATGTATACGACAGGACTGATGGGATTTGCTTAGAGTCAAAGGCAATTGGTGATAAGACAAATGAAATACCTGTTGCCCAGGAGATACTCCGGTTGATGGATTTAAGGGGTTCGATCGTTTCCTTTGACGCGCTAAACACACAGATTGCCACTGTCGCTGCGATTGTTGATCAAAAGGGCGATTATGTCGCTGCGCTAAAGGGAAACCAACCAGATTTCCATAATGAGGTAGCCTCATACTTTACTGCAAAGAGACTTAGGCAGATTAAGGAAGGCGGAAACAATTACCTTGAGGTAAAAGAAAAAAAGCATAACTGTATTGAGGTCAGGAAGTACTATCTTACCAAAAATGTCTCTTGGCTTTTACAGGCAAAAACATGGAAGGGGTTGAAAAGCCTCATATATTATACCCTGCACACTGAGAATGTTAACACTGGAAAGACAACGACTCAGACTCACTATTATTTTTCCTCAATTGCTGATGTCAAAACCTGCGCCGATGCTATCAGAGGGCACTGGAGCATTTTACCCCGACAAAAATTTTATCCCGACATTTTGACGGAACCTATCATTATCACCATAGGGGCATGAAAACATCGGGATAAAAAACTACCTCAATCCATAAAGCCTTGCTCTTTTTTCTTCGTAAGCTTCTACGAATTCTGTGGCGTGATGATTATCATTCGTAATAGTAGATTCTAATGCCTCTCTCATTTGCTCCATGCTTGGATTCAAGTATTCCTTGGTCGTTTCAAGCTGCTCGTGTCCCAAGAATCTTGATATCATGTAAATATCGTGACCGAGCTGGTACAGGTGTGTCGCGCGCGTCCGCCGGAACATATGCGCATGGGTTTTCTTTGGGATATCAGGGCATGAGGTTCTCGCTCCATCGGCGCTTTTTTTTATGATTTTTGATATACAGTCTTGTGAGAGTTGACCAACACTGCCTTTAATAACCGAGTAAAATAAAAAAGATGATCCACAACTTGAAGAACCGTGAAAGACTGATATGTATTTTTTCAAATACTCCACAGTCCTATTCATCAATGGAATACATCTTTCTTTTCGACCTTTGCCAATTACAAAGATATATGGCTGTGAAACGTCAAGCTTAATATCACTTGTCCTCAAATTGAGAATCTCTGATATTCTGCATGCACTATCATACATTAGCACCATTAATGTTGCGTTTCGTAAACCAAGCTTTGTATTTTGTGATGGTTGCTCAATCATTTTTCCTAACGCATCTTCACTTAAAACCTCCTTTGACACCTTAGCGGTTTTTATGGGTGGAATACCCTTTAACAAAACCCACAGCATTGCAAGAGCCACGTCCTTTCCCATTGCGAATTTTACATATGCGCGAATGACTGAAAGACGAAGATTACATGTTGCTGCCGAAGCACTTTTTTTGTTACCTCTTGGAGTTCTGAGCCAATCAGTAAAGCCGATTATAAAATTAAAATCAATATGCTTGAATTCGAGTTTATCGACGCCAAGCTTATGGCACTCAAGTGAGTATCTCCTAAACAGGCTCAGAGCATCACTGTATGATTTTTCTGTGTGTTTGCTCATTTCCCGCTGTTGGGGAATATATTTGTGGAGATATTCATTTGCATAAGTGAAAAACAGTGCTTTATCATTCTTCATGCTGCACCTCCGGAATAATGCTGTCGAAATGTTTTGAATCCTTCCTGACGTGTTCAAATTCTGGATTATAGTGGTTGTAATAGTAATTATGACAAGCTTGTCATAACTATTATTATGACAAGGAAGTACTTATAGCAAGTAGACTACATTAATCCCTGAAGAATAAAACAAAATTTATATTACATATTGAATTACTTGTCATAATACCTTCTAATTTTCTCGAGCGATTATATCGCTACTAAAAATTAGGAGGAATCGTCATGATTCAAAAACAAACAAGATTTTCCGATTTAATTCTTTCATTTGAAGAGGAGTTGAAGAGGAACAGTTACAGCAAAGACTCTCTTCGTAGGTATCGTAAGGTATTTGGAGAATTATTAGAATTCTCCAGCAACAGCATTTATTCTCAGAAGGTATGCACCGATTTTCTTGTTGATCGGCTAAAGCAGGCAGGCGGATTTTTTACAGCTGGCGTGTCGTCAAAAAATCAAATGTATTACCTTCGCGCGGTACGCTCACTTACGGACTTCCATAATTTTGGGACCATTTTTCGACGAAAGGATATTGGCGAATATATCATTTGGCCAGAGAATTACAGGAAACCCGTTGAACTCTATTTAGCAACCCTTATTTCAAGAAGCCTTGCCCCACGCTATATTCGGCAAAATGAGCATGTTTTCAGGGACTTCATTATTTATCTAGATGCTTGTGGGGTTTCATCACTTGCCGAGTTGGCTCCTCAACACATTTCCGGATTTGTAAGTTCATTGGTTGGTTTTTCTCCTACGGTCATATCATCAAAACTATCTATTCTACGTGGATTCCTACGGTACGCATACTTGGAAGGGAACATTATGGATTCACTTGCGGATGTCCTGCCAAAAGTTCATTGTTTAAGAACAACTCTGCCAACAGTTTGGACCTCAGAGGAAATACAGAAGATACTAAAAACAATTGACAGAGGAAGCCCAACTGGAAAGCGAAATTATGCGATGATATTGCTTGTAGCACGCTTGGGGTTACGAATTGGAGATGTAAAAAACCTAAAATTAACAGATATTGATTGGCAACAGAATTGTATCCATATAAATCAGAATAAAACTGGAAATCCGCTGACATTACCTTTGCTATCTGATGTTGGATGGGCAATTATTGAATATTTAAAGACAGGCAGACCAATTACTGATTGTGAAAATGTATTTGTCCGTTATAACCCACCGTTTGTTTCGTTTGCATCTTCAACTTGCCTTCACGGAATGATTAGCGCTCTAATTTCCAAGTCCGGTATTCCAGCAGGCAACAGGCAACGGACGGGCATTCATTCATTGCGCCATTCCCTGGCCTGTGGTCTACTTCAGAACAAGGTTGAGATTAACACAATCTCTGAGATTTTAGGGCACTCAAATCCCGAATCTGTTAGTCATTACATAAGAGTAGACTTGTCAGCGTTACGTCAGTGTTCATTAAGTGTGGAGGTAAATCAAAATGAAAACAAATAAAGAGTTCAATGGTCCGTTCGCAGTATATTTGAGAAGTTTTCTCGCCGAAAAGCGTGCTCTTGGCTATAAATATATTGAACAGGAGCGTTGCCTGTATGAGTTTGATAGCCTCAGTAATAAATATGACTGCAGTAGCGGTCTTCCCAAGAAACTTGTCATGGCTTACATTGAGAAGAAACCGCACTGGAGTCAGTCAACACAGCAGCATAAAGTATCTATAGCTCGCAATATCGCATTTTATCTGCAAAAACACGGGCTTTCAGCTTATCTGTGTGATACGACAAATGTAACAAAAGTTACGGGGAATTTCAAACCATACATTTTCACAAGGCAACAAATCGAAGATGTCTTTATTCAAGCGGATAATATATCCCCGAGGGGAAGCGTTCACAGTCATATATTTTATCCCGTTATACTCAGAATGCTTTATGGGTGCGGGCTCCGAATATCCGAAGCTCTATCTCTAAAAATGAAAAATGTGGATTTGTTAAAGGGACTGCTTTTCATCTATGACTCCAAAAATCATAAAGACAGAATTATTCCAATGGACGATAGCCTTACCGCCCATTGCAGAAAGTACGCCGAAATAATCCATATTGTCTATAATGACAACGATTATTTTTTTAAATCTCCAAAAGGTGGCTGCTATGCAAAAAACACGGTATATTATCGTTTTAGAGAACTGATGTGGAAATGTGGGATATCCCATGGAGGACGTAAAAACGGTGGCCCCAGACTTCATGATGTCCGTCACACCTTCTGCGTACACAGCTTACATCAGTTTTTGAAAAATGGCGTTCCACACAGAGCGGCTTTACCAATTCTTTCTGCGTATATGGGTCATTCCAGCCTTCAGTCTACAGCAAGGTACTTAAGATTGACGGCGGAAGCATTTCCCGAACTTGCAATTCAAATAGAAAAGGAATTTGGTCATATCATTCCAGATTTGGAGGTGCGTTTAAATGAAACCGACTGATTTTTCGTATTACCTGAGCGATTTTCTTACAGCATATCTTTCTGGACAACGTAACCTTAGCACTAATACCATTAATTCATATCGCGATACATTTGTTTTTCTGTTGGGCTTTATTAGGGAGGTACATCAGAAGTCTCCAGAAAAAGTAACAATTTCCTTTGTGGATAAAAACATAGTCTGTGAATTTCTGTACTGGCTTGAAGATTCAAAAAAGAACAGTATAGCAACAAGGAATCAAAGACTGGCAGCTATTCACGCATTCTTCAGATATATACAAAGCCAAAAACCGGATTATATGTTTCACAGCCAGAAGATACTTGCTATCCCTATGAAAAAAGCCCCAAAAAAGGTGATTGCCTATCTTTCAGAAGACAATATTAGACAATTGCTTGAGGCCCCGAATATTTCATCGCTATCTGGAAGAAGGGATATGACGCTACTAAGCACTCTCTATGATACTGGCGCAAGAGTTCAAGAGCTGGCAGATTTGACTGTTAGGAGTGTACGGCTTGAAAGCCCTGCAATTGTGTCCTTGACTGGAAAGGGCAGAAAAACTCGACATGTTCCAATTATGAGCCAGACTGCAAAGATCTTAATGATGTATCTCAATGAGCAAAAACTTACTGCTCCTGAAAAACTAGAGCATCCGTTATTCTTTAATAGCCGTGGGGAAAAATTGACTCGGCAGGGTATTACCTACATATTACAAAAGTATGCTCAAACGTGTAAATTCGATAAATTATCTCCACATCAAATTCGCCACTCAAAAGCTATGAATATGACTCAGGCGGATATCAATCCGGTGTTTATTAGAGATTTTCTTGGTCATATAGATTTAAAAACCACAGAGATTTATTCGAAAACGAACACCGAAATGAAAAGAAAAGCTCTTGAAAAAATGAATAACACCATTGTTCCAAACGCAGTTGAAGATTGGAATCAAAATGTTGGGCTGATTGAATGGTTGCAGAACTTAAGTCGCAGATAATTATGACAATAAATATGGCAAGTATGTAATCCGAATCCATGCAATAATCGCAAATCGCTTATCATACTTGCCATAAACTTTTTCTGGTCATAATATGAATATGTTTCCTGTATCGTGGAATGTCCGAGGTGTTTGCTAAGATACGGCAACATTTTTTCTACGTCCAGCCCTTCCTGTCTCCATCTTCTGATTGTCCATATAATATAAGCATGACGGAGGCTGTGAACGGTTGGTTTTCGATCTTGATCCACACTGAAAATTGCGTCTCTTGCCAGATTGAAATGCTTTCTGGCGGTCGACATCGTCATATGTCCATCTTGTGGTCTGTAATCACTTGGGAAAAACCATTTCCGGTTTGGAATGATGAAGGACATTTTTTCGTTATACTTTTTTAAAATACACATGATGCCCCCAGACAAATAAATTTTCCGGTCTTTGTGTCCTTTTGAATCCACGATATTGATCGTACAATAATCATTATTGAAGAATTCCACGCAATCCTTTTTTAATTGACACGCCTCAGATATACGAAGGCCACTCGACAAGAGAAGCCTAAAAAGAACCGGATAAGAATAGCTTGACCATATTCGATTGACCATATTAGAGTCGATTCCTTTTAACAGCGCGGTCATTTCATTCTCATCTGGAACATATGGAAAGGGATTATGTGGAAAATGCATTGATTCCGCAATATACGCAGTTTTGCCTTGTGAAATCATATAGATAGCCAACTGTCTAATGACCACTATTCTATTCGACCTGCTTTTTGCTCCTTCGCCAGAGTTTCTTTCCGACCACTTTTCTACCAACCATCTCGGTAACTCTTTTCCCTCAAAGCCTACATCTACGCAAAAGGAATCAAATCTTCGTAAAATGCCGCATTCGTTCAATTCCCCATACTTGTATCCCCGGGATCGCTTCGATTCCAATAGACCGACAATGGATTCCCGAAGGCTGCTTTTAAATGCAATCTCCATTGGAGGATGTTTGGGGCAATAAACTGGTAGAATATAGGCTTGTTTGCCCATGCCAATCAAAAATAACGCGAATTGCCGTATTGCAATTCTATATGTACGCTTATGAAAGATATTCGCATTCGAATGTTGAAATAGCCATCTGTTGATTAAGCCTTCAGTTAAATCTGAAGTCATGTGCGTTGATTCCGCGCAATACTCGTCAAATGAGGACATCGCAGCGGTAATTTTTTTAATATACGCGTCAGAGCAGTTTTTGGATTTTTCCTCAATGTAATCCGTTATGAATTCTGAAAAGACACTTTTTAGAACCATTTCATCACCTCCATGAAACCGAGAATGCCAAAGTCTCCACAACACTGGAGCATACCTTTTTCATTCACGGACAAGTATGGCTCCACTGAGGAAGCGTTTTGCTGTCCCAGCATTGCCGATATCATGTCTATCGAGGTGCCTGCCCGGAGAAGGTTGCTTGCGCCAGTCCTCCTAAGTAAATGCAATCCATATCCCGTCGGAGAGTTGGTGTGCCCTGATTGTGTTAATACCCAATAAAGGCACTCGTTGGCACTGGAAAGGGGTTTATAGGGCAACGACGCGCTTAGGAATATCTCATCATGCGCAGAATTTGGCCTATAATTGAGAATGTATGTCGCAAGCGCATTTCCAGCATCGTCTGTTAACGGCAGGACGAGTGGCTGCTTATTCTTTTTTTGAAGTATAGAAACCTTTTTGTTTTTCCAATCAACATCGGAAAGCCTAAGCCTAAAAATGTCGGATTTTCTTAACATTAACCTTAATGCGAGCATACAGATTGCATAATCACGCGCTAGCCTAACTGATGTAAAACTTCCATCCAGTTTAGATAGAGAATTTTGCATATCACTCGATAGCACCGTTACCATTTTCTTTTTAATGACATAGTCTGTGGAAACGTAAACGGACAGATCTTCGCTTTTCAATTTTTCATCATACAAAAATCTAAATAGCTGCCTCAACCTGTATGACATTGCCCTCTTTGTGGAGTTTTCCAGTATGCCCTGTTCTAACGAAAGATAATCACATACATGTTTTTGAGATATCTCGCTGACTTGATAAATGCCCTGTCTTTCCATCTCGCAAAAATAATGGTTGGCACAATACACGCTAAATTTTACAGTGTTTTCTTCCAAGCCTCTCCTTATGAGGTGCTTTTCAAACATGTCCACGGCGGATACGTAATCCTCTTTGCTGGCTTTTAATGGAGAAGCAAATGAAATTATTCCGTATGAAATATGCCTGCCTTTGAGTATACGATCAAGCATTACAATCACTCTTCGTAGACAACATCGAATCGAAAGGCTCTTGTTTTCGGTATGCTTGTTAGCCCAATCCAAGAGTTCTTCCAGATTAAAATCCGACTCGGTCTGTTCTAAATGTAGTATAATAGATTTGCACCTGCTACGATAAAACTCAATTGTGTTTTGCTTGTAGTGATTGTCCTTTAGCCATTTAAATAGAGTGTTAATGGCATTCTTGATGATTTCTGAGTTCATATAACTCAACCTCCTTATTGTTTTGGTGATTAAGTATAAATTGAAATCTCGCAAATCGGCAAGTTTTTTATCCCGATGTTTTCATGCCCCTATGGTGATAATGATAGGTTCCGTCAAAATGTCGGGATAAAATTTTTGTCGGGGTAAAATTCGCCAGTGTGCCCTT
>Ga0099364_10011847_pt1 | contig 11834 bp, 8 predicted proteins | sample TergutTh196P3_FD_73070 | JGI IMG/M metagenome (GOLD analysis project Ga0099364, IMG submission 73070) | Microcerotermes parvus P3 segment gut microbial communities from Pointe-Noire, Republic of the Congo - Th196 P3 | ecosystem: Host-associated > Arthropoda: Insects > Digestive system > Gut ...
AATCTGCCGCCCATGGTTACGGATGCGGTAGGGTACGCACCCCCGTGCGTACCGTCCCATACAAATTGCGGGGTGGTCTGTAGGGATGACCGCCCTCGGTCATCCGTGTCCATCGTGGCGTGACGGAGAGGGCATGACGGAGGGCAACGGAAAATTGACATTTGACAATCTCCATCTATCCAAGTATAATATATACAAACAACACAGGAATGTCGGTTAAAAGGATTGCAATAAGAAATGTTGAGATTTATTTTAGGGGGAGCCGGGGCGGGAAAGACCGCTCTTGCCCGAAAAAAAATATCAGAGCTGCCTCTGGATTCGCCTGTCCTGCTCATCGTGCCGGAACAGATGAGTTTTGATACAGAGCGGGATTTTCTTGAGGACATGGGAACTCTCCGTCTCAAAAACACCTCTGTCCTGAGCTTTTCCACCCTTGCTCGGCGGATATTCGAGACATATGGCGGCGCGGCGGGAAATTATGCAGACGAAACGGCCAAACTGATACTCATAAACCGCGCCGTGTCTGAGGTTTCTGATGCTCTGACCGTCTATTCGGGCGTTTGCGGACGTCCTGATTTCGGCGGCTTGATTCTGCGTGAAATAAACAAGCTAAAGCTTTCGGGAGTGACCCCCTCGGATATAGAGGCGGGTCTAAAGGATATTGAATCGGATTCTCTGCGGCACAAAATCAAGGATGTTTCACTCATCTACTCGGTTTATGACGCTCTTCTTTACAAGAACCACCGTGATTCGTTTGACGATCTGTCGGCCGCCCTCGGCAGGATAGAGGGTACCGACTGCTTTGCGGGAACATATGTCTTTATCGATGGTTTTATCAGCTTTACCGCCGTTCAAAAAAGAATGATTGACCGAATAACCATGGCCGCCCAAGATTGCTATATCAGCCTTTGCCTTGAAAGGGAGGGCGATGAGTTCCTTTTTAATGAAACACGCAGAACATATGATGAGCTTATCAGGGCGGCGAATCTCAGCTCTGTGCAGATTGCCGCTCCGATAGATCTGTCCCCGTCTCGGCATGATATGCCGCCCTGTCTGCTCCATCTCGAACGCAATATATTCCGCACACATTCACAGAGATACGATGGCAGTGCTGATCAGATAATCTTAACCTCCTGCGGTAACGAGTATGACGAGACCGACTTTGTCTTTGAAGAAATCAGACGACTGGTAAGCCGTGAAGGATTCCGCTACAGGGATATAGCCGTGATGGTTACGAGCGGGGTCTATCTCCCCGTGATGGAAAACGCCGCCGCAAAATATAACATACCCTGCTTTTTCGGCGAGCCTGAGAGCATTATAATGGATCCCCTCATTCGTTTTACGGTCAGACTGCTTAGGAGCTGTATAACTACCGATTCCGAGAATGTGGTCTGCATATTAAAATACGGTCTGTGCGATTTTACCACCGAAGAGATCAGCGCATTTGAGGATTATCTCTTTGTTTGGGATGTCAAGGGTTCTGAGCTAAGCAGTGAGTTTTATGCCAATCCCGCAGGTTTTGACGGTTCGGGAGATTATACCGAAAGACTTGAGATGATAAACAAGGTTCGGAGCAGACTGATGGAGATGATAAACTCTGTAAAAACAGCGGGAAAAAGCGGAAATGCCGAGCAGATCAGCGCCGCAATATATCACACGCTTGTTTCCTGCGGGGCAAAGCAGTCTCTCGAGCAAAAACTGAGCCAACTCGCAGAGAGCGGCGATGATAATGCCGCAGGGAGGGTAATTAGGCTGTGGGACATACTGATGGAGATTTTGAGCCTGATTCCCGCCAATTGCGGGGATATGAATCTGTCGCTTGAAAAATACACAGAGATATTTGAAGCCTCTGCCCTCAACTGCAAACTTGCCGAAATCCCGCAGACGCTTGACAGCGTTTCGGTGGGGGTTATGCAAAACTTCCGCACAGCAGGACACAGGGCGATTTTTGTAATGGGCGCCAACGACAACGAGTTCCCCAAAAACCCCGTCAACTCAGGGGTTTTTACAGACAGCGAACACAGGGTTCTTGAGAATATCGGTCTATCGGCCGACCCTGAGCCTCGAGATCGTATTCTGATCGAGCAGCTGGGCGCATATCTGCGGCTGTCGGCCGCAAGGGAGCGTCTCTATCTCAGCTATCGTCTTGCCGATGTTTCGGGAAGTCCGCTGCTGCCGTCGCCTCTGATAAAATGGATGACCGATACATTTGATATTGCGGTCAGGTCCTTTGAGCGGACAGTTCCGCAGCCGTCCGGCGATCTATACAAACCTGAATACATCCTGCAAAACCCCCGATTGTTATACGGAGACAGAATAAAACTCTCACCATCGGCTATAGAGAGCTATTACAAATGCCCATTCTCATATTTTTGTTCGGGCGGTCTCGGAATCAAACCACGCAAGAAAGCTGTTATAGATCCTCTTCAATCGGGAAGTATCATCCACGATGTTCTGCACAGGCTGTTGTCCGAAGAGGATATTGCACAACTGGGTAAGGATGAGTTGGAGGAAAGAATCAATCGGCTGTTGGAGATGTTCCTCAAGACCAAGTTAGGGGGAGATCTGCACAAAAGCGAACGATTCATACATCTCTATAACCGTATACGAATACCGCTGGTTACGGTAGCACAAAAGCTGATAGAAGACATAAACCAATCTGATTTTAAACCGTCCGACTTTGAGAAACCCCTGGACGGCAATCGGCCCTTTTGCCATATGCAGGACGGTGAATCTGTATATATCTCAGGGCGTATAGACAGGGTTGACACCCTGCGGTCTGATCAAGCGACCTATCTGCGGGTGATCGACTACAAAAGCGGACGGCGTAGGTTTAATCTGCGGGATGTCTACCACGGGATCGGAATGCAGATGTTTATCTATCTCTTTGCACTATGCGGCGATGATTACAAAGGAGCTGTTCCTGCCGGGGTGGGATACATAACGGTAAAAAAACCTCCGCTGATCGAATCGAGAAATGCCGACAGCGAAAAGATCAAGGCCGCTCTCGACAGCCACTATAGGATGGAGGGTTACAGCGCCGGGCCGAATAGCGGCATTGATATAATAGAATCCTTTGTCCGAAACAAGGCCGCAGAAATGACCCGTGAGCTTCTGGACGGCAACCTGACGGCATCCCCAATATCCGGAACCGACTATGATATTTGCGGATATTGCGATTATGATACAGTCTGCGGGCGGAAAAACCCCCGAACTGCGCTAAACGAGAGCCGTGAGATAACAAAGGACAATGATGAGCAGACACTCGAGAGAATGAGGGAATATGAGAAAAGGGGTGAGCTAAGATAGTTAATTTTACAGCCGAACAGACATCAGCCGTTACGGCGAAGGGCGGCACGGTGCTTGTATCAGCATCTGCAGGGTCGGGTAAAACATCGGTGCTGACCACCCGTGTCTTTCTTACGCTGACCCAATCCTCCGCCATTCCTGCGGACAGGCTGCTGGTCATAACCTTCTCCAGAGCGGCCGCCAACGAAATGCGTGAACGCATACTGTCTCTCCTTGCCGCCCATAGTGCTAACAACCCGGGAAGCTATGCGCTTAGGAATCAGCAGATACTTTTTCAGAACGCCAATGTTTGCACCATAGATTCATTCTGCAACAAACTTGTCCGGGAAAACTTTGAGAAGCTCGATATATCGCAGAACTATAACGTGGCTGATATAAAGAGCCTGGGGCCTCTGCGTGACAAGGCTATAGCCATGCTCTTTGACCAATACTACGCCGCCGCCGATAGCGAGTTTTTGTCCTTGGTGAATTTTTTATACGGGGATGACGACAGCGGCCTTGCTAAAATAATACTGCAGATATACGATTATATTCGTGTCTTCCCGTTCCCTCTCGAAAAGCTATCCGAGCTTTGCGAGGATTATACGCAAACCAACCCCATCGGCAAAACAAAGTGGGGCAGGTACATAACAGACGAAATCGGACAGGCTATGGAATATGCCTGCGAGCTGAACTCAAGAGCCATAAACACCTGCAGGCTCGACAGCAAGGTGTGTGAGAAATACCTACCTGCTCTGACAGACGAAAGAGGCATGATCGAGAGCGTTAGGGTCGCCTGTGCTGGGGGGAGATATGAGGATCTCTATGGGTGTATACATTCTATATCGTTTGCACGGATCATCTGCCGTGACAGCAAGGATCATACCGTTGACAAGGATGTAAAGTCACAGGTCGATTCATACAGAAATATCTATCGGGAGATGATTGCCGATTTCAAGGACGGATTGGCATCTGCAAGCGGGTACGAATACGACAGCGACATTGCTTATCAGCGCGCGTATGTGCAAAAACTCTCCGAGCTGACAAGGGAGTTCTATCACAAACTCGAGGTTCTCAAGGCCGAGCAAAATCTGCTTGACTATGCCGATCTTGAGCTGCTTGCCGTCCGTCTGCTGGTAACAAAGACAGAGGACGGATACAAAAAAACAAAAATATGCCGTCAACTCAGCGAATTTTACCACGAGATTCTTCTTGACGAATATCAGGACACAAATGAAACCCAGGATTTGATATTCTCCTGTCTGTCAAGAGAATCGGGCAATCTGTTTATGGTGGGCGATGTTAAGCAGAGTATATATTCTTTCAGGCAGGCCCGTCCCGATATATTTGTAGACAAATTCATCCGATACGCCGATCATGGGCAGGGTGATTTTCCCGCAAAGATTATACTTAACAACAATTTTAGAAGCAATTCCTGCGTTATCGATTCGGTCAACGGCATATTTAGGCGGATTTTTTCATCACGAATCGGAGGCATTGATTATAGCAGGGATCAAGAGCTTATCTCCAACCGCAATGCCGACAGAGAGTATGCAACCGAGTTTCACGCTGTAACATCCGATCAAGATGACATAATAACAGCCGAGGCCGAGTACATAGCGGCCAAGATAAACTCGATGATAGCAAGCGGATTTGCGGTGCAGGACAAGGACGGGATGCGTCCCTGCCGAGCGGGTGACTTTGCCGTGCTGATGAGGTCTGTCAAGGAGCGTTCGGATATATTCGCAAAAACCCTGACACAGTCGGGGCTGAGGGTGTTCGCAAAGGTATCGGTGGGCTATTTCGGCAGTTATGAGATTTCGTTAATGCTCGATTTTCTGCGGGTGCTTGACAATCCCGCTCTCAATCTGCCTATGTTAGCGGTAATGATGTCCCATATAGGACGGTTCACCCCCGACGAGATGGCGCAAATGCGGGGCAATGATAAAAAAACAAGCCTGATCTCCTGTCTTGTAAAACAATCTGAGGGATCAAGCAAGGCTGAGGAGTTTCTCGCTATGATCAAGCGGCTGAGAGATTATAGTATGCAAAACTCTATCGAGAGACTGATAACCAAGATATACGATGATACCGCCATGACCGAAATATCGGACGAGCAGGGACGGGCAAACCTGCGTATGTTTCTGACCCACGCCGCAAACTATGAAAGCTCAGGGATAAAGAGCCTTTCGGGATTCCTGCGGTATATAGAAAAAATAATAGCGGGCAGCCGTGATTTTGAATCGGCTAATATCTTCAGCGATACATCCGATGCCGTAAAGATAATGAGCATACACGCCTCTAAGGGGTTAGAGTTTCCGATCGTGATTCTCGCCTCCTGCCACAAGCGGTTTAACGAGAAGGATCTGAGCCAGACCATGCTATTTCACGACAGTCTCGGAATATCGCTGGTCTGCCAAAGACCTGATCAGATGATAAAATACAAACCCCTGCAGCAATACGCCATTCAAAACGCCATGAAATACGCATTGTACAGTGAGGAGATGCGGGTGCTGTATGTTGCCCTGACACGAGCGCGTGAAAAGCTGATCATAACCGCCGTCATGCCCGACCTTGACCAAAGACGGCAAAAAATAGCAGGCATTATCGGGGATCGTGAATGGGTAGATCCATATACACTGATGACCTTTAGATGCTATGCAGACTGGCTGCTTGCCGCCCTCTCGTCTGACCATCAATCTGTGGTTATAGTCAGCAATCAGCAGTTTGATAGGTCCTTTGCCATAACGGGGCATGGAGCGGGTGATATTCCGCCGCTTTCGCCGGAGGATGTTCTCCCGCCTGAGAGACGGGGGGATTCATTCAGCTTTATCTACCCTCACAGATCGCCCTCTATCCCGGCAAAGTTTTCGGTCACACAGATTGTTTCTAAAAAGAGCGATATTCCGCGAGAACTCTCCTCACGTCCTGAGTTTGTAAAGGCATTGGGGCTTACAGCGGCCGAGCGAGGAACGGCCATGCACGATTTTTTGCAGTTTGCCGACTTTGCCGCCGCACAGAACAATCTCGAATCGGAAATAGAACGTCTCACAAGAATGGGGTTTATATCAAAACTGCAATCTGAGAGTTTATACAAAAACAGCATAACCACATTCCTAAATTCGGATTTAGCTGCGGTTATGCAGGGTGGGAAGAGACTTATTCGGGAGTTTAAATTCATGGATAAAATAAAGGCCGCCAACATCAGCGATGAATATAAAGACACCGATGACGAGGTGCTTATCCAGGGCATAGTAGACTGTATCTGCGAAAGCGACGACGGCCTTGTTATAGTCGATTACAAGACCGATAAAATCGAAGATATAGAAGAGCTTGCCGAAAGATACAAACTCCAGCTCGAGCTATACAAAAATGCGATCCAAAAAATATTCGGCAAACCCGTCAAGGATGCCTATATCTACTCGTTTTATTTGAACAAGGGTGTTGCGGTAACAGACCACCCCGTCAAACACTATCGCAACTTTGTTGCGAGTGTTTGCCACCCCTCCCCAAAGGGGAATTGGAAATTATAGTATGCAAGCCCCATTCCCCTCTGGGGAGGGGTGCCGCCGCAGCGGCGGGGTGGTCTTATTTTCGTGGTTAGAGCACCCTTACGATATTCTCAATTTCTCTCTTGGTTGCGGGCTGAAACTCTCCCGATGCCGTGAAGAACGAATTGTAGGCGAAAAACATGACGCCTGCGTATTTTTGTTTGGTTCGTGAGTATTGTATTTTTCGGGAAAGCATATCGTTCGATCCTGCCGCAACGGCGATCCATTCGTCCTTTCCTGCCGCACCTGCCCACTCATCCGTCTGACCGATTTTATAGGCGGCAAGTCCCACATGAAGCCTGATGCTCGGCTCTGTGACCATAGCGTTCCACTCGGTGAGGCACTGCTCAAACGGACGGGCGGCGTTGTTAAAACCAAAATATATCTGCGGGGCGATATAGTCCATATATCCTGCCGTGCCGAGCATACTCGCAAAATCGACAAACATGGTATTGAGATTGTAGTCGATATTTCCCGACGGACTTATGCCGAACAGCACGCTGCTATCGGCGGCTTTTATTGCATCGTGCATCTGCTTTATCATGCTCTTGGTGCTTGATCTTCGCCAGTTTTCTATGCTTATGCCGGGATTTTGTTCGTTATAATATGCCAGGTCGTCATTGGTGTTGCGTAATCCTGTGGGATAGAAGTAGTCGTCTATATGAACGGCTCGCACCTGATATTTTGCGGCGATCTCCCCGCATACCTCGGCTATGTGCGAACGAACCTCGGGATTGGCGGGGTTGAGCCACCATCTGCCGCCCGAATCCTGAATCATATACCTATGGCGTGCAGCCGTGTTGTTCCACCACTGCTTTACCCTGTATCCGTCCGGAACACTCGCAAACTGTGCGTTGGTAAAGGATCTCATGGGATTCACCCACGCCTCGACACTCACACCCTGAGCCGCCGCTCTTTCTGCAAAGACGGCGAATGGGTCGAATCCCGGATCCTTGCTGATGGCTCCGGAGGCATAGGAAGACCATGGGAGCAGATCGCTTTTGTATGTAGCATCACCAAAGGCTGTGGCGTGTATGATAAGATTGTTTGCGCCGATGCTCTTGGTTGCTTTTATTATCGTATCAACCTGCTTGTTGAAATTTTCTTCGGTTTTCCCCTGCAAAAATGACCCCCAATCGATATACGAAAACCAGATCGAGATTATCTCACCATCGTGATTCACGGCAGTCGGAGGAGGCTGGGGTGTCGGGACTGCGGGAGGTTCGGGTGCGGGCGTTTCGGGTACGGATGTGCGGGATGAACTCCTCGACCGTGACGATGGCAGCATCACCTCGGTAAAGTCCTCGTCATTGCTTGCGGAGGGATACTCGCCCGTTTGGGTTCCAAACTCATCCTGACCATCGCTCTGTGAGGAGGATTCGGAAGATTGAGAGGATTCGGAAGATTCGGAAGATGTTGTAGAGATAGATCCGCCGCACGAGATGATCAATGCGGGGAAAAATATCAAGATCAAAAACACGGACACAAAACGCAATTTCATATACAATCACTCATTCTTCATTTTGATTTCGGTGCTGAATCTGTCGGTGTTTATCTTTAGTCTTCCGTCATGTGTTATAACGAGATTAATGTTTTTGGTGTTGACATTATCCAGCAGTATCTCAAGACCCTCATCGGTTATTTTTGTCCGCACTCCCCTGCTGTCGAGTTTGTTGATAGTGTCGGCATCTGCTATTATTGCCGCCTGTTCATCCTCCTGCTCAGGAGTGTTGCTGGGGTTTTCAAACTCTTCAAACATGGTTACAATATCATCAAGGTCCTGCGAAACAGGCTCTAAATCGGTATAATCCTCAGGCTCCGATTTTGCGGACATAAAACTGCTCGGCATTTTTATATTGCTTCTCATGTATCCGTCAAGCTTGTCCGAAACATCGACAGCCTCGGCCTCTATGACCTCAAACTTTTCTCCGATTTCAAACTTTTCCCGTTTATAGGATTGAGCTTTTTTACCACGGGCAAGCTCTATGATTTTTGCGATAATATACGCCACACAGGGCAGGATAACTATAAACAGCACCCCGAAAACCGAATACATAGCATCTACGATATATCCCATGTATTTTATATCGGCTCTGCGATATGCGACAATCGTATTCTCGGGAACATATGAAGTTTGGTTGTTGTATTCGGTTACCTCGTACCCCTCATTAGTGTCGTCCGGCAGAGACGCAATCTGTGCAAGCCTGTAGATACTCCCCTGCTGCACTACGACAAAATCGCCAACCCCTATGGTATCGGGATCAAACCTCGCCGATATGATCATGTCTCCCCTCTTGACCCCCGCAACATTGCCGGGAGTGCATACATAATTGCCCGAATACCCGGGCAGACTGCTATTGGTTTCGGCCCGTATCATAACAAACATAAATGCGGCATAGAAAACCAGCATCACCAAATACAATATTATAATTATTTTTTTAAACAATCCATTCTTTTCTTTTGGCATAACAGATAATCCTTCCCGGGAAACAATAGGCTGTCTCCCCTCTAAGAAATATTATACCGTTACATCCCGAAAAAGTCAAGACTATTTATCCTTAATTAAATAATGCGGCGATTATGTTTTTCTTAGACTTCTTTCCACGGGTGTGGCCGCCGAAATTTACGAGTATGGCGTCTTCTCCTATTATTTCTATACAATCCCATCCCAAGACCACATCATCATCACGCCCGAAAATCCCGAACAGTCTTCTTCGTCCGTAGATTACTATAGAATTTACCTTTGCGTTGGAGGTATCTATATCAATATCATCGACACACCCGATTCTTATGCCGTTTTTAAGGCATATCACCTCTTTGCATCTAAGATCGCATAATCGTATATGAGCCCCCATCCCAATAATCACCTCTGTAATCTATACTATATAATATTTATTCGCCGCCAATCAAATTAATGACTTGACATATACATATATTTACAGTAAAATAAAAAAGGGTGGTATATTTGAGAATATATATAAACGAAACCGAGGCGCTAAAGCGGCTCGGCGGGAATAAGGCGATGTATTTAAGATTACTCGGAAAATTCGGCGATGACGGTTCCTGCGAACAGATAATCAGACTGATAAAAGAAAACAGGATGACCGAGGCGCAGCAGACCGCACATACCCTCAAGGGTGTAGCGGGCAATCTGTCTTTGACTGCGTTGTTCGACACGGTGTCTGCGATAGAGGCCGCCATCAAAAACGGTGGAACCGTTACAGATGAGCTGTTGAGTAACCTGAGCGAAATAATGAGCGAAACGATCCGTGCGATAGATGAATATGCGTGAGGGGCGTGGGTCCATCACACCCTAATCCCCCATTTGCAGAAATACTTTATCATCGATGATACCTGTATCCGCATGAATTTCAGCTTTTTTGCGTTATCCCTCTGCCACGCATGATACACCTCAAACTCAGGGTGATACAAGACTTTGCCGTGTTTTTCTGCTGTGCGGGTTAGGTCGGCATCCTCAAAATACAAAAAGTATCGCTCGTCAAATCCACCGATTTTTTTAAAAAGATCGGTTTTTATAAACATAAAGCACCCCGTGGCGAATCCTATTTCCTGCGGACGGCTGAGATCCTTGTCGGCCATTTCATAATATCCATAGTTGTTTTTGAACAACCGCCGTGATATTAGCGCCCGCAGATAGGGGGCTCGCTTGGGTAATATCTGCTCGCTTCCGTCTAAGTTGAGCACCCTTGGCGAAAGCAGAGCGACGTCGGCGTTCTCGTCCATATAGGACGCCATGCGAAGAATGACATCATCCCTTAGCTCTATATCGGGATTTATGATAACATGATACTGTGACTCAAGCATAGGCAGAACCCTGTTGTGTGCCGCGCCAAAGCCTATGTTTTTCTCGAGTTTTATCAATCCGACATCGGGAAACTCATTCTCGATTATCCCGCCCGTTCCGTCTGACGAATTGTTGTCTACAACCGTCAGACCAACCGTTGGTGCGTGTCTGTCAAGACCGCAAAGGGCGTTGCGGATTATATCAGAATTATTGTGGGTTACTATAACAGCGGATATTTTTGAGGTTATCTTCATGCAAAATACCGCTCCAGAGCATCCTGCCATGTGGGCATTCGGGGAACTCCCGCCACATACAGTTTTTCCTTAGACATCCGCGAATTTTGCGGTCTGTTTGCGTTTGTGGGGTATTCATCGGTGGTTATGGGGGTTACCGATACCTCCTTACCCGACAGCTCGAATATCTTGCGGGCAAATTCGTACCAGCTGCAGTATCCCTCGTTGGTCAGATGATAGATACCGTATTCCGCCCCCGTATCGACAAGGCGATGCACCGCCTCCGCTATATCCTCTGTAAAGGTCGGTGAGCCTATCTGATCGTCTATGATCTTGAGGGTTTTGCCTGTATCCCCCAACCAAAGCATGGTCTTGACAAAGTTTCCGCCATTTTTGCCGAAGAGCCACGAAACACGGATTATATAGTGTTTCTTGACTATTTCTTTGACAGCGTTTTCTCCAAGCCATTTTGTTTTACCGTAATAATTTATAGGATTGCACTCATCACCCGGCCGCCATTCTTCAATTCCGCCGCCGTCAAAAACATAGTCTGTGCTGAAATATACCATCGCACAACCGATTTCGTTGCAGACCGATGCTACATGCTCGGTCGCCGTAACATTAACGGCATATGCTTCTTCCCGCTCATCCTCGGCCTTGTCAACCGCGGTATATGCGGCGCAGTGGATAACAAGCTCGGGTGAGAATATGCGGATATAGTTCCGCACGCTCATCTGGTTGGTGAGATCAAGGCTATCCTTATCAATGCCTATAACCTCATGTCCCATATCGATAAAATGCTTTTCTATATCACTTCCGAGCTGTCCCTTTGCTCCTGTAACTAAAACCTTCATAAATGTTCCTCCTTGAACTCCTTATAAATTCTCCCACCATTCTTTGTTATCGCAATACCATCCTATTGTCTTGACTATACCCTCGTCAAACAGCACTGTAGGT
>Ga0099364_10011848_pt1 | contig 11834 bp, 14 predicted proteins | sample TergutTh196P3_FD_73070 | JGI IMG/M metagenome (GOLD analysis project Ga0099364, IMG submission 73070) | Microcerotermes parvus P3 segment gut microbial communities from Pointe-Noire, Republic of the Congo - Th196 P3 | ecosystem: Host-associated > Arthropoda: Insects > Digestive system > Gut ...
GACCTGATCTTATGCCACCTGTAAGCCCTTTTAAGACTCTAAAAAAACTTTTAAAAAAGCCTGTATCTCTTGTAATTTGTTGATACAGAATATTTCCTTTATCGGACAAAAGAGTATTGGTAAAATTGTCGTATTCGTCGATAAAGACATAAAACTTGTATCTTGTATCCCGTAGACCTATTGCTATATTGCGCAATTTTTCTCCTGAGGATGGTATTTGTTTGACAATGTCTATAGTTTCCTCAGGGATAAATTCTTTATACTTTTTTATAAAAGCACCTATTTCTTCATTGCAATAATTCTCAAACCTCTCTTGTATGTGCTCAGCTTCTTGGATTACCATTGAAAAATCAAGATACAAAACGAGATACTTGCCTTTTTCTTCAGTAGGATTACTATGAATCCAAGTATCTTTGAAGAGTGTGTCAAAATTTTCTTTGTTATCAATATCATAATATAGGGCTAGCATCGACAAAAACATTGACTTCCCGAAGCGGCGAGGTCGGATTAGAAAATTAAATCTCGTTTTCTCAATCTCTGGGATATACATCGTCTTGTCAACATAATAAGCATTATTTTCTGAAATATCAGCAAAACTTGAAATGCCGTATTGAATAGATTTTATTTTTTCCATAAAAATCCTCTTTGTAATTAGTAATTAGTAGTTACTAATTTTTTTAATGTAGTTTTTTTGTCAATATGTTTTTATTTTCCCCATTTTCAGTAGGGAACGCATTTATCCGTTCCGAAAATAACGAAAACAAAATAAAATCGGAACGGATAAATGCGTTCCCTACTGATAACAGCCACCTATCTTGTGGAGATTCAGGCTTTGTAGAAAATAAAGCCACCTCTCAGTCCTCCCCGTGTAGCTTGCGGAATATGAATCCAATTTGTAAGGAACTGATTTATCTGTTCCTAAAATATGAAAAAACAATAAAAACGGAACAGATAAATCAGTTCCCTACAAAATCATATTTATTTCTAAAGTATATACAAGATAATAAAACAGATTTTACAACGATTTAAAATAAATGGTTGACAAAAAGTGTAGTAATAATTTTTTTGATTTAGAAAGTGTCAATCGGAAATTGACGCTACATAAGAATAAAAATTGAAGTCAAATTATGAAAAAGAAATAGAGAAGTATAAATGATTTACACAAAAATGACCAAGAAAGCATTAAGGATAGCTTATGATGCCCATAAGGAACAAGTCGATAAGGCTGGGATACCTTATATTTTTCATCCTTTTCATCTTGCAGAGCAGATGGAAACAGAGGATGAAGTAATAGTAGCTTTATTACACGATGTAGTTGAAGATACTGGAATAACTCTTGAGGATTTATACGAGCATGGATTTTCGAAAAATGTCCTCGATGCTATCTCCTTGCTGACTCATAATGATGGCTCAGAATATATGGATTACATCCAAAAAATAAAACCTAATCAGCTGGCAAAGAAAATCAAGTTAGCAGATTTAAGACATAATTCGGATAGGGCTCGAGTAGATTTCCCAGACAATGTTAATGAGAGAATGAGTAGTAGATGGGAAAAGTATGAAAATGCGATTAAATACTTGGAAAATAAATAATAAAACAGGAAAAAATGGAAAATGGAAAATGGAGAATGGTATTGGAGGCGTAACCGCAAGAATTACCACTACAAAACAGCTAGTAAAGACATCGAAAACGAATTAAATAATTTTAAGGATTATATATGAAAAGCTATTTGTTTGAAGCTCAAATTTTTGATGGGCATGTAATAATAAAAGATGAGGAAAACACGATACTTATTGATACAGGCTCACCTACAACAATCCACAAGAGACAATATTTTCAATTTTGTTTTGAAAGCTATGAATGCTTAATAAACCCTCTTGGATTGACCTCTGAAAATTTATCAAAAATGGTTGGAATGGAAATTACCACTCTACTTGGTGTAGATATTTTATCAAAGTATAATGTGAAATTTGATTATCGACATAATGAAGTAAGTTTTAGTAAAGGAGATTTTAGCTTTGCTGGTAAAGAGATTGACATAGAATCTTTTATGAGTATTCCAATCATTGAATTATCTATAGATTATAAAACCATGAAATTCTTTCTCGACACTGGTGCTAAAATCTCATATCTTTCAAAAATTCATCTAAAAAACTATAAAAGTATAGGAAAAGAAAAAGACTTTTACCATAATTTTGGCACTTTCACAACGGAATGTTTCCAAGTAAAAGCTTTGTTTGAAAATGAAGAATTTAATGTCATTTTTGGGATTTTACCACCAAAACTCCATAAGTCTTTGTTGGTAGGTGGGATAGATGGAATTATTGGATATGATTTCTTTAAGAACTTCACTATTTTACTTGACTTATGCAAAAAAAAGATAAATTATATAAAGAATAAGGATTGACATTATGATAGACCTGCATCTACACTCAAATAAAAGCGATGGTTCAGACGAGCCTCTCCAATTGCTAAGAAAAATTATTGATTATAAATTCAAGGTTTTCTCTATCACAGATCATGATGACTTAGAAGCAAACTTAGAAATACTACATGCTCTTAAAGAAAAAGATGTTAGATTTATTACAGGCTGTGAAATATCCTCTGTTTTTGAGGGTAGAAATCTACATTTGTTATGTTATGGTTTTGACCCTTTTTCAAAGAAAATGTTAAGCATGATAGAGGAAACCGCATCTCGCAGAAAGCAACGCATCACAGCCATATTTGAGCATCTAAAAAACATACACAATATCATCATACCTGAAATAGATAAAGATTATATCTTAAAACTAAAAATACCCGGGAAAGTCCATATTGCTGATGCTGCATTAAAAATGGGAGTTAATATGGACAGAAAAGACTTTTTTGATAAATGCCTTGATGATATGGAAAGCAGAGAATTTAAGATAGAGGCAGAAAAAGTGATTGAGATTGTTACAGCATCAGGTGGGGTAGTTTCTTTTGCCCATCCGATTGAAGTTCAAAAGGAGTATCAAATAGACTACTCTGAAATATTCAAAATGACAAAAAGATTAAAAAATAGAGGATTGTCCGCCATTGAAGTTTATCATTCAAATCACGGAGCAAAGGATGTGCTTTCATATTTGAATACAGCAAAAGATTTAGATTTACTTGTCTCAGGTGGTAGTGACTATCATGGAAAAAATAAAGATGTGGAGATTGGACAGCTGACAAACTACGGATATGCTCCAGATGATAGAGAAATAACTTTAATAGATAAAATAAATCTTGTATAGCCTTTAAAATCAACTGATTTTCAAAATATAAATGGTGAAAATCTTTTTGTATAGAATAAAAGAGACAGAAATGGAACTTCTGTAGCAAGTGGGGTGTATTTTAATCAGATAGTGTCGGACTATACTACTCATAATATGATATTTTTGATATTGAAATAGAAGAAATGATTTATCGTAAAAAAATCCTAGGGGATAAATGTGCAAAAAAAAATTTCCTTTTGTAGCCTTGTTTTGAGGCATCAAAAAAAAATATTTTCGATCCGTGTGTCAAAAATCGCCCGGTGAGACCCTAAGTATATATAGAGGGGTATAAATTTTTAAATCGATTTTTTGAAATGCCATCGTGGAGGCAACTTGATTTGTAGGGAACGCAGGCATCTCGTCAATAACTTCAACTGGGAACGCAGGCATCTTGCCTGCAAAATATCAGAATAATAATTGATTGCAGGCAAGATGCCTGCGTTCCCAGTTTAAGTTACTGCTTCGATGGTTCGACCCTCGGGTCGCGGCGGCTCGCCTATAACTTCAACTTCCCCCCCCCTGCCCCTCCCACTCATGCTTCATGGGGAGGGCAACATCGACTTTTCAGAGTATACTCATGTATCCGTTCCGAATAAATTGTTTTTCCTTATTTTCAGAACCGATACATCCGTTCCCAAATAATGATTTCAAGGATAAAAACCACTAAGGTTAAATGTGTTCCCTACAAATTGCAGAAAACAATTGACAAAAATACCTACATTAAAAAAATTTGACCAAAGTTTTTTGACATTTTATCTAACTGGAGTAAAAATGAATATTTTAATTACAGGAGGAGCAGGTTTCATAGGTTCTCATTTATGCGAGGCTCTTCTGACAGAGGGACACAGGGTTTCTATAATAGACAATCTGTCCACAGGGAAGTTTTCAAACATTTCCCATTTACAAGAAAACAGCAATTTTCGATATGTTTTGGGAACTATCTTAGAGAGGTCAATCATAGAGGGTTTAATAGCGGAAGCAGATGAAATTTATCATTTAGCAGCTGCAGTCGGTGTCGAATACATCATCAACAATCCACTTTTGTCTCTCAAAACGAACATCATCGGAACTGAAAATGTCCTCGAATTTTCCAATAAATACAAAAAAAAGGTTTTACTCGCATCCACCTCTGAAATATATGGCAAAAGTGAAAAGATACCTTTTAAAGAAGAGGACGATAGGGTTCTTGGTAGCACTCATATTTCAAGGTGGGGATATTCTTGTTCAAAAGCTATAGACGAGTTTATCGCTTTAGCATATTATCGTGAAAAAAAACTCCCTGTAGTCATAGTGAGGTTTTTTAATACTGTAGGTCCCAGACAATCAGGTCAATACGGCATGGTGATACCCAAATTTGTAAAATCCGCTCTCTTAAATCATCCTATCACTATTCACGGTGATGGAAAACAGTCTCGGTGTTTTGTCGATGTGGCAGATGCTGTCTGTGGTATTATTGCCTTGATGAAAGAGCCTGCTGCTATAGGACAAATTTTCAATCTTGGAAATACTGAGGAAATTTGTATTGAAGATCTTGCCAAAAAAATTAAGGCTCTAGTAAATAGCAATTCCAAAATCGAATATATCCCTTATGAAGAGGCTTATGAAGAAGGTTTTGAGGATATGCACAGACGAATGCCAGATTTGACCAAAATCAAGGAATGTATAGGATATAGTCCCAAATACAACCTTGAAATGATTTTAGAAAGGGTGATTAAATATTATGAAACATAAAATACTAAAAACAACTCTGTTTCTTTCTCTTCTCTTTTTCTTTTTTATCTCACTCACAGCTATCACGACTATGATAGACCCAGATGAATACATTGTCAAAGCTGGGGATATTTTCTTCATACAAGCGTCTATTATGGATACTCTGATAGTTAGATCACCTGTCCTACCCGGTGGTGGATTGAGTTTGTTTCCTTTGGCTGATAGTGTCAAGGTAGCAGGTTTGTCTTTGACAGATACCTACAATGCTATAAATCATAAAATAGGAGACAATATACCACAAAATAGGATACTTATCCAGTTAGGTGTGATTTCTCCTATCAGGTTTACTGCTATAGGAGCAATTAGTCGCCCAGGTGAACATATTGCAGAAAGTATTGTTACTCTGCATCAAGCTATAGGCATTGCAGGTGGCACATCTTCTACAGCGAGTCGTAAAATAAAAATCATGCGAGGTGATAGAATACTCACCTACGATTTAAATCTTTTGTATGCTCAGGGTGATACAAATGAAAACCCTTTTATCATGCAGGACGATGTTATAATCGTAGAAATAGCGCAAAACTATGTCAGAATCGTTACTAATAGCGATACTACAAACATGATTGAAGTCATCGAACTCGATGATACAGAGGAAAGCATAGTCGAGGTCATCAGAAAATCTACTAATCGACATCATTTATCAAATATGAATACTTTTACCATAGAAAGAAATAATGAATTTATTGTAGCTGATAAAGATTTTTTACTTAAACCTTATGACAATATGTATATATCACTCCACGAAATGTATGTCTATGTTACAGGTTATATAGTGAGACCAGGTAGATTTACTTTCTCAGCAAATAGAGACGCTCATTTTTATATCACCCAAAGCGGTGGAACTTCACCAAATGGCTCTATGTCAAAAATCTATCTAGTAAAAGAAAATGGTGAATTAGAAACTTATGAGGGGCAAAGAATTGAACCAGGAGATGTAATCTATATCCCAGAATCCCTTCGCAGTAAAGTTGTATCCTGGTTGATACCTATCAGCACTGTCGTTTCTCTCATCTATACCGTCATACTTGTCGGTGTTACGATGAGGTAAATACTGGGAACGCAGGCATCTTGCCTGCATAATATAATAAACATTAGATTGCAGGCAAGATGCCTGCATTCCTTAAGTAAGGATGAAAATAAATGAAAGTCCCATTACTCGATTTAAATGCCCAATATGAAAAGATAATGCCTGAAATAAAGCAGGAAATAGATAAACTACTCTCTACTCACCAATATATCCTTGGTCCAGTCGTAAAAGACTTTGAAACAGATATACAACAATACCTTGGTGTAAAACACGCTATAGGTTGTGCCTCAGGGACCGATGCCTTGCAGCTTGCTCTGATGGCTTTATCCCCCCCCATGAAGTATGAGTGGGGGGGGAAGGGGGGGGAATTAGAGGTCATCACAACCCCTTTCACATTTTTTGCGACTGCTTCGACTATCCATAGAGTAGGTGCAAAGCCAGTTTTTGTAGATATAGATGAAAAGACCTTCAATATCAATCCTGATTTAATTGAAAAGGTTATTACAGAAAATACCAGAGCTGTCATGCCCGTTCATCTCTTTGGTCAGCCAGCAGAAATGGACAAAATCATGGCAATCGCTCAAAAATACAATTTAAAAGTCATAGAGGACAATGCTCAAGGTATTGGAGCAAAATATGATAATCAATATGCAGGCTCGATTGGTGATATAGGCACTTTATCTTTTTTCCCTAGTAAAAATCTCGGTGCAATGGGTGATGGTGGTATGTGTTTGACAAATGACGATGACCTCGCTATGAAACTTCGGCAGCTTAGAGTTCACGGGGAAAACCCTAAATATTTTCATAAATGGGTTGGGCTTAATTCTCGTCTCGATTCTATACAGGCAGCTGTTTTGAGAGTAAAGCTCAGACATCTTGAGCAATGGTCGGAGGGTAGAAGGCAAAATGCCCTCCTCTATCAAAACCTACTCTCTGATATTAAACAGATAAAACTACCTTTTATCCTCGAAAAAGCGACCACTATTTACAACCAATTCACTATAATCTGTGAGCGTAGAGACGAATTGATGACATTTTTACAAAAAAATGACATTGGGTGTGCTATATATTACCCGCTTTCACTTCATCTACAAGAATGCTTTGCCTATCTCGGTGGAAAAGAGGGAGACTGCCCTGTCAGCGAAGCTCTTAGTAAAAAAGTTCTGTCTATCCCAATTTACGGAGAACTAAAAAAAGAGCAAATTGAGTATGTTGCTCAGAAAATAAAAGAACATTATGAATTAGGAATTAGGAATTAGGAATTAAGAATTAGGAATTAGGAATTAAGAATTAAGAATTAAGAATTATGAATTAGGAATTAGGAATTAGGAATTAAGAGGTAAAATTGAAAGAGAATAATGATGTTTTAATAAAAAGCAAAGGATTTGCCTTGAGAATCATAAAACTCTATAAATACTTGGTATCTGAAAAAAAAGAATTTGTCCTATCTAAACAATTATTAAGAAGTGGAACTAGTATCGGAGCTAATGTTCGTGAATCTCAAAGAGGGTATTCTAAAGACGATTTTTACTACAAATTATCGCTTTCATTAAAAGAAGCAGAGGAATCTGCTTATTGGTTGGAATTACTCTTTGAGAGTGAGTTTTTAAATGAAAAAGAATTTAATAGTATATATGAGGACTGCAATGATATTATAGCTTTATTGGTGGCGATTCAAAAAAAAGAAAGGAAAATAAAAAATAACTATTCAGGATAAAGAATTAAGGATTGATGTGAGGTATATATAGATATTTTATTAAAATTTATTTTAATAAAATTAACAATCAAAAAGTCCTTATTGACAATTCTTAATTCATAATTCTTAATTCTTAATTCTTAATTCTTAATTAAAAACAAAGGAGAAATAAAATGAAATTAGTCGTTTGTATAAAACAAGTCCCTGACACAACGGACATAAAAATAGACCCCACGACAAATACTCTAATTCGTGAGGGTGTAGAAAGTATCATCAATCCTTTTGACTTATACGCTATTGAGGAGGCTGTAAGGTTAAAGGAAACCTACAATGGCACTGTTACAGCCATTTCTATGGGTCCACCTCAAGCTGAAGCAGCACTTCGGGAAGCTGTTTCTCTCGGTGTAGATAATATCATTTTGCTTTCAGACAGGAAATTTGCAGGTGCTGATACTTGGGCTACCAGTTTGACTCTTTCAGCTGCTATCAAAAAGCTCGGTGATATAGATATTATCTTTTTTGGTCAGCAAGCCATCGATGGCGATACTGCACAAGTTGGACCAGGTGTAGCAGCCCATCTTGATATAGAGCAGCTTTGTTTTATCTCAAAAATTTCTAGTATAGAGGGTAAAAACATCGTAGTAGAAAGGCTTATGGAGGATGGTTATGACACACTCAAAACAGAAATGCCACTTGCTATCAGTGTCGTAAAAGAGATTAATACACCAAGATTGCCCTCTCTGAGAGGAAAAAAGAACGCCAAATCAGTGGAAATGACTATTTGGAACGCCTCAGACCTAGAACTTGATGAAAATACAATAGGTCTAAATGGTTCACCTACTCAAGTAGTAAAAATCTTTTCTCCACAGCTAACAAAAGATGGCGAAAAATATGAAGTTTCAGCCGATGAATCTGTAGAAATTATTTACCGCAGATTAAAGGAAATTGGCAGATGAACCATTTTATCCACAATATTGACCCTATCATCGTTTCTTTTGGTCCCTTTCGGATAGGATGGTATGGTCTAATGTATGTCATTAGCTTTATTCTCGGCTATTTTCTGGTCAAAAGAAATTTTAAGAAAAAGAATATCGTCCTCAAAGATGAATACTACGAATCTTTTATCATCAGTATTGTTGTCGGTGTAATGGTAGGTGCAAGGCTCGGATATGTCTTGTTTTATGATATCGGATATTATCTCGAAAATCCCTTGAGGATATTCTATGTCTGGCAGGGTGGCATGTCATTTCATGGTGGACTTATCGGAGTGATTATTTCTGCACTTCTCTTTTGTAAAAAGTATAAACTCGATTTTTATACTCTCGCTGATGCAGCTATCCCTTTTGTTGCTCTCGGTATAGGGTTTGGTAGGATAGGAAATTTTATCAATGGTGAACTTTATGGTAAAGCTACAGAACTTCCTTGGGCTGTCATTTTTCTCAGAACAGACCCTGAAATGCTTCCAAGACACCCTTCCCAACTTTATGAGGCTTTATTTGAAGGCTTTTTGATGGCAGCTTTTTTACAATTTATCCTCTTTAAAACAAAAATCAAAGGTCTCACCTTTTGGCTTTTTATACTCGGATATGGCATAGTCAGGTTTTTGATAGAGTTGGTCAGACTACCTGATAATCTGCCAATGTATGACAACGGAATGCTCTTCAATTTGTTTTCTATGGGACAAGTGCTGAGCTTACTCATGATCATAGCTGCTATCATAGGAATTGTCAGTCTGTCCATACACAAACCGAAACCACCTCAACCGTCTTGATTTGTAGGGAACTCGATCTGCCCCCCCCATAAATGTGGGGGGGTTTTCCCCCCACATTTATGGGGGGGGGTAGGGGGGGGAAATTTGAAAATACAAACGAGTTCTGAGTTATGATATTTTGATAAAATTTATTTTATTAAAATTAACAATCAGAAAGTCATTATTGACAATTCTTAATTCTTAATTCTTAATCCTAAATTATGAAATATGACCCTATAAAACATACTATAAACAAATATATCAATAAAAACAGATTCTTGAGAAAAGTTTTTTATATCTGTCTTGATTTGTTTATTTTACGGCAATGGTATGTAAAAAGAGCGATTTCAAGGTGTTTAGTAAAATGCCAATCGGAGCATGACCCTACGATTTTTTTCGATGCAGGTGCAGGTTTTTGTCAGTATTCTGACTATGTTTTGTCAAAATTTAAAGATAAAAAGGTCATCGCTGTTGATTTAAAGGATGATTTTCTGAGAAATTATGCTAATTCTCTAAAACCTATAAAAAAAGAGAGATTTTCCTATATAGCAAAAGATTTATCTGTAGAAGAGAAATCCAATCTCCCCAAAGCACACATCATCATCGCGATTGACATCCTCGAACACATAAAAGACGATATTTCTGTCTTAAAAAATTTCCACACAACAATGTCTGATAATGCCTTTTTAATTATCTCGACACCCAGCAATTACTCAAATAATTCTCATTTTACTGAAGAGCATGTCCGAGAAGGCTATTCTTTACAAGAATTAAAAAATAAGCTTGAAAATACAGGCTTCAAGATAGTTTCATCTCAATATACTTATGGCTTCTGGGGAAACATTTACTGGCATCTGACTATGAAATTTAGCCTTTCATTAGCAAAACTATCAAAAATATTTATCCCTATCTATCTTATCATCATTTTCTTCCCAAACCTTATACTTATGTCCCTTGATTTCCTAATAAAAAAGAAAAAAGGAAATGGTATTTTGATAATTGCTCATAAGAATTAAGAATTAAGAATTAAGAATTGTGAATTAAGAATTATGAATTGCGAATCAAGAAAGTTATTGCATATAAGCCTTTAGGTATGTGAAACTCTGTCTGTAACTTCAATTTCCCCCCCCTGCCCCCCCCATAAATGTGGGGGGAGAATCCCCCACATTTATGGGGAGGGAGAATCCCCCCACATTTATGGGGGGGGCAGGGGGGGGAACTTACCACTTTGATGCTTTTACCCTTGGGTCGCGGTGGCTCTGTATAAAATAATACCTCCCCTTTCTTCTACCCTACATCAATTGCCCAAAAACCCCAATAATGTCCTTAAATTTCTCGGTATAAGCCTATTATAAGCTCCACATCCCAAAGACGCAATCAATTCTTCATCTGCTGTGTCCTCCAAAAGAGCTTTAGTTTGAGTTTCATCATATTTACCAATATTGACAATGTTTTTCACAAAATCAGCATTTTGAGGACATTTCCTCTGGCAACTCATACAACCAAGCAAAGCATTATGCCACTCAGGATTTACCCATTCTGGTGAGCCTACATCCATCAAGGTCATCCAGCACAAACAGCGACTTATATCCAGATTATATTGATTGTTATTCAGTGCTGTAGTAGGGCATTCATTTAAGCATATATTACACTCTGCACAAGATTCTTTATTGTTTTTATGAGCTTCTTCATCAAAAAATGCCTCATCACTCGGTAAATCTGTAAGATATAGAGAAAATCTACAAAAACTACCCATATCATCAACATAAACAATATTATTTCGTCCATAAACACCCAATCCAGTATGAACTGCTACTGGTTTACAAGGCAATTTCTTTGCCATTGATAGATTATGACCATTTTTAAGAAGTATTGGTGAAAGATAATCAAAGATTATTTTCTCTTTATTATGCTGTGAATTATATCCTGGTGAAATATAAAATAGTTTGCTTTCTCCATTTATCATAAATTCCATTGACACGAGTGGAGTTGCATAAGCTACAATAATTACAGAGCATACATCAAATCCCTCTTCTAAACGAGGTGAAAAATCAAAATATCTTTCTGTCGGAAATCCCATTTTGTCGAGATTTACTTTAATTTCAGAAAAATGATTGAAATCCATTATTGCCAGCTTGTCATTATTGTTCTTAGCTTCTAATATCAATTGATTTAAAACATTCATTCTTTCTCCTCGTCTATAACTTCAACTGGGAACGCAGGCATCTTGCCTGCAAATAAAACTAAAAAATCAATGCATGCAGGCAAGATGCCTGCGTTCCCAGTTGAAGTTACCGCTATGATGGTTCGAC
>Ga0099364_10011849_pt1 | contig 11834 bp, 11 predicted proteins | sample TergutTh196P3_FD_73070 | JGI IMG/M metagenome (GOLD analysis project Ga0099364, IMG submission 73070) | Microcerotermes parvus P3 segment gut microbial communities from Pointe-Noire, Republic of the Congo - Th196 P3 | ecosystem: Host-associated > Arthropoda: Insects > Digestive system > Gut ...
GGCGGGATTATACCTCGGCGGTGCGATAATGAGAGTCCCTGTTGTGATCGACGGTTTCATCTCTATGGTGGCTGCTCTTGCAGCTTCGCGAATTTGCCCTGCCGCGAAAGATTTCATGTTCGCGTCACATGAATCATATGAACAGGGCTTCGCTCACGCGGCAAGCGCTCTCGGTGTCGAATCATACTTGAAGTTGAATATGCGGCTCGGCGAGGGCAGCGGCTGCCCGATCATGTTCGCGGTAATTGATGCCGCCTGCGCGGTTATGCGGGATATGGGTACATTTGAGCAAGCTGAGATCAATGACGATTATCTTGAGGAACTGAGGAAAGGCGATAGCTTTTCTATATCGTAGCTATTCAGGTGCGCCTGAATCCGTGTCGCGGAAAGGCGCATTATGCGCCTACGTTCGGTCAGTTCCGGCTTTTTCACCGGAATTCCCTCACTACGTCGCACAATACGCCTTTCCTCGACACTACACGAAGCAAATCATACAGGGGTGCTGAACAGTTACCTGAACGGTAACTCGATATCAAAGGACTGAGGGTTTATGAGGATTTTTATTTCGGGTGGGTGCAAGAACGGCAAATCGTTTTATGCCCAGCGCTTGGCAAAAGAGCAATCGGCTCGCCCGCTTTACTACATTGCCACGATGATGCCTGCGGACAGTGAGGATGACGAGCGCATAAAGCGTCATAGGCAAGAGCGCGAGGGTTGGGGCTTCGAGACGGTTGAGCAGTTTTCCCGTATTGAGGATATATTAAATAAATGCGACACCGGCAGTTCTTTCCTGCTCGATAGCCTCACCGCCTTGCTCGCAAGCGAAATGTTCCCACTCGGCGGCAGTGTTGACCCCGGTGCGGCTGAGCGGATTGCTGCAGGGTTGTCGCAGGTGCTCAGCGATATCGAGAACATAGTAATCGTTTCCGACTACATATACAGCGATGCAGAGCGTTTCGACCCGCTCACCGAGGAGTACCGCTGTTCGCTTGCGAAAATCGACCGCGCAGCAGCACAGAAATGTGACACCGTGTTAGAGGTCGCATATTCAGGCGTTATCGTTCATAAAGGATGCATTTGATGAGGGTTTTCAAGGCTTTTTACATGACATTCGGTACATTTTGCGCCGTCCCCCTGCCTGTCCATGTGTGGGACGAAGATTGCGCGGACTTGATGATGCCTTGTTTACCTGTAGTCGGCTTTTTTATCGGAGTGATATGGTGGGGGATTGCTTATCTGATTGCCTTAAGCGGTGTACACACGGTACTTGCGGCAGCAATACTGAGCTTAGTCATGTTCTTTGCAGCAGGTCTTATTCACCTCGACGGTTATATGGATACAAGCGACGCTGTTTTATCTCGGCGCCCCCTTGAGGAAAAAATGCGCATACTCAAAGACCCTCACACAGGCTCTTTTGCTGTCATTATGGTTGCAGCGCTTTTTATAATGCAATTTGCCGCAGTGTTCGCGTACCTAGAAAAAGAAAATGATTTTGCTGTGCTCTACGTAATACCGACCATTTCGCGATGCTGCTCTGCTATGTCGATGCTATGCCTGAAACCTGCCTCCCACAGCAGCTACACGGTCTTATTTAGAAAGAGGGTCAAGGCACGGCACAAAATTTTCTTAGTTGCAGTAGCCGCCTTAATGATTGCGCTTGTTTGTTTGAACATGGGGGCTTGCGGTTTGATTTTGACGGGTGCATTGCTCGTGGGATACATCATCCCAATGGCTTGCGTATATAGGAACATGAAAGGCGTTTCCGGGGATTTGGTTGGATTTTCATTGGTAGTAAGCGAGCTATGCGGCATAATCGCGCTGGCGCTTGTGTACTGATGCGGCCTCCTGCGGCCTGCAGGGCGCAAGGGGTCAGGGGTCAATACCGCAATGACGCGGGGTCGGTAACAGGTTTGTTTAGTAGTTGCTCATAATTTTACTCTACGAGAGGTGCTTGTTGATGATACTTATATTCGGCGGGGTTTATCAGGGGAAGTTAGAATATGCCCTTGAAAGATTTGAGTTTGCCGATAGTGATGTTTTCAGGTGCAGTGACGATGATGCTGCTTATCCCGGAGGCGCGAAAATCATATACGAAATTGACAAATGGATACTGGCGCTGGTGAAAGCGGAATCCGATGCTGAAAATGCGGTACGCCAATTTGCGGCTGATAATAAGGATGCTGTCGTTATTTGCAATGACATATCCTGCGGTGTCGTTCCGGCAGACCCGCTGATGCGGAAGTGGCGCGAAACCGTCGGTAGGGCGCTTGCGCTGCTCGCAGGCGAATCGGACGAGGTAGTGCGCCTGTTCTGCGGAATCCCCGCAAGGCTCAAGTGAATGCGCAACAGGGAGGGATGTTGTTTTGATTATACATTTACTAAGGCATGGTAAAACATTCGCGAACGAGAATAGGCTGTTCGGCGGGAGTACGGATTTGCCGCTTTTGCCCGGCGGTGTAGAAGAGATTGAAGACCTGATAAAGCAAAATATATATCCGTCTGCGGACATGTATTTTACAAGCGGTCTTCTCAGGGCAAAGCAAACAGCCGGGCTGATTTACGGTTATGTGGGAAAAACTGCTTTACCTGATCTTAACGAGTATGATTTTGGCTCGTTTGAGATGAAAAGTTATGATGAGCTCAAAGACAGGCCTGACTTTAAGGCGTGGATTCGTGATGAAACAGATCTTGTGGAATGTCCCGGCGGCGAGAGCAGTCTTATATTCAAGCAGCGAGTAAAGAGAGGATTCAATACCGTTCTGGGCGAGATTGAGAGGGCGGGAAAAGACTCGGCGCTCATAGTCTGTCACGGAGGGGTCATAGTCCGCACCATGGAATGGCTATTCCCCGGCAAGCATAATTATCCCGAGTGGCAGCCCGAACCGGGCCGAGGTTATACGATTACATATATTTCGGAAGGACTTCACACATACATTACAATCTGACGCGGTCTTCGACCGCAATGGATTAGTGGGCAAAAGTCAGAGATCAGGAGACGAAGGTTACGGATAATGACTTGTTATTTATTAGAATTGGTTATCACTGAGTTACATACAAATAAGGAGAAATAAAATGAAATCAAAAACAAAAATTATCGCACTTATACTAATTGCAATCCTGCTCGCTTCCACCGCTGCTTGCGGATCGGACGCAACCTCTCAGAATGCCTCAGTATCACCGTCTCAGGCTTCCGAGTCTGGCCCTCCCTCACCAAACACCTCTGTCTCACCATCTCAGGCCTCCGAGTCTATAGCACCAATGCAGGTCATTGATATGGACAGGGACGGCAACAGTATTACTCTCCCCGAGAGTATCGACACGATTATTTCTATGGGCCCGTCTAATACCGAAGTGCTTGCCGCACTTGGCTTTGCGGACAGGATAATCGCAACTGACGCGTATTCCGATAACATTCCTGGGGTCGACCCATCCCTTGCGATGTTTTCTATGATGGCTCCCGATGCGGAGCAAATCATAAGCATGATGCCTGACGTAATCTTCGTGACCGGTATGAGCATGGTTGGCGGAGATGACCCGTACAGAGTCGTTACCGATGTTGGAATATGTGTTATATACATGCCCTCAAGCACAAGCATAAACGGAATTAAAGAAGATATCCAGTTTATGGCTGCGGTTTTAAATGTGCAAGAAAGGGGTGCGCAGTTGGTTTCTGATATGGAAAGGGAGATTGAGCGCATCAGGTTGATAGGTGAAACTATAACAGAGAAGAAAAGCGTTTACTTCGAGCTTGCGGCGGCGCCATTTATGTACAGCCTCGGTCAAAACACATTTCTTAACGAAATGATAGAACTTATAGGAGCTGTGAACGTATTTGCTGATCAGTTTGAATGGTTATCCGTCGCAGACGAAGCTGTGCTCGATGCTAATCCGGATGTTATCCTCACCAGTGTGAACTATATCGATGATCCTGTCGGTGAGATTTTGTCAAGGCAGGGCTGGGGCGATGTCTCCGCTGTGAGCAACAATGCTGTATTTTACATCGACACCGACTCTAGCAACCGCCCGAGCCATAACATTGTGATCGCTTTGCTTCAAATGACGAAAGCCGTGTATCCTGATAAATACTAATGCGGTCTGCAGACCGCAAGGGATCAGGGGTCAGGGACGGTGGTTCCGACTAACCGAATGTGTTCATCACCACAACAAAAAACTCCAAAATCCGTCATTGCGGCCTCCGCGCAGCAATGACGAGGGGTAGGGGCTATATATGAAAACTAAAGTGATTGTCACTATATGCGTTGCGCTTTTCATTATTGTTGCGGGCGTGGCGCTCGGGAGCGTTTGGGTTGCACCCGGGGATTTTTTCAATATTATTATTCATAAAGTGTTCGGGGCTGAGCGGTCTGAACATATAAGCGTCTCGTCTGTGGCAATCGTTTGGAATCTGCGGTTTCCGCGTGCTTTGCTCGCGTTTATTATCGGCGCAGCGCTATCGGTCAGCGGGGCTGTAATGCAGTCTGTGCTGCGCAACCCGCTCGCGTCCTCCTATACACTGGGCGTTTCGTCTGGTGCTTCGCTTGGCGCGTGCATTGTTATCCTTTACGGCATAACTCTGCCGTTTGCAGGGGTTATGACGCTTCCGCTGACAGGCTTTGTCTTCGGGATTGCGACGATATTGCTTTCCATTTCCTTTGCCTCACGTATAGACGGGCAGATGGAGAACAACACGATCATACTCACAGGCATGGTGTTTTCGCTTTTCGTCAACGCGGTTACTACTCTTTTGTCAGCGCTTTCAGGGGAACATCTGCAGCGGCTAATTTTCTGGCAGATGGGAAGTTTTGCGGCGAGGGGATGGACACCCGTGCTTATTATGGCTCCGGTTGCAGTCGTCGGTACGTTTTTCATAGTTCATTACAACAGGGAGCTGGATATGATGACTTTCGGCGAGGAGCAGGCTAAAACGATGGGCGTCGATATCAAACGGGTGAAGTGGATACTGCTGATAACCGCCGCCGCTCTCACGGGAAGCGCGATCGCTTTCGTTGGTGTTATCGGGTTTGTGGATCTGGTCGCCCCGCACATTGTCCGCAGGCTTTTCGGTTCTTCGCACAGGTATGTGATACCTATTTCCGCGTTGTTCGGAGGGGCGTTCATGGTGGTTTGCGATCTTGCCGCGAGAACTGTTGTCTCTCCGAGCGAGCTCCCGGTCGGAGCTGTGACTGCAATGCTTGGCGCCCCGTTTTTCGCCTATATCTATTTCGGAAGACGCAGTAAAAAAACATGAGGTGATTGTATTATGCTTACTCTAAAAAATGTGTCGGCGGGTTATAACGGGAGCGATGTCGTTAAAAGCGTTTCGCTTAGCGTGAAAAATAATGAGAATCTGTCGATAATCGGACCGAACGGCTGCGGTAAAACGACTTTGCTTAGGACCATAGCAAACATTATGCCATACAAGGGGAGCATAGAAATCAGCGGGAAATCTGTCCGCAAGATGAAGAACAAGGAGGTTTCCCTGAAAATAGCGATGCTGAACCAGATCTCCGGGGTATATTTCTCATACACTGTGTATGACACTGTTATGATGGGACGGTATCTTCATATAAAAGATAAATTTCTTGGTCTGCCATCGGAAAATGATAGACAGCGCGTTATGCAGTGTCTCGAAGCGGTCGATCTTATAAGTGAGAAAGATAGAGCTATCACAGCGCTTTCCGGCGGTCAGCTCCAGAGGGTGTTTCTTGCGCGGACGCTCGTTCAGGAGCCGGAGATCATACTGCTTGACGAGCCGACGAATCATCTTGATTTGAAGCATCAGATCGAGCTTGTCGAATATCTGAAAAAATGGGCGGCTGAGGGGAACCGCGTTGTCATAGGTGTTATGCATGATATCAATCTCGCGATGAAGCTCAGCGACAATATCATGGTTATGAAGGATGGCGAGATTCAGGTCCACGGCAAAACGGAGGATGTCATCACCGACGACCTTTTGGAGGACGTTTATGAAATCGATGTCGCGCATTATATGCGTGAGTCGTTGCAGCGATGGAACTCTCTGAAATCAGAGATCAGCTATACGGCTGCGCCGCAAAAGGATCAAGGGGCAGCGGGCAGCAGCTTTGTTCTTAAGGTTGTAGGTTGTTATTAGAAACCTATGACTCAAGCTCGAGCAAAAAACTCACAAATTTCGTCATTGCGGCCTCCGAGCCGCAATCCCCCGAAATCCACAGGGGATTGCGTCCTGAACTAAATTCAGGGCCGCAATGACGTGGGTACTAACTTTTACAATTTATTTGGGGTAGGATTAAGGATGGTTTTAGATGGCTAAATCAATAATGGTGCAGGGGACTTCCTCCGGCGCGGGAAAGACTACTATTGTTACGGCTTTGTGCCGTATATTCAAGCAAGCCGGGTACAAGGCTGCGCCATTTAAGTCGCAGAACATGACGGAAAATACAGTGCGAACCGCAAGCGGCGGTGAGATTGCCGTTTCACAGTCGCTTCAAGCATATGCAGCGGGGGCTGAGCCCGCTGTGGATATGAATCCTGTGGTTCTAAAGCCCTCGCCTGACGGACGGGGTACGCAGATTATTCTCAGCGGGCATCCGTATGATATCGTCAGTGCCGGGGATATCGGCCATATCAAGAAAACAACCCTGCTGCCGGAGATAATGAGGGCATACACTGCGTTAAATGAGTCTTATGATATTATAGTAATTGAGGGTGCCGGCAGTCCTGTGGAGCTGAATTTGAATAAGGATGATATCGTCAACATGGGCATCGCAACGCGCGTTGGGGCTCCGGTGCTGCTTGTTGCTGATATAGACAGAGGTGGGGTTTTTTCTTCGCTTTACGGGACTCTCGGCCTTTTTGATGAAACGGAGAGAGGTTACGTGAAAGCATCTGTCATAAACCGGTTCAGGGGCGATTTATCGCATTTCACCGATGGGGTGGGCATAATCGAGCGCATAACCGGTTTGCCGGTTGCGGGGGTCGTCCCGTATATGCGCTTTGATTTGCCGGAGGAGGATAGTTTTTCGGTGAGAGTAGAGAGAAGAGTGGAGAGTGGAAAGATGAGAGAGGAGCGAGGAGAGTTTGCCGCCGCTTCGTCACTTTCTGACTCCCCTGCTCCTGATGCGGAGTTTGGGTTTCGGATTGCGGGATATGATGGTGAGTTTGATTTGATTGCAGATAATGTGCGGCGCGCGCTTGATATGGATTTGATTTATAGGATTGTTAATGAGGGTGTATCACGGGGGTAACTTAATTTGGAGGTTTTTTATGGATGATTTGAGAGGGAAAAGATTTCTTGCGTCTTATAGCGGGGGCAAGGATAGTATTTTGGCGATTTACAGGGCAATTAACGCGGGGCTTGAGCCAATGGGTCTCGCGACCGCGTATAAATCCGACGCGCTTTATTCGTGGTTCCACGGTATGAGCGAGGATCTCCTGCAAATTGCCTCCGAATCATTAGCTATTCCCCTCACGCTTATTAGGACAACGGGTGTGGAGTACAATGTCAATTTTGAAAAGGCGATGACAAACGCCAAAAACGCGGGAGCGGAGGTTTGCGTTTTCGGTGATATTGATCTTGAGGGGCATTTCGCGTGGTGTACCGAACGTTGTGATAGCGTTGGCTTGTTGCCGTATTTCCCTTTGAAAAATGAGGATCGGAAAAATGTCGTTTACGAGTTCATTGACGCAGGTTTTTCCGCTATCATCAAAATCGTGGACACGACTCGTTTGCCGGAGGAGTTCCTCGGACAGACTCTGACACGGGATGTCGTAAACGATATCGAAAAACACGGCGCGGACATATGCGGCGAAAACGGGGAGTACCACACGTTCGTTTTCGACGGACCGCTTTTTTCCGGCAAGATTCCTTTTGCTGTAAAAGAAAGGCTTGTCATGGACAAGTATGCCGTGTTGAATATCCAATCATGCGTGTAAGCTTTTGGTGCGCCGTTATGAATCATTCGCCACCTCAAATACATCCATTTCTTCCGATTTCCCTTTCATGCGCATCGCTCCAATGTGGTTTACGCTAATAACACCTTCACACAGCTCTGCCACTTCCCTGCTGACCAAAATTTGACCGGCCTTGGCACTGGACTCAAGGCGCGCCGCAGTGTTGACCGTATCGCCGATGGCGGTGTAGTCCATGCGGAAGCTCGCGCCTATATTGCCAATCACCGCGTCTCCGGTATTTATACCCATGCCAAAGCGCATGGATTTCCCATATCTTTCCAGTAAACTTTGCTCTATTCCGGCAGCTTCCCTCTGGATTTCCATCGCAGCCCGGACAGCCGATAATGCATGGTCTTCGACGTCGTAGGGCGCATTCCATATGGCCATGACAGCGTCTCCGATAAACTTGTCGAGAGTACCTCCGTGGCGGTGTACTGTGGACGCCGCAATATCAAGATATTCATTCAATATACGTACCACTTCCTCCGGCGCCATTTCCTCCGACATGGCCGTAAACCCTCTGACATCCATGAAAAGAACGGACACCTGCCTGCGCTGTCCGCCAAGCTTGAGGCTTTCTTCTTTTTCGTCCAGTATCTTTCGGATTACGAGAGGCGACATATAGCGGCCAAACGTGTTGCGAACGCGGACTTCATCGAGCCTCGTCCGGGCATAGTGCCATATAAGCGCGGATACATACGATAAAAATAAAAACAGCGGCGTATATGCCATAGGGAGCACGATCGCTGCCCGCACAGTGAAGTGGACGACGCCGCAGTAGATTAAGAGCAGCCCAACAAGGCATAGCAGCCCCATGCGGGGGCCAAAACGAATAAACAACATTGCCGCCGCAAGTGAAAACACCGCGAATAATGCAAAACCGGCAAAAAACGGAATCTCACGCAGATAATCGGCTCTCATATGCTGCTGAATCATGTTAGCATGGATTTCCACCCCGTAAGTGGCGTGTTCACGGTCAATGGATGTAAAGTGCCAATCCCTGGCGATGCCATCCGCATATAGCCCGATGAGCACGATTTTGTCCTGAAAGTAAACCGGCGATACCCTCCCGCCGTGCACGTCCGCGAAAGACAGGGGGTAAAACCAGCCGCTTTGCCCGGTAAAACGGATATAATAGCTTCCGGAGCGATCGAGAGGGATTCCATCCAATGTGGGGAGGCTGAGCGGGCTTCGCGCCATGTCATACACGGCAGAAGCAAACGACGGACACACCGCCTCGCCGTCGGACAGCAGATGCAGGCCCCTGCGGATAACGCCGTCGTCGTCGCTTATTCCGTTGACATGGCCTGTCTTTGCCCCTGAGAACGCCTTATAGGGCGCCACCATACTATCCGCCTGCATGATGCCGCCCAAAACTTCCGTCCTCCTGCGCGAAAACAAGCCCCTGACCGGCAAAACAACATTACCCGCGTTTTCGATGGAAAGGGCGAGCCGCTCATCGTCCTCGGGGTATCTGCCGGGCGTGTCATACTCCACGTCTACGCCGATAGCCGCCGCACCGCTATCCGCAAGGAATTCGATCATGTCCGCCATTACATGCCTCGGCCATGGCCATTGACCTAAATCCACAATGCTTCTTTCGTCAATGCCGATGACGACGATGCGTGTATCGACCGGGGAATTTTGTTGGTAAAGCGTGTCATAAAGCGCGTAGTCAACGCTTTGCATGCCGTTTAACAAATACGCCAAAGCGACGGCGAGCCATATCAAAACCACCGTGATAGCCGCACCCGAGAAAAACCAGCCTTTGAGCATCCGTCAACCTCCCGCCATGCCAAGCTTTGCTTTAACCTTTGAAACATATTAATTCACTTTTTCAAATGTGAGAAGCATCTCGCCGTCTGCTGTAAAGAGCCAAGTAAACTGGTTGTCTACTATTGTTACGCCGCTTCCGTCACCCCAATCCGATGGCAGAAACAACAGATTGTCAGATACTGTGTAGGTCCCTCTTGCTTCCAAAGTATTAGGCTCATCCTCTAGGTCGTGGAACTCGACAGATCCTCCACTCATAAATCGCAGTTCGGGCGTAAGCCAATCCCCTCTGATTACTCTCCATCTTGTCCCCTCTAAATCGGATGCTGAAAAACCGGCACCGGAATCTATTATTTCTGTTAACCGTTCATCACCGCCTCCGCCGCTTGAAGCCGAGAACGTCCCCGGCATCAGGGCGTTGAGCTTCTCGCGCACGTCCTGCGGGGCGTTTACGCTTGCCCGCTCCGAGACTACGACACCGATAACGATGCCGCCCGAGACCGTGATGATGACCGACTGCCCCGCAGTAAGACTGATATCCACCTGAACCCCGTCCCCGTCGAAAAGCGGCTCGCCGGACATGTCTTGTGTGCGTATTTCCACTTCGCCGCTGAACACGTTGATTTCCGTCACGCCGCCTCCCGCCGCTACGGAAAACGCCGTGCCCCGCACGGACAGCGCTGCCGTCGGCGTTTGCACGGTGATGGTTTCTCCGGGGCTGAGCCTGTCTTTGACGCCCACCCACAGCGTCCCCCTGTCCATGTAGAAAACGGTGTTTTCCGCTGTGCCGTCAATAAGGCTCGTAACCATGACTTCCGACGACTCGCCCACCAGCGCGAATCGCTCCGGGGTCATCTCAAGGCTCGCCCACGACTCGTTCCCGGTAGAAAGACTGTCTTCACGCACAAGCGCCATCCCTTGGAAGGCCGCCATTTCAACATTGTTGCTCAAAGCGCCGACCGTGCCTTTGAAGTCTTCGACGACAGCGGCGCGCGCGTCACGATCCGCTTGCCCGGCTTGGCCGCTCTGAGTGCCGCTCCCTTGCTGATACTGGAGTGTTGCAGGAGCGTTACAGGAACTCAGCGCAGCTGTAAATGCTATGGCGGCGGCTATAGTGATCAGCGTATACGCCTTCATAATCCGTAGTAGTTTTGACCTCATAGTTGCTCCACATTCACTCCCACCGTAGCTTCATTTGCTATTGCTTCAGTATATTTCGCAATTCGGCAGCCTCGCTCGTAGCCAATTTTTTTGAGATTCGCTGATTTCGGTGTAACTCAAGTCCAACCACTCTAGACTTGTCAGTCCGCCGAGTGCGCTGATGTCGTAGATTTCGGTGTAACTCAAATCCAGCCCCTTTAGATTTGTCAATCCGCCTAGTGCGCTGATGTCGCTGATTTCGGTGTAATACAAACCCAACCACTCTAGATTTGCCAATCTGCCAATTGAGCTGATGTCGTAGATTTCGGTGTAACTCAAATCCAACCAATTTAGTTTTGTCAATCTGCCAATTGCGCTGATGTCGCTGATTTCGGTGTAACTCAAATCCAATGACTCTAGATTTGTCAGTCCGCCTAGTGCGCTGATGTCGCTGATGTCGGTGTAACTCAAATCCAACCAATCTAGTTTTGTCAATCTGCCAATTGCGCTGATGTCGCTGATGTCGGTGTAACTCAATTCCAACCACTCTAGATTTGTCAATCCGCCTAGTGCGCTGATGTCGCTGATTTGGTTGCCACTCAAACCCAACTTCTCTAGATTTACCAATCCGCCGAGTGCGCTGATGTCGCTGATTTGATTGTTGTTTAAATCCAGTAGTTTTAGGTTCGGCAGCTCACTGAATATGCTGACATCTCTTATTTGGTTTGTGAACAAAATCAAATGTGTGACATCTTGGGGTATTTCGCCGGACACTATCATTTCCCTCAGTCGCGCATCCGTAACACCCTGGTTTTCTAAGTCGATCTCAACAATTGTCCCGGGTGGGCCTGTGCCGCTTGAATCCGGGAACGTCCCCGGCATCAGCGCGTATAGCTTGTTCAGAACACCCTGCGAGGCGTTTACGCTTGTCTGCACAGAGATATCCACGCTAATAACGACGCCGCCCGTGACCGCGATGCTAAGCGACT
>Ga0099364_10011850_pt1 | contig 11833 bp, 1 predicted proteins | sample TergutTh196P3_FD_73070 | JGI IMG/M metagenome (GOLD analysis project Ga0099364, IMG submission 73070) | Microcerotermes parvus P3 segment gut microbial communities from Pointe-Noire, Republic of the Congo - Th196 P3 | ecosystem: Host-associated > Arthropoda: Insects > Digestive system > Gut ...
GTGTGTGTGTGTGTGTGTGTGTGTGTGTGTGTGTGTGTGTGTGTGTGTGTGTGTGTGTGTGTGTGTGTGTGTGTGTGTGTGTGTGTTAACGTTTTTTTCGAGAAAAGCAAGGATATGTATTGAAAAGTTATTAATACATTATTAACAAGATGCGCGAAAGCGTCATGCTGAACTTGTTTCAACATCCCCTGCCTTGACTGCCTATTCTTATAATCGTACATCTGTTCCATGTTGTTTTTCTCTTATCGAAAAAAATTGGGTGCAAAAGTACAACAATTTTACATACAAAAAGCATTTTTTGAAATTTTTTTCATAAAAAAACAATATTTTTTCTGTAAATTATTGATAGTCAATGAGAGTGGTGATTTTTTCCTGATGTTGACAATGGGACACATAAGAAAAAACCGCCAAGGTTTTTGGTTCCTTGACGGTCTTGGAAAATTTAAAAAAAATGGAAAATTCTATTTTACTATTTCACCCAATCTTCCGTCTCCTGGTAGATGGCGTTATTGGCGCCGAAGTTGACGCGGATGATGTTGAAGTCTAAGCTGTTGACACCTTTATCGCCGGTCAAGTCGTATCTCACGTCATAGTTGGTGTTTCCGTACACGCTCTCTTTAGCACGGATAGCAGAGTAATCTTTTTCGTCAATCTTCATGTCGCCGTCGACGTCGCCGCCGAGCATTTCGCGGTGTCCGAGGTAGAGATCGCCGGTGTTAATCTCTCCGTAGCGGGAGAGGAAACCTTGGCGGGATAGTTCTAATATATAGTCGTCGGAAGCAACGTCGTCGAAGACATACCAGCCGATAGGCACCGTAGTACATCTGTCTGCGGGCGTGAGTGTTGCCGAATTCGGATCGCCGGGCGTTACGCCTAAGGCGTCAAACCATCTAATCGGTAATCCGGGATTATTGAAAATACCCATCGTGCCGGGATGTTTCGGCGCTCCGACGATGACGTCATCGCCTCCGGGTGTGCAGTCATAATATTTCACGAGTACCGTTTTTATCGCTGCCTGTTTGCGGACATATCCTATTTTATTGGGCGTACCTGCCGGAGGCTTGACATAGAGTTTTGCCAAGATGACAAAGCCGCTGTTAAACATGTCATCATCGGTGTGGACAAACGGGAAGACCGTTCCTTTCGGACTGACACAGTCGGCGGTGATGAGGATGCCGATGCGCACACTTTCGCAAATTCCGGCGGTTTGTGCTGCCCAGTAGATGGCTCCGGCTACCAACAGTGTTGTCTCCGGCGAGGTGTATTCGGTTCCTCCGGATGGAGCATTATACCATTTGATATGAGCGCCGGTGATCATCAGGTCGGAGATATAGGCTATGGTGCCGTTGCAGATGGTCTGTTTTTGCGGGGCTATCGGTTCCGGATAGCCGTTGAGGGTTACGACTACCGGCTGACGGTCGTTACTTTCGCACGTTCCTGCTTTCTGTGCTGCCCAATAGGTGCCGGCTATCAGTTTCTCACCCGGATCCAATGGAATAACGTCTGTTTCATTCAGATACCAAATAAATTGGTTGTTCGGCGTTTCCAAGTTGCCTACCAAGGCGCCTTCGCAGAAGTCTTGCGACGAGACCACTTTCAGCGTGTCGGTGAAGGTGGTACCGAGGTGGATGTTGACCTCGGCGCGGCGAATGCTGAAACATGCGCCGTTGCCAAATTCTATCGCGGCATAATAGACATCGCCGTTGTTCAACTCGGTGGTTGACGGCACTTTGTTGCCGCCTATCGGAGCGTCGAACCAGACGATGTTGGTATTGCCGTCGGTCGGAACGTCTGCCAAGGTCGGCGTGGGCGTACCGTCGCACAGTTCCACTTCGTAAGGCACGTTGGGTGCGTCAATGACGACGTTGTTGTCAATGATGACGGTTACGGCGGTACGTTCGCCGGTGCAGCCTCCATCGACTGTTTGTGCGGCGTAATAGATTTTGCCGTTGACCAATGTCTCGGTTCCGGTGAATGCTGTTCCGCCTGTTGGCATGTTGTACCAGACAATGCCCGGTCCGTCGGCTTGCAGGTTAGAGACTATCGCTCCGTTGCAGAAAGTCTGCGGCGTGGTGGCGGAGGGCGCGGCTATCAATTCTTTACAGTCGTCGCCTCTAAAGTTCACGTCGTAGTTGTTGTATATATAACTATACGGTAAGGAGTATGTTGTGGTTGCTACCATTGCTCCGTGCAGTGTGATAAGGTCGGAGACGAACATGGGGAAACCGGTGAGCGTAGTGATCGTGGGGTCATATACCCAGAGGGGATCCTCTGCGTCCAAATCATACGAGGCGACTGCTGTGTTTCCCGAGAAGACGACATTCGTTCCGGCGGTCAGGTCGAGGTCATTATGGTCGAGCATATAGATGGCGCCGCCGTCAGCGGTGGCGGTGTTGTTGGAGAAGAGCGTATTGCCGGAGATGTCAACGTTGTTGCCTTTCAGTGCAAAGATAGCGCCGCCGTAAGTTGCGGTGTTATCCGTTATTATGGCGTCGGAGATGGTTGCACCGTTATGGGCGCTGCTGATATGGATGCCGCCGCCGTAGTTGACGGCGCTGTTGTCGCTGATGACAGTGTTACCGGAAATGGTTACATCGGTACCATAGATTCCGCCGCCGGCGTTGGTGGCGGTGTTGTTGAGGATGTTGCCACCGGTGATAAGTATGCTCGTAAGATAACCCGGACCGTAAATGCCGCCGCCGTTGGTGGCGCTGTTGCCATCGCTAGCGTTGACGCCACCGATGGTGCCGTTGCGCATGGTAAAAGAAGCCGTATAGTAGTCAACGTTGACGAGATCTCCAAAGACGCAGATGGCGCCGCCGGTGCCGGTGCCGCCGGCGGTGTTACCGCTGATGACGCCATTGAACATCTCTATGTTTGTTCCGGGACTACCGAAAATTCCACCGCCGGAGCCGCTGGTGGCGGTGTTACCGCTGATTGTGGGTCCATCGGATACAGTTCCGATTGTTATTGGACAGCCCGTGTAAACGACGCCACCTGCCATGGTCGCAGCGTAACAACAGATGCCGCCGCCAATGCTGGCAGTGTTCCTGCTAATGGAACCGCTTAGGATATTTAGCGGCGAATTGGGATGGGCTCCAATACCGCCGCCGTAACTGCGAATGAGACCGTCGCCGGGGAACAAGATGTCGCCGGGGATAGCTTCGTTGTCGTCAATGGCGCCGCCGGTCATATTTATAGTCCCAAACGAAATACAAACGCCGCCGCCGTCTCTGGCTTTGCAGTATTGAATGCGCGCGTTGTCGGTCACGTTCAGCGCCCCCGAAGTAGCGTAAACGCCGCCGCCGTAGCCGTTGTTGACGGCTTGGCAATACTGAATAGTCGCGTCGTCGTTCATGTTCAGCGTCGCCGCCGAAGTATAAACGCCGGCGCCTCTGACGTTGGCGTGGCAGTATTGAATGGTCGCGTTGTCGTTCATATTCAGCGTCGCCCACGTAGCGTAAATGCCGCCGCCCTGGTTGGCGTGGCAGTATTGAATGATCGCGCCGTCGTTCACGTTCAGTGTCGCCAATAAGCCGTTCACGAGAATCCCGCCGCCGCTCGGCGTGGGGTCGTTGCCGCTCACTAAGGCGCTGCCTTCGTCGCTACCATCTAATATGATATTTTCGATGGTGAAAGTTACGTCGGTTGCCGTAAAGTGTCGCACTTCGGCATTGTCGCTGCCGGGAGTGTAGAGCGTGATGATATCGCTCAGGTTGCCCGATGTTACGGTTACGCTTCTGCCGACGTTGATGGGCGTCGTGCCGGGCCAATCAATGAAATTAACTTCGTCGCAGAGGACAAGGATGCCGTTGTCAAGATCTTCCGCCGGAGTTACCGTATAGTCGGGATAGATGGTGATGACGGAGGCGCTGCCGCTGTTGATTGCCCAGTTTAAGCGTTCCCAATCGGAGTCGGCACAACGTACCAGCGACCACTGCGCATAGAGCGTAATGTCTTCGGTAAAGGCAGACGTTGAAGAGACGGCGTAGTCTGTGCCACTGCCATCCGGGTCGGTATTCCATCCTAAAAACGTAGCGCCATTCGGATGCGACCACGCACCCGGCACATCCAGGATGGTATATGCTTTGTTGTAAAAGTAATATTCGCTAACGTCGGCGGGCGGGGAGGCGTAATTGGCTTTGTAGGTGATCTTTACCTCCGCGAAGTTGATGTCGTAGTTGTTGTAGAGGTTGTTGTAGGTCGTTCCCTTGGTTTCGCCGGCTAACTGCGAATAGCCGCTCGTTACCGGGAATGGGCATTGTGCCAAATATAGGGCATTAATGAGGCTCCATTCGGGGTTGTTGTCGGGGTTGGACGCCATCCATGGCGCCGGGCGGACGGCGGTGTTGTCGAAAATATTGTTGGCGGGGTCAACACCAAATTTGGCATCGGGACTGACTGTCAACGCCGTATAATTCGCTGCATAGATGGCGCCGCCGCCGTTGGGATATGCTGTGCCTAACGCTTTGTTACCGTAGAAGAAACCGTCGGTCAGTGTGAACGTGCCGCCGCCGGCTCCGGAGTGGTAAACGCCGCCGCCGTTGAGAGCGCTGTTGCCGCTGATGACAGTGTTACCGGAAATGGTCATCTCGGCGCCATAGATTCCGCCGCCGGCGTTGCTGACGGTGTTGTTGAGGATGTTGCCACCGGAAATAAATATGTTCGTGGAACCGAAAATGCCGCCGCCGTTGGTGGCGCTGTTGCCATCGCCAACGTTGACGCCGCCGATGGTACCGTTGCTCATGGTAAAAGAACTTGTATAGTAACCGACGTTGACGTAACCGTCAAAGACACAGACGCCGCCGCCGGAGCCGCTGGCGGTGTTACCGCTGATGACACCATTGAACATCTCTACGTTTGTTCCGGGAACGCCGTAAATTCCACCGCCGGAGCCGTTGGTGGCGGTGTTACCGCTGATTGTGGGTCCATCGGATGCGGTTCCGATTTTTATCGGACTGCCCGTGTAAACGTCGCTACCTATTACGGAGGTGGCGTGGCTACTGATGCCGCCGCCGACGCTGGCAGTGTTCCCGCTAATGGAACCGCTTAGGAGATTTAGTGGCGAATTGGGATAGGCTGTAATACCGCCGCCATAACTGGGGAGGAGACCATCACCGGGGACGAAGACATCGCCGGGGACCGCTTCGTTGTTGTCAATGGCGCCGCCGGTCATAGTTATAATCCCCATCGAAGTACAAATGCCGCCGCCGTTTCCGGCTTTGCAGTATTGAATGCTCGCATTGTTGTTCATGTTCAGCGCCCCCCAATTAGTGTAAACGCCGCCGCCGCCACCACCGCTGATGGTGTGGCAATATTGAATGGTCGCGTCGTCGTTCATGTTCAGCGTCGCCGACGAAATAAAAACGCCTCCGGCGCTGATGGCTTGGCAGTATTGAATGGCTGCGTTGCCGTTCATGTTCAGCGTCGCCCACGTAGCGTAAACGCCGCCGCCGCCGCCGGCGTAGCAATATTGAATGATCGCGCCGTTGTTCATGTTCAGCGTCGCCACTGAGCCGTACGCAGTAATTCCGCCGCCGCTCGGCGTGGGATCGTTGCCGATCACTAAGGCGCTGCCTTCGTCGCTACCATCTAATATAATGTCGGCGATGGTGAAAGTTGCGTTGATTACTTCAAAGTGCCGCACTTCTGCATAACTATGCGTGTAGAGGGTGATGATGGCGTTCGGGTCGCCCGATTGTATGGTAACGTTTCTGCCGATGTTGATGGTGGCGATGGCGGTCATGTTAATCCAGTTAATCCATGCCGGATCGTCGCAGAGTACCAATCTGGCGGTTGGGGCTGCGGTGAGGTCTTCCCCGATGGGGTCGCCGTAGGGGTAGATCTTGATGGTGGTCGCGCCGATGTTATTCTGGATAGTCCAGTCTAAGCGTTCCCAGTCCGGGGTGTTGCAGTCCGGAACGGTTCCGCAGATGTTTACTGTTACCGTTACCTCTTTTCGGGTGTTGACGGGGTTTTCGCATGTTTCGTCGCCGAAGACGCTCACGTAGTATGTCGTTGTCATGGCGGGAGAGACGGGGTATGAGGCGCCTTCGTGGAGTGGAACAGGCTCCGTTTGCGAGTCGTACCAGCGGAAGGTCGGATTGGAAATCGTGTGTGTTGAGGCGTTGAGCGTGGCGGTTGCGCCGGCGCAGACGGTTACGTCGGCGGCGTCAATATCGGCGGCGGTAGCGATGGCGCTGATTCTGACGATGGCGGTGGTGGCAACGATACAGTTGCCGCGGTTCACCTGCAAGGTCAGGTATTGGTCGCCGATGAGCGAGGGCGGGTATTGCACTGTTATCGGCGTGCCGGTATTGCTGCCGACGATGTAGGTATCGGGCATCCAGGTGTAGGTGTAGTCGGTGATGGGGTTGGCGTCGCCGACCTGGATCACCTCGTCCGGACAGATGTCGTAGGGCGTGGTTTGTGTCAGGTTAAAAGCGATTGCCGGAACCGGAGTCGCCACATCTTCGCAGATATACTGATTGTCGGTCGTGGTTTTGCGAATCACTAACCACAGGTTGCACATGTCCTCTGCCGGAATGACGATGGCGGAGGATGAAAACGGAAATTCCGTCTCGCCGCCGCCGGTTGTTACTCCAAAAATGTGGAAGTCGGGATTGCCCGTTACAGGGAGCAGGTCGCCGGATTTATCGGTATAGATATCAATATCCAAATCGTCCAAGTAGGTCAATTCGGGAACAGTCAGCGTGCCTGCGAAAGTAACGCTTTCGTGGAAGGCATCGTAATAGGCGCCGTTTGCCACAATGCTGCCTGCGAGGAAAGAGACATCTACTTTGGTTACGGGGATGTTACTCTTGCTCTGTTCGTTGCTGTGTTTCTCTTCGATTTCGCACGCCACCATCTCGCACACGGCAGGCACAAGGGCGCCGGTATAGATTCTCGCCGTAACGTTGTCGCACGACCATGCTCCCGGATTTGCCGGCGCAAAGGTAACGTCAACGTCGCAATAATCGTTTGTCTGCATGGTTGTCGGCAGGAGTGCCTGATAGAGGTCATTGCCCGCTTCTACCCTACTGAATGTGAAGTTCAAGCCGCAGGTGCTGTTGTTGTCGGTCAAGAGCATGTTTGGCGGAACGGAGATGGTAACGAAGTCGTCTTGTTGAATAGCCGAAGTCATCGTTACCCGACCTGTGATGTTGATGGCGGATGCCGCCATTGCCGCAGGTCCGGTCAGGTCTATGGCGCCGGTTACGTCAAAGTTGGTGATCGTATAGTCGGACTGCACCGGCACGCCGTCAATGTAGATAGGGATGCTGTTTTTGGTTTGACCGATGATCGAACCGCAACTGTTTTCGGCATAAAAGTTCATATACACGACCGAGCCGCTGTTGTAACCGCAGCGCATCTTCAAATCGAAAGTCAGCGTTAGTTGGTCGCCCGTTTCTCCCCACGGTTGCAACATGACGCCATCTTCCAAGGTGATTTTGACCGTGCGCTCGGTCGTAATGGGACCGTTGCCGGTAATGTCTTTTATATTAATGTTGTTTGAGCCTTGCATGGCTACGATGCTGAGTTCATTCAACTCCACGCCTACGCCGAGAATCACCTCCAACACCGGATTGTACAACGTGCTCACGTTGGTGTTGTAGAAAGTGGCGCCAAACTCGTGGTCTTCACAGAAAGTGTAGCGCAAGGGGTCGTACACGCCATTGGGAGAGGGATCTTCAACCTCGCCGTTCAGCGAATAGAGTTGCGGAACAGCGCTGACGGTCATATTGGTATAATTGCAGGGACCGTCGCTATTGGCAAAACCTACTTCGGGATTGATGGGATACGCCGCGCGGCTCATGCCATACGCCAGATCTATAGTGAAATTTTGGCAGGAGGTATATTGGCACGAAAACGTGAAATTCTGAAACTCATACACATTCAAATCGCCCAACTGCACCCAGTATCTATTCCCGCCGTAACCGATAAAGTCGCCATAGTTCCACGTATGGACGCCATCGGTCAGCAAAATGGAAGAGTGCAGTATCATATCCGGCGGCGGTAGCGTTACCGAAATCCAACTGTGAGGCAATAAGTCATCGTCGTATCTCCAGAGACTTTGATTGACGAGGGTAATATCCCATGCCGCCACATTGGTGGTCGGATAAATGACGGACGACGTGGTAGGAGTCAAATCGAAGGCATAGGGATTCCATCCGGCAAAAGCGAAAGCATCTGTATATCCCACCTCTTCAAAAATATCGGTTCTTTCGGATGAGGGATAGTAATTATAGATTACTTTCGCCGAAGTTGTGCCGTTGTTGCTGCAATAATATGCGCCTTTATACAGATAGGTAAACATTTCGGAACTTACTATTTCCGTTTGCAACTGTTTAGTAACAATCAAGGTAGTTTTGCCACCGGAGGAACTGACCGTATAGTCGGTACCGGGCGTTAAATCAGTAATAACCATGGTCTCTCCTATGATGTGTTCATGAGTCCTTACCGCCGTAATATCCACCAGCGTGTTAAAGGTTTTTTCGAGGTAATTAGCATACTGATTGGGACGAAATTCATTGACGAAAATTTCGAACACGCTCATCCCCATACCTGAAGCACTCTCATTGCCCGCCACCAAAAAATTATCTCCTACAACATTTTCAGAAAATCCGCCGGCAGTAGTGCCTAAATTTGTCCGTTTATAATCTACTATATTAAAATTTTTGGCAAGGATGTTTTTATTTTTGGGCGCGCCGGTATCGTTTTCGTCTATATACGTTTGCATGGCAAAAGTTTCAACCGGACAGATTAATGTGGGTAAGGATTCCGTCGTTTGTGTTTTAAAGGTAATGGTTACCACATCGTTATCTGCAAGGTTTTCCAACGGTTTCCCTGTCAGGGTAAGGGGGGTCAGGTCTGCCCGCATGGTATGATTGTTTCCATCTAAAATAGGAATGCTAAAGGTTGTTATATCCGCTACATCAACATAAAAGGGCGTTCCGCCGTTCAAACTCACCGCTACCGCATGAGAGATATCCGGAAAGATAAAATATTCTTTGCCGGCGGTAGCGCCTTCATAACCGTTGTCGGTAGCATCATAACTTAGGTCTATCAACCATCTGTCCGTAGCGTCGTTTACCGAAAAACCGGCTCCGATGGTGATGGTTCCCGTCATATCCACATTGTCATACGGACCTGCCACATTGCGGTCAACTCCCGGATAACTGCTGATATTGTTTAAGTCAATGCGGGTGAGTTTGCTGGCATTCGTCCATCCGAAGGTCATGCGTTGCGCATCAAAACGCTCCAAAGTCATATTTTGATGGGGCGCTATCAAACGGTAATTGACGGGAAGTTCATAATGGCAGCCATATCTATAGTGCGCTTCTCCCGGATATGCCCATTCATGCTCTATGGAAATATCTTTAACCGCATCGGCGGTGATACCCAGCGTAGCAAAAATGGTGATGATATAATATTGCCCACCGTTTCCGGCATAGGATCTGTTGAGAGCGGTTACTACCACCCGTCCGTTTGCATCTGTGGTTTTTACCACATCGGCAACATCACACGCTCCTCCTAATGTATTGATCATAAATCCCTCTTGGGTATCGTCGTAATCAAACCCTTCGGGAAGGGTAACAATAATATAGTGCTCATAATTCGAACTAACTGTCCAACCGCCATTATTGGCGGCTGCTTGCGGATTGGGTCTTTCATCAATGCGTAATTCTACTTCGTCGCCCGCTCTTAAATTTTCGGGAGTCATGATAATGCTCAAAGGCGTTTGAAATTCTAAAACACCCATATACTGGTTAGTACTGCCGGCAGCGGCATATCCCCTGTCATAGAATTGATAGAGTCCACAAGTGTTTTTATAAGCAATCATTACCGAAGTCCAATCCGAAGACATTAGTATTGTACCACATTCGGGTAGCACTCGCCAGGGGTCGAACTCCCACTCCACCGCAACATGACACTCTGCACCCGGCAACATATCGTTCCAAATTCCGTCTCCGTTGGCGTCTGAAAAGCCAAGGGCTTCATAAGCAGCCTGTTTTGAAGGATCATTAAAATCGTCAAAACTCACTATATAAGCATTGGGATCAGGAACACCAAGATAGGGATAACCATAGGCTCCGTTGTCATCCATAATACCGGTGTTGTTTGTTATCGTCAAATCGGGCCATCCGGGGATGGGATCGCCCAATGCATCCACCAAATAAGCCCTTGTAAAAAGATGACGGTCGTTTGCACTCACCCGCAGTTTGATACCATACAATATAGCCTTTGGGTTTGTGGTGGGGTCGGCGTTGTTGGAGAAGGTAACCCATCTGGTTCCCGGTACGGATGAAGATGGAGGGTAGGTTATATCTTTCAGATAGGTAATATCGGGAAGATATCCGGGTTGTACGACCGACGTTTCGGTGTCGAAGGGGTCGTTGCTCATGCAGAAGTTGGTTCCGTCGCCGTAGCCGTAGGTATAGGATGAGACGGCGGTGGCGCAGGAGAGGATGGTGTAGGTTTCGCGGATGTAGATGGTTTCGCCGTTGTCGAAGAGTGCGTCGCCGTTGCCGATTTGGGCGAAGATGGCGGCGTCGAAGTTGTAGATGTATCCTGTCCAGGGTGTAGCGTCTAAGACGCCGGTCATGGTTGGGTCAATGACGTTGGTTCCGAGCATGTCGTCCACCAACTCCACCTTGGAGATGCTGATGTCCGCCTTGTTGCAGGTGTTGACCACGCGGATGTTGGTGAGCGAGACGCCTGCCACCGACGGAGTTATGCTCCAGACACGGGTGTACGTCTTGGATGAACTGGTATAGTCCGCCTGAAAAGGATCGGGCTGCACGAAGATAAACGCCGGCACTTCGAGAGAAATGGGCGTAGTGGTTACAGGCGCGCCAACGGTTTGGTCGGCGACGTCTTTGAGGGTGTAGGTAACAGTCCCGCCGATTTGCGGCGCGTCGCAATTGGCGACAACGGTGAAGGTCTCCGTCGTGCTTGCGCCCGGGGCGAGAGTTCCGATGAAAATGGAGGGAGATGTCACGCCGAAACCTGTCGTGGCATCAGCCACGAGGGTGAGGTCGTCGAGGGCGCTCCCTGTGTTGTTCTGCACCGTTACTGTGAAAGCGGCGCCCTGCCAGCGTATAACCTGTGGGTTGCCGCCAAGGGTGAAGGTCTGCGCCGAAAGTTGCATCGAACATAATGCCATCGCCACGAGCAACAGCATTGTCTGAACCGAAGTGTAAAAATTTTTAGCCATACTTTAAATTTTCTTTAAATTTATACTATATTATTGTAAGGATATCTTGCACTATTCATCGTATGCCAATTTTCTTCGTTGAAGATTTTTCGGCAAATGTACAACAATTTTAAACACAAAAAGTGTTTTTTTGAAATTTTTTTTTACGAAAAATATTTTTTATTCTGCAAGTTATTGATAAACAGTAAGATGTGTTGTTATTTTTTTTCTGACTTTGACACTGCGTTACCCGTAATTTTTTTCATAAATTTTCGCCAAAACATTATGAAAATTCCGTATTTTTAAGATAAATAACTCATAACTAAATAGTTGAACTCCTCGTAGGGACATAGCTCCCCACCTCTCCTATAAAACTAAAAAACCGTCAAGGTTTTTACGCCTTGACGGTCTTGGAAATTTTAAAAAAATGAAAAATTCTATTTTACGGGTTTATCCAATCTTCCGTCTCCTGGTAGATGGTGTTATTGGCGCCGAAGTTGACGCGGATGATGTTGAAATCTAAGATGTTGACACCTTTATCGCCGTTCAGGTCATATCTCATGTCATAATTATTGCTTCCGATAGAACCCTCTTTGGAACGGATGGCGGTATAGTCTTTTTCGTCAATTTTCATGT
>Ga0099364_10011851_pt1 | contig 11833 bp, 4 predicted proteins | sample TergutTh196P3_FD_73070 | JGI IMG/M metagenome (GOLD analysis project Ga0099364, IMG submission 73070) | Microcerotermes parvus P3 segment gut microbial communities from Pointe-Noire, Republic of the Congo - Th196 P3 | ecosystem: Host-associated > Arthropoda: Insects > Digestive system > Gut ...
TGAGCGCGCGTCCCGACTGCTTCCCTTTGCAAAAACGGAGCGAGTCGCCCAAATACTGCTTGACCAAATTCTGTTGGACCTTCCGGAGCCGCCACCGGGGGACGAACGACTGGGAAGGCATCTTGTCGTACCGTTTCGTGTCGCCTTAGCCGGGGGAACAAACGTCGGCAAGAGCCGTCTCCTCAACACAATTCTCGGATTCCGTCGGAGCATTGTGAATCCCGCGCCGGGAACGACGCGGGATGTCGTGTCCGTTGAAACGGCCATCGACGGTTTCCCCGTGCTATTCTGCGATACGGCGGGTTTCCGGAAAACCGGATGCGACTTGGAATTACAGGGAATCGAGCGTTCGTCGCTTCTGTTGGAAGAAGTCGACCTGATCGTTTGGATCGTCGACCAGTCACGCCCGTCGACAGACCAACCGCCAATTCCGCAGAGACCGGAGGTCCTCGTCGTTTATAACAAGAGTGACTTGCCAGAGCGGATGGAGCATCGAATACCGGAAGCATTTTTCCCCTTGAGTGCGGTGACGGGCGAAGGCATTGACGAACTTCTTCGACGAATCGTCGATCGATTGGTGCCACATCCGCCGCTCCCCGGCACCGCAGTACCTGTAGGAAGGGTGGGAGTTGAGCCATAAAGGGGTATTTTGCCTGTTCGTCCGACTTCCGAATTCACTCCATCGGTAGTTCGACACTGAAGGTCGAACCGCGTCCGGGGCCTTCGCTGAATGCTTCGATACGACCATGGTGTTCCGTAACGATCCGATGCGTGATTGACAGACCGAGACCGGTACCGACACCGTGTTTGCGTCTGGTAAAAAACGGCTCGAAGACGTTTTTCAAGACGGATTTGTCCATTCCACAACCGTCATCGACGACACTCAAGACGGCCTTGGCCCCTTCTTGTCGTAGCAGAATCCGGATGGAACCGTCCTTTTCCGTACTATTCATTGCGTTTGTCAGCAGATTGAGGAAAACCTGTTTGATTTCCTGCGGATTGACCGTCACCCGAAGCGAGTCCGGCAGATCGAGCGTCAGCCGTTTGGCTTTAAATTCGCTGTGCTGGCGGGTTATCTCCGTCATATCCGCGATCAGTGGCGTCAGATCGGTGCTTTCCCGGTGTCTGTTTTCAATTCGGGCAAAGCTCAACAGCTTTTCGGTGATTTCTTTGCATCGGAAGGCTTCGTCCTGGATCATCTGGAGATACCGTCGTTCTTGGGCGTCGTGTTCGCCCCGCCGTTGGAGCGACTCGGCACAGGTCGCAATCGCCGTCAGCGGATTATTGATCTCGTGCGCCACCCCGGCGGCGAGAAAACCCACTCCGGCCAAGCGTTCGTTCTGGATCACCTCCCGGGTTCGAAGCTGGACCTGCGAATCGAGATCGCTTCGGATCGTTTCAAAGTTCTCGGTCATCCGATTCAGAGCGCTGGCCAGTTCGGCCATTTCGTCGCGGGTGTCGAGCTGGATGCGATGTTGAAAGGACCCGTCGCCGATCAGTCGGGAACCGGCAATCAGGATGTTTAGCGGACGGAAAATCCAGACGTAGGACAGATGGACTAGGAGGACAAGGAGAACCGCCGATGTCAGAACGCAGACCGAAACGGCAACTCTCAGCCAGCGGGCTTGACTCTTGGCCGTCCGGGAATATCCCTGTAGTTCGGCCAGGAGATGGCTCGGCAGTCTATCGACGAGTTGCTGGAGCGTTTGGAGACCTGCCTCGGCGGCGTTGAGGGCCTCCGGATCGCTCCAATCTTTTTGAGAGAAAGAGCCGTCGAGCTGCTCGATGGCCCATTGGATTTCCTGGAGAGTGTCGATTTCGTGTTTGAATTCTTCCGGTTCGCCGAGAGCGGCGCGGCGTCCTTCGAGCAATTGCTGATACTCTTTGTGCTTTTGTCGGATTTCGAAAAGCCGCTTACGGAATCGGCCTTGGAGTCCCAAGAGGACTTCACCGCTTTCCAAGGGGGTGGGACGGAGGCGGAATCGCTGGATTCCCCGCAGTTCGCCGACGACGGAGCGCAGTTCGCCGACCAATCCGCTCAGTTGGGCGGCGACCGGCAGCACGTCGGCCCGCCAAGCGACGTCCCGTACCAGATTCCGGTAAAGGCTCACGGCGTACAGTCCCGCTCCCGCCAAAAGGCAGGCGAGAAGCAAAAGCAGGACAAGGGCAACGCCCATTTTGGTGCGGACCATTGGGAGTGGCTAGTGGCTAGTGATGGAGGGCAAAAGCGGCATTGTCAATTGTCAACTATCGATTGTCAATCACCAGCCACTGGCCCTAGCCACTTTCCCTAAACTCCTTCTTCTCCGAACGCCGATAACCGAGATGATACCGCTTTTTCAGTGGGAGTGCGCGTCCGTCTACTTGACAAGGAAGTCGTCACATGTTCCGCAGATTACCCAGAATTCTCGTCGTCCTCGCCACAACGGCCCTCCTTATGTTCGCCCCGCGACCCGTGGACGCGGCGACTTACCATATCGGATTAAATGCACCGGACGACCCGCCTGCGGGAGAGCTTCGCTACGATAATCTGCAAGAATTGTACAACGCCCAGCCGACGCTCAATAACGCTACGCTTGTCTTTTATGACGCCACCGATGATTCGTGGACGAGTTCAACGCCGTTCCAGGTTACGGGAACGCTCAACATGATTTCCGACGACACCGGAGAAACGCGAGTTATTTCAGGAAGCAGCGGAGGAGGGAGACTCTTTGATTTTCGCGGCGGAGGAACGACGGGTACAATTAGCGGTGATTTCGTTTTCAAAGAAATCGCCAGCGGCGAGGCTGTGATGTGGTATGCCGACGGTGTGGTGACACTCAATGTCGAAGGCGTAACCTATTCTGATAATTCCGTTGGCGCAATCCGCGTCGTCGACTACTTTGTAAACCTCAACGCACGTGATGCTAATTTTTCCAATAACATGGTAGATTGGAACGGCATCGTCAATCTCGGTACGCAAAGTACCGCTGATTTTACGAATGCCGATTTCACGAACAACACGTTGTCCGGCCACGGTGCTATCATCGCCGGGTTAGGGTACAACGGTACAACGACCGTCACTCTCGGTGCAACTGAAGGAGAAATATCAGAATTTCGTGAAAACACCTTATCTGGTGGTTCGGGGAGATCTTTGTTCGTTCAGTATCAAGGATATGGATCTCCCGGGTCCTTCGGAAGGCTCGACCTCAAAATAGAGACGGAGGGCACCGGTATACTTGATCTCACCGATCCGATTTATCTGGAGCAGGTGTCGGTGGGTGACATGTGGGCGAGTATTACCAAAACGGGGACGGGGACTTGGAAACTTGGCGGCGTTACGGAGATTCATACCGGAGACGGTCAAACATCGACGATTGAGATTCAAGAGGGACTACTCTACCTGTACAACGAAGCGGACAATCCTCTGAACGGCGCCGCAAAAATTCACATGTACGGGGACGACGATTCGTTCACCGTCTTATCAGAGGCGACCGTCCAAGTTAACGGCGGAAACGTCATTGAAGCGTCGACCATTCGATTTGAAGAAGAAGCAATTCTCGCCTTCAATATGGACTTCTATCTCACGGCGTCCAACGACACGCCCATGCTCGAACTGATCGGAGACCTGGAATTTGATCGGACAATCGTCGACATCCTGAATCTGCCCGCCGGCAGCGCCGGATATGGAGACTATACGCTCATCGAAGCAGACCAAACCATTACAGATAGGAACTTCGCGTTATCGTTCAACGGAACCGTGATCGAAACGAACACCAGCAAGCGATCGGGATACCGCTTGGAAATTCCAGAGAACGACGATCACCTGCTCGTCCTTCATGTTGGAGACACACGCAACACCGTTTTGGTCTGGAACAATGACGCCGGAACCAATCGATGGAATTACGAAGACGAGAATTTTTTAGACGATGGCTACGATCGGGGTAACATTGACTCGTTTATTCCGAACGACACGATGGTTTTCGGCGGTCCGGACAGCGCCAACGGCGGAACGATCACGTTGTCCGGCAAGATGCTCATCTCGAAAGACAACAACGGTTACGCCTCCGGGAACAGGGCACGCGGCATGTACGTTACCGGCCCTGACACTTGGATCCTTAACGGCGGCTCCATCGGCGACAACTACAGCCCGATTGCGGGGGGTGTCGACGGTCCCGGTTTCCTTGCGGCACTCGTTTTCGATGGCGATGGGACACTGGCCCTATACAATACACAAGCAAATACTTACCACGATGGGACGATTATTTCCGGCGGCGGACGAATGATCGTCAACGGCGTCAACTCGCTCGGCAATACCGATTGGGTCGGTTCTCCGACGACCGGCGGCAGAGTTGTTCAAAACGACGGTTACGGTATCGAGTTTTCAGGCGAGGGTGGTAGCATTCAATTCCAATCGGGAACGACAAACGACGAGAGCACCCTCCGGCATCGTGTCCATGTCGGTCCCAATTCCAGCGGTACACTGAGAATCAACCGTGGAAGTATCACGATGACGGCGGATCCGGAATATCAAATGTACGCCGATGTCAGCAAGGGGGGAGCCGTCAAGGTCGAAGATAATGCGGAATTCAGGACCAGCGGCCGATTCACTTTTGAGGCGAACCACGCTCAGGACGCGAGCGGTGAAAACGGTGAAGGCGGCGCGATTTGGGGCGGAGCCAATTCACGGATTATTGTTCCGACAACGGAATTTATTCGCAACACGGCGAGCACAACGGCAGGCCAAGGCGGCGCCATTTATCTGATCGGCGGCGTCCAATCAGAGCTTAACGTTGCAAACAGTGTCTTTGACCGCAACGAGGCGGCGGCGGGCGGGGCGATTTATGCTAGGGACGGTCTCCCCCTTCTCGAAGCGGACGAAACGGAGTTCATCGGCAATGAGGCCACTAATGGCGATGGCGGGGCGATCAATTTCAACTCGGTTCTTGCCGCTTCCGTTATCAATGTCAACAATTCGTTGTTCGACAACAACCGGGCAACCGGGGACGGCGGAGCAATCTCCCTCAAGGGCGGCGGAGTGACGATCAATGCCACCCGGACCGATTTCGCCGATAACGAAGCCGGCGGCAGCGGCGGAGCGATTCACGCCGGAAACGGTGTCATCATTGATGCTTCAGGAATTGCCGATACCAACGGCCTGATTCATTTTGAGAACAATACCGCCGGTACGTCCGGTGGGGCAATTGACGCCGGAAACAACGCAACTTTTACGTCCCGGTTCAGCGTCTTCGAAAAGAACATGGCACTGAGCGGCGACGGTGGCGCAATCCGAATCGGCGACAATGCCATCCTCGACGTTTCCGGAGCGACCGATATTGATGTTTTTGCGCAATTCTTATCCAATGTTGCCGACAAGGACGGCGGCGCAATCCATGTCGGGACTGATTCGCGGGTCACAGCCACTGGAACGGTATTTGTCAACAACCAGGCGAGCTTAAGGGGCGGGGCGATTTACATGGTCGGTGGTGCCGACTCCTCGCTTAATGTTACGGACGGCATCTTCGGGATCAGGATCGAGGACACGATAGAGGACACGATAGAGGACACGGTTGTTGCCAATGAGGCGGCAACCGGTGGGGCGATTTACATTGGCAACAGCGGAACGATGATCGGCGATGGGGCCCGTTTCGTCGGCAACCGAGCTTTGACGGGAAGTGGCGGTGCGATCCACTCCGGAGATTTTGCCGACGTTGACGTCAGTAATGAGGCGGAATTCGTCGAAAACGTGGCCGCCGCATCGGGAGGCGCGATTTATCTTGGCGATTCTACGACGTTGACTGCCGATGTCACAAAGTTCGCTTCCAATATCGCCACAGATGGCGACGGCGGGGCAATTCGTGTCGGCAAGGCTTCAACCGTTTCCGCAAGGTACAGCTCCTTTACCGACAACGAGGCAATCGGAGCGAATGTCGGCGGTGGTGCCATTGCACAGTTCGGAACCGCCGGAACCGGCAAGAATGTACATCTCGATATTACCGGCGCCACGTTCCAAAACAACACGGCAAGCACAACGGCGGGAGGAAGGGGCGGGGCCGTCTACTCCGCAAACACGGAGGAGATCGTTGCCGATGCCGCATCTTTTTCGGGTAACACGGCGGCAATCGGCGGAGCCATGTATCTCCATAACGTCGACGTCTTGAACCTGAAGAACGCATGGGTTACGTTTAACACCGCAACCGATAAGGGAGGTGGAATTTACTTTACCAGGAATAACGGAGGCCAGGCGGAAATCCAGCTTGGAACGGGAAATCAACGCGGCTCGCATTCCTTCTTCTCCGGCAACGTCGGCACCGGCGGTCCCGCCTCGATTTACTTCGACGTGACCGGTTCACTGACGAGTGTTGCTCTGAATATTGACACTATTGGGGAAGACGGAGTTCTCAATACCGCCGACCCGCTCGTCGTTGACAACGTCGGCAACCGTGTCAATATTACAGTTACAAAAACAGGCGACGGAACCTGGCAACTCGGCGGTTACAACAATTGGGGGAACACCGCTTCCGGAACAACCGTCGATATCGAGGAAGGAACGTTCACTCTCAACGAGGGCGCCCACTTGATCCTGACAAACGTCGACAAGAAGGATTATCTGAACGTGCGCTTCGGTACGGGTTTGGTCGCCGCCGGAAACAACCGAATGGAAGCGACCGCTCTGACCATTGCGAACGAAACCGCGTTGGAACTCGACGGTGGTTTGACACTAAACATCGGCAGTCATTACTCCATTGGTTCCACGTTGTCCGGGAACGGCAATCTTACCAAGGAAGATGACAAAATCCTGACGTTCCATGGTCAGACCTTATTTAGCGGTCAGACACCGATGTACAGCGGGAACATTCATATCCAGGGCGGAGCTTTCAATCTTGCCTGGGACCCGGCAGTTGCGAACAGCGCGCACCTCACGACAACGGGTTGGTTCAGCATGAATCCGGAAACGGAGCTACTCGTCATTGCAGACGCTGCCCAACCGGCGATTACCGCGAGGACAATGGACATCACCATGGTCGATCTGGTCATTACCGGTCTGAATATCAACCACCTCTCCGAACTGACCTCGGATGTGGACCTGCTCGCCCAGGGCATCATCATTCTCCATACGACGGAGGGGATTGTCGGTGACTTTGATTCCGTGGGAATTGGCAGCACCGGCACGCCGGAGGTCGACTATCTGTCCTACAACCTCGGATTCCTCAACGACCGTAAGGATTACGGCGGCTCCATTGCTCTGCGATGGTACAGTACCGCTGATGATGACTCGCTTCGGGCACACGGAAGGTTTACGCTTGCCGAAGGTGCCTCCTTCACGGTGAATACCGCGTTGAACAACAACAAGATCAACCTTGATCCGGGCTGGACCGGAGAATTCCTAGTCAAGGATGGTCCCGGAACGTTGACCCTTGCCACCCAAAACGGATACACCGGAACGACGACGATCAACGGCGGGGAACTCGTCCTGACCGATGCTCGCGGAACTGGTGTCGGGGCCGAAAAAGTAACCGTCAACCGCTCGGGGACGCTCGTCCTTGATTTCAATGGAACCTACGAGAAGAGTGTTGTCGGGAACGGTAATCTCGTCAAGCGAGGTAACGGAACCGTTAACCTGATCGGCATGAATGAGTACAAAGGCGGAACGGTCCTTGAAGCCGGCATTCTTGGGATCTCGAAGACAGACAACATCGGTCGCGGCGAACCGGTCCTCTTTGAAGGCGGCACCCTGCGAAACAATGCGGAAATCCATGATTTCAACCGTGAACTCAAGGCCGGAGCGGGCCGGAACGTCCAGATCGACACCCCGGTCGACATGACCGTGTTGACGCGGATTTCCGATTCCGGCGCCGGTCCTTTGGCGGGCGGTCTGACCAAAACCGGCATCGGCATGTTGACCTTAAAAGGAGCCAATACCTATCGTGGCAATACATCGGTGCGAGAAGGAACGCTCAAACTCGACGGCTCCGTGTTCGGCGACATTCGCGTTGCGAACGGAGCGGCCATCGGCGGCGGCGGAACCATTGGCGGCGACCTGTTTATCAACAGCGGCGGAGCCTACGAATGGTTTTTCGGTCCGACGCAGAGCCAGTCACCTGCCCTGAATGTCAAAGGCGAGGTAACACTGCTCGATGGTGCCGTTTTCCGACCACGAACGGCGAATGAGGCTTTCGACTTTAGCCAAGCAATTTCCGGTTGGACGGTCATGCGCTACGGCGTACGCGATGGTGGAACGCTCAGCGGCGAGTTTTCGCAAATCGACAACCGATACAGTCCGTTTTTCGATTTTGAGTTGGATTACGATTCGGCTCCGGGAGAAATTCGAATTTCCGGAAACCTTCTGAGCAAACCAAAAACGCTGAGCGATTCCGTAACGACAAGCCTTGTCATTGCGAACCGCCGGATGTTTCGTCAGGCCTTCGCTCAAATGGACCGGGAAGCGGCCTACAGCGTCCATTCGGTGAGAAACGGTACGGTGAGAGGTCAGACCTTGCGAGGACCGACTCGCTCCGCTTGGTTTACGCCGACAATTCGGGCCAACCGTTACGCCAGTGAGTTCCATGTCGACAATCCATTCTGGTTTGAGAGCTATGGAATGCAGGCTGGTTCGACGGTCTGGTCGAACCGACATAACACGGTCGGTTTTACTTTCGGATACGAACGAGGATTGCTTCACAACTACTCGGACAGCGTCCGGTCCCATGATTACTTCCTTGGCGTCTATCATGGTTACGTCTTTTCGGATTCCTATGAAGTTCGCTCCTTCCTCGGGCTTGGAGCCCAGGATTTCACGTCCTTCCGTAGCGATGACGTCCACAGCTACGTTGCCAAGTACAAGGGTGGCAGCTTTGCGGGTAATGTCGAATTGGGACGACCGTATGTCGGACGCAACGGCTACCTCGTACGTCCGTTCATCGGCTTGGACTTCGAGTATGCTCATATTGAGACCGCCGAGGAAAACGAAGTCGGGTACGAGTTCCGTCAGTATCCGCGCTCGTCACTGACGCAGTTCTTTACTCGGCTCGGAGCAGAGATCGAACGACGTTGGGGACAGATGGACATCCACGGCGGCGCGACGTTGCGTGTGCTGACGATTGGTCCGGTGCGACCACAGGGTAACGTCTTCTATCCGACACGCGGGGCCGGGTCCGAACAGATCGGCGCCCGAATGGGAAGTTCCGGCGTAACGTTGAACACCGGATTCAATTGGTACTTCGACAAGCGACGAACGGCTGCGGTGTTCCTGAATTACTATGTCGACCTGTACTTCGACAACGACGCGAACGCCGCGATGCACACTGGAAACGTCGGAGTGTCCTATCGCTTCTAACCTGAAAGAGCCGGGGATGAAAGCGCTAAAACACTGGAACGACGCCGTAGTCCTTGGCTTCTAATCGATGATCGTTGTGGTCCATCCGTCTGGCGGAATGATGGGACGTCCTGTCTGGTGTGTTTGCGGTGGTGCCGGAGTCTGCGGTGCGAGTTGCCGAACAGCATTCGGAGACAGCGGCGTTGCGACTTGGACCGTGACCTGTTCATAGGTGACGATTTCCTTGCGGTGCGGCCACGGAAGCAACGAACGGCGCTCGTCGGTTTCGCAGTAGGTCCGAAGAGTTCGACCGGTCCGAGGATCAACGACCTTGACCAGAGTTTCCGTTGACTCGCTCATCGGCGCATAGGTCCATTCGTAATCAATTTTCGGACGCGAGACCGTCATCGTTCGGACGGCAACAGGGATGGCTCCCGGCGTCGTCGGCGGAACAACTTGGACCGCAATAGCCGGCGTTCCTCTCGGCGGACACTGCTCCGATGGAACGTCTTTCGGTGGCAAAATGTACATCAGTTCATAGCCGGACGGCAAATGAGGAAGCGTTACCGTTGCGACGGAAGAAGTCGCCGGTTGGCCGACGGCGCCGACGGCTCCACTGGGCACCGTAATCGTCGGAATATTCGCCTGTTGAACGAGTTGTGATTGCGTCGTCGGGGTTGCTTGAACGGGAATCCGACTTTCCGGAGCGCCGAGGTTCATTGGAGGGGATGGAGCATTGGCAAGGCTTACACCGCCCATCCCGGGGACGTAGGGAGGAGTGTACCCCGTCGCTTCATTTGCCCCGCCCCAAAGACAGTCGAACGCACGAAACGCTCCAAACGATGGAGACGACGAGAGGAGAAGCACGAAGAGCAGAGCACTGTAACGGGGCGCGGTGGACATAATACGCTTCCGGAAGCAAAAGGAACCGCCAGACTCCGTTAGTATAGGTCGCTCCGAAGGAATTGTCGGAAAAATCCGGAAATTTTCTGAAATGCCGCGTGCTGATTGAATTGAAAACCGGCAAAATGAGACATCAGGCCATCGGAATACGGTGCATGTACATTCGGATGTTCGATGGCCCCCCTCAAAGGAAAGACGGCAACCCGACTATCGGGATTTTGCTTTGTACGGAAATGGACAAAACAATTGCGAAGTCTCCCGTCCTGAATGACAATCAACTGTAGTTGACGGCGACGTTTGTGCCGTGCCTGCCGAAAGAAGACGAACAAATCGTCGGAATTGAGCGATAAAAACACATGCTGAACGGTTTCGGCCGATAACCGAGTATCGGCTGAGACCGTTGATCTCGTACGGTGTACCTTTACGCTGCTTCCCGTTTTGTATCGGGTGCGATGACCGGGAACAGATGCCGGGCCGGATTTGCTTCGTAGAAATCCTTGATTCCGCGAACGACGACACGCTGTTCGTTTTCGGTTAACTCCGGATAGATCGGCAGCGCGAGCACTTCACGGCTGGCCCGATAGGTTTCCGGCAACGATTCCGGAGCGTAGCCGAGAAAGCGGAAGCACTCCTGTTCGTGCAGACCGAGCGGATAATAGATTTCACTGCCGATTTTTTTCTCGGCAAGGTTTTTACGGAGTTCGTCGCGTTGTCCGTCGCCGATACGGACGGTGTATTGGTTCCAAACGTGCCGACGATGAGACAAGGTTTCGGGAATGCCGACGAATTTGTCGAGTCCGGCGTCGGAGAGCATGTCGTGATACCGCATGGCGTTTTGGGCCCGCATCATTGTCCAGCCTTCGAGGTATTTCATCTTGACGTTCAGAATCGCGGCTTGGAACGAGTCGAGACGACTGTTGATTCCAATGATGCCGTGATAGTATCGCGGTTCCATGCCGTGTACGTGTAACAATCTCAGCTTTTGGGCGAAGCCGTCGTCTCGGGTCGTTACCAAACCGCCATCGCCCGCACCGCCAAGGTTTTTTGTCGGATAGAAACTGAGCGCTCCCATGTCGCCCCAGCATCCGGCGCGACGGCCTTCGAGCTCGGCACCGATCGACTGAGCGGCGTCTTCGATCACGGCGATTTTTCGCGGAGCGGCAAGTTCGTTCAATTCCCGCATCGGGGCCATTTGACCGAAAAGATGCACCGGAATCATTGCTCTGGTCCGTGGCGTGATGAGCTTGGCAACCGCTTCAGGATCAACGTTGTACGTTACCGGGTCAATGTCTGCGAAGATCGGTCTGGCGCCTTGGCGAGTGACGGCGCTGGCCGTTGCGAAGAACGTGAAACTCGGCACGATGACCTCGTCGCCGGGGCCGACATCGGCGGCCATCAGAGCGAGCAAAATCGCGTCGCTTCCCGAAGCGCAAGCGACAGCGTGTTCCGCTTGGCAGTATGCTGAAAGATTCTGCTCCAGAAGCTTGACTTCCGGCCCCAGAACGTAGGCTCCAGAGTCGCAGACCCGCTTGAGGGCGTCGGCGATTTCGTCTTTCAGACACTCGTACTAACGTTTGAGATCCAAAAGGGCGACTCCTTGGACGCCGGTTTCCACTGCCTGCGAATTGAAATTTC
>Ga0099364_10011852_pt1 | contig 11832 bp, 14 predicted proteins | sample TergutTh196P3_FD_73070 | JGI IMG/M metagenome (GOLD analysis project Ga0099364, IMG submission 73070) | Microcerotermes parvus P3 segment gut microbial communities from Pointe-Noire, Republic of the Congo - Th196 P3 | ecosystem: Host-associated > Arthropoda: Insects > Digestive system > Gut ...
ACGACTGCGCCCATGAATGGCAATGGGTGGTAACAACAGCGCCCACCCTGTTTGAGGACGGCGTGGAAACCGAAACCTGCGCCTTGTGCGGCGAAACCAAAGGCACGCGCCCCAAGGCAGCGGCAGTATTATTGGCAGCCGGCCTCTACCTTGGCGCGCCTTCTACCCTGACGGCTTCCAGCGCCCCCATTGGCACAGTTGTCGTCAACAAAGTATCTGACGCTGTAAACTATGTTACCAATGCGGCCAATCCTGACGGAGAATACACCCTGTTGTTAAGCGAAAACGACAGTGTTAGAGCGCAAGCTCTGAACAGAGACAACCGCCATCTCTTTATAATCGGCGTGGGCAAGGAAATAATAATACAGCAAAACGGGATGGATGACGGACGATTGTTTACCCTTGATGGCGGCGATAACAGAAGACTCACTCTGGGGAACAACATCACCCTGCGGGGCATAGCTACTGCCACTAATCATTTTATCATGGTATATGGCGCTACCAATTCTCTAACCATGCTAAAGGGATCTAAAATCACCGGGCATACGTATGCAGGCGGAATGTCGGCAATTTACTCCACAGTTTTCATGATGGGAAATAGCACTTTTACCATGGAAGATGGTGAAATAACCGGAAACAACGCTGCTGCTTCTGGCTCCGGCGGCGTATATATTAATTCCGACTGCAATTTTGCCATGAGCGGCGGAAGTATTACGGGCAACACCAGAGGCAGTACGGCATTGGCTATGGACGTAGTTGTCAGCGGAACGGGAGTTATAAGCAAGACAGGCGGCACTATCGGCGTGTCAATTCCAGCGCAGCCTTGGTAAAAAGGAAATAATGGGGACCACGGAAGCCGTCGCCCAGCGCCTAAGAACTTAGGTGCTGGGTGAATGTCTCTGCATGAGGAATTCGAAAAGCATTTGCAAAAATGGCCTGTGTCCGTTGGACACTTAACGGGCTGTTAAAAAACATATTAAGAGGAGTTTTGTATGAAAAGTACAATCAAACTGTTCGGCATTATCGCCCTTGCGGCGGTAATGGTATTCACGGCCTGCGGAGGCGGCGACAGCGATGGCGGCAGTATTATCAACGGCGGTAACGGCGACGGCGACCCTGACCTCACGCCAAAAATCACAATGACCACGACGGTTTCGGGGTCAACGTGTATTTATCTGCTCGGCACGGGGAAAGCGGTCATAGACTGGGGAGACGGCACGGTAGAAGAAGTAACCCTTACCTCTTCGGATGATGTGAATGATTTATGGAATTACGACTTTAACCACAGCTATGCCTCATCTGCGGTAAAGACCATTACCGTTACCGGCAATGTTACGGGTTTTAGCGGCGATGGAGACGGAGCGGCAAGCGCTTTGAATGTCAGCGGCTTTCCCGGACTTAAATTTCTGTCCTGTCAAGACGAAGCGTTAACATCGCTGGACCTGAGCAAGAACACTGCGTTGGAATTCCTGAATTGTGCCGGCAATGAATTAACATCGCTTGACCTGAGCAAGAACACCGCGCTGGAATTCCTGTATTGCGGCGAAAATGAATTGATATCGCTTGACCTGAGCAAGAACACCGCGCTGAAAATCCTGAATTGCAGTTGGAACGACTTAACAACGCTGAACATAACAGGATGTACTAAACTGGAGAATGTAGGTTGCAATAAAAATCAACTTGCCGCCGCGGCGCTCGTTGCCATTCTTGACGCATTACCCGACAGAACCGGTCTGTCCCAGGGCCTCACCTATGTTTATGACAACATCGGAGTAAACGGAACCGGGTATGCTGCGGCAAAAACCGCGGCCGTAGCAAAAAATTGGGATGTAAACGATATCTAATCCGCTGTAGTTCGATTAAATTCGTCCAGCATCTAAGAATTTAGGCGCTGGACGTAAAGAGGAGTGTTTTATGAAAAACAAAAGCAAATTAGGATTCTTAACAATCATCGCGATAATAGCAGGGCTGCTATTATTAAGCACAGGCTGTTTTAGCCCCTATACAGGGGACGGCACGCTTGTCATAAATCTAAGCGGAGACGCACGGGCGGCAACAGGGTTTAACAGTGCGGTTGATTCCAAAGACCTTGGCTTTACCATAACGCTTACCAACAACAGTACCGGGCAGATACGGTATGCCGAGGTTAATGCCGAGGGAACGCGGGCGATGGTTACCAGTCTTCCGACCGGCAGTTGGGATATTCTGGCGGAAACAACCATATTCGGGTATCCGTATGCCATAGGCGAAATAAAGGCGTTACCGGTTTCACAGGGACAAAATTCCGCCAGCATACAAATGGAGCGGCTTCCCAATGCGGTTGCGGTAAGCATGGCAAATGGCGCACAGTACAGCTTTGACCCTGTTGAACGTAATATGATAAACCCAGGAAAAACATATATCTTAGACGTATACAACTTTACCGGCAGTGCAACATTGAATGTAACGGCAAGCCTTGGCAGCAGCAGCGGAGGTTTTACTTTATCAGACAATTCCCTTAGCATAGAGCAGGATAAATCAGCCAAACTTACCATAACAACCGTAATAACCAGATCCAAGGTCTTTGAAGATACGTTGACGATAAGCGGCCCCAACGGCGTTATTGCAAGGATTGACTTGATGTCTGTTATACTTCCTCTCAACGGTGATATTACAAACCAGGAAGAACTTAACACCATTAGGTATGACCTTTCAGGAACATACCAATTGGCTTTTTCCAACATCACCCTGACCGGAAGCTGGACGCCAATAGGCACAAGCACCGCTCCTTTTACCGGTACACTTGACGGCGACGGCAATACCATCAACCTGGGTTCAGGTGTGGTTGGTGAAACAACCACCGGCACGAGATACTCCGGCTTGTTTGGTGAAATCGGCGCCACCGGGATAGTTAAAAACCTTAAGCTTGAAGGCAGCATAATTTCAAACACAAGTGCTACCACCATTAGCGTTGGAGCGCTAGCGGGAATGAACAGCGGAACTATTAGGAACATATCCTCTTCGGTAAGCGTTACCGTTACAGCACCTTCTGTTACATATATCGGCGGTATTGCCGGGCGTAATTTTAATGGAACCATCACAAATTGTTATAACACTGGTAATGTTACTGTTACTATCGCAGCTAGCAATACTGCGAACCATATAGGCGGTATATCAGGCGGTAATACTAATGGTAATGGTATAAGTTTTTGTTGGGCTTCCGGTACTATTAATGCAACCAGGGCACACATAGGAGGTATATCCGGAGTCGCTGTCACTGGCTCTACCGTCACTAACTGTGTAGCTCTGAACGCCAGTGTAGGCAATTATTATACTAGCGGCCGTGTGATGGGCGGGGATAACGTGGCTACCACCGCAGGCACGAATAATTACGCCAACGAAAATATGTTGAGGAATGGCAGTCTGGTTACTTCAAATTTTGGCATCAATACCATACACGGAGCGAATTTAAGTGCGACTGATATACCAAACCAGAGCTGGTGGACTACTGCCTCCCCATCAGGAGCTGGGTGGACTTTTGCAGGCACTCCAAGCGAAAACGATCCCTGGAAGTGGGACAGCGCAAATAACAGGCCGATACTGCGATTTGAAACGGCGGTGAACCAGTAGGGGGCCCAGCACCAAATTTGGTGCTGGGTGAATGTACGCCGTGAGAGGAATTGCCGGGAATAAGGTCCACGGATTGCGTGCCTTCGGTACGACGCGGATGGGAATTGATCGTGAATTTTATCACACAGAGACACGGCGATCACAAAGATCACGGAGAAGGAATGGAAAATCCTGGGGGATTATTAACTGATTTCCGTGGCCGTGAAAGAAAAGTTATCAGGAAACGTTGTTTCCTTTTCGCCTGACTACTTAAAACGTAAGTAGTCAGGTTCGATTTAATTCGTCCAGCATCTAAGAATTTAGGCGCTGGACGTAAAGAGGAGTGTTTTATGAAAACACAAAAAAACAAGCGAACTCTGATTATCTGTTCGCTATTGCTCGTTTTCTGTTCCCTGTTCCTTGCCTGCGGCGGTGATGGCGGCAACGGTATTACCGGCGGCGGCGGAGGGAATGGCGATCACACCCACACCTGGGGTGAATGGGGGAACTCAACCGCAACCTGTACCACAGTAGGAGTGGAAACAAGAACTTGCGCCGGAGATGCAACCCACACCGAAACACGCCCAATAGCCGCAACCGGACACACTGATCCAGCTCCAACAGGGTATTGTACCGTGTGCAGTGCCTTAACCTTAAGCATCGGCGACACCGGTCCGGGCACTGGCATAATTTTCTATGTGGCAGATGGTCTGGAAGGCAGACCTTTAGGCTTTACCGTAGAAGGCCATCCATTGCATGACTTTGGATATGGCTTAGGAAGCGGTTATATCGCCCATTACCTTGAAGCCGCTCCGTCAAACTCTGGCAATGCACTATGGGGCACAGGCATAACAATAAGCGGAATGACAACATTTACTTCAACATCAAGTGAAGATTACGACAAAATTGGAATTGGCAGAAAGGACACTTGGTATATTATAGAGCAATATCCAAGTGGTATGTATGCTGCAAATCTAGCTGTTGAATCACAAGGTGGTCAAACCGACTGGTTCCTGCCCAGTTGTGGAGAATTGAACTTGCTGTATGGACGAAGAACTCGTCCGGGTATTGGTATTACAAGCGGCGCATTATGGTCATCGTCGCAGTACTCCACTGCCGACGCGTGGAACCAGAATTTCGGCACTGGAACTCGGGTAGGCAATTCCAAATCTGGAACCGCACGCGGGGTCCGTGCTATTCGGGCTTTTTAGGCGGCAGCGGCTCCGTGCCCAGCGCCAAATTTGGTGCTGGGTGAATGTACACCGTGAGAGAATTTGCCGGAAATATTTAAGGGGGAGTTACAAAATGGCGGCCTTTCTTTTTTTTGTAGTATTTATTTTAGGCTGGATGATTATTTGCATATCAAGTTTGTCGAGTGCGTTAAATACAGTTTCGATGTTGGGTTTGCGTTTGCCGGAGAAACTTTTATACAGGCCTTCACGGCTTACGCCCATTTCTTCTGCCATAGCGTTGATACCGCGCGCACGTACCACATCGCCGATTGCACCCACAAAACCCGCAGGATTGTTTTCTTCAAGCGCTGCTTGCAGGTATGCCGCTATTGATTTTTCATTGTCGAGGTAGTCGAGTATGTTCCAGCGTGTTACTTTTTCTTTAGCCATATCAATTCTCCTTAGCCTGTTTTTTTGCTTGTATTATATCTCGTTTCTGGTCTGCTTTTCTGCCGCCGCGAAGCACAAAACAAATAGTGTTGTTAGCGCGTTTTTCAAAATAAACCCTGTACCCTGGACCGTAATCAATAATAAGTTCATAAAGATCGCAGTCTGTCAGTTTTTTGTGATCGCCGAAAAAATCTTCAGTCTCAATCCTTTGAATTCGGCGCAGTATATGAGCCTTGCCAATCTCGTCTTTCAAGGCTCTAAGCCATTTGTCAAAAGTTTCTGTCTTTTCGACAATCATGATTATATTGTAGCCAATTGTTCACAAACTGTCAAGAGGAATATTCATAAGGTAAGAGGTTCAAGCAGATCTTCCGGCAGACAAGCGTCCGGCGTCATGCGAAGCCCAAAAATCGAAAAAATATACAAATTAATCATAAAAATATTGACAAAATGGAGAAATTGATACAGTAATACATATATGGACCTTAAAATTCCAGAAAAATATCGTAATGATATTGAAACAGCTACAAATTTACTCAAAAAAGAAGGGTGTGGGTCGGTTTATTTATTTGGCTCACTGGTTACAGGAAAGATTAACCAGAATTCCGATATAGACTTAGGAATAAAAGGTGTTCCAGACGGTAAATATTTTAGTTTATATTCAAGATTATATTTTGATTTTGAAAACAAAATAGATTTAGTAAATTTTGATTCTGATGAAGATTTTTATATAATGTTAAATAAAATAGGAGAGGTAGTACAAATTGGATGAATCAATAAAAATAAAAATTGAGCACGAAATTTCTCGAATAGATAAATTGTTGAATGATGTAAAACCTTTATTAGATCTATGCAAATTGAAAGATCCAGATATTATTGAAATGACTGCATCTGCTCAAGTATTACATTCTTTTTATAATGGAATTGAGAGTATCATTGTATTATTTTTCAAATATATGAATGAAAAATTACCCAATGATAATAAATGGCATAAAACATTGTTTGAGATGGCATATGGAGATAATTCAAAAAATATACAAATATTTAGGAATGAAATTAAAAAGAAGATGGAAGATTATTTATTGTTTAGGCATTTCATACGGCATTCATATAGTTCTGAATTAAAATGGAATCAAATGAAACCATTAGTTATTGAAATAAATGAAATATGGGAAATTGTAAAAACGGATTTTAGTATATTTATAAAAAATAATTGAAAATGCCCCAACATACCAATTTTGCCATAAAATTAAAGTTCTGGTGGAGCTAAAATTTCAATTATATTATAGTTGTAAGTTGAATTTACTAGTGAAACCATCCGTCGTGTTTTAAGTTTTACTAAATGGGAAAAGTTCCAACTTAATAAAATTCCAATTTGATTAGTTGATGATAAAGCGACATGTAATGCATCATCTATATATTTATCAGGGAATATTTTATTTTCAATGTATATTTTTGCAAGCTTTTGTGATTCTTGGTCTATTGGTAAGACATTAAAATTTTTTGCAATATTCAACATATTACCTTGTATAGGCTGAGTTGCTCCCTTTATTTCATCAATAACTAGTTCTGATATATATACATTAAAATCATCAATATTCCTCCAAAATTCTTTTGTTTGAGCCATTCTTTCTGGAGTTCTTACATCAAACAAGGCACTAATGATAGTGGTATCCAAATATATACTAGTTTTCAATGCTCACCACCCGGTCATTAATCTTAGCATATGACCTTATTGCTCTAAATACATGAATTTCCATCATCATTTTGTCAAAAGGGAATTCATTTTGGGCTTCTTTTTCAAATTTATGAATAATATCAATAGGAATATCAAGATTTTGCCCATAAGAATGGTAATCAAATAATAAAATCTCCATAAAAATACCTCTTTTATCATTATACTATATAATGAAAACATTGTAAAGCTTGAAAATAATGAAGAATTTGCACATCGCCTAATGATGTTGCAGAAAAAGTCAATATAGTACCTAACGCCGAATAAAAAGATCGACAAAAATATTAACTTTTCATTTTTCTAGTTATATATTTAAAAACATAAATCCATTTCCATTAATTTTCTACTAAAGTATTTTTTAAAGCATTGTTGCAATTTTCCATAAATTCTATGTTTCTTATATGATCTCTATAAAAATAGCTATAATTATTATCTATCCTATATATCACATTTAATATCGTCATTTCTGTATTTATACTGTTTTTAACAATAATTTCCTGAACCTCCCATTCATTAATTCCATATCAAAAACTAATATATGACAATATATCAGAATTTGTATTTATCACCCATGCTCCCTCAGAACGAGGCATCTTTCTTGTTCCACTATAACTTAATGTAAAGAAAAAAGGCATCTCATTACTAGATATTACATAAAAACTATGAAAAAAAGATGTTGATCTATTTACGTCTGGTGAAAAAACTTTTCTTGAATAAGCAGTTATATTATATTTTTCAGGTGTTAGAAGAATAGATTCAAGATAAGCTTTTACACGCGGTTCATTCTGTATCATACTTTCACCATCTAATTCCCGAAATAATAGCTCAACGCCAACTCTTAAGGAAGAACAAGAAATAATTAATAATGAAACAAAAATTAGAAATGCCGGTAAAACTTTCGTCATATAAATTAGCCATCCTGAATATCATAATTTATGAAAATGACTGATTCATAAAGGAAGTAGTTTCACAAATGCCATCTTCGATTAATATTGTAAAGCTATTAAGATTTTTTGTCAAATACTTATAAAGAGATTGTTCAAAATGGAATCAGTTAGCTATCTTTCTATTTTTTTCGCTTACACCGCGGCCTGCTGCATGGGATTCTATATTAAAAGGTCTCTCACTGTGCTCACAGCGTTCACGGAGGTATGAGTCAATGAGATATTAGTTTTAGTTTAAAGCTATTTTAATCAAAAATCCTCAATTTCTTAAATCTCTGTGTTCGTTGTGCCGCTGTACTGTACATTAGGCGACAGTTGACAAATATTAAAATCTATTGTAGTTGGTATATATGGGATTGATACTAAATATTATTTTGTCTGTTGCCGGATTTGCGCTGTTGATAAAATGCGCTGATTTCTTTGTGGACGGCGCAGCATCTATTGCCAGGAACTGCAAAATACCAACTGCCGTAATAGGGTTGACAATAGTAGCATTCGGTACCTCAGCGCCGGAACTGGCTATTTCTTTCAGCGCCCATCTATCCGGCAACACTGATATTATGTTTGGAAATGTCATAGGCAGCAGCATTTCGAATATTCTGGTCATTCTTGGAATAGCGGTATTGATAATTCCTTTAAAAATTGAAAATGCTGTCATAAAAAAAGAAATTCCTATTCTTATACTTATTACCCTGGGCTTATCTGTACTGTTTCTGGACAGTACATTCACTATATCGGAGTACAATTCCCTGACAAGAGCTGACGGAATATTGTTAATTTTGTTTTTTTTAATCTTTGTATATTATTTAATTACGGTATTGTCAAACAGGCAGGAAAAAAGCCCTGATGAACCAAAGCCAAAGTATAAGGTGTTTGTATCGGTTGTGGTAACCATAGCGGGTTTGATCGGTATTATTGCCGGAAGTGAACTTGTTGTCAATAATGTAGCAACGCTTGCTGCCGCTGCCGGTATCAGCCAGAAAATTATCTCAGTTACGATAATCGCAATAGGCACTTCATTGCCCGAACTGGTAACAACCGTAGCTGCCGCAAAAAAAGGCGAGAACAGCATGGCTATCGGCGGCATAGTGGGCAGCAATATTTTTAATATCTGCATTGTGCTTGGCCTTCCGGTCATTATTTTGGGCGAAGTTGCAACTTCGGCATTTAATACTTTTGATATACTTTTTATGATACTGGCAGCCCTTCTTCTATGGATATTTACCATAACTGACAGAAAACTCAAAAGATACGAAGGGATTATCCTTGTGTCACTGTACTGCGTATATGGTGGTTACATTTTAGTGCAGTAGTTTCCTTACACCGGATCGTCAACTAATCGATACGCCTTGCCTTACCAGTTTGACGGCTTTTCAAAAAGCACTCCAATATTTAAATATGGTTCTGTGGGTACGTTTGGGTGTTTTATTTCATTAAATACCGCAGTCATATTTACCTTCCTCGTGCTCATATTTTAGCTCATCTAAATGATCCTTCTTCCATTTAATTGCTTCATCAATTGTAAATTGAAAAACTTCTTCTTTTACTATTTTCTTTTTAGCGGTGTCATAAGTAACTTCCCACATATATACATCTAATCCTTCTTTCTCTGATCCATCACATACTGCCTGTTTAAAATTATATTCATTGGCCATAATCGGATTATCAGTAAACCACCTTCCTGAACCTTCACTGTCATATTCATCACAAGCAAGTAGTTCTTTTTCATTTTTTCCTAATAAATAAACTAACTTTGTTCTAATCATTGTTCACTCCTTTCCTCTGTGAGAGAATAGATTCTCTTTTTTCATTACTTTTTAATTTTCGTCATGCATTTGTCTAATGATGAAATATCTTGCCGTCTTTGTCTATCATCCGGAGTTTGAAAAAATGTCTAAATACAAACATTGATAAAAAATGGGAAATAAGGCGTTATTTAAGGTAGCCACAACCCACCGCTGAGACCCGGCAGGGTCGAGGTTCCCCTCCGGAAAATACGTATACGTGAGGACGATCCACTGGCTTATGTTTCCTGACTTCTCAAATTTCTCCACCGGGCCTCTGAATTTCTGCCATGCAGACGGATAGGCTCATTTTTTTCATCCCTCATGTGCACACCTCTTTACCGCCATTATAGTATAGCATATTATTTATGTAGGTCTGACAGATTGCAAGATTCGATAGGTATATCGTATAAAAGGAGTTATATACCATAAAAATGAACTATATTGTTTGGAAAAACACTTGATTTTTTAGTTTTTATGTATTATAATATATGTAGAAAGACATATATTATTTTTAAGGATTAACGTAGGGTCTATATGAAAAAACAAAAAATATTGATTGTGATTAAATGGTTTATTTTAGTATTTTTCGTTTTTTTGAGTTTTTCTTGTGGGTTTATTCCGCAAGTAGCAAAAGTAAAAATTCAAAATACTTCGGGAAATGAAGTGATAAATTTAAAATTATTTTATGAACATGTAAATGATGGAAATAAAACACAAACAATTTCCAGTATTGCAAATGGTCAATCTAGATCATTGTCTATTGAAATAGCAAGCAGTTCATGGAATTCTTTTGTTGGAAGAGCCGATATTGAATATGAAATAGGAGAAAAAACATTTGATAGCAATGATGGAAACATAGATAGACCATTTCCAATATCTTTATCAGCCACATTTGAATCAATTATTACAATAAATGAAAATGGCTGGACAGTAACTGAGAATAGATAAAAATATACGCGAAGCATTTTTACGACATATACCTAAAGCTGATTTATCGAATTTTCGCGCAGATAATCAGCGAAAATCCGCGTTTAATCCGCGACGTACCGTAGGTACGAATCCGCGTTTAATGTTAACCCCGCCCCTGCGTTTAATCTGCGGACAATCTTCATAAAAAAACCAAGATAGCACGAAAACATAAAAACATTGACAAAGAAATCAAATTTTCATATATTATAGGTATAGTATTAATATAAAAGCATGGGGAAGAGAGGTATCGTGTTTTTAATTATTATTTTTAATCAATAGGGAAATACAAGTATGAAGATATTTAAGAAAAAACATCTTGTTTTTTGTTTTTTCGTTATTGTGTTTACAATCTGCTTTACAACATGTGTTATAGGCAATATATTATTAAAAGGTATTGGAATAGATAAATCTTTTGATAAATATACAATAACTTATGTTGAAGATGAAAATAATAAGAATTATTCCGTGCCTGTTGCCGCAAATATTGTCGAAATAGGCAGCATTATTTATAAACCGCCAACCGAAGATTTTAATCTTATGCCTTTGGGATTAAACGATATATTTATTTCAGGAGTTTTTAGAGTAACAGATTCAGAAAAGAGCGACAATCCTAATAACACTATTATTTTCTTCCCTTGGTTAAGTCCAACAGGGCAATTTTTTATTTGGCAAGGAACACATAATTATAAATATGGCTGGAATGGAAGAATTGTTATTGACGAAAATTATTACGATAGTAGGATAAGAATACAAGCCCTTTCATATTACGAACATTCCAATTTGAGACATTTATTTCTATTAGAATCAGAGACAAATATGACCAGCATAGTATTTAATAATAATCAAATAAGTCAGGCTGATCTGGTTCCTCATGCACCGCCCTATCAATTTGGTAATATACACTTTAATGGCAATGAGTATATTATTTATGGAGTTATAGAAAGGGATCATGTCGAATTTCATAATAATTTTACAGAAAAAGAAAGAAATGTAAAAAGATACGATAGTTCTAGAACTATAGTTTCTTCTGTAGCAGAGTTTTTTGTTAATGACACTCAAAAGTTCCAAATTTGCGGTTCTTCGGGCTTCGTTGTTGCGGAAATAGCAGGCAGTTCTTATACCATATACGACTCACTGCCTGCAACAGAAAGAGATGCTATTAAGCAAGGAATAGCATTACTTCATAC